>Ga0070741_10003333_pt1 | contig 40191 bp, 36 predicted proteins | sample Coa_R1_4_FD_66440 | JGI IMG/M metagenome (GOLD analysis project Ga0070741, IMG submission 66440) | Surface soil microbial communities from Centralia Pennsylvania, which are recovering from an underground coalmine fire - Coalmine... | ecosystem: Environmental > Terrestrial > Soil > Unclassified ...
CCCTCTCTTAAAGGTGTCTCTAGGCGTGCAAATTGTCTGGCTTTTCGTCCTGGCTATCCCCATTGGGGCCATAGCCTGGACAGTGACGCATGAAGAAATATTCCGTGAGCCACGCCAGTTTTGCTTACGGCAAAGCGAGAGCCAGCGCCGCTATTTCTCGCGCAAGTTCTTTTACATTTTTACCTGCGAATATTGCTTCAGCCATTATGTGACCATTTTCTTTCTCTTTATTACTCGCTATAAGCTGCTGTATGACGATTGGCGCGGCTACCTCATCTCCGGCTTTGCCCTGGTCTGGATCGCCAACCTATACATGAGCATCTACGCCCATGTGCGGCTCGATATCCGCAAAGACCGGGCCGAAATCAAGCACGTGGAAAAGAAGGTGGAAAAGTTGGAAGAAAGCAAGGCAGCGTGATTTTCTTTTTGTCCCGAGCGCAGTTAGGAACGTATCAATTGGCGCTGGCGAATAAGGTTCACTGCGCCTCAGGATTTCAGAAAAACCTACGGCAGCGTCTTCGCGATCTCCGGCCCCTCATCAGGTATCGGCCTTGCCGGCGGGGGCTGCAGATGAAAGCGGGTCAGCCCGTCTTTTAAGACCTCAAACGCTTCCTCTGGCGTATCCACCATGGTAAAGGCGTTTACGTCTTCCGGTGAGATTGTTCCTGCATCCACCAGCGCATCAAAATTCAGCACGCGTTTCCAGTATTCGCTGCCGTACCCGATGACCAAAATTTTCTTGGCCAGCTTATGTGTCTGCGCCAGGGTGAGGATCTCAAAAAGTTCATCCAGCGTGCCAAAGCCACCGGGGAAGACAACCAGCGCTTTTGCGAGATAAGCAAACCAGTACTTACGCATGAAGAAGTAATGAAACTCAAAATTCAGCTCTGGCGTGATGTACGGGTTAGGGTACTGCTCAAATGGCAGCCGGATATTCAGACCTATGGTTTTTCCGCCAGCCTCGCTGGCGCCACGATTTGCAGCTTCCATAATGCCTGGGCCGCCGCCTGAAGTAACAACAAAGCGGTGGCGCTTGCCGGGAAGGGTAAGTGACCATTCAGTGAGCATGTGAGCTAACTGGCGCGCTTCTTCGTAATATCGCGCCATCTCCACGGCTGCGTGCGCACGTTTGAGGGCAGCCTGCAGGGCATCTGGATCTTTGCCGCCGGGTTGTTGCTGTGGTTGAGCAGGTTTGGCAGAGCCGTCTTTTTCAAGAATGGTTAAAGCATGCTGCGCGTCAGGCAGGCTGGCAAAGCGCGCGGAGCCAAAAAAAACCACCGTGTCCTGGATTTTTTCCCGGCGAAAGCGGGAAAGAGGCTCTGAATACTCAGAAAGAATTCTTACCATACGCCCGTCAGGGCTGTTCAGGAAATCTGGGTTCAGATAAGCGAGTGGCGCGGGAAGCAGCTTACGCTCATCTTGCGGATGCGGATTTTGGTTCTTGTTGTTCTCGTCCATACACGCTTTCAAACAAATCTATGCTCAATTTATCGCCGGTCACGGTAGTGAACGGCTTCCATGATACCCAGCCAGACATCCAGCACGCCTAGCCCTGAGATTGCGCCGCGGACAAAGCCGCTCTGTAGAAAACGCTGCAACTCCGGCCATTGTGACAGCAATCCACCGTTGAACCAGTAGCCGGTGATCCAGGGAAGCGCAATCAGGACCAGTCCTAGTTCGATGCAGAACAGGACATACACAATAACAAAAACCCGTTGCAGCCACACGGGTAGCTCGCCTGGTTTATCGTCAACAGGCTCAGGCTGTGGCCCCGGTGGCGGAGTTTCGAGATTCGTAGAGGTAGGCTTCAAAATTCAGGATCAATCTTGTTGATGTATTTAAATTAGATGTAATAGAAGATTTTACGATTTCAGCGCCTTAATGCGGCTGGCCACGTCACGAAAATCAATATTCGATCCATAGACTTCCATGAAATTGGCCAAGGCAGACTTTTTGTCCCCTGAAGCCTCAAAGGCTGTTGCTAAATCATAATAGATGGCGCAGCGGCTGCTGTCATCTAGTCCGGGCAAATGCAAAGCTTTTTGGTACCAGCGTACGGCGGCTTCCGGCGCACCTTTATCCACCAGGCATTGCGCCAGCCAGGTAAGGGCCTGAATGGGTTGCGAGAATTGTGCGCCGCGATCAACCGCGTGACAAACTTTTTGTAGCTCGCCAATGGCTTCGTCCAGCAGCCCCATCTCCTTGAACGCGATACCCAGGTTATAGTGCGTCTCAGGATCTTCTTCCGGCTCTGCTGCTTCGGCAGTTTCTTCCTGTAATTCAGAAAGTATGTCGTTGAGGACGTCGGCAGATGCCTTGTCCTGCATGTCGCCATTGCTCAGCGATGAGATGTGGCGGTCGATAGTAACAGGCGCTGGAGCAGGAGCAGGGGTTGGTGCCGGCGTCGGTGCAGGAGCGGAGTGCTGCTTGGGAGCAAAGTCAGCCAGCTCAGGCGACTGTTCCAGATCGAGCACAAAGTCGCCGAGGATATCTTCCGTGGATTTGCTGCTGGCTGCTGGAGCTGTTCGTGCAGGCGCGGGCTGGGCTTTGGGCGGCTCAGGGATGTCCAGCACATCTTCATGATGCGCCATAGACGCGGGTTGCGCAGCAGGCTTCTCCACACTTCTCGGCAGAGGCGACGGCTCAACGGCCCTCGGCTTCTCAACCTTGGGTTCCTCGATAATCGGTGGAGCGGACTCAGCAGCCGCTGGCGTAGCGGCGAGCGGCGGAGCGGGTTCAACAGTTTTTGGCTTTGCGACAACTGGTGGTGGTTCTGTGATCTTCGGCTTTGCAACTGGCGGAGGCGGAGCAGGTTCAACGGCCTTCGGTTTTTCAATCTCTGCAATTTCTGCAGGCGCCGCCGCAACGGCAGGTTCCTCTACAAAGGCTGGTGTTGCTGCCTCGGTTGACGGTCTGGATTGGCCAGCAGAGACTGCAGCGATCAACTCTGTAACTTCAGGCGCATCGGGCGCAAGCTCAGTCAAATCCAGGATTGCCGACTTGGCGGAGTCCCACATTTCCTGCGTGATGTAGAAGCGAATTTCCTGAACTTTATCTGTGATCTGCGAACTCAGATCAGCTTCAACCGCCGGGGTAGGCGCGGCAGGCTCCGGTTCGGCAAAACGGACAGGAGTTTCTGCCGTTGTTTCTTGAGCAGATTGGACATGCATTTCCTCTTGCTCAACCGGCTCAACTTCAATCATCTCCTCCCACTCGTTGAAGATGTCTATTTCCTCCGCTGCCGGAGCTGAGGCCGGCGGCTCAGCGTGTGCCGCAGGGGAAGCAGTAAAGTGAACAGGCTCCAGAGCTATTTCTGAGACAACCGGCTCGGCAATGATCGGCTCCCCTGGAGCGGCGACAATTGCTTCTGGCTCGCCAGCTATCACGTCCGGCGTATCAAAACTGAATTCCTGTACTGAAGATTCGGCTTCTGCCGCGATTTCAACCGGTGCCGGTGGCTCCGGTTCTGAAACAGCAGCAACAGGCGGCAGGGGTGGCCAGGTGGCTTTAGCAGCCTTTGGTTGCTGCGGCTGCTCTACAACGGCTGGCGCAGCAAAGGCAGCGGGCGCAGATTGCGACGTGCGCAAGGCGTAACGCTTTGAGGCTTCAAGATATTTTGCCGATTCGTTGGGGTGGCCCAACTCCTTATAAATATCGCTCAGGTTCTGGTAGAGCTTGGCTGCGTCCCCAAAACGCTCCGCACGCACGTACAGGCTGGCCAGGCGTTGGTTTAGGTTTACATCTTGTGGCGCCAGCGGCAGAGCGGCTTCCAGAGGCGGAATTGCTTTGGAAGGAACGTTGTAAGAAACATACAACTCAGCGTCAGTGAGCGCTGACTCTATTGCTTTTTCCGTGGGAGGATCATAGGCCTGGTGGACAGCGGGCGCAGTTTCGTCCAGTTCTTCCACCATAAAGGCTTGCGCAGCTTCTTCAGGAGTCAGGATTCGCGTGGCAGAGTCTTCGCCCAGCTTGGCCAGCATCTGCTTGTAATTCTGTGCGTGATGGGCGTTCTCCGGCTCCATATCCGTGAGCTGTTTATAGAGGTCCCGGGCTTCTGCGTAACTTCCTCTCTGGGCTGCGGCATGGGCCTGCTGCTCCATCATCTCCGCAGTCTGGCTTTGGTCGCCGCTCTGGTTGAGCAGCCGTTTCAGGATTGCCATGGCCGCAGGATTATCTTTGGCGCGGCCTGTCAGCGGAGAGAGTGCCTCCTGCAGCGCTGCCTGATTTCCCGCGAACATGCGCTCAGCATTCGCTTCATACAATTTAAGAGCGCTCTCTATGTGATTGTTGGTGGCATACCACTGCGCCAGCGTGGTAACACCGGTAACGTCATTGTGCCTGGTGAGCAGCTTGTTGGCGATGCTGTCCGCACCCTCTGAGCTTCCGGTTTGTAATTTGGCGCGAAGCAGTGCCCTCAGCCCATCAGGGCGCGCATCCAGATCAGATACTTGCTCCAGATAGCGAACAGCGGCTTCACTATCTCCCGCATCCACCGCAATCAGCCCGCGCAGCATCAGCGCGCCGGTGTTGCCGGCGTCAAGCGAGAGAACTTTTTCCAGCGCTTCCTCTGCGGCGGCATGGGAGCCGCGTGCGTAAAGCGATTCAGCAGCGCTGTAATAGATGTTGCGCGCTTCGTCTCTTTTCCCCAGCTTGGTATAGAGATCGGCCAGCTTGGCCTGTGTATGCGCATTCTCAGGATCGAGTTCCAGTATCTTCTGGAAGATCCGCGCGGCCTGGTTATTGTCGCCAGACTTTAAGAGCTGATCAGCCACCATCATGTAATGCACGCGCGCGTCATTGAACAAACCTTGCTGACCATAGAGTTCAGCCAGCTTAATGGTGTTCTCTGCGTTGTACGAGCTCATTTTGGTGAGCTTCTTGTAGATAGCAATGGCCTTCAGGGTGAAGCCATTTTGCGCGTACTGGTCGCCGACTCTCTTGAAGTAATACGTAGCCTGATCGTTGTTCCCCATGCGCGCGTAAAGATCGCCCACGGTATTCAATACGGTGGAGTCCTTGGGGTCTTCCTTAAGGACCTTTTCGTATTCAGTGACAGCGTTGGAAAGCTTGCCCTGCTGGACAAACTTCTCCGCTTGCGCCAAGACCTTTGCTTTATTGAAGCCAAACCCAAGTGCCATAAAAAATCAGTGCGTCCGAAGGGCAGCCTTTCCAAGTGCCGTGGGAAACCGGAAATAGGTGCAATTGGGGCTAAAGTACCATAGAAAAACGGCGAAACCCAAGCCGCATGGGGTAATCGTTAGTGCATGTCGGTTATTTACCTTAAAGGTTCGGGCAAAAAGCTCGGGCATTGCCAGACGCCGGTCAGCTTTAGGGGGTACTCTTCATTGGGGTGGCTTGAGATGCTACCATCAGCCATTTTCCTTGCTTTTGCTCAAAAATGTCCAGGTTGCGGAACGTAATTTTGTTTTTGCTTCCGGCCCTGCTGTAGTCATAGGTGACTTGGGTGGTAACCAGTGCAATGTCATCTTTGAGAAACCTGACTTGAAGGTCATACAGGCTTACCGATAACACAATGTGTGATGACGCTGCGGCAGCTTTGGCCTTTTTGGACAATGCAAGGACCGTTTGCTTATCGATCTGCCGCCCTGCCGGGTCAATCATCGTCCAGTCTGGCGCCACTACCTGGTCCCATAATCGGATATCGAGCCGTCCGGCGTCCTCTGCAAGAGAATGTTCTAGTTGTCGCAAAGTTGCTTCTGACTGAGCGCGGCTATTCTGTGGATGCGCGGCAGGCGGAAAGAGCGCCAGCAGGACCAACAATGCCATTAAAATTCGAGAACTACGCAATTTTGATCTCGATCTTTTTTATCTATATTGTGCCCGGCTGCGGAACTCACGAACCATCAACTCAAGAAAGGTTTCATTGTCTGGCGGACGTGATTCCGGGGGGATGTTCAATCTTGCGCTGATCATCTCCGTAATCCGCTGGCCGTTGAACTTTCTTACTTCAAGCGGAATTTCCAGGCGGCGCGCCAGGAAAGTTTCAATCAATTCCGCTTCCTGCAACGTGAGACCAGCCGCCTGATGGAGAGTAAAATCCGTGCGCGTGGGAGTATTAAAGAAGAGACTTGATTCGCGGTCAGAGCTTTCATGCACCACAATGGTTCCGGCAACATAGTCGCCCAATCGGCGGTTCTTAGCATTCAGCAGCATGGTGAGCACGCCAACGCCGTAACAGACGGGGAAAAAATCAATGGCTCGTATCAAGTTGCGGGTTATAGCCTCAAAAGCGTTAATAGGGCGGCCGGAATCTTTGATGACCCGTATTCCTGCCCAGCGCTTGCCGGGTGTTTGCCCTTTCCAGATCGCTTCAAAAATAGCGTAATAACCCCAATTGACGCAGAAGATTACCAGAGTGACCAAAGCGGTCCACCAGATCGATCTGGTGGTGTTAAAAAATCCGCTGAATCCTAAACCTAAACTGATAATGAGAAGAAGAGCATAAACAGCAAGCTCAATTAACACATCCAGAAAAGCCGCCATGAAGCGGCTGCCGATTCCGGCCAGTACAAACTCCAGATGCACCTGCTCTGGAGTATCGATGATAAGCTTGTCACTCGGCACAATGATTTCTACCTATTGGCTGGAAAAGCGTCAAAGTCACTGGAAGCGCCTGGAGCAATTGCTTGACCAGGTAAAGGCAAGCGGCCTGAGATCGCTGACTCGGACAGAGTTGCAGGAACTCGGACTGCTTTACCGGCAGGCAGCTGCTGACCTTTCCACGCTGCGCGAAGACCCAACCGGGAAGTCGTATGCCCGCTATCTGAATCTTCTCCTTTCCCGCGCTCACAATACCATCTATGCCGGTGAAAAATCGAGTGCCCGCGGAATTCTCCATTTTTACCGTTACACCTACCCCCAGATTTTTCGCGACAACCTGAAGCTCATCAACCTGGCCTTTCTGCTTTTCGTTCTTGGCGCTCTGGCCGGTATGCTGCTTACGTTTACCCGGCCTGAATATATGCGGTACTTTCTTGGGCCGCACATGATGGAGACCATTGAGCGGCACAAGATGTGGACTGACTCAGTGGTCACGATGTCGCCGGCGGCTTCCAGCGGCATTATGACTAACAACATCACGGTTTCCTTCATGATGTTTGCCTGGGGCATTACCGCAGGTGTGGGAACTGTATTTTCACTGGTTTACAACGGCATTATGATTGGCGTAATCGGCACGGCCTGTGGGCTTAACGATATGAGCCTCTCACTCTGGAGCTTTGTGGCCCCGCATGGAGTGCTGGAACTGCCGGCCATCTTTATTGCCGGCGGCGCGGGCCTGCGCCTGGCCCAGGGATTGCTTTTTCCCGGATTACTCTCCCGGCAGGATTCACTGGCCAAGGCCGGCGGTGAGGCGATTCGCCTGCTCATAGGCGTTGTTCCCATTTTGATCGTGGCGGGACTGATTGAAGGTTTCATCTCGCCTTCCGCGCTGGGCTGGCAATGGAAATTTGCTCTCTCCGGATCTGTGGGAGTGATCTTCTTCAGCTATCTTTCGTTTTGCGCCAGAGGGGAAAGTGTCTCTATTGCGAGCACTCTGATCGAAAGAACACCGTGACAAAAGCACCATCCAAGGCTAACGGCCGCACTTCTCCTGAAGAAAAGAGATGATCTCCTGCTTGCCAAGGTCGTCATTCAGATTGGTTTTGGCCATATCACTTGCTGTTTTGCCATCTTTGCCGATAGCGCAGGCATCGACTCCGATCTTAGCAAGCAGAATCACAGTGTCTTTGTAATGCTGCCACGCTGCGAGCATCAGCGCGTTATGGCCAAACTCATTTACAGCGTGGATGTCTGCGCCCGCTGCCGCTAATTCCTGAACTACTGCGGGTCCGTTTTTCCGTTGCGCCGCGATCAACAGCGCTGTTTCTCCGCCATCGTCACGGTCGTCCACTCGAGCACCGTGCCTGAGAAGGAGCTTTGTCACACTTAAAGGAGCTTCTCCTTCCGATGCAGCCATTTGCAACGGACTGAGGCCCTCAGGAGGCCGGAAATTGGGATCCGCTCCGTGGTTGAGCAGAAACTCCACCATTTCAGGACTACGAGAACGGAAGTGGGAGGAATCTGCAGCTTGGATAGCATTCAATAAAGGGGTTGTCAGCAATGGCTTATTGCCATCATTACAGTCAAGCGGAATGAACGAATTTACAGTCATGCCTGAGTTCAAGAGCTTGGCAACGGTATCACTATCGGCCTGCCAGATCGCGACCATGAAAGGAGACTTAACTGGGCCTATTCGGTCTGAAAAACTGCAGTAGCCCCATGCTTGAAAAGTGGCGAATATTAGAAACAGCGTGCTCTTAAATCAGTCGCATACCTTCCTGTCCTAAGATTTAGGTGCAGCAACTCAGGCCAGAGTTGGCGAAATTACGATCCTAGAATTATTAAGAGGATCATAAAAAGGCCCCGATTTCCCGGGACCTCTTTTCTCGCTGAATGCTGATACTGATTGCTGCCTGCTCTTACGGCGCCGTGAACGGAACGCCCTTTGTTCCTGATGCCAGTGCCGGATTGCAAGCAAGGTTAGTCGGCTGGGTGGCCAGCGTGCCAGGATTTAAATTAGGCGAGTTAACGAAGTCAAAGAATTCATCCATAGGCGGCTGGGCTGCATCCCGCGCCGTTAAAGAAGGTAAGTTGAAGCGTTCTTCCACAAACTTGAGCACCGCTGTGTAATCCATGGGCGTGTGTGAGACGTAATGCACCTTGGCAAACGGTGACACAATGATCAGCGGCACTCGGAAACCGGTCCGAACAAAATCATCCGGTGGATCGGCTGGCAGAAGATCCCGGGGCTTGATGCCATCAGGGCTAGGCACGTGCATAATTGCGGCGTCACCTGGATATATACCCGGTCCCACAGCTTGCCCGCCGGCTCCTACGCTCAACTCTTGAATGGGCCGTCCATCGATCATCGGGCTTACGTGATCAAACAATCCTCCACCCTCATCAAAGGTCTCTATAAAGATGGAGTCTTTCCACGACGGGCTGTTGATCAATGCGGTAAATAATGAATTCACGAACTTTGCACCGGCCTGGAGATTGTCGGTCTTACCCGGATGTTCATCGCGGCCTGAGGCAAACCCCGGCTCAATATAAGAGAACGAGGGCAAGGTGTTATTCGCCACATCGGTCAGGAACTGGGAAATAGGCACAATGTGGTCTTGCACAGTTGTCACATAAGGCTGGAAGTTGCGTAAAGATGTAATCAGCTTTCCATCTGGCTGGCGATCAACGGAATAAATCCTCCAGGAAATGCCGGCTGCATCCAGAAGCTGAAAAATTGTCTTGGCCGTAAGAGTAGTGTTCGTGTCTTGTGGCGGATGGACTAAGCCCTGAGAGGTCGCCGCCATGGAATAAAGACGAACATCTTCCGTCTGCATGGGCGCTGGCGTATACCAGCGGTCTGAAGTTGCAAATTGAGTGGCAAAGAAATATGGCGAAGGCAGATCACCCTGGTTGTAAAAACCCATGGAGCGCACGCCTTTTGTATCCGGGTCGCCGTCAAAGATTGCCAGTCCACCAGCGGTATGGACAAAGCCATCCAATAGAAGCGGAGCGGTTTCAGTGGTGTCAAACCGGTTGGCATCGCCGTGGCTCTCCAGCCATGCTGCAGTCGTGTTGAAGATGCAACTGGTGGGGAGGTGGAAATTCTGGATGGTATCACCATCGTCAGCGGGGTTAGTGAACAGCGACTCAAGGTCGTCGGTGTCACGCCCTAATCCCAAGCTGGCGCGGTAGTCATTGATCTTGCCAAAGTAAGCGTCAAAAGAGCGGTTCTCCTGCATCATGAAAATGATATGGTTCACGCTTTGCAGGCTGCCGACGGGAGTAGGAGAAGGAGCAGGAGTTGGACTGGGAGCAGAATTGTTGCTGCCGAAGCCCACTCCCTGGCAGCCGGTTAGGACACCCAAAACAAAAAAGGCCAAAAAACAGGCTAAGGAATTTCTGGTCAAGGAGGTCATAAGTCCAATCTGTCGACACTAGAATAAATTTAATTACGCCGGCTTTTGACGGTGCCTTCCCATCAAGGAGCAGCAACTCCGCTTCGAGAAGATGAGATGAGTCTTTTCACCCCAATGTTGGCTGCAATCGCAGGATTTACTTAGACATGACATCCCCAGCAGGTGTTCTGACATCGAAGCCAATTAAGCTGCTCTCGATTTCCTGTGTCTGAAACGGGAGCTTATTTCAGTTTTTCTGGGGATCCAAGAGGATGAAAATTGCTGTAGTGGGATCAGGATACGTTGGTCTTGTAGCAGGCGCATGTTTCGCAGAATTGGGCCATCAGGTTCTTCTGGTCGATAATGACGACCACAAAATCGCAGCACTCCAGCGCGGAGAGTGCCCAATCCACGAAAAATTTCTTCCTGAGCTTCTGGAGCGGCACCGCGGCCAGCGGCTTGATTTTACAGGCGATCTGGCAGGAGCTGTGCGGCGCAGCCAGGTGATCTTTATTGCCGTAGGTACTCCGCCTAAAGATGATGGCGATGCTGATCTCTCTTACGTAGAGTCTGTGGCCCAGGGAATCGCCTGCGCCATTGACGACTATAAGGTTGTGGTCGAGAAAAGCACCGTTCCTGTTTATACCAATAGCTGGGTGCGCAAGATCATGCTGCTCAACGGCGCTCCGGCAGAGTTGTTTGACGTGGCTTCAAACCCGGAGTTCCTGCGCGAAGGCACGGCTGTGGCTGATTTTCTCTATCCTGACCGCATCGTGGTAGGGGCAGATAGCGAACGCTGCTTGGAGATGGTGGCGCAGGCATACCAACCTATGGTTGATGGCAGCTATTACAAGAATGCAGACGCAATCCCCGGCCCTTTCACTGAGCCGTTCCAGGCGCGCTTGATCCGCACCAGCGCTAAGAGCGCTGAGCTGATTAAGCATGCTTCAAACGCCTTTTTGGCCATGAAAATATCGTTTATCAATGCGGTGGCGAGTGTTTGTGAAGCTGTGGGCGCGGACGTGGAGCAGGTGCGTGAAGGTATCGGCAGTGATTCAAGAATCGGCCGTCGCTTTCTCTCGCCGGGAATCGGTTACGGCGGCTCGTGCTTCCCGAAAGACCTTTTGGCCTTCCGCTCAGTGGCGCGTGAGAATGGCTGCCACTTTGGCCTGCTGGATGAAACCGTCAGAGTGAATGAAGAGCAGCGGAACCGCTTTATGCGCAAGGTAAGGAAAGCTCTCTGGACGCTGAAAGGCAAAAAACTGGGCGTCCTGGGACTCGCTTTTAAGAACGGCACTGACGATTTGCGTGAATCTCCGGCGGTAGCCATCATCAAGGCTCTGCTGAAGGAAGGGTGCTCGGTGACGGCGTATGATCCTGCCGCAATACCGCGAGCCGAAGAGGAATTTGGCCCCAATAGCCGCGTCAAATTCGCCGGCAACCCTTATGAAGCTTTGCAGGGCGCTGATGCGTGCCTGATTCTTACTGAGTGGGAAGATTTTGCGGCGCTTGATTTAGCCCGGGTCAAAGCGCTTTTGCATTATCCCATTGTCGTGGATGGCCGCAACCTGTTTGAGCCGGCATTGATGGATGCAGCCGGACTCAACTACTACAGCGTGGGACGGCCTGATGTTGTTGGCAAACGTGCGACTACCATCAAAGCCGCGCTCAAAGAAGCTGCGAACAATGAAGCAGCATAAATGCAGAGAAACGAGTTTGGAGAATCCAAGCACAAGTCAAACTGGTCCGGGGTAAGGAATGGTTTCCGTTGTAGTACCCATTTATAACGAAGAAGAAAATATTGGCGCCTTCCATACGACCGTGTCCAAAGTTATGGACACCCTCAACGAAGCCTGGGAAATCGTCTATGTGAATGACGGAAGCCGGGATTCCTCCCTCACACTTCTTCTGGAAATCCAGAAGCGCGATCCTCGTGTAACCGTGGTGGAGTTTTCCAGGAATTTCGGTCATCAGGCTGCGCTTACAGCCGGCCTCCAGACCGCTCAAGGGGACTGCATCATGCTGATGGATGGCGATTTCCAGGACCCGCCGGAAGTTTTGCCCCGATTGGTAGAGGCTTGGAAGAATGGCGCTAAAGTAGTGATTGCGGAACGAACCAGCCGGGCAGAAAAAGGTATACGCGGACGGTTATTTCCATTGTTTTATAAGATCATGGGCCTGATCTCTGATTTCCCCATTCCTCTGAATGCGGGAATCTTCGGACTGCTTGATCGCCAGCCTGCAGATGCAATCATCAACCTGCAGGAAGGAAATCGCTATCTTCCAGGACTGCGTGCATGGGTGGGCTATCCCACTGCTTTTGTCTATTATGAGCGGGCTGATCGCGCTGCAGGCAAGCCCAAGCAGACATTGCTAAAGCTCTTCAAATACGCCATGGACGCCATCTTCAGCTTCAGCTATAAGCCCTTGCGCCTGGGTTTGGTGCTGGGTGGATTAGTACTGGCCTTCAGCCTGTTTCTCTCACTAGTCGCTATTGGCAATGTGGTGTTCAACGTCAAATTTTTTGGCACTATACCCGGCGCAGGCCATATCGGCACAATGCTCGCTATTCTGTTTCTGGGCAGCATCCAACTGGTTTGCCTGGGACTGTTGGGCGAGTACATTGGACGCATTTACGATGAAGTTCGCCGCCGCCCGCTCTTCCTGGTCCATAAAGTCCATCGGCCCACGGCTGTGGGAGAAACTGTGCTGCGCTACAAGCCGACGGCGGTGTTGGCTGAAGTGGAAGATTCGGTGGCTTAAGCAAGCAGCTGCAAACGTTTTGCACAGGATTGCAAACTCAGCTATGCCGGTTTCTTGCGGTAATCACCCTAATCCTTCTCTGCAAAATCTTGCTTTAAGTCGATAAAATGCGGCTCCGGCGCATACATGCGCTCTAATACCCTGCTAAGAGTAAAACTCAATGAAATTAAGGGGTCCCCTGATACATCCAGAGTAGATCAACTCGTAACCTCGCTCCCTCAGAACAAATGAAACCCTACCTCTGAAGGAGTACCTGGAGTGAAAAATGTAATTCGGTTACTGTTCACGACTCTAATATTGGCCACCGCATCCTTCGCGGGAGTCACAGTAAGTTCCCCAACTGCCGGATCAACATCCGGATCCCCCGTCCACTTCGTCGCCTCAGCAACTTCCACCCACCCCATTACCGCTATGAGAATCTATGTGGACAACATAAGCCAGTATTTGATCTCAGCCAGCAATCTTGACACGTCATTGGCCCTGGCGTCAGGCAAGCACAATGTTGTAGTGCAGGCATGGGATTCAACTGGAGCAGTCTTTAAAACCCCTCTCACCGTCACAGTAGGTGGATCGGCGCCGACACCCACTCCTACTCCGGTATCAGGAGGTTTGCCGGCTCCGCCGACAAATGCCGTAACCAAGAGCAGCATTCAACAGATAGCAGGATGGGAAAGCTGCACGGTTTGCGCCGGGGCAAACGCGGCTGGCCCAGTGGCTGTCTTCTCCATGGTTGAAAACCAGGCGTCCCCCTCGCTTGACGGTAAATCAGCTAAATTCAGCATCAGCGGAACTCACCCCTACTCTGACGCCTTGTGGTGGAAACAGCTTGGCGGCGTTGATACGGCCACAAATCTGAAGTATGACGTTTACTTCTACATCACTAATCCGGGAGTCGCCCAAGCCCTGGAATTTGACAACAACCAGTCCAACGGAGCCCACAAGTTCATCTTTGGCACGCAGTGCAACATTAAGGGCGGCCATTGGGATGTCTGGGGCAACGCTTCAGGCAATTGGATCTCGACGGGGATCGCCTGTGGGGTTCCGGCTGCGTTTACCTGGCACCACCTGACGTGGGAATTCAAGAGAACGTCTACGAGCGTCGTTTACGTCGGCTTTACGTACGATGGCGTGACGCATTTCGTGAACCGGACCTATCCTGCCCGTGCATCAAGCGTCCACGAGTTGAATGTGGCCTTCCAGATGGACGGTGATTCTTCTATGCATGCCTACTCTGCCTGGCTTGACCAAGTATCACTCACGTACTGGTAGAACTAAGAGTACTGAGAGGTGAGCTGCGCAATGATGCTTTTTGTTTCTGGATGAGTTGCGCCCAAAAAGACAATAACTGGCAAGAGCGGCGCACTGTGCCACTCAGATTGTTGACCAACCCCCACCTTTTCAGGTGGGGTTTTCATTGGCAGAGTATGGAAAGGGTTTCTCAGTGCAGGCAGAGGATAAACCAAAGCGCAGGGCGCATTGCGGGGGCACTGTGCCGCTCTTCTTTGCAAACGGGACTAAGTTTTCGTCTTAATCACCTAGTAGTTCGTGATTCTGACTTTTCTCTCGTGGCGTTTAAAAACTGTTGTACCAGAGTAGATGCGCCGGTAGTCTCCACATTCGTCGCAAAGATAGCGGCTGAAAACAGAAAGACAAAATTATCCCCTGGAGTAAAAGTAGTGATGGCAAAAAACAAGACAAAAATCCTCTCCATTCTCACGGTTGGCCTGTTTCTTCTGAGCGCTGTTTCCCTCCGTTCGTCCGCCCAGACAGTGAAATCGCAAATCCAGAGAATGAGTGGATGGCAAAACTGTGTGGCCTGTGCCGGCGCTAATGCTGCCGGGCCAGGGGCCTCCATTAGTTCTGCCGTTGGGGTAAAAAGCCCGAGCCTCAGTGGAAATTCCAGAATCTTCTCTATCGCCAGCAGCCACCCCTATGCAGACGCCCTGTGGTGGAAGCAACTGGGAGCGGTGAATACCGCCACCCACCTGGTTTACGACGTGTACTTTTATCTAAAGGCGCCACAGAACGCTCAGGCACTTGAATTTGACAACAACCAAGCCAACGGAAGCAAGCGTTGGATCTTTGGCACCGAATGCAACATCGCCGCCGGTCGCTGGGACGTGTGGGGCAATGCTCAAGGAAATTGGATTTCCACCGGTATCCCCTGCAAGATGCCCTCGGCATTCAAATGGCACCATCTCACCTGGGAATTCAAACGCACCGCCACCCAACTCACCTATGTCTCTGTGACTCTTGACGGTGTAAAGCACTATGTGAACCGCACTTATACTGGCAAGGCATCCGGCGTGAGGGAGCTCAATGTAGCCGTTCAGCTGGATATGCGCGGTAACCACGCCTCTTATCAGGAGTGGGTGGATAACGTCTCTCTCAAATATTGGTAAAAAGCAGTCTTGTTCCTGTCGGCTCAAAGCTCCCGGGCACCCGCCCGGGAGCATTTTTGTATAGGCCAAATTGGGAAAACTTTCGATTCCCTTTTTATTCGCCGTATGATAGAAATAGTAGACAAGCGGCCGCTCAAGGTGAAATTCTGCAGCACCTGAATTCAAAGGCGAAGACTTTTTTTCAGAACGGACGCGCCACACACGGAGAAAATAATGGCTGATGAAAGACAGGAAAAGGCCAGGGCAATCGATCTGGCTCTCTCTCAAATAGAGAAGCAGTTTGGCAAAGGTTCCATCATGCGGCTGGGGAGCAAAGAGGCAATCGTCCCAATTGCCGTCATCTCAACCGGGTCCATCTCATTTGACGCTGCGCTAGGCGTAGGCGGCTTCCCTCGCGGGCGCGTAGTGGAGATCTTTGGCCCGGAATCAAGCGGCAAGACCACTGTGGCCCTGCAGGTAATTGCTGAAGCGCAGAAGACAGGTGGCATGGCGGCCTTCGTTGACGCTGAGCATGCGCTTGATCCCATTTACGCCAAGAAGCTGGGCGTTGACGTGGACAATCTGCTCGTCGCCCAGCCAGACTACGGCGAGCAGGCTCTGGAGATTGCTGAAGCATTGGTTCGTTCCAATGCCATTGATGTGCTCGTGGTGGATTCAGTGGCAGCCCTGGTGCCCAAGGCCGAATTGGAAGGCGAAATGGGTGACAGCCACATGGGCCTGCAGGCGCGGCTGATGTCTCAGGCCCTGCGCAAACTCACTGGCATTGTTTCCAAGTCTCGGACCTGCCTCATCTTCATTAACCAAATCCGCGAGAAGATCGGCGTGATGTTCGGCAATCCGGAAACCACCACAGGTGGCCGCGCACTCAAGTTTTATTCGTCCGTACGCGTAGATATCCGCCGCATTGCGGCCATCAAAGACGGCGACATGGTGGTGGGGAATCGCACCAAGGTGAAGGTGGTAAAGAATAAAACTGCTGCTCCCTTCCGCGAAGCTGAATTTGACATCATGTATGGCGAAGGCATTTCCCGTGAGGGCGATCTGCTTGATCTGGGCGTGGCCAAAGAGATCGTCGAGAAATCCGGCGCATGGTTCAGCTATAAAAATGAGCGCATCGGCCAGGGGCGCGAGAACGTAAAACAGTTCCTGAAAGAAAACCGCGACCTTGCCGCCAAGCTGGAGGCTGAGCTTCGCCGGGAGTTGGGAATGAAAACCCTGGTGGCCGAGCCGCCTGCTCCAACACCGGAACAGAAGCAACAGGCTGCGGCAGCGCACGCACGCATGCCGGCGGTGAAGAGATAAGTTTCCTGCAAGCCATACAGGGATTGCGAAGATTCCGCGGGAATAGACTGCTTGCTCATGGCCATGTCACGGCACACATGGCCGTATTCCCTGATGAGCAAGCGATCCTGACATCGCTGGCGCCGATGGCGATGGGCTGAGCCCAGTTTGGTCGTGATCTGGTGTGTGCTCAGCTTGACTTGGCAGATGCCAGAGGTGGGAAGAAGAAATCGGCTAAACCGTCGCACTACCACCGGTGGTTCCAGCGCTAGGATGCTCATTCTGAATCGCTGCTCTGTATAACAGAGAAGGTTTTCTAAGTTGTTACAGTGCAAGCTTTTGAAAAGCGGGCATTCTTAGAGTGCCTGTATTGGAGCAGGCCCTATAGTTGAAAAGATTTCTGCGAATCATGCTGTTAGTAATTCCAGCGCTTTACCTGAGCTTATTGCTTTTGGCAATCTTTTTTTCTGACGGCATGATTTTTCAGCCGCACGCCTCTTCTTACCAGGATTCGCCGGAGATTCTGAAGATCAGTATGGCGAACGGAAAGAAGATTTCTGCTGTTTATCTCGCGAATCCCACTGCCAGGTTCACTCTGTTGGTGAGCCACGGAAACGCGGAAGACCTGGGCGACGATCGGTACTGGCTGCTGGATTTGCGCAAGATTGGATTCAGCGTCTTTGCCTATGACTATGAGGGTTATGGGACCAGTCAGGGCAAGCCGAGCGAGCAAGCCGCTTATGAGGACGAAGCTGCGGCTTACGACTACCTTGCTGTGAATCTGGGAACGCCGCCTGACCGCATCGTTATCTTTGGCCGCTCTGTGGGGACCGGCCCAGCTACCTATATCGCAACCAGACGGCCCGCCGCTGCGTTGATTCTGCAAAGCTCGTTTGTCTCAGCTTTTCGCGTTCTCACGCGTATCCCGCTGCTGCCCTTTGACAAGTTCCCCAATTACAAGAACATCCGCCATGTCCATTGCCCGGTACTGATTATGCACAGCCACGGTGACACGATCATTGGTTTCTGGCACGGTGAAAAGCTGCTTGAATTGGCGAATGAGCCCAAGCAATTCTTCTGGGCCAAAAATGCCAACCACAATGAGATGGAGATGGCAGCAGGTTATTGGGACGCTTTGCAGAAATTTCAGGCGTTTCTGGAAAGCGGAGCACAACCAACGCCGCGCACAAGCGCCCCTTAAGAATTTTCCAACTCCTTACTCACTATCCGCTATTGCATGGTCGCCGGATGACATGTTGATCCCACTCCGGGCGGCGTGGGTACTCCGGTTGGCGGTGTTGCCCAGGGTTTGCCGGTAAAGTCAAAGAAGTCCAGCAGGCTGGGCTGGGCCGCATCGCGTTTGGTGAGCGGCGGAAGATTAAATCTCTCCTCTACAAAATGGAGGACAGCCATGTGGTCCATGGCTTTATGACCCACGTAATGACGCCGCGAAAATGGCGAGACAATAAAGTTTGGAATCCTGAACCCAAGTTGTGCTCCAAAACCTGAGTTCCCGGCTGCGGCTGCATCAGCCGGATGAGCGCCGGGGCTGGTTGGACGGAGATCGCAATGATTGGTAAACACGCCCGCCGTTGTCGGTTGGCAGGGCAAAAATCCATCAGGATTGACTGCAATGGGAGCAATGTCGCCTTCCAATCCAGCCAAAGAGGCGCTGGTGTTCTGGTTGGTATGGCCCGGGACCGGAGGCACATGGTCATAAGGGCCGCCGCCTTCATCAAAGCCGAAGAACAAAACGGAGTCTGACCACGATGGGCTTGCCATGAATGCGTTGACAAGGTTTGCAATCTGGGCCTGTCCAGAAAGAATTGACTGGCCTGAGCCTGGGTGCTCATCACCGTGGCCGAAATTGGCTTCAACATAAGCAAAAGAAGGCAGCGTGTTATTTTGGGCGTCGGTCGCAAACTGGCTGATGGGAGCGATATGCGTGGAATCCACCACCAATGCGCCGGTGGAGTCGTGGAATATATATTTGCCGCTGTAGCCAAAATACTTGAATGTGGTCGATGGGCTGCCGTTGGGATCCAAAGCCGAGTAGTAAATCTTCCAGGAGATGTGGTTCTCGTCGAGCAACTGGAAAATAGTCTTGGCCGTAAGCTGCGGCGCATGATCGTCATTGCCGGGATCAAAGACATATCCCTGCGATGTGCCTCCAGACATCGTGGCCAAACGATTGGGAATGGTCTTGCTGGCGACCGGCGAAAACCATCGATCAGAGAGCGCAAACTGCGAGGCTATAAAGTAGTAATAATTCAGTTCTGGCGAGCCTGTGGTGCTGGTGTCCTCATAGAAAGCCATGGCGCGCTGGCCGGTCAGATCAGTAAATGATCCGCTACCGCTGCCGGACTTGGCAAAGCCCTCCGCCGTGTGTACAAAGCCATCCATCAGAATGGAGCGCGTGGTGGTGAAGTCAAAACGGCTCACATCGCCAAAGCTTTCTAGCCACGCTGAGCTCATGTCATCAAGACAGGTACTCGTCGTGTGGAAGAGCTGAAACACCGCGCCTTCATCATCCTTATTGCTGATTGTGGTCAGCTTGTCATCGATTCCATCCACGTCATACTCAACGTGATCATCGCCAATATTAAAGCCATGCGCCTTGCGGTAAGGATTAAGCATTCCAAAATAGCTATCGAAGCTGCGGTTCTCCTGCAGCATGAAAATAATGTGGTTTACCGCGGTAATGCCGCTTGGAGTTGGTGTGGGAATGGGCGTAGGGCTTGGTGTGGGGGTCGGGCTTGGAACTGGTGTAGGGGTGGGAGTGGGAGTAGGTGTCGGTGTCGGAGTTGGCGTTGGCGAAGCCGCAACAGTAATGCTCTCTGATGAAGAGAAGAAAAAGCCAGTCGAATCCCAGGCGCGAATCACAATGGCATGTTTCCCCGCGGGCAGCGAGAGTACGGCGGTCAGAGACGCACTGGTGCTCTTGGCTTTCTGGGTTGAATCAATATACATGATCATTGCGGTAACGGTGTGCTCGGCATCTCTTGCGCCTGCTGAAAAAGTTACCGGCGAGCTCACAGTCGTGCCGCTTCCCGGCGAGCAGATTTTTACCGTCTTATCGACCGTGGCCGTGCAGGCGGCCTGCGCGCGGTTTGCAAAGAAAAGCGGAGTGACGAGAAGCAGAAGTACCATTGAGCGCGAGTGCGAAAACATGGCTGCCCACCCTGAAATCAAATCTTAAAAATTGCAAATGGAAATCGGACAACTGGGCTACTGCGAAGGGGGCCGAACTGACACACCTCTTCTTTAACAGACACCCTGCTTTTTCTTGAAATTAGGAACCAGAGAGTCCAACTGGGGTTGTACAAGGTGAGCTGCTTTGTTTCAGATTGCCACGCGGCTGCTACAAGCAAATGCATTGTTGCTGATTGAAACTGCAAGATGTTCAGCTCACAGTTTGTTGCTGCCAGCAATAAGCGAGCTATGCTTCGGTTTGCGCTTCCAATGCCTGGCCGAGTTCTTCCCACTCGTTCATCGCCCGCTTGAGTTCGGCTTTTGAACGTTCCAGCAGATCGGTTTGTCGATGCGTCTCTTCCACGCTTACAAAATGCTGTAAGGAAATTTCTGCGGCAGAGATCGCTGCTTCAAGCCGTGCGATCTCCTCTTCCACTTCCTCCAGCCGCTCTTTCATCTGCTTGAGCTTGATGGGATTGAGGCGCTTTTGCTTAATGTCTGGAACTGCCGGCATGGCGGTCGCATCGTGGTTCGTGTTTGCCGCCGCGTCGGCAGCAGATGAATTTGCTGGTGTAGCCAGTGAGCCATCCGGAGCAATACCAAGCTTTCCTTCCTTGCGCCAGAGATAATCTTCATAGTTGCCGGGAAAGACCTCGATTCGCCCATCGCCAATTTCAAAGATGCGTGTGGCCAGCTTGTCAATAAAATAACGATCGTGAGAGACAAAGACTACGGTGCCGGTAAATTTCTGCAGTGCGTCCAGCAGAACGTCTTTAGCGCGGAGGTCAAGATGGTTGGTTGGCTCATCGAGCAACAGGAAGTTGGATGGATGCAGCAGCATCCGGGCCAGCGCATAGCGGTTGCGCTCACCGCCGGAGAGTACGCCGATGGTCTTGAACACATCATCTTCAGAAAAGAGAAAACAGCCGAGCAGGTTGCGCAGCTCCGTCTGAGTGGAACGCGGCGCAGCGGTGAAGAGATCATCTAACATCCGGGCCTGTGGATCGAGCGCTTTGTACTGGTCCTGGGCAAAGTAGTCAACGTCAGCATTGTGGCCCAGCCGCAGTTCGCCGCCGGTGGGCTGCTCCAGGCCGGCCAGCATCTTGATAAGGGTTGATTTACCCGCGCCGTTCACGCCTACCAGCGCAATGCGGTCTCCGCGCTCGATCACAAAATTGCCGCCGGAAAAAACATGTTTAGGCCCATAGCTTTTGGCCAGGTCTTTGGCCTCTGCCACCATGCGTCCGCTGGCGCGCGGCTGCGGAAACGAGAAGTGGATAGACTTTTCTTCCGGCGGGACTTCAATCTTTTCCATCCGCTCCAGCTCTTTGATCCGGCTCTGCACCTGTTTGGCCTTGGTGGCCTGGTAGCGAAAGCGATTGATGAAAGCCTCAAGCTGGTCAGTCTTCTCTTTCTGGTTGCGATATGCGGCCTCAAGCTGTGCGCGCCGCTCAGCCTTCTGCGACAGATATTTTTCGTAGTTGCCGGAGTAAAACGTGACCTGCTTGTTCCATATCTCGGCTGTTTTCTTCACCGTGACGTCAAGAAAGTAGCGGTCGTGCGAGATCAGCACATAGGCATTCGGATATGCAGCAAGATATTGCTCCAGCCAGTTGCGGGTTTCAAGGTCAAGGTGGTTCGTTGGCTCATCAAGCAATAACAGATTCGGCTTTTGCAGAAGCAGCTTGGCCAAAGCAATGCGCATTTGCCAGCCGCCGGAAAATTCTTCCGTTCGCCGCTCCCAATCTTCTTTCTTGAAACCCAAGCCATTGAGCACCGTGCCCACTTCAGCCTCAATGGTGTAGCCGTCGCGGGCCTGGATTTCTGCCTGAATGCGATGAAAACGCTCTGCAATCTGCTCGTACTCAGCGCTCGAATCATTGACCTTACCCATGCGGTCCGCCAGCTCTTCCTGCTCGCGCTGCATCTGGTGAACATCACTGAAAACTGTAAGACATTCAGAGAAGACGGTGCGTCCGGAAAGGGAAAGTCCGTCCTGTGGCAGATAGCCGCATTGGATCCCGCGCTGCCGGGTTGTGGTCCCATAGTCAAGAGACTCCACACCAGAGAGGATCTTGAGCAGCGTGGTTTTGCCGGTTCCATTGGCTCCGACCAGACCCACGCGATCATGTGGCGTGATCAGCCAATCCAGGTCTTGAAAGAGGACCTTTGGTCCAAAACGTTTGCCGGCGCCGGTGAGTTGGATCATTACTTCTATCTAATCATATTGAAGAGCGTTGAAGGACATAGGGCGTCCGCCTCGGAAATTGTGCGCTCAATATGCCAAACAGAGCGGCTACAAAGATTGCGAACTGAGCGTCAAGAAGTGCTGGATTTCAAAATTTGGCATCCTGTGGCGCAAACGTTCTCATCGCACAAGATAAGGAAAGGAGATTTTCAAATGCCCTCAAAATCCAGCAGAACACGCAAGAGCAACTCCTCCAGATCTTCCAGTTCTCGAGGCATACAGTCCGCATCAAGCTCTCGGTCCAGAAGTACGCGCGCTAAGAGATCGGCTGCGGGAAATTCACGCAGCGCAAGCTCCAAGAACAGGTCTGAGTCTCGCAACAAGAATTCAGATTCAGCTCGCGGTCGTTCATCACGGAACGCATCTTCCCGCACCGCAAGCGCTTCGTCTAACCGCGGCAATCGTGGCAACGCTCGCTCATCCTCCAGATCGCGCGTATTGACCGATCATGACGAGATCAGGCAGTGGGCAGAAGAACGCGAGGCCCGTCCGGCTTGCGTCCGCGGCACCGGAGGCAGTGAAGACGTAGGTATGATCCGTCTCGATTTTCCAGGCTATAGCGGAGAGCAGTCCCTTAAGCATATTGAATGGAATGAATGGCTGGAAAAATTCGACGAAAGCGGTCTGGCGCTGCTGGTGCAGGATGAAACCGCACGCGGTGGACGCAGCAATTTCAACAAGCTGGTACACCGGGAGACTGCCCACGCCGTCGGCAAGCGCTCTTCGCGTGGTACGCGAGGTGGATCACAGCACAAAGCAGCGTAAACCTGTTGTGCCCAAAAAGTTACAACAACAGTTTCTGTTATTTTTTTGTTGACATCGCCTTCCGACTACCTCAATATCTTGGGTGTAAGTAGGCAACAGTACTATTTGTAGAGTTCTGAATGTTAAAGGGCCCCAAGAAGCAAAATTTTAAGGAGGGATTCGCGAATGGCAACCAAGAAAAAAGCTGCGAAGAAAAAGAAGAAAAAGTAGCTGGTGAGCGGAGCTAAGTCTCCGCAAAGTTTTTTAACAAGGGAAAATAGTTATGACGGGGTGTTCCATCCAGAACACCCTTTTTATCTTGCAACTTCATTCAACACGCGAGATATTGCATGAAATCCTGGTAAACCAACCTTTTCCACCGCCGTGGACTTCTAATAAAATCAAGCTATCATCTTGCAGTTTTGCACCAATCGCCGCTACTTCTTCAAGGCATAAAAACGTTGAAAGCTTTTACTCGCAATCAAAAAAACGAGAGGGCGATGGTTCGACCTACAATTCCAGAATTGCTCAAAGCTGTAATGGCTGCCGGGCTGGTGCTAATCACCGCGGTTGTTTTGGCGTTTGCTCAGACCAGCCCAACTGCAAGTGATGCCGCAGGCATTATTCCGTTTCTCAATCAGACAATCGTCTGGTCACGGCAGTTAACCACGCAGCAACAGCTGGTAAGCGAACCCAGCGATTCTCTCTTTTTGAATGACAATCGCCAGCTTACTAACCAGGTAGTCAAGCTCTCGTTTGACTTTGCTCGCGCTCGCGCACAGGCCCTGGCCAGCGCAGCTCACACTGGGCAAATGCAGGCGCCCTCACAGTACCAGCGATTGAGTGACTCGGTTGCAAAAGCTGACCAGAAAGTAAAAGATTCGCAGCAGGAGATTGCGCAGCTTCGGCAACAACTGGCAACTGCCAAACCCGCCAAGCGCAAGGGCTTGCAAGCTTCAATCGATGAGGTGGAAAGTGAAGAAGAATTATTCCAGGCGCGCCGCGATACGCTGCGCAACATGCTGCAATTTGCAACCGGAACAGCCGCCGGAGGAGGTTCAGGCAGCCTGAGTTCCCAGATAGAAGAACTGGCCCGCACCGTACCGGCTGCCAGCCAGGAAACGGATACAGCCACAACGCAAGCCAAAACTGCCGCATCTTCAACTGCCACGATCCCCCCTGCGCGCAAAGAGACGCCCACTGGGATTATCTCTCTGGCTACCGATCTGTTCACGCTGCGGAGCAAGTTGAATACGTTAGACCAAAATTTGCGCCATACAGACCAGCTAGCTCAAACCTCCAAGGACCTACGGGCTCCGCTGCTGGCCCAGGTGAAAGAACTAACACAAAAGGGCGACAATCTGGCCGCGCAGCCTGATTCGCAAGATCCTGCTGTTTTGTCCCAACAAGGTAAAGATCTGGATGGGCTCACTGCGCAATTCAAGCAGTTATCCGCCAGCTTGCTGCCGCTGGGCAAGCAATCCATTTTGCTCGACGTGTACAAGCAGAGCGTAACCAATTGGCGCAGTACGGTGAAAAGCGAATATGACGCCGAATGGAAAGGCCTACTGATAAGGCTGCTGGGGCTGGCGGTAATACTTGGCGTAGTGCTCGGTATTTCAGCGGTATGGCGCCGTGCAACTTTCAAATACATCCCAGATGCGCGCCGGCGCTATCAGTTCCTGCTGATCCGGCGCATTGTTCTGTGGTGCCTGATCGCGATCATCATAGCCACGGCATTTGCCAGTGAATTAGGCGCTATCACCACATTTGCCGGGCTGCTCACTGCCGGGATTGCCGTTGCTTTGCAGAACGTGATCCTCTCCGTCGCAGGATATTTCTTTCTCATCGGCAAATACGGAGTGCGTGCGGGAGACCGCGTGCAGATAGCTGGCGTTACCGGAGAGGTGGTTGAAGTGGGCCTGGTTCGCCTGCATGTAATGGAGATGAGTGGGGGGCTGGCTCCGCGGCCTACCGGTAGAGTGGTTGCCTTTTCCAATGCTGTGGTATTCCAGGCGGGTTCAGGGATGTTTAAACAGATCCCTGGAACAAATTTCCTGTGGCATGAGATCACGCTGACCCTGGATAGCAAGGCCGACTATCGCCAGGTGGAAAAGCGGATGCTTGAGACCGTCAATAAAGTTTTTGCGGAATATAAAGACAGCATAGAAACACAGCGCCGCAACGTGGAACTTTCCATGAACTCTTCGCTCCGGTCTTTCACGCCGGAGAGCCGTTTGCACCTGACGCAGACCGCGCTGGAAGTAGTGGTGCGCTATCCAGTAGAGCTGGGCAACGCCGCTGAAATCGATGATCGCATCACGCGTGAGATCGTGGATGCCATTGAGCGCGATCCTAAGCTGCGCCTGCAAATCTCTGCCGGTCCCAGCATTAAGGTAGAAGAGCAGCCTGCCGAACCGGTGAAAAGCTAGAGCGAGAAAACTTCCTGCAAACCATAATCATTGGCATAAGCCACTAGACTGTTTAGTCGGCCAACTTAGACACGCACACCCTTGAGCGATAAGAGATAATAAGGACAACACGCATTACCAGCGCAGATGAGGAAGAGATAATTGCTGGGAAGTACCTGCTTTGAGCACTGGAGCCTGAAGGGAGCCAAATTGAAAACCGTCTTTGTGATTGGCGCGGGACCAGCGGGCATGTTTGCTGCGCAGAAAATTGCTCAGGGCGGCCATGAAGTGATTATCCTGAACCGCGACATTAAGCCCGGAGGACTGGCCGAGTACGGTATCTATCCCACCAAAGACAAAATGAAGATCGGCCTGCGTAAGCAGTTTGCCAAGGTGCTGAGCCTGCCCAATGTGCATTATTTCGGACACGTACAGGTCAGCAGCCAGGCTGCGGTCACCATTGATGATCTGCGGCAGTTCTCGCCTGCAGCGATTGTGTTTGCCGTGGGCGCGCAGGGGACCAAGAAGCTGGGCCTGCCCGGTGAAACCGCCAAAGGTGTTTACGCCGCCAAGGATTTTGTTTACAGCTATAACCTGCTGCCACCGTTTACCGCGCATGATTTTTCTACCGGCAAACGCGTAGCGATCATCGGCATGGGCAACGTGATGGTGGACATTGCCCGTTGGCTGATGATTGATACACCGCAGAAAACGGCGGAAGAAGTTATTGTGGTGGCGCGCCGTGGGCCGTTTGAAGCCAAATTTGATAAAAAAGAATTCGATTACATTGAAGAATTTCTTGATCGCCAGGCTTTTGATGAGGAGCTGCGCCGCATCCAGCCGCAGCTTGCGTCAGTAGGGCAGGACATCAGCAAGCTGGCGCAAGAAACGTTTCCTGTACTGGCCAAGCCTACAGCAGAGCATCCCCAATGCAAACCGCGACTGCGCTTCCGCTTTCTCTGCTCGCCTCAGGCGATTCACGGTGATACCAGTGGACGCATTGATCGTCTTACCGTCACAGAAAACGTTCTCTCCGAGAGAGACGGCAATATCGCCTGCAAAGCAACGGACAGAACTGCTGATCTTGAAGTCGACACCATGATTTTCGCCATCGGTGATGTAGCTGATCCGGCGGTCGGGCTGCCTTATCACCGCGACAGCTACGTGATCAATCCTGACCAGAGCGATCCCAAGCGCGCGGCGTATGAACTTTTTGATCCGCGAACTTGCAAGGTGTTGGAAGGAATGTATGCCGTGGGCTGGGCGCGCAAAGCCAGTGATGGCTTGGTAGGCATTGCGCGGCATGATGCAGAAGTTGGAGCAGTGCATGTGCTCGAATATCTGAAGACGGCTCCAGAAAGCCATGTGCCCGCGAGCCAGATTGAGGATTGGCTGCGCGGCAAAGGGCTGCAGATCGTGACCAAGCCAGATCTTGAATGCCTGGGCCGCGCGGAAGATCAGGAAGCCAAGCAGCGCGGTGTTTTATGGTTCAAATACGCTGAAGATGAGGCCATGCTGGCGGCAATTGCGGCGGAGAAGGCAAAGGCCGTGACCGTTTGAACATCTCTGGAGAGAGGACGTATGCCTCTGCCGGTACATGAAGAGAAGCTAATCAAGGCTTTTTTCCTCAAAGAACGACAAGAACCATATCTGTTGGGGTTGGCGAATCCTGGCAAACGTCGCAAAATAACCAACGAATTCTGCCATTTCAAACACTTGGATCTTCGTTTCAATGTCCCAATCCTGCCTTCCCAACAGAATCCTGCCGCCATCTATGATCTTCTCAAAAAATTTGGCGCGCCAGATGTGTGCTGGGTCGTCTCTGACGAACTGGAGTTGGACACGCACAATATGAGCCTGAAGGAAGCTCTGGACCAAATTGTTGGCCGGACATTTGCAACGTTTTTGTGTTGTATCGAAGGTAAGCTGGCCTATTTTGAAAATGAAGACGGCCGCTGGATAGGTCGCCGCCCTTGATTCCTTCAGCTGCTCGCAATTAGTCTTTTAAATAGATGCCCACTTGGGATCCGAATCTCTATCTGAAGTACGCCAATGAGCGCTCGCGGCCCGCGGCTGATCTCATTGCGCAAATCCATCTTGAAACGCCCATGCGCATTGTTGACCTGGGCTGCGGTCCGGGCAACAGCACAGCGTTGCTGCATCAGCGCTGGCCGCAGGCGGCCATTACCGGCGTGGACAATTCCCAGGAGATGCTGGCCGAAGCCAAAGCAAAGCATCCTGACTGGCAATGGGTTCTGGGCGATATTGAAGGCTGGAAGCCCGCGCCTGCGGTCGATTTGATCTTCTCCAACGCAGCCTTCCACTGGGTACCGGGACACGCCACGCTTTTCCGCAGTTTGATTGGAGGCGTCTCGCCGGGAGGAGCGCTGGCCGCGCAGATGCCGAATAATTTCCACTCTGCCGCGCATTCGGTCATTCAAGAGGTGGCTGCGAACGGCGACCCTCGCTGGAGCAAAAACATGACCGGCGTTGCCGGAACTTTTACCGTGCAACCGCCGGCTTTCTACTATGACGTGCTGCGCAAACATGCCAGCCGCGTAGATATTTGGGAGACCGAGTACCAGCACGTAATGGACGGTCCTAAAGCAATCTTTGACTGGATACGCGGCACCGGCCTGCGCCCCTATCTTGAACGCCTGGCTGACGAAGAGCAGCGCCAGTTATTTGCGGAGATGTGCCTGGAAGGTTTTCAGGAAGCATATCCGCCAAACGACCAGGGCAAGGTGCTGTTTCCATTTCGCAGGATGTTTATTGTGGCGTACCGATGAAAGTTCTCCGCGCACTCTCCGGTCTGATCTTTGCTTTGTGCTTTGCAAGCGCTGCAGCTTCCACGCAGAAGATTGCTCCTGATCTCTACGCCTACATTTCTGAGAACGATGCCAGCGCCAATTCAACGTTCCTGGTAAGCGACCAAGGCATCCTGGTGGTCGATACCGGGCTTAACGCGCAGGAAGGCCAAAAGCTGCTGGCTGAGATTCACAAGATTTCATCGGCTCCGGTGCGCTGGATTGTGAACACGCACTATCACCCCGACCATCGCGGCGGCAATGGAGTGGTTGGGCCGGATGCGGTGGTCATCAGCACTGCGTTCACGCGCAAACAAGCGGGAAGCGCGGCGCCCGGATACGCGCTCAATGAAACGCTTGGGCCCCGAGGGCTTACGTTGTTCGTCGGCGGCCATGAAGTTCAGATTTATCTTCCCGGTCCGGCTCACACCATGGGAGATGCTGTGGTTTACTTTCCAGACCAGCACACCATTGCCACTGGAGATTTATTTCTCACCAACTCCTGCCCCGCCATGGACGAAGGCGACATGGAGAACTGGATTCATGCTCTTGATCACATGCTGGAGCTGCCTATAGAACATGTTGTCCCCGGACACTTTGAACTGGCGACCAAGACCGATCTGCGCAGCTTTCGCAATTACCTGGCTGATTTGCGCGATCAGGTTGCGCGCATGTACGCAGAGGGCAAAACTCTTGAGCAGGTGCAAAAAGCGCTTAATTTAAGCGCGTACAAAGGCTTCCGCCAATTTCCAAATTACGAAGCCACGTTCAAAGACAATGCTGCCGCTTACTATCATCAACTGGAAAAACGCAAGACTGAGAAATAACACTAGCAAGGAAACGACGCCAATGATTTGACGGCAGCCGCATTCAAGCCAGAGAATCTCTCCGTCGCGTAGCGACATCTGACAGTATTCGATCTCTGGGAGCGTAAGCAAGAAAATGGAATACACCAACCTTGGCTCTACCGGCGTAAAGGTTTCACGCATCTGCCTGGGCTGCATGACTTATGGCGTCAAGAGCTGGCGGAAATGGGTTCTGGAAGAGAATGAAGGCAAACCATTCATCAAGCAGGCGCTGGAACAGGGCATCAATTTCTTTGACACTGCAGATATGTATTCTCTGGGCAAGAGCGAGGAAATACTGGGCCGCGCGCTGAAGGAGTTTGGCCCATCGCGCGATAAAGTCGTGATCGCGACAAAAGTTTTCTTCCCCATGGGCGATGATCCCAACCAGAAAGGCCTCTCGCGCAAGCACATTCTGCACGCCATTGATGACAGCTTGCGTCGGCTGGGAACCGACTACGTCGATCTCTACCAGATTCATCGCTTCGACTATGAGACGCCGGTCGAAGAGACGCTTACTGCGCTGCATGACGTGGTGAAGACCGGCAAGGCGCGCTACATTGGCGCATCATCAATGTTTGCCTGGCAATTTGCAGATATGCTGCATACTTCTGACCGGCTGGGATTGACGCGCTTCGTGACCATGCAAAACCATTACAACCTCATTTATCGCGAAGAAGAGCGTGAGATGGCTCCGCTTTGCCGGGCAGAAGGCATTGGTATGTTGCCCTGGAGCCCGCTGGCGCGCGGCGTGCTCGCAGGAAATCGTAAAGCCGGAACGTTGCGTTCTGAAGAAGACGATTACACCAAGAAGATGTATACGCAAGCGGCCGATGATCGCGTAGCAGATTGCGTTGAGCAGGTGGCCAGAGACCGCGGAGTGCCGCCGGCGCAGGTCGCGTTGGCGTGGCTTATACATAAGCCCGGTGTGACTGCGCCCATTGTTGGCGCTTCCAAGCCGCACCACTTGCAGGATGCGGTCGCGGCGCTGGCAGTAAAGCTGACGCAGCAGGAAATCTTACAGCTTGAGTCAGTCTACGTTCCGCATCCGGTGCTGGGCCATCACTAGAACTTGCCGAGCGGCCAACAGAATATTTCAGCGGAAGAATACGTGCGCATTCTTCACTGAAAGACGTTGTGTTACAAAGTTTTAGGAATTCTCAATCGCGAGTTTGTCGGCCTAGCAGCCATCCGGCGAGAAGACCAACAGCAAACGCGCCGGCCGCCACTGTTGCCACTGAGGTTAATGGGCGTTGCCTAACAGTAGTGCGCGCGTCATCCAACCGGTCTTCAGCCGCTGCTCTGGCGCGCCGCACGGTCCGGCCAAGATCATCATACGTCTCGTCGAGCCGTTCCTTTACCTTCGCCGAGAGGTCCCGCGCTTTCTCAGCGATATCCGCCATGTTTTCTTTTACCTGATTGCCCATCCGCGAAATGTTTTCCGTCTTCATCAAACCCCTCCGCCAGTAAGATTTTTGACTCCGGAAGCTGGTCACGCTCCGGATGCTGCAAAATAGTCCAGGCCAGTCCGCTACTGGCCATTGGCTACCATTATGACAAAGAAGCCAGGAACCAGAGCACAGTTGCCTCCAGCATCGCAGCGCAATGCTCACCCTGAACTGAGATTGATTGCGGCATCCTCTCCGCAAAACACAGGATGGGTGCACGAGATGCAGCTTCTTTGTGCAGCGGTTTGCGGCTATTGCTTCTTTCCAAAGATTTCGCGCAGCAAGGCTGTGGTCTGGGCGGCGGGGTCGTGGCGGATTTTCTTTTCTTCCTCGCCAATCATGTAGAAAAGGCCGTCCATGGTTTTGCCGACCACATATTGGTCCAGGTCGAAATCTTTGCTCTGGGCAAGCTCTCCGGCCAGCGGGTTCTGCATGAGCTTGTTGTATTGCCGAACCACGCCAACATTCTCCATGGACTTGTGCACAATAGGAGCGAAGGCCGCTGTCAGTTGATTTGTGGATTTGCTCTTGAAATAGTCGGTGGCAGCGGTGTCGCTGCCGGAGAGAATCTGTCGTGCGTCTGAGATCGTCATCTGTTTTACCGCATTGATAAAGATCTGCCGCGCGGCGGGTGCCGCCTGCTCTGCGGCGCGGTTCATGCCTACTTCCAGTGAATCCACCTGCTGTCCCATGCCCACCGCACGCAGGCCTCTACCAATCCCGCGCAGCTTTTCCGGCAGCAAAATCTTGATGGCTGCATTTTTCAGGAAGCCATCTACTCGGCCTGTGGAAGCCACGGCATTGCGCGTGCCCACGGTAAGCGCTTCTTTGAGCCCGGCTGCAACGCGGTCACTGCTCGGTTGTTTCTTGCCCAAAGCCTCTTCGGCTCTCTTGCGCAAGTCATCAAGGGTAGTTTGGGCAGCCAGGACTGAAACTAAAATTGTGACCAGTGACGAAGTTAGGATGAGCTTTTTCATAAGGAGAGAAGCGGGGAGCCGATGAGACCGCCAGATTTAGTCCCCGATTGAGGGTATCTTACCCCTGACCTTTCATTTGTCCTATACCCGGAAGGTCAATGCCACAAAAAATGTGATCCTGGAGGCAAGAGCATGATCCGTTCAAGATTGGGACGAACTTTAGCTATCGTCATTACTTTCTTTATTGCGATTTTATGGAGCGAAGGCGCGGCCACAGCAGAGGCGGGAAAGATCCACCCGGAGATGATTGTCTCAACGCAATGGCTGGCAGAGCACCTGAACGATCCCAAGGTCGTGGTGCTGCATGTGGCTCAAAAACAATCAGAGTATGATGCCGGCCACATTCCTGGTGCACGCCTTTTGCTCTTCGACGACTTCATGGTGGACGATGACGCAGAACTGCCGCCTCCGGAGAAGCTGAAAGAAGCTTTTGAGAAGCTCGGTGTGAGCAACGATTCGCGCGTTGTGGTTTATACAACATCCTGGTATCCAATGGCCGGCCGCGTCTACTACACGCTGGATTATCTTGGGCACGGCGACCACACAGCGTTGCTGGATGGCGGCATGGACGAATGGAAGCTGGAGAAACGTCCACTGAAGAAAGATTCGCCAAAGGTTGCTCGTGGTAACTTTACCCCGCATCTTCATCCAGAAGTTCGCGCGATGTTAGAAGACGTAAAGAAACTTTCTGAGCAGCCAACGCAATCCGAGCTGCTGGTGGATTCACGCCCGGAAAAGCGCTATACCGATGGACATATCGCTGGCGCAGTGCATGTCTATTGGCAAGAAACGCTGGTTGACGCCAAAAATAAGCCGACCTTCCTGCCACCTGACAAACTGAAAGAGCTGTTTGCTTCTCGCGGCATCAAGCCGGGGCAGAAGCTGGTTACCTATTGCGAAATCGGTTTGCAGGCTTCGCATGACTACTTCATCGCCAAATACCTTGGCTACGATGCGGCGATGTTTGACGGCTCAATCCATCAATGGAGCCACATGAACAACCTTCCCTTGGTAAAGGGAGAGTCGCTGCGTTGAGGTTTGGAATGCGATCACTGTTTAGCAAGATCATGTTTTTTGCGCTTCTGCTGGAAGTGATTGGATCGTTGAGCGCGCAGTCGCCAAGCAGTGAACACCCCAAACTCCACAAAGAGATGCTGGTGAACACGGAATGGCTGGCCGCTCACCTGCACGATCCAGACCTGGTAGTGCTGAGTGTTGGCGCGACGCCGGAGTTCTATTCCAAGGGCCATATTCCCGGTGCCAGGCAGATCTTGTTGAGTGAGATTGCGGTCACGCGCGACGGCATCCCTAACGAGCTACCACCACTGGAAAAGCTCCAAGCTGTCTTTGCCGCTGCTAGCGTTAACAACAGTGCGCGAATCGTCCTGTATGGCGATCGCTATAACCTGCTGGCGGCGCGGGCATACTTTACGCTCGATTACCTGGGCGTGGCGGAACACGCATCGCTGCTGGATGGCGGGATAGACAAATGGCGAGCCGAGCAGAGGCCGCTATCAAATGAGGCGGTGAAAGCGAAACCGGCAAAGCTTACGATTGCGCCGCGTCCCGCTATCCTGGTGGATACGCCGGCCATGAGAAAACTAACGGAGCAGAAAGTAGCGTTGATTGACGCGCGGCCAGCCAAAGAGTTTACCGGCGAACAGCTCTCAGAAGACGTGCAGAAAGCGGGGCACATTCCCGGCGCATCCAGCCTTTATTGGATGGACATGCTCGTCAGCCGTGAGAACCCAGTCCTGCGCTCCGAAGCGGAGTTGCGGCAGATGTATGCGCAAGCCCATGCCGTTGTGGGCCAGCCATTGGTCACATACTGCCGCACCGGAATGCAGTCATCCTTTGATTATTTTGTGGCCAAGTATCTGGATTATGAGCCCAGCATGTATGACGCTTCATTCTATGAATGGAGCATGAAGGATTTGCCGGCTGAAACCTCTCCCAAGAAATAATGCTCGGCAATTGAATGCCCTGACTTGCAGACCAGGGCATTTTTATTTTATGGGCGCTTTGCAGTTCCGCGATCCTATTTTTTACGCACTACGCGCAAGCCCTTTGCGTCCTATGCTGTCTTTGCGGTACAGTCTCCCGCCATGCAGCTCAAGCAGGCCATTGATTCCGCGTACCAACTCTTCATTGAAAATGATGTTCCCTCGCCTCGCCTGAACGCGGAGCTGCTTCTGATGTTTGTTCTGGCGCAGGAGCGCGCGTACCTTTACGCTCATCCTGAACGTGAGCTTACAACCGACGAGCAGTCCCGCTACGACGAGGTCATTCGTGAGCGTGCACGCGGATGTCCTACGCAGTACATTACCGGCCATCAGGAGTTTTGGGGACTCGATCTGCTGGTCTCGCCGGCTGTGCTCATCCCGCGTCCTGAGACTGAGCACGTGGTGGAAACGGTGCTTGAGCTGGTGAAGGACTCCCGCCTTGATGGTGCTGGTCGCCTCAAATTGCTTGATGTTGGCACTGGTTCCGGCTGCATTGCTCTGGCGCTGGCCAGCGAACTGCCGCAGACGGAAATCCACGCCTGCGATATTTCTGAGGAGGCTCTGGAAGTCGCCTGTATCAACGCCGCGCGGTTGGCGCTAGGTGGCAGAGTTCTTTTCCGCAAGTCCGATTTACTAGGAGTTTACTCCGGTGAGCAATTTGATTTTGTCATCTCCAACCCACCCTATGTTGGCGAAGTGGATGCCGATAAGGTCCAAAAGCAAGTTCGTGAATTTGAGCCGAAGATCGCTGTCTTCTCCGGCCATGAGGGCATGGAAATTTACCGCCGACTGATTCCGCAAGCTTTTGAGCATCTCCGCCCCGGCGGCTGGTTTGTGACTGAGATCGGTTACTCAGAAGAAGCAAATGTTAGAAAGCTACTGTCTGACTGGACAGAGATACAACTCACTGCCGACCTGCAGGGCATACCGAGAGTATTTGCTGCCAGAAAGCCTTTGGCCGTTGTTCGCTAGAAACGTGCGCAACGCGCCGCCTACTCGCGTGTTTAATTTGCAGGCGCTACTCATCTTCATTGGATTCATGACACGTAACGGAGTGCCTGAACCTTCAGGTTTGGGCATCAGCAGCTCAAACTTGAAGCGGCCATTATTGATGCGAATACCCACCGGTCCATCAAACGCCATAGCTGCCTGGCCAACATCTCCTTCCCAGGCGAGCGCTCTCTTACCGATGATTTGAAGTCACCGATTTTTAGAATCATTTGCTACACTGTGGGGTTTCGATTTCACCCCATGGAGGTGAATTTTGGCGGAAAGCAGAAGCTCTGCTGTGCCCGCAAACCTGGGCCGAACCCTACGCCGTGATGCCTGGTGGACAGAGGCCATCCCGGTCATCATCCTGCTTGGCGGTTTTGGCATCTATGCCACGTGGCGTGCCTTTGCAGGGAACTTCTTCTGGGCTGACCCGTACCTTTCGCCCTTCTACTCACCACTGATCGATGGCCAACATCACTGGTTGCCCCTCTGGCTCTCCCCGGCATTGCTAATCCTGATTTTTCCGCTTGGCTTCCGGTTAACCTGCTACTACTATCGCAAGGCTTACTATCGCGCGTTCTTTTTCGATCCCCCGGCCTGTGCTGTGAGTGAGAGTGCACACCGCAACTATCGCGGCGAGACCAGCTTTCCTTTTATCCTGCAGAACATCCATCGCTATTTTCTGTATGCGGCAATCGTCTTTCTCGTCATCCTCTGGTATGACGCCATACGCGCCTTCTTCTTCACCGGTGCTGATGGAAGGCTCCACTTCGGCATTGGTGTAGGCACGCTGGTTCTGCTGATCAACATCGTGCTGCTTACCCTGTACACGTTTTCCTGTCACTCGCTGCGGCATCTCGTGGGCGGCAAGCTGGATTGCTTCTCCTGTACGGCGTTCAATCGCACGCGCCACGGCGGATGGAAGAAGCTGAGCTTTCTCAATGGACGCCATATGTTGTTTGCCTGGTGCAGTCTTATCTCCGTTGGCTTTGCCGATTTCTACGTCCGCATGGTTGCAAGCGGCATGATCAAGGACCTGAGAATACTGTGACGAACCAGACGAAGTACGAAACCCATGAACATGACGTTTTGATCATCGGCGCGGGCGGCGCAGGGCTGCGGGCCGCGATTGAAGCCCTGGCTGCAGGCGCTCGCGTGGCCGTGGTCTCCAAATCTCTGCTGGGCAAGGCGCATACCGTAATGGCTGAGGGCGGAATCGCTGCCGCCATGGCCAACGTTGACAAAGCCGATAGCTGGCGCACCCATTTCCGTGACACCATGCGCGGCGGCAAGCTGCTTAACAACTGGCGCATGGCGCAGCTCCACGCTATGGAAGCCCCGGACCGCGTGCGTGAACTGGAGCAGTGGGGCGCGCTCTTCGATCGCACCTCTGACGGCGACATTCTGCAGCGCGCTTTTGGTGGCCACACTTTCAAGCGCCTCTGCCACGTTGGCGATCGCACCGGCCTGGAGATGATCCGCACTCTGCAAGATAGAGGCGTGCAGATGGGCTTTGACGTCTTCATGGAATGCACCATCATTCGCCTGCTTACTGACGGCAAGCGCGTGGTTGGGGCATTCGGGTATTGGCGTGAGCAAGGTCGCTTCGTCGTCTTGAAAGCAAAAGCAGTGGTCATGGCCACCGGCGGCATCGGCAAGGCGTATCGCATTACCTCCAACTCCTGGGAATACACAGGCGACGGTATGGCCCTGGCCTATGATGCCGGCGCTGAACTGTTAGGTATGGAGTTTGTTCAGTTCCATCCCACCGGGATGGTCTGGCCTCCAGGCGTGCAGGGCATTCTGGTCACGGAGGCCGTGCGCGGTGAAGGCGGCATTCTGCGCAACAAGAACGGCGAGCGCTTCATGGAGAAATACGATCCCAAGCGGATGGAGCTTTCCACCCGCGACGTGGTCGCGCGCTCCATCTACACCGAAGTCCGCGAAGGACGGGGTAGCGAGCACGGTGGTGCGTATCTTGACATTTCACACAAGCCCGCCGAATACGTAAAGCAGAAGCTTCCCAGCATGTATCACCAGTTCAAAGAGCTGGCTGATGTTGATATCACGAAAGGCCCGATGGAAGTTGGGCCCACGTGCCATTACGTGATGGGCGGAATCCGCGTAGAAGGTGAAACTGGCGCTGCTTCGTTGACGGGATTGTATGCCGCCGGCGAATGTGCCGCTGGCTTGCATGGCGCAAACCGTCTTGGCGGAAATTCACTTTCTGATCTGCTGGTCTTTGGACGGCGGGCAGGTCTCGCCGCCGCTGCCTACGCTGGTAAAGCATCCGCTGCTTATGCCAATGAAGCCCAGATCGCTGAAGCCGAGCGCGACATGCTTGCGCCCTTTGAGCGCGGCGATGGCGAGAATCCATACAGTGTTCATCGTGATCTGCAGGAAGTGATGCAGAACCTGGTAGGCATTTTCCGAGTGGAAGAAGATATGAACAAGGCCATGAGCGAGTTGGAGAAGCTGAAGGCGCGGGCGGCTCGTGTTCGCGTGGAAGGCTCGCGGATGTTCAATCCCGGCTGGCACCTCACGAACGATCTCAAGTCCATGCTCATTTGTTCTGAGGCGGTAACACGTAGCGCGCTGGCACGCAAGGAAAGTCGCGGCGCTCACAGCCGCATTGATTTTCCCAAGCTCGATGAACAGGTCTGGGGCAAGCGGCATAACGTGATCTCACGCGATGGCGAGAGCATGAGATTGCAGCAAACTCCAGTGGATGAGATACCACAAGAATTGAAAGAACTGTTGGCGGACGAAAAGTAGAGACTCGAACGGGTTTCGAACAAGTTTTGAAACGAACAGCGGGAGGAAGAATGGCGGAAGCGATCCTGGAAGTTTTCCGCGGTAATCAGGAAGCTGGCGGCGCTAAGCAGTACAAGGTTGAGATCAAGCCGGGCATGGTGGTGCTGGATGCGTTGCACCAGATCCAGGCGCAACAAGCGCCAGACCTGGCTGTGCGCTGGAACTGCAAGGCCGGCAAGTGCGGCTCCTGTTCCGCCGAAGTAAACGGTCGGCCCCGGCTTACATGCAAGACGCGCATGGACTCGCTGCCTACTGATAAGCCAATCACCGTTTACCCCATGAAGTCTTTTCCGGTAATCAAGGACCTGGTGACTGACGTCTCATGGAATTATCGCGTCAACAAAAAAATTCCTCCCTTTACGCCCAAGCCAAACGCCAATTGGAAGATGTACCAGGAAGACATGGACCGGGTGCAGGAATTTCGCAAATGCATTGAGTGCTTCCTTTGCCAGAACGTCTGCCACGTGGTGCGCGACCATCACAAAAAAGAAGAGTTCGGCGGCCCGCGCTTCTTTGTCCGTGTGGCATCGCTGGAAATGCACCCGCTGGATAACGTTTCTCGCACCCGGCTGCTCAAGAACGAACTGGGGATTGGCTACTGCAATATCACCAAGTGCTGCACAGAGGTGTGCCCGGAAGAGATCCATATTACTGATAATGCGATCATTCCCTTGAAGGAGCGCGTGGTCGATGAGTTTTACGATCCGATTTTAAAGCTGGTGCGTAAAATACGCGGCGCGCCAAAATCGGACTAGAATTGTAAAAATGGCTTAACCAGGACTGAATTATGGAGCGCGAATTTAAGACCATCTCCAAGAACGGTATTGCAGAGGCGCTGACCAAGGTGCAGCATTATCGCTACCTGAACCAGGCGGAAGAAGCAGAATCCATTTGCCGCGACATCCTTGCGGCTGATCCGGAAAACCAGATGGCCCTCCGCCAGCTTGGCTTGGCGATTACTGACCAGTTTTCCGGCGCCACCTCTGACCGATTTAATGAAGCATATTCCAGCTTTGAGAAGCTTACAGACGTTTACGAACGCTCGTATTACCTGGGCATTGTGAATGAGCGCCGGGCCAAAGCGCAGTTGCAGGCTGGTCATCGCTCGCACACGCTGCGGGCAAGCTTTGAGAGCGCGTTGCATTTTTATGAAGAGGCGGAAAAAGTGCGCCCGCAGGGGAACGATGATGCGATTCTACGCTGGAACCGCTGCCTGCGCCTGATGCAGGGTATTCCCGACCTGTCAGGAGAACAAGAAGAGTTCGAGGCCAGCGACGCACCCCCACTTCTGCGAGAATAGATCAAACAGTTGAGATCACTCAAAAATTTGTTTCGTCACATGTTGTTATTTATTTCTGACACGGGAACGCAAGAGAGATGGAGTCCAAAACTGCATTACGAGCAGAGAGATGCAATTGTTCGGGATGGGCGTCTAAGTAATTCATAACAATTTTCACGATTTCGCCCATTTTTACCCCATTAGGTATGCACATAGGACTTCCACTTCGAACACCATTAAGACGCGCCGTAAGCAAATGTAAGTTGTTCATATCCAATACTGCGTCAATAAAGCCGTGACAGTATCCAGCTGAATAGTCGGCTGATTTGTGTGAACATAGCGCTTGGAGCTTCTGTGCAGTTGTTTTCAGAACAGCGTGGAACAATAGACAAGAAGAGAATTGTCGAGACCAGCCAGAGTACATTCTTCATGAGCCGGGATTGTAGCAGCTACTGTGCGATGTTGCGCTTTACTCTGCCGAACTTTCCAGCACTCTTACCTTCCAACGATCTTCCGCCCCGGTCATGATCGCATAATAGTGGACTTGCGACTTGTCTGAATGGATTACCTTGCCGCCGTCAAGCACCTGTGTCTCGATGCTCGCGGTGTCTTTGAGTTCAATGGCAGAGCCGTCTGGCGAGTAGAAAATGGCATCAACCTTGTGACCGTTGTCGATGACGCGCGTAGTCAGGCCTTGCTGCTTCTGGTCTTTCACACGCTGCGTGAATTTATCCAGAGCAAAGCCGGTGAAATTGTCATTTAACGGCTTCAGATTGTTGTTAGCCAGTGCTGTGCTCAGGGCTTGCCAGGCCAGTGTGTAATCGCGCTGGACTGCATTCTGGGTTACGTCTTCCACCTCGCGAGGCTGGGCATTCTTGACTGTGAGTTGGACCGCCGGCTTAGTGTCAGCAAAGATTCGTTTCAGGTGCGGCGCAGCAATAGAAATTATCAAAGCAATGCCGCAAGTAAGAGCCAGGATTCGGGCCAGCTTCATTATTTGCCTCCAACGTGCAGCTCATTGCCCAGCACCACGCCTGCGGCCACAGTGATGGTGGCGCTGTCAGAGGCTGGCAGTTCGGCTCGCGCTATATCTTTCTTGATGCGCGCATCCACGGTGCTCTTGCCCGTCTTGTCCGTCTGGATAAACGTGACAATCGTGCCATCGGGCACCGGATTGCCGCTGCAATCGCGAATGGGGTCGGTTTCAACCGTGATCATGTTGCCTGAGTGTCCGGCCACGTGCATGCGCAAATTGCGCTCGCAGGGATCGGCTGCAACCTGCTGCACTACGCGGAGCACTGAGGTATCGCCGGCAGAAGCTACAAATTGTGCTGATCCGGCCTTGGCTGCTGAACTGCTGTCAGTCCAGGCCACTCCGGAACGGCTGGTAACGGTTTTGGCGGCTCCTGTACCGCCCACTGAGAGCTTAAAATTTACCGGCGTTGGAGCGAGCACCATGTTCTGGTATTGATCAAAGACAAATGCAACCCCGCTGATTACATCTTTCTTGGCAACGGGAACGCGCGAAGGCCGGGCCAGGAAGTTGAGCTTGTCCGGTTTGCCTGGTTTTACCCAGAAAACCTGCGATTGCTCGCTGTCGCCTTTGACTACGGCAATCCAACGGCCTGCGCTATGCAACTCTTCACCCTTGATCTCAACCGGGCCTGATTTGAATTCGCGCTTGATGATCTGCCCTGGGCCGATCAGATATAAAGTCCCGCTGCCCTCAAGGTTGATGGTAAGTGGCTGGCCGACAACCGCATTCTGCGGCACTTGCAAATCCGCCGCCTGGGCGCAGTCAGCGGCGAACCAGCAGACTGCAACCAACAGCAATATGAGAATCACGGTCCGCATTGCGTTAGTCCTCTTTCAGGCTGTAATGATTCACAGTCACACGATAACTGTGAACGTTCGCCGCCAAATCATCACGCAGCGCCACGGAGAACGGCTCCGGCGTCTGCGGCTGCAGCGCGTGGTCTGAATACGCATCAGAAACCCAGATCACCTTGCCGGAGTTGTCATAAA
>Ga0070741_10003334_pt1 | contig 40190 bp, 33 predicted proteins | sample Coa_R1_4_FD_66440 | JGI IMG/M metagenome (GOLD analysis project Ga0070741, IMG submission 66440) | Surface soil microbial communities from Centralia Pennsylvania, which are recovering from an underground coalmine fire - Coalmine... | ecosystem: Environmental > Terrestrial > Soil > Unclassified ...
CCGCGCTGCCGGCGAACGGCGGCGGCGGACGCGCCAGCCGCTCGATGCCGGCCGACGTCCGCTCCGCCTCCTCGCGCAGCGAGCGCTCCACCAGCCAGGGGCCGAGCAGCGGCGGGATCCAGAACGCCGGCTCCAGCTCCGCGCTGAAGCGCAGCTCGGTCGCGCCGCCCGCCGGACGGAAATCCCAGTCGGCGCGGCCGTAGCTGAAGTCGCTCGACTCCGGCAGCACCTCGGCGTGCAGGGCGCCGCCGTCCGGACGCGGCGCGTAGCGCATGTCCTGCACCTGGCGCAGGGTCTTGCAGTACAGCATGGCGCAGACCCGCACCTCGGTATAGACGCGGGCGCGCTCGTCGCCGCCGCGCTCCAGCACCTGCACCTTCCGCACCGCCGGGTTGATGGCGGGAAGGCTGCCCGGCGCGGCGAAGGCGGCATAGGCGGCGGCGGCCGGGGCCTGCAGCTTCACCTGCAGGTCGACGCGGTAGCGGTTGCCGTCGTGCTGCACCTGCAGGGACTGGATTTCGGCGGCGGCAGCGGCCGGGACCAGGGCCAGGCAGGCAAGGCGGGCCAGGCGCCTGGTCCAGACGCGCATGGAGGCCCGCCCCCGCGGGAGTGGCGGCGTTTTCGAGCGGATGTCTTCGAGCCTTATTGTTTCTTGTTGAACAGGTTCTGCAAGGTATTCACCAGGTCGCCGTTCTTGCCCTTGCCCAGCTTGTCGGTCAGCTTCTGCACCGCCTGCTGCTTCAACGCCTCGGCGATGTCGAGCTGGTAGCGCGGCGCGCTGAAGGAGCCATAGACCCGCACCGGGATGATGATGCCCTGCAGGTTCACCAGCTCCTTGCCGCCCTGGCCGGTGGCGGTGTTCACCAGGGTCGGCTTGGCCAGGTAGTCCAGGGTACTGTTGGCGAGGTCGACCTGGCCGGCGCCGGACAGGCGCAGCAGGGGGCTGGCGCCATTGAGGTCATCGGAGCGCAGCACGCCGTTGCTGATGCGGCCGCTGGCGCTCAGGGTGCTGAAGTCGGTCTGCTGCGCGCCGCTGTCCGGCAGCGGCTGGCCGCGGTAGAGGGAATCGGCCTGGCGGATGATCTGGGCCAGGTTGAAGCCCTTCACGGCGCCGTTCTGCAGGGCCACGGCGGTGGTGCCGTTGAGGCCGCGCTTGAGTTCGGCCACGGTGTTGCCGGCGCTCGTCACGTCGAGGCTGAAGTTGCCGGTGCCGGTGACGTAGTCCTTGCCCATGAAGTCCTGCAGCAGCGGGCCGGCGTTGATCGAGCCGAGCTTGAGCGTCTCGCCCAGCGCGGGCCGCGCGCCGGGCCCCAGGCGCGTGGCGGAGCTGAGGCTGCCGCCGTAGAGCGCGGCGCCGAGGTCGATAGCCTTCTGCGCACCCTTGGCGGCGGCCAGCTTGAGCTGCACGTTGGCCAGGTTGAGGTTCTTCAGCTTGAGCTTGCCGATGTCGAGCGTGCCGCTGGCGTTGAGGCCGTCGAGCTTGTCCAGCCCCAGCGGCGCATTGTCGCCCTCGCCCGGCTTGCCGCCGCCGGACGGCGCCACCGGGTTGCGCTTGGCCGGCGGCGCCAGGTAGCGGTCGGCGTCGATCTGGTCGAGCCTGAGGGCGAAGCGCAGGGCGCCGCCGGCGAGGCCGGCACTGCCGCCCAGGGTGCTCTGGTCGAGCTTGAGCTCCAGGCCTTCGAGGCGGGCGCCGTCCGAACCGACCTGCAGCGTGCCCTTGAGGCTGGCCTGCTTCAGCGCGGTGGCGTCCGCGGTCTGCAGCGCCATCCCGAGGGACTTGAAGGTGTCGCGCGGATCGAACGGCTCCACGCTGAGCGGACCGCTGAGGCGGAGGCTGCGGGAGCCGCCGTCCATGCCGTTGCCGTCGAGGCTGGCGTTGACCACCAGGTTGGCCAGCTTGAGCCGGCCCTTGCTGAGCTGGAGCGTGCCCTTGTCGGTGTCGCCGTGCACCGCGCCGCTCAGCGCAAGCTGCTGCTTGCCGCCGGGCACGCCGGCGCCGCTGGCGTCGACAGTGGCGTCGATGTCCTGCGCGTCGAAGCTGTCGCGATCGAATTCCAGCCTGGCCGAAGCCTTGACATCGGCGTTCAGCGCCGGGTCGGCCACCGCCGCGTTGAAAGCCAGCTTCACGTCGAAGGACCGGCCGGAGGCGATGGTGCCGGTGCTGAGGCTGAGGCTGAACTTGTTGAGGGCGTAGGACTTCTTCGCCTGCTGGTCGACGTAGCTGATGTTGGCGTTGTCGATGTCGATGCCGGCGATGCGGTCCAGCTCGCCGCCGGAGGTTTGCGGCTGCGGCGCGGGCGCGGGACGCTTCCGCGACGGCTCCTTTTCGTGCTCGGACTCGACCAGGTCATCCCAGTTGCTCTTGCCGTCGGCGTGCTTGAGCAGGTTCAGGCGCAGGTCGTGCAGGGTGATGCTGGACACCTCGGCGCGATGGCGCAGCAGCAGCGGCAACAGGCGCACCCCGATCCTGGCCTCGCCCACCTGGGCCATCGGGTCCTCGCCGAAACCCTCGGCATTGCTCAGCTTCACGTCCTTGACCCGCGCGCCCAGGGTCGGGAACAGGCTCAGGTGGATTTCGCCGATGTCCAGCTTGCGGTGGATCTTGTCGCCGACCTCGGCGCTGATCCGGCCGCGGAAGTTGTTGGGGTCGAACAGCAGCGCCGCCGCGACCGCCAGCAGAACGACGCCGGCGACCAGGGTGGCGAGGGCCCACAGGAAAATGCGCATGCGCTGTCCTTCTTGGTGTCCTGAGCAACAGGCCCTAGTCTAGCGGCGCCGGCCAGGCCGCGGCGGCACGGGGTATCGGCTTGGATGCGCCGCAGCGCCCCGGCGGATGCACGCAGCGGCCGGCCGGGCGGGGTAAAATAGGCCTTTAGAGCCTGCTGCACCCCACATGCCCGCCCCCGCCGCACCCCGCCGCCACAAGCCGGCGCCCGCCTCCCGCAAGACCCAGGCCGCCGCGCCCAAGGTCGGCTTCGTCTCGCTCGGCTGCCCCAAGGCCCTGGTCGACTCGGAGCGCATCCTGACCCAGCTGCGCGCCGAGGGCTACCAGACCGTGCCCAGCTACAGCGCCGCCGACGTGGTGGTGGTCAACACCTGCGGCTTCATCGACTCGGCGGTGGAGGAGTCGCTGGACGCCATCGGCGAGGCGCTCAACGAGAACGGCAAGGTCATCGTCACCGGCTGCCTCGGCGCCAAGTCCGGCGTGATCCGCGACAAGTTCCCCGAGGTGCTGTCGATCACCGGCCCGCAGGACTACAAGGGTGTGATGGACGCGGTGCACAGCGCCGTGCCGCCGCAGCATGACCCGTTCCTCGATCTGCTCCCGCCGCAGGGCATCAAGCTCACCCCCAGGCACTACGCCTACCTGAAGATCGCCGAGGGCTGCAACCACAAGTGCAGCTTCTGCATCATCCCCTCGATGCGCGGCCGCCTCGACTCCCGCCCGGTGGACTCGGTGCTGCTGGAGGCGGAGAAGCTGGTGAAATCCGGCGTGCAGGAGCTGCTGGTGATCTCGCAGGACACCAGCGCCTACGGCGCCGACCTCAAGTACGCCAGCAAGACCTGGCAGAACCGCGAATACCAGACGCGCATGCTCGACCTGTGCCGCGGCCTGGGCTCGCTCGGCGCCTGGGTGCGCCTGCACTACGTCTACCCCTACCCGCACGTCGACGAGATCATCGGCCTGATGTCCGAGGGCCTGATCCTGCCGTACCTGGACGTGCCGTTCCAGCACGCCAGCCCGAAGGTGCTGAAGGCGATGAAACGCCCCGCCGCCGCCGAGAACACGCTCAAGCGGCTCGGCGCCTGGCGCGCCATCTGCCCGGACATCACGGTGCGCAGCACGTTCATCGTCGGCTTCCCCGGCGAAACCGAAGCCGACTTCGCCGAGCTGCTGGACTGGCTCGACCAGGCGCAGCTCGACCGCGTCGGCTGCTTCAAGTATTCGCCGGTGGAAGGCGCCAGCGCCAACCGCCTGCCCGGCGCGGTGCCGGAGGAAGTGAAGGAGGAGCGCCTGGCCCGCTTCATGAAGAAGCAGGCCGGCATCAGCGCCGCCAGGCTCAAGGCCAAGGTCGGCAAGACCCTGGAAGTGCTGGTCGACGAGGTCAACGCCGGCGGCGCCGTCGCCCGCTCCGCCGCGGACGCGCCGGAGATCGACGGCAAGGTCTACATCACCGGCGGCCTCAAGCCGCTGCCGGGGCAGCGGGTGCGGGTGAAGATCACGCGGGCCGATACACATGACCTGCACGGCAAGCTGGTGAGTTGATTGCGGCAGGCAGGCTTCTGCGGCCTGTGCCCCGCCATCCCGGTTGAACGCAGCCCGGCGGATGTATTACCCGTCTCGCCGATGGAGTGCCCGCGGAGGGCCGTGCGCGCCGCCCTCGCTCAGGACTTCGACGGCCGCTGAGGGGACTTGATATCCGCGATGATCCGGCACGGTGAGCGGGCGCTGCCGCTTTTCCAGGACACCCGCTGCGAATACGATCGCTGCCGCCGCCGGCAGCGGCCAGAATGAAACCAGCATCAGGATCAGCATCGCTTGCCCCCCAATAGGACGGACCGAGCATGCATCCACGGCATCGGCTCTGTCTGTACGTAATTCCCCCAATGATTGGCGGGAACTACGTAGGCTGAAATCGCCTGGCTAAATCGGGGCCGCCCCCAGCAGGGCGTTCGCCAGCGGCACCGTCAACAGCGACAGCACGATTCCCGCGCCCAGCACCGTGTTCGCGAGCGGCGGCTCCAGCCCGTATTGGTCCGCCAGGATCGCCGCCGAGATCATCGGCGCCATCGCCGTCTGCAGCACGCCGACCGCGAGCACCTGGCCGCCGACGCCGCAGCCCACCCCCAGCGCGTAGGCCAGCAGCGGCGCCGCCAGCATTTTCCAGCCCAGGCCCAGGCCCAGCGCGGGAAGCTGCGAGCGGCCCAGGTGCAGCTTGAACTGCAGCCCGACCGAGAACAGCGCCAGCGGCGTCAGCGTCGCGCCGAGGCGCTCCAGCACGTAGTGCGCCGGCTCCGGCCAGCCGCCCAGCGCGCCGGCGAGCAGGCCGCCGAGCAGCGCCAGGAACGAGGGGAACAACAGGATGCGGCGCAGGACCTCCAGCGGCATCAGCACCCGCCCGGCGTAGACCGCGGTGACGGCGACGCCGCCCACCGCCAGGGCGACGAAGCAGCCGGCCTGGTCGGCGATCACCGCCAGGCCCAGGCCCTCCTTGCCGCGCAGCGCCTCGATCATCGGGTAACCCATGAACGAGGTGTTGCCGAGGCCGCCGACCAGGATCAGCGCGCCGATGCGCCCGCGCGTCCAGCCCAGGCGCGGCCCCAGCGCGGCGAACAGCGCCCAGGCGCCGAGGAACAGCAGCCACATCGCCACCGGCAGGAACCACAGCTGCGGGTCGAAGCGCAGGCGCGGCACCAGGTCCAGCACCAGCGCCGGCAGCGCGATGTTCAGCACCCACCAGTTCAGGTGCTGGGCCAGGCCGGCCGGCGGCCTGGCCCAGCGCGACACGGCGGCGCCCAGCGCGAGGCAGAGAAAGAGCAGCAGCAGGGCACTCATGGGGACATCACCGCGGGTAACGCCAGGCACGCCGGGGGCGAAAGTTTAGCCGATGCGGCTTTCTCCCTCCGGGCCTGGGAGAGGGGCGCGCTGCGGACACGGCGGCACCGGGTGAATCCGCGCGGCGCATCGCTGCCCCGCAGGGACAGGGCTCAAACCAGCCCGAAACTCCGCGGATTCAGGATCCCCTGCGGATCGCGCCGCCGCTTCTCGGCCTTGAGCGCGGCCTTGAGCCGCTCCGGCGCGCGCGCCTGGAACTCGGCGGCCCACTTGGGGCCGATGCCGTGCTCGGCGGAGAAGGTGCCGCCGTAGCGCAGGGTGATGTCGAACACCAGCCGGATCAGCTCGGCCGCGCGGGTCTTCACCGGCTGGGTCTTGCTGCCGAGCAGGTGCAGGTGGGCGCCGCCGACGCCGGCATGGCCGAAGGCCACGACCTCCACGCCGGGGAATGCAGCGGTGATTTCCTCTTCCAGCGCGGCGAGGTAGTCGCCGAACACTTTCACCGGCGTGGCCGTGTCGAAGCTCAGGCGCCCGCCGCCGAGCGCGCGCATGCGTGCGTTGCTCGATTCGGTGATGCTGTGGCGCAGCTTCTTCAGCACCGGCAGCGGCGCGTAGCCGATGCGCTCGGGCGGCCATTCGAGGATGCCGTTGACCAGGTCGTACAGCGCCCCCGCCAGGTCCTCGTCGGGGTCCTGCGATTTCACCTGCAGCAGCACATAGAACGGCGAGTCGATCCGCTCCGCGCCGGCCTCGCCCTCGAACGGCCAGCGGAACGCGGCGCCCAGGTGCTCGCGCACCAGCTCCAGCGACTGGCGGCTCATGAACTCGAATTCCTCGATCGCGCCGGGAAAGCTGTCGCGCGCCATCTCGAGCACGCGCATCGCCTCGGGCATGTCGCGCACCGGCAGCAGCACCGCCTCGCGCTGCGCCGGCAGCGGATAGGTGCGCAGGCGCGCGCGCGTCACCACGCCGAAGATGCCCTGGCTGCCGACCAGGCCCCAGGCCGGCTGCACGCTGGCCGAATCCACCGCGAGGCGGTCCGGCGCCGGCGCATCCCAGGGCGCGGCCTGGCAGGGCCCGGCTTCGCTGCCGTCGGCCCAGTAGCCCCAGGCGGCCTCGCACAGGTGCGCGGCGGTGCCGTAGCAGACCGCGTTGGCGCCGGCGGAGGCGTTGGAGACGCAGGCGCCGACGGTGGCGGCGCTGGTCGAGCCCATCTCCATCGGCCACATCAGGCCGAGCGGGCGCAGCAGTTCGTTGACCGCGTCCACCGCGACCCCGGCCTGCACTTCCAGGCGCGCCCCGGCAAGGTCCGGCTGACCCAGGCCGCGCCACCACGCGGCCAGCGCGTCGGCGGCTTCCTCGGTCTTCTGCCCTTCGGCGAAGTCGAAGCCGCGGCCGTCGGCCAGCGCGAAGCGCAGCGGGCGGTTGAGCTTTTCCAGCGACAGCACCGCCTCGCCCTCCGGGCGCTGCGATTCGACCAGGCCGGTGCGGCCGGCGCTGAGCACGAGCTTCTGCCCCAGCTGATTGCACAGCCGCAGCAGCTGCTGCAGCTCGGCTTCGCTGGCCGGCAACAGCGCGCAGTCGGTGTGGCCGGGCTCGCCGCGCTCAGGAATCTCGTAGCGCTGCAAACGGTCGCGGTCGTCGACGAAGCGCGCACCCAGCAGCGCGCGCAGGGGTTCTGCGTTGTTCAAGGCTTGGCGGCCGGAGGGGTATTGCCGGTGACCGCGTGCGCGCGTGCGGCCAGCGGCGGCGGCGTGCCGGGGTTGCGGGCCTTGCGGCACTCGTGGGCGGCGCGCGCGGTGCCGGCACCGCTGCCCTTGAGCTGGTCCACGCACTTCTGGTCCAGCACCGGGTTGCCCGGCTGGATGTTGATGCTGGGCGGGGCCACGACCATGCTGCCGGCGAAAACCGGGAAGGCCAGCAGCCCGCCCAGCAGGCAGACGAGGGAGACGGCGCGCTTCATGGCGTGATTTTCCGCCAATCAGGGTCCGCAGGGAAGCGGGGCATGCAGCGGGCGATCTCCCGCCGATGTCTTTCCCGCCACATCGGGCTGTCCGCCCCGGCACGTGGAACTGCTGCGCCGGCTGATCGATGCGCGGCGCCGCCTGCTGCTGGTGCGTCTGGATCCGGCTTAGCGGGCGCGGCCGGGTTACTTCGAACCCGCGCCCGCCTCGCCCACCTCCAGCTTGATGAGGGTATTGCCGATGTAGGTCACGCGCACCGGTTGTCCCGGATGCAGCTGCCGGCCGGGGCCGCTCTCGTAGCGGAAACAACGGCTGCCGACGCAGAAGCTTTGTCCCGCCGGGCCGTTGTCCGGCAGCGGCTTGAGGTCGGCGACGGTGCCCTCCACCTCGCCGTAGCCGCCCGGCTGGTTTTGCGCCATCAGCCACAGGTAGTGGTGGTAGATGGCGGAAAAGGCCACGGTGGCCCAGGTGACCGAGACCGCCAGGATCGCCAGCCCCGCCACGGTGTAGAGCCGCGGATGGCGGTTCCAGTGCTCCGAGCGGCGCCAGTGATAGGCCGCCAGCAGCGCGCCGAGCAGCACGAACAGGGCGCCGAACGCGGGAAAGCCGGCGCTGCGGTAGCCGCTGTCCGAAATGTCGAAAGCCGTCACGTAATGCATGCGCTTCCCCAGTCCCGCTCCCGGCGGGCGTGGGCCTCGAGCGGCCCACGCCCTGCTTCATACCAGCCGCTTCACGACAACTAGCTTACGAAACCCGGCCCGGCGCCGCCGCCGGCGTGACTTTGCCGCTCAGCACCAGGCCGAGCAGCGCATCGACCGCGGTGCCGCCGCGCTGGTCCTGCTGGCTGCCGATCACCACCTGCGGCACCAGCGGGTTCTTCGACTCGCGGATGGCCTGCTCCAGGATCTGCGCCAGCTCCTTTTTCAGCTGGTACTCCGGGCCGCCGAAGGCGTTGACCTGGGCCTTGACCGAGCGGGCCTGGGCCTCGCCCACCGCGGCGATGCGGTCGGCCTCGGCCACGCCCTCGACGCGGATGCGCTCGGCGTTGGCGGCGGCGGTGACGCGCACGCCGTCGGCCTCGCGCTGGCGCGCGGCGAGCTGGGCCGAGCCCTTGTTCTCGGCGATCTTGATCTCCACCGAGGAGCGGGTCAGGTCGGCCTGGGCGGCGGCGATGGCCTCGGCCTGGCGCAGCTCGCGCTCCTTGTCGGCGGCCTTGCGCTGGTTCTCGTAGGTGACGACCTTCTCCTCCGCCACCTGGCGCACGCGCAGCTGGTCGAGGATGGTGGCGATGTGCTGGTCGCCCTGCGCCGCGCGCGGCGTGCCGATCATCACCTCCATCAGGTTGAGGCGGTACTTCTTGAAGCGCTCCGCCATCGCCAGCACCGCGCGCGACTGGATTTCGGCGCGCTTGGACACCAGCTCGATCAGGGTGAAGCTCTGCGCCGTGTCCTTGAAGTAGGCCGAGACCATCGGGTCCAGGGTCTGCTCCACCAGCAGGCGCAGGTCGGCGAACTGCTGCACCACCATCGGCGCATCCTCGTAGGCGATGTGCAGCACGATCGACAGCGGCAGCACCGGCTCGAAGGCGTCGCGCGTGATCAGGCGGATCTCGGACAGGTTCTGGTCGAAGCCGTGAGCCTCGCTGCGGCCCTCGATCCAGCGCAGCACGAAGTTGGTCGTCGGCACCTGGATCACCTTCACGCCGTAGGGGTTCAGCGCGTACTTGCCCGGCTGCAGCGCGCGGCTCCACACGCCGCGCTTGCCGGATTCCACCAGCTCGCCGTGCTTGTAGTCCTTGCCGGTGAGGTCGCTGCCGCGCTGGCCGGTGTAGGACACCACCACGCCGACCTTGCCGATCTCCACCACCGTCTTGGGCTGCAGGTCGATCGTCGCGAACAGGCGGTTGATGTAGTAAGTGCCCTCCACCAGCACCTGCTCCTGGCGGCCGCGGCGGCCGCCGGCGCGCAGGAAGCTCTCGGGGTCCTGGAAGCAGTTGTGGTAGGTCTGCGGATCGCGCGGATCGGCGCCGACCGTCGGCGCGATGATCTCCTCGTGGTCGAGCGAAGGGCCGTCGTGCACGGTGGCGACGCCGATCTTGTCCTCCTGGTCGCGGATCACCACCGGCTGGAAGCCGTGGCGCTCCTCGATGCGGCCGCGCATCTCGTGCAGCGCCGCCTCGTCGCCGGACAGGCGCACCGCGTGGTTACCCTCGCTGGTCAGGATCACGAACTGCGCGATGTTGATGGCGTACACGCCCTCGCGCAGGATCTGCCGCTGCGGGCCGCGCTGGCCGCCGCTCATGATGAAGCCGCGCGCGTCCTCGAACGTGGCGTTCTCCGGCAGCGAGGCCAGGGCCTGGCCCGGGTACAGCGGCTGGCCGCTGCGCGCGAAGACATAGCCGATGGTGCCCTGCGGCACGGTCGGCAGCGGGTGGATGTGGATGCGGTACTGGAACGGCGGAAAGAAATGAATGCCGCCGCGCAGCACCTCCGGCTGGAAGCCGGCATTGCCCTCCAGCGAGATGAAGCCCTCGCTGACCGAGCCTTTCAGGCTCCAGATCTTCTCGATGATGCCCATCGAGTCGTTGCCGATGTACACGATCATGCGCGAGACGCGCACCAGGCCGGCCAACAAGACCAGGACGATGATGGCGCGCAGCCACAGGGGCAGCGCCATGAACAAGTGCCAAAGTTCCATCTGACTCTCCTTTTGTTGTGCAGACAGAGGCTGCCCTTCGGGCAGCAGGCGACGCAGGAATCCGTCAAGCACGCGCCGTTCAGGCGCGCACGCGCGGGATTACGAAAGGGGATGCCGCGGCGCGGCTAAGGCGGGGTCAGCGCCGGAATGCAGCGGCTGAGATCGCGCAGGTCGATGCAGTTAACGCTGAGCCACGGACCACGGTCTGTGCTTTGCAGACGCATGCGAAGCCACCTCTCTGGGGGCTTCCGGACGCCAGGGGCGGCGCCCGTCGATGTCACTATAGTGTGACGCCAGCGATGCTGCGCTGCACAGCCGATATTGTCAACAATCCGTGACGCATGTCACTATATTTTCACGCCATTTTGCGAGCCATCCACAGGCGCTCCCAACAGGATGTGATTCATGGCCAAGCACGACGCGGCGCGCCGCTTCATCCAGGAACTGATCCGTACCGAAAAAGCGCGGCTGGGACTCACCTTCGAGGACATCTCGGACCGCCTGCGCCGGCACGGCATCCGCCAGACGCCGACCAACCTGCGCACCAAGCTCGGCCGCGGGGACATGGGGGCGCAGCTGTTCCTCACCTTGGTGAAGGTGCTGGAAGTGGAGGAACTGGCGCTCGACAAGCTCCGGCTCGCAGTAGTAGCCCGGGAAGCGCGCAGCGCTACCCGGGGCCGTCGCAGGGCGAATAAATGAAAGGCTGGCGCGAGCGGAGGGCTCCTACTTGCTCACGCTCAGCAGCGCCCCATCCGCCGAAGCAGGCAGGCCCGTAGGATGCGCTGAGCGCAGCGAAGCGCATCGTTTACCGCGGAACGCTCGCTCGCCTGATGCGCTTCGCTGCGCTCAGCACATCCTACGGTTGCGGACGCCGGCTTCCGCCGGCATGACGAGGCGGCCTACGCGCCGGCGGGGCTTGGGGCCGTAGCCCCCCCGCTGCTACCGCGGCGGATCAAAAACTTCTCCAGCAGCACGGTAGCGCCCTTCCAGCCGCTGGTCATCCCGGTCTGCACCGCACTGGCGCCATCGAAAGCCGGTCCGGAGCCGCCGCCGATGGCGGTCATGCGGCCGAACCAGCGGGCCGCTGCGGTGCCGTGATCGATCACCGCTTTGTTCCAGTCCTCCCCGGTACGAAATTCGTCGCGCCGCGGCGTGGGCACGCCGACAGTGACGCGCCGCGGCAGCCGGCAGTGCCGCTTTTTGTCAGCTTTCTCCGCCGTTCGATCCCCTTTGCGCTACCGCTGATCTCGTCATCGTGCCACAGCTACCGTCCGTCGGACTTACACCGGAACCACGCGTCATCCCCCCTAGCGTGCCCGGGTATGCCCACATCGGCGGGCAACAATCGATCGATCATGCGTTACGGAGGATTTGGGAGATGATGAAGCAAGTGATGTTTTCGGGGGCTCTGGCCGCCTCCATGTTCCTGGCGGCCTGCGGCGGCGGCTCCAGCGACCCCAGCTCGGACTCGGGCAGCAGTTCCGGCAACACCAGCGTCAGCGGCCCGCTCGACACGGTGCAGACCACCCTCACCGGCAGCGTCCTGAGCCCGCTGGAGAGCGCCACCGCCGGCACTCCGCTGCAGGTCGTACTGGTATGTACTGACGCCATCGTCAATCACAACACCCTGGACATCCTCGACGCCGTGCTCAACGGCGTGCAGAACCCGGGCACCGCCTCGACCGTGACCCCGGCGCAGGTGCAGGCCCTGGTTGCCGAGCTGGCCAACAACCTCGGCAGCCTCCTCACCTCGCTCGGCAGCAGCAGCGGCGGCGGTTGCGGCTCGGCCGCCAGCGGCGGCGGCACCGGCAGCGGCATTCCCACCACCAACCCGCTCGCCGGCACTCCGCTCGCCCCGCTGGGCGCGGCGCTGCTGCCGATCCTGCAGCAGATCCAGGGCCAGACCGGCTCCGGCTCCAGCGGCAACGGCCTGGCGCAGCTGGCGACCCTGGTCGACGAGCTGAACGCGGCCCTGCAGACCGGGCTGTCGCAGATTCCGTCCTCGGCCAAGAGCCAGCCGATCGTCGGCGGCGTGCTGACCACCCTCGGCACCACCGTCGCCAACCTGTCCTCGATGATGGACGCGGTGGGCGCCAACAACAGCGCCAACTTCCAGGCCGCCACCCAGACCATGCTGGACAACCTGCTGGTCAACCTGCTGACCCAGGTGGTGCCGACCAGCTTCATCGAGACCCAGGCCGGCAAGCCCGGCACCATCACCGGTCCGATCCAGCAGGCCGCGGCCACCTTCAGCACCACCGTTGCCGCCGCGCTCGGCCAGGGCGAGGCGCAGCTGATGGCCGCGCTGGGCAGCAGCCAGCTGGCTCCGGTGCTGAGCCCGGTGCTGAACACCTTGCTGCCGGACATCCTCGGCCCGATCAACCAGGCCCTGGCCGGCGTCGGCAGCGGCTCGTCCTCGGGCGGCGGCCCCACCGGTACCCCGCTCGACGCCCTGCTGGCGCCGCTGACCAGCGTGCTCGGCTCGATCCTGGGTGGCGGCGCCACGGCCTGCGTGTTCGCCAACACTCCGCTGGCGGTGCTTTGCACCATCCTGCCGTAATCCGGCGACAGGCACGCCAGCGCCGCGGGATGCCCAGGCATCCCGCGGCGTTTTTATTGGCGCGGCTTTTTCAGTAAGGCAGCAGGCTGTTGCCGTCGACGTGGACCTTGGTGCCGGGCGCCAGGCCCTCGCCATTGGCCACGGTGACCACGCGCTGGCCGCCGCTGTCCATGTTCACCGTCACCTGGTAGGCGGTATCGGCGGTCACCTGCTTCTCCACCTCGCGGCCGGCGAAGGCGCCGCCGACGACGCCGAGCGCGGTCATGGCGATGTTGCCCTTGCCCTTGCCGAACTGGTTGCCGGCCAGGCCGCCGGCGGCGGCGCCGCCCAGCGTGCCCGCCCAGCCGGCCGTGCCCTGCTTGCGCACCGGCGTGACCGAGGCGACCACGCCGCAGTCCGGGCAGGGCGGGGGCGCCTGCTGACTCTGCGCCGCGGCGGTCTGCCGCGCCCGCGCTTCCTCGTCCAGCTGCCGCTGGCGGCGCTCCAGCCGGCGCTGCTCCTCCTTCAGCCTGGCGATCTCCTGGTCCTTGCTGGTGGCCTGCGCCGCCTCGGTCTGCGGCGCGGGGGCCGCGGCCTGCGGAGCCGGCGCGGCGGCGGGCGGCGGCTGTTGCTGGGTGTTCTGGTCCTGCGGCGCGTTCTGCGAGGGGCCGCAGGCGGCCAGGGTGGCGCTCAGGGCGAGCAGGGTGAGCAGTTGCTTCGCGGGCATGTCTTCGCTCCTTCGTCTTGCCTTAGAGTTGTGACCAGCCGCGGCGGGCGATGTTCCGGATTTTCCGGCCGGCGGCGGCCTCGCCCGAACTGGGTAGGCCGCGGTCCGGCACCTGGTGTGAAATAGCCTGGTTATTCCCATACATAAAATCATGAGACCGCGCATGGCTCAGGGCGCGTCGGCGATGCACACCGGGGACCAGGCGGCGCGGGCGCGCCAGCTGCGCGACTGGACCGCGTTCCTCGCCATCACCATCGGCAGCTTCATCGCCATCCTCGACATCCAGATCGTCGCCAGCTCGCTCAACGAGATCCGCGCCGGCCTGTCGGCCAGCGTCGACGAGATCCAGTGGGTGCAGACCTCGTACCTGATCGCCGAGATCATCGCCATCCCGCTGTCCGGCTACCTGGCGCCGATGCTGTCGACGCGGGTGTTCTACACCATTGCCGCGATCGGCTTCACCCTGTCCAGCCTGGCCTGCGGCTTCGCCTGGAGCCTGGGCTCGATGGTGGTGTTCCGCGTGCTGCAGGGCTTTCTCGGCGGCGGCCTGATCCCGGCCTCGTTCGCCACCATGTTCCTGCTGTTCCCCCGGGAGAAGGACCGCGAGCTGCCGCAGCTGCTCGGCGGCATGGCGACGATGCTGGCGCCGGCGATCGGCCCGACCTTCGGCGGCTGGATCACCGAATCGCTGTCCTGGCGCTGGCTGTTCCTGATCAATTTCGTGCCGGGCCTGGCCTGCGCCTTCATCGTCTGGTCCACCCTGGACGTGGACCGGCCGAAGCGGCACCTGCTGAAGAACCTGGACCTGGTCGGGGTGCTGTTCATGGCGCTGTTCCTCGGCGCGCTTGAATACACGCTGGATGACGGCCCGCGCCACGACTGGTTCGACGACGACGCGGTGGCGGTGTGCGCGGTGCTGGCGGCGATCGGCGGCGGCGTGTTCCTGTGGCGCGGGCTGCGCTCGGAGCATCCGATCGTCGACCTGCGCGCCTTCCGCAACCGCAATTTCGCCGTGACCTGCCTGGTCTCGGCGGTGCTGGGCATGAGCATCTTCACCCTGATCTACCTGACGCCGTTGTTCCTCGGCCAGGTCAGCGGCTACAACCCGCAGCAGATCGGCGCGGTGATGATGGTGCAGGGCCTGGCGATGATCGTCGCCGCGCCGTTCGTGATGCGCGTGGCCAACGCGCTGGACCCGCGCGTTACCATCGCCATCGGCCTGGTGCTGGTGGCGGCCGGCTCCTGGGCCAACGCGCAGATGACCGCGGACTGGGGCTATGCCCAGTTCGTGCTGCCGCAGGCGCTGCGCGGCGCCGGCCTGATCTTCTCGTTCGTGCCGATGACCAACCTCGCGCTCGGCACCATGGAGCGGCACGAGCTGAACAACGCCAGCGCGCTGTACACGGTGACGCGCAACCTCGGCGGCGCCTTCGGCCTGGCGGTGGTGGCGACCCTGATCAACCGGCGCACCTGGACCCACTGGCAGGCGCTGGCGGAGAGCACGCGGCTGTCGCGCCCGGCGGTGCGCGAAGCCCTCGACGGCATGAGCGCCGCGCTGCGCCCGGCGCTGGGCGGCGACAGCGCCGCGGGCGCGGTCGGCATGCTGGCGCAGCAGGCGGCGCGGCAGGCGGCCACCATGACCTACAGCGACATGTACCTGCTGCTGTCGATCTCGACCCTGCTGTCGGTGTGCCTGGTGCCGCTGATCCGCAAGCCGGCGCAGCAGGTGGGCGGGATCGGGCACTAGGCCCGTCCGCGGCGGGCGGGCCGCATGCCGCACGGCAAACCCGCAACCGCGCAAGGGATTCCCGCTTTGGCGGGAACGGCGGCGCGCCCAGGCTAGCCGGCGCGCGCCGTGATCACCGCGCTCAGCAGCTGTCCCCGGTCCGCGTTCGGCCCCGCCAGGATTTCCACCTCGCCCGGCTCGAACACCGGCTTGAGGTCCTGCCCCGGGAAGCGCAGCTCGCTCGCGGCGAAGGCCAGCTTCACCGTGCCGGACTGGCCCGGCTGCAGCGTGATCTTGCCGAAAGCACGCAGCTCCAGCAGCGGCCGCGTCACGCTGGCCACCTTGTCGCGGCTGAACAGGAACACGGTTTCCTCGGCCGCGCGCGGGCCCTCGTTGACCAGGTCGACCTCGGCCTCGATGCGCCCGGATTCGTCCACCTGCTCCGGCGACACGCGCAGCGCGGTGTAGCGGTAGCCGCCGTAGCCGAGGCCGTGGCCGAAGGGATAGAGCGGCTCGTTGGGCACGTCGAGGTACTTGCTGGTGAAGTAGTCCTTGGCGTCGAACGGGCGGCCGCTGGGGCGCTGGCCGAAGTGGATCGGCGCCTGGCCGACGGCGCGCGGCCAGCTGATCGGCGTGCGGCCGCTGGGCGAAACGCGGCCGCGCAGCACGTCGGCGATGGCGTTGCCGGCCTCGGTGCCGGGGAACCAGGCGGCGATGACGGCGTCGGCCTGCTCGTCCAGCCAGGGAATGATCAGCGGCCGGCCGGAGAACAGGATCGCGATCACCGGCTTGTCCAGCTTGCGGGCGCGCTGCAGCACCGCCTCGGCCAGCGCACGCTGCTTCCCCGGCAGGCCCGGATGGGCGCGGCTGGCGGCCTCGCCGCTCATGGTCGCACCCTCGCCCAGGCACAGCACGACGGCGTCGACGTCTTCGCACAGCTCCAGGGCGGCGGCGATGCCCTCCTCGCCGTCGTCCTTGATGCCGACGCCGCGCGCGTGGCGCAGCTCGGTGTCGGGGAAGGCCTCGCGCAGCCCGGCCAGCACGCTGACATGCGGCTCGGTCTCGCCGGCGGCCCACCAGGGGCCGCGCATCTCGCTGCCGGCGTCGGCCAGCGGGCCGAGCACGGCGAGCCGGTGGATGGCGTCGCCGAAGGGCAGCAGGTCGGCCTCGTTCTTCAGCAGCACCAGGGAGCGCGCCGCGACCGAGCGGGCGAAGTCGCGGCGCGCCAGCAGCGCCGCCGGGGCCTCCGCCGCCGCGCCGCGGCGATAGGGGTCCTCGAACAGGCCCAGCGCCTCCTTCAGCCGCAGCACGCGGCGCACCGCGGTGTCGATCTGCTCCATCCGCACCAGCCCGCGCTCCAGCGCGGCCGGCAGGCCCTTGCGGTAGGCGTTGGCCATCATGTCGATGTCGACGCCGGCATTGAGCGCCAGCGCCGCCGCCTCGGCCAGGTCGGCGGCGACGCCGTGGCGCAGCAGCTCGCCGATGGCGTTGTAGTCGGACACCAGCACGCCGTCGAAGCCGAGCTCGCCGCGGAGCACGTCGCGCAGCAGCGGCACGTGCGCCGTCATCGGCACGCCGGCGAGGTCGGTGAAGGCCGGCATGATGGTGGCGACGCCGGCGGCGACCGCGGCGGCGAACGGCGGCAGGTGCACCTCGCGCAGGGCGCGCTCGGAAATGTCGACCGAGGCGTACTCGCGGCCGGCGCTGACCGGGCCGTAGGCGACATAGTGCTTGGCGCAGGCGGCGAGCGCGTCGGCCGCGGCGAGATTGGAGCCCTGGAAACCGCGCACCTTGGCGCGCGCGACCAGGGTGCCGAGCCAGGGGTCCTCGCCCGGCCCTTCCGCGGTGCGGCCCCAGCGCAGGTCGCGCGAGACATCGAGCATCGGCGCGAAGGTCATGGCCAGGCCGTCGGCGCAGGCCTCGCGCGCCGCCTCGCGGGCGGTGCGTTCCCACACCTGCTCGTCGAACACCGCCATCTCGCCCAGCGGGATCGGGAACAGCATGCGATGGCCGTGGATGATGTCCAGGCCGATCAGCAGGGGGATGCCCAGGCGCGACTGCTCCACCGCCAGCTTCTGCATCTCGTGCACCGGGCCGGCGCCGCACAGATTGAGCAGGTTGCCGACCGTGCCGTCCTTGATCGAGTCGGTGGAATCGCCGGCGATGACCGGGCCGGTCACGGCGTAGCCGGCCGCGGTCATGGTGAGCTGGCCGAGCTTTTCCGGCAGTGTCATCCCGCCCAGCAGGCGCTCGATCCGGCTCATCGCATTTTTTCCCGAGGCTGTCCTTATGATAGGGAGGGCCGGAGAAAACCACAGCCTCCGGGTGTCAAACGGCCCGTGCGGTCCATAATCAGCAACACAAGGAGGTGCCCGTGCCCAAAGCAGACCAGAAATCGAAGCCCGGGTTCCGCAAGCCGGCCGGCGCCGCCAGGCTCAGCCCCAAGGCGCTGGCGGAGCTGCCCGACGAGGCGCTGATCGAGGCGATCCAGCGCCAGACCTTCCGCTTCTTCTGGGAGGCTTCGCACCCGCGCAGCGGCCTGGCCCCGGACCGCTGCAAGACCAGCGGCGCGACGCCGGACGACGGCGTCATGGCCATCGGCGGCACCGGCTTCGGCGCGATGGCGCTGATCGTCGCGGCGGAGCGCGGCTGGATCACGCGCCGGCAGGCGGTGGAGCGCCTGGGCGCCACCCTGGACCTGCTCGGCCGCGCCACCTGCTACCACGGCGCCTATCCGCACTTCATCGACGGCCGCAGCGGCGCCACCATCCCCTTCGGCCGCAAGGACGACGGCGGCGACATCGTCGAGACGGCGCTGCTGTTCCAGGGCCTGCTCTGCGCGCGGCAGTACTTCGACCGCGACGATCCGGCCGAGCGGTCGATCCGCAGCCGCGTCGACTGGCTGTGGGGCGACGTCGAGTGGAACTGGTACACGCAGGGCGGACGCAAGCTGCTGTACTGGCACTGGAGCCCGAACAACGGCTGGGCCATGGACCACGAGATCCACGGCTGGAACGAGTGCCTGATCGCATACGTGCTGGCGGCGGCGGCGCCGCGCTATCCGGTCGAGCCGCTGGTCTACCACCGCGGCTACGCCACCGGCCACGACTTCATCAACGGCAAGCGCTACTACGGCATCGAGCTGCCGCTGGGCCAGCCCTACGGCGGCCCGCTGTTCTTCGCCCACTACTCGTTCTGCGGCCTCGATCCGCGCGGCCTGAAGGACCGCTACGCCGACTACTGGGAGCTGAACCTGCGCCACGTGCGCATCAACCACGCCCACTGCGTCGCCAACCCGCACGGCCACAAGGGCTACGGCCCCGACTGCTGGGGCCTCACCGCCAGCGACGAGAAGGGCGGCTACTCGGCGCACGCGCCGGACAACGACAACGGCACCATCTCGCCCACCGCCGCGCTGGCCAGCCTGCCCTACGCGCCGCGCGAGGCGCTGGCGGCGGCGCGGCATTTCCTGCGCCGGCACGGCGCCAAGGTGTGGGGCCGCTACGGCTTCGTCGACGCCTTCAACGAGGGCCAGGACTGGTACGCCGACACCTACCTGGCCATCGACCAGGGGCCGATCGTGGTGATGATGGAGAATCACCGCAGCGGCCTGCTGTGGAAGCTGTTCATGAGCGTGCCCGAGGTCCAGCAGGGCCTGCGCCGCCTCGGCTTCTCCAGCCCCCACCTGCAATAGGACCGGCCCTTGAGCGAGACGCTGGAACAGTGGCTGGAGCGCGAGTACCGCCACGCGGCGCGGGCGATGCTGCGCAGCGTCTCGGCCGCCGGCATCGTCAAGCGCCGGCCCGGCTTCGGCACCGAGGTGCGCGCCGCGCCCGGCTCGGTCATCGCCTCGCCGGTGCTGGGCGCCTACGATCCCGATCCCGATTATTTCTTCCACTGGTTCCGCGACTCGGCGGTGGTGCTGGAGGCGCTGCGCCTGCTGTATCTCGACGGCACGGTCGACGCGGAGGCGCTGCGGCACCTGGGCGACTTCCTGCGCTTCAACCGCGCACTGGGCCGGCTCGACGGCCGCGAGCTGGTCGCCGACTCCGCCTGGCGGACGCGCGTCCGGCCCGATTTCGTCAAGTTCCTGCGCGAGGACGCCGAGCTGGCGCAGATTCACGGCGACCGCGTCGCCGGCGAGACGCGGGTCAACCCCGACGGCACGCTGGACATCTCGAAGTGGGCGCGGCCGCAGCACGACGGTCCGCCGCTGCGCGCGCTGGCGGTGCTGAACTGGATCAGCGCCGCGCCGCTGGACGTGGCGGCGGAGGACGACGCGGCGGCGCTGCTGCGCGCCGACCTGTCCTTCACCCGGCGGCACTGGCGCGAAGCCTCCTACGACATCTGGGAGGAGGAGAAGGGCCACCACTACTACACGCGGCGCGTCTCGGCCGCCGCGCTGGAGCAGGGCGCGGCCTGGCTGGAGACCCATGGCGACTCGCAGCAGGCGCAGGCCTGCCGGGACGAGGCGCAGGCGATCCTGCGCGAACTCGACGGCTGGTGGCTGGACGACGCCGGGCACTACCGCTCGCGCGTGGTGGAGGACGGCGCGCGCTCGGCCAAGGAGCTGGACATCGCCATCATCCTTGCGGCGATCCACGCCGGCGAGGCCGGCGGCGCGCACTCGGTGCACGACCCGCGCATGCAGGCGACGCTGGACCGGCTGGAGCAGCTGTTCGACTCGCTCTACGCCATCAACCGCGGGCGGCCGGCGCACCGCTCGCCGGCGATGGGCCGCTACCGCGGCGACGTCTACTATTCCGGCGGCGCCTATTACTTCTCCACGCTCGGCGCGGCCGAGTTCTGCTTCCTCGCCGCGGCCGGCGCGGGCGACGCGCGGGCCTGGATCGCGCGCGGCGACGGCTACCTGGAGACGGTGCGGGCCTACACGCCGGCGGACGGCGAGCTGGCCGAGCAGTTCGACCAGAACGACGGCCACCCGTCCTCGGCGCGGCAGCTGGCCTGGAGCTATGCCGCGTTCATCTCCTGCGTCACCGCGCGCCGGCGCGCGCTGGGCAACTAGGCGGCGGCCGTGAGCGACTCCTCCGCGCAGCACAGCCCGCCGCTGGAGGAGGCCCCGCATCCCGGCCTGGGCCTGCAGCTCGGCCTGGTGCTCGGCGCGCTGCGCGGCTCGGCGGTGCGCCGCACCCTGCTCAGCCTGGTCGTCGCCATCGTGCTGGTGCTGGTGCTCACCGCCTACGCCCAGATCCGCCTCAACAGCTGGAACAAGCCGTTCTTCGACGCCCTGTCGCGGCGCGACCTGCGCGACTTCTTCTTCCAGCTAGGCGTGTTCGCCATCATCATCAGCGGCCTGCTGATCCTCAACGTGGCGCAGCGCTACCTGGTGGAAACCCTGAAGTGGCGCCTGCGCGAGGGCCTGGTGCAGGACCTGGTGGCGCGCTGGATGCAGCCGCGCCGCGCCTTCTGGCTGGCGCACCGAGGCTCGATGGGCGTCAACCCCGACCAGCGCATGCACGAGGACGCGCGCAAGCTGTGCGAGCTGTCGGCCGACCTCGGCGTCGGCCTGTCGCAGTCCTCGATCCTGTTCGTGACCTTCGCCGGCGTGCTGTGGGTGCTGTCGGAGGACTTCAGCCTGCACATCGGCGGCGAGGACTACCCCGTGCCCGGCTTCATGCTGTGGGCGGCGATCCTCTACGCCGGCGGCGGCTCGCTCCTCAGCTACCTGGTCGGCCGCACGCTGATCAACCGCAACGCCGAGCGCTACGCCCGCGAGGCCGACCTGCGCTTCTCGCTGGTGCGCATCAACGAGCACCTCGACGGCATCTCGCTGGCCGGCGGCGAAGCCGACGAGCGCCGCCGCGTCGAGCAGGACCTGGGCGACGTGCTGGCGGCGACGCGGCGCCTGGTCACCGGCCTGACCAACCTCACCTGGATCACCGCCGGGTTCGGCTGGGTCACGGTGGCGGCGCCGATCCTGGTGGCGGCGCCGCTGTTCTTCGCCGGCAAGATCACCTTCGGCGGCGTGATGATGGCGGCGGCGGCCTTCACCCAGGCGCAGTCCTCGCTGCGCTGGTTCGTCGACAACTTCAGCATCATCGCCGACTGGCGCGCGACCCTGCTGCGCGTCGCCGGCTTCCGGCAGGCCCTGGTCGCCGACAACGCCGAGCGCGGCGGCGCCAGCCACATCGGCTACGCCGAAGGGCCGGCTGGCGAGCTGCTGATCGAGGACCTGGTGGTGGACTCGCCCGGCGGCCGCGACGCGCTGAGCGAGCGGCAGGTGCGGGTGCGCGCCGGCGAGCGCCTGCTGGTGGCGGCGGCGCCGGGCACCGGCAAGACCCAGCTGTTCCGCGCCCTGGCCGGCCTGTGGCCCTGGGGCTCGGGGCGCGTGACCATGCCGGCCGGCGAGGCGGTGCACTACATGCCGCGCGGCACGCCCTACCTGCCGCGCGGCTCGCTGCGCGAAGTGCTGGCCTACCCGCTCGACGCCGCCGGCTTCAGCGACGAAGCCTGCGCCCGCGCCCTGGCGCGGCTGGGGCTGGAGCGCCTGCAGCCCCTGCTCGACGCGCGCCAGCGCTGGGACCGCGAGCTGAGCCAGGACGAGCAGCAGGGCCTGGCCTTCGCCCGCCTGGCACTGCAGGCGCCGCCGTGGGTGCTGATCGACGACGCTTTCGGCGCGCTCGACGCCGAGCTGATGACGCGCATCGCCTCGGTGCTGCAGCAGGAGCTGGCGCACACCGGGCTGATCCACATCGGCCGCGCCGCCGAGGGACAGGAGCAGCTGTTCGGCCGCGTGCTGCACCTGGTCAAGGCGGGGGCGGACGGGGCGCCGCCCCGGCAGGATGCGGGTGCCGCGCCATGATCCGGACCGCACTGCTGCACTTGCTGCTGTTGCTGGCGCTGGCGCCGGCGGCGGTCCGCGCCGACAGCTTCGAGTTCCATCCGCCCGCCAGCGCCGACGATCCGGGCGTGCCGGCGCTGATCCGCGACCTGGCCGAGCGCATGCTGCCGGTGTACCAGGATGCCGATACCGAGCGTTACCTCGCCAACCTGTCGGCGCTGCAGATGGCGGACAGCAACTACGCCGCCGCCGACGACGCGCGGCAGTCGCTGCGCGAGCGCCAGCAGAAGTCCGGCAAGGCTGCGGACCAGCGCCAGCCGCCGGGCCGCGCCGTCGCGCTGGACCTCTATGTCCATGCCCGCACCCTCGCCGCGGCCGGCGCCGCGCCGCTCGACCAAGCCTTCGCCCAGGCCTTCCGCGAGGCCGCGCCCAGGCTCGGCGACCGCGAGGCCTACGCCGCCGGCGCCTGGCTGACCGAGCCGCCGGAGGCGGGCCGCGACGCGCTGCAGGTGGCCTTCGACCGCAGCCGCGCCGCCGGCGTGCTGGACCAGGACCAGGCGCTGGAGCTGGTGTGGACCTGGCTGGCACTGGACGCGCGGCGCAGCGTCGGCGCGGCGGCGGCGAAGCTGGTCGAGGAGGACGGCCGGCGGCGCTATGCCGGCGGCGACGAGGTGGTGCTGCGCGGCGCAGGCGGCGGCGAGATCCACATCCGCGTGCTGCTGCCCCGGGCTGGCGCCGAGCGGCGCGCCGCCCTGCTGCAGTACGCGCTGGACCCGCCGCTGGACGATGCGCGCGCCTGCGCCGCGCGCGGTTACGCCGGCGTGCTGGCCTACAGCCGCCTGCGCGGCGGCCACGGCGCGCCGCGGCCGTTCCTGCACGAGGGCGAGGACGTGCGCGCGGTGATCCGCTGGATCGCCCGCCAGCCGTGGAGCGACGGCAGGGTGGGCCTGTACGGCGACGGCTACGGCGGCTTCGCCGCCTGGGCCGCGGCGAAGCAGGCGCCCGCCGCGCTCAAGGCCATCGCCGCCGCCGACCCGATGGCGCCGGGCATCGACTTCCCGGCGCCCGGCCGCATTTTCCGCAACGACGCCTACGCCTGGGCGCTGGCGGCGCAGTCCGCCGACGGCGGCAGCGGCCGCGACGCGGCGGCCTGGCAGGCGCTGGATCGCAAGTGGTACCGCAGCGGCGCGCCCTACCGCGACTACGACCGCATGGCCGGCGCCCACAACCACGCCTTCCAGGAGTGGCTGGCGCACCCGAGCTACGACCGCTGGTGGCAGAAGCTCATCCCCTACGGCAAGCAGTTCGCCCGCATCGACGTGCCGGTGCTGAGCATCGGCGGCTACTACGCCGGCGGCCAGGCCGGCGCGCTGTACTACTTCGGCGAGCACCTGCGCTACAAGCCCGACGCGGACCACAACCTGCTGCTGGGGCCCTGGGCGCAGGACGCCGCTCGCGGCGGCCCGCCGCCGATCCTGCGCGGCTACACCCTGGACCCGGCGGCGCTGCCGGACCTGCGCGAGCTGCGCCTGCGCTGGTTCGACCACGTGTTCCGCAACGGCCCGCTGCCGCCGCCGTTGAACGACCGGGTCAGCTACGAGCTGATGGGCGCCGACGAGTGGCGCCACGCCGCTTCATTGCAGAGCGGCGCGCTGCGCTTTTACCTCGACCCCGCCGGCGGCGAGCGCCACCGCCTCAGCGCGGCGGTCCCGCCGGACTCCGCCTACACCAGCCTGGTGGTCAACCTCGCCGACCGCCGCGACGCCGACCCGCCGCCGCGCGGCAATCTCGCCGGCCGCATTCCGCCGCCGCGCGACGGCCTGGCCTTCGCCAGCGAGCCGCTGGCGCAGCCGCTGGAACTGGGCGGGAGCCTGGGCGGCCAGCTCGACTTCATGCTCAACCGCCAGGATGTGGACCTGAGCCTGACGCTCTACGAGCAGCTCGCCGACGGCAGCGGCCTGCAGCTCGCCGCGCCCTGCGAATTCCGCGGCAGCTATGCCGGCGATCGCAGCCAGCGCCACATGCTGCTCGCCGGCGTGCGCCAGCAGCTGCCGTTCCGCTGCGAGCAGTGGCTGGGACGGCGGGTCCAGGCCGGCAGCCGCCTGGTGCTGCACCTCGAAGTGCTGAAGCGGCCGGACCGGCAGATCAACTACGGCGGCGGCGGCGAAGTCAGCGGCGAGGCGCTGGAATACGTGCTGCACCACATCAAGCTGCGCTGGTACGGCGGCAGCTATATCGAACTGCCGGTGCGGAGGTAGCGTCCTGGCGCGTCATCCCTGGCGGCGCGCAGGGATGACACGTGACGAAAAGGATCCGGCGCCGCGGCAAGGCGCTCAGCCCCCCGCCGGCGCCTGCTGCACCCGGTATACCGGATACAGATCCAGCCGCTCGTCCCACGACGGCGAGCGGCGGTAGAAGAAGTCGAGCCGCGCCTGCGGGTCCTGGGCGAACTTCTCGTCGCCGTCGAGCTTGTCGCGGAACTCCCGCGCCAGCGCCGGATCGCCGGCCAGCATCTGCTGCGCCACCTGCTCGGCGACGTAGGGTTCCATGTACTCCTTCTGCTCGAAAGCGCGGTTGAAGAAGCCCCAGGCGGCGAAGGAATCCGAGGCCAGCGGCTCGAACAGCGCCAGCACCAGGCGCGCCTCGGGCTGGGCCAGCGGCACGTAGAGCGAGCCGGGCGGCACCTCGCGCGTCTCGGCCTTCCATTCGCCCTTGAGCTCCGGCATGGTGCGGCCTTCGAACGGCGGCTTGGACAGGTCGGCCGCGGTGGCGCGGAAGGTCTCCACCTGGAGCCTGCCCGGCGGCGTGTCGAGCCGGCGGAAGCCGATGCCGTGCAGGGCCAGCTTCTGGCCGATCTCCGCGGCCCAGGCCGCCGGCACGATGTAGCCGGCCTTGGGCGCGCGCACCACCAGGCTCGGCTTGACCGTGTCCTTCAGCGGCACGCGCCAGACTTCGGGCTTGCCCGTGTCGTAGCGCGTGACCAGGCCGCCGGAAACGGCGGAGGGTTCGCGCACATAGGCGTAGCCCAGGAAGTCGATGGTGCGCACGTGCTCGCCCGAGGCGAAGTTCAGCGGCACCTGCTCGCCGCCGAGCCGGGCCGCGCGTTCGTCGGCGCGCTGCGCCGTGCGCATCCACGCCGGGCCGCTCGTGGCGACCTGCTCGGCCAGCGCGACGATGGTGTTGCGGGTGGTGCGCACGCGCGTGGCGTAATCCTTCCAGGAGTGCGTCTCCACCAGCATGCCGAGCCGGTTGCGCAGGCCCCAGTAGCCGTGCGAGAAGCGCGGCGGCACCACCTGCACCTCGAAGCCGGAGGCCGGATCGTCGGTGCGCGCGAAGCTCGGATAGAAGTCCAGCGGCAGCGAGCCGGCGGCGGTGAGCCGCCTGATGGTCTCCTTCTGCATCGCCGCCGCGGCCTCGCGCAGGCCGCTGTCGCCGTCGTACAGCGGCTCCACCGTGAGCGAGACGTCGTGGCGGAAGTTGGCGCCGTCGGTCACGTGCAGGTCGGCGTAGACGATCGGGTCCCACTGGTCGAGCAGGCGCAGCATCGCCTGCATCTCCGGCGCGTCGGCCTTGGTGTAGTCGCGGTTGAGGTTGAGGTTCTGCGCGGTGGTGCGCCAGCCCATCTCCTCCGGCCCGACCTGGTTGGGCCGGTTCCAATGGCCGAAGCGCTCGTGGCCGTCGACGTTGAACACCGGCACGAACACGACCACTTCCTTGTCCAGCGCCTTCGGCGCCGCCGTGCCTTGCAGCATCTCGCGCAGCGCGAGGAAGCCGGCGTCCTTGCCGTCGATCTCGCCGGCGTGGATGCCGCCCTGCACCAGGAACACCGGCAGCCCGCGCTGGCGCGCCACCTCGGGGGTGAGCGCGCCGCTGCGGCTGACGCTCAGCGCCAGCATCGGCCGGCCTTCCGGCGAGCGGCCGAATTCGAAGCAGCGCACCGCCTCGGGCCAGGCCTGCTGGTAGGCCTGGCACAGGCGCTCGACCTCGGCGTAGCGGCCGGTCTGGCGGTAGCCGGTCTGCTCGGCCAGGGTGGCGAGGGCAGCGGGCGGCGCGTCGGCCTGGGCCAGGACGGAGCATGCAAGCAGCAGGCCCGGCAGATACCGGGCGAAACGGGCATGGGTCATGATGAGACGGGGTTATTGGTATGGCGCCAGCCTAGCCGCGGCTTGCGCAAAAGTCAGCACGCTTCGTCCCAGGCCCGGCTCAGGCGCGGCGCTCCTCCGGCAAAGGCTGCGGCTCGCGCACGAAGCCCAGGCGCGCCGGCGCCTCGGCGCGGTCCAGCCGTGTCAATGGCAGCAGCCTGTCAGCGAGGCGCAGGCGCAGCGCCGTGGCGCTGCCCGAGGGCAGCGCCAGTGCCGCGGCCAGCTGCGCTTCATCGAGGGCGCCCTGCGCAGTGCACAGCCGCTGCAATGCCCAGTCCAGGTCGGCGTCGGCCAGCGCGCCGGGGCCCAGGTCGGTCTGCAGCAGCAGGCCGCCGTCCTCGTCCAGCCAGGCGGCCGCCACCTCCCGCACCGGCGCCCCGGTGTGCGCGGTGAGCGTATCGCCCTCGGCGGGCGCGCGCAGCAGCAGCGGCGCGTGCGCCAGCGCCACGTAGCCGCGTTGCGGGCCGTTCTGGAAATACCAGCGGCCATGGGCGTCGGCGGCGTAGTTGCGGTTGATGGTCTCGACGATCTGCGGCCGGCTGATGATCTCGCCGCGGATCAGCCAGCGGCCGCGCCGGTCCAGGCCGAGCCAGCCGAACAGGGCCGGCACGTTCGGCCAGCGCGCCAGCGCGCGATGTACCCAGTCTTCCATTGAAACCATGATAACCGCCCGCATGGTCCCCGTACGCCCGGGCATGGCGATCGTACGGCCGGACATGGTGGCGTCATCCGGCCGGACCTATGATCCGCCCGAACCCGACCCCGCCGCGGGTGGTCCCAGGATTGGATCGACGCGGCACCGACAGGGGATGAGGATGGTCGAAGCGACATGGAACGGCGTGGCGCCGGCCGAGTCCGGCCGGACGGTGGCTTAGCGTGACCTCGAGCCATCCGGAGGTGCCGCCGGCCGTGGTGGCCGCCGATCTGCGCGCGCGCTACCGCCAGGTGCGGGCGCAGACCGAGGCCTTGGCCGAGCCGCTGTCGGCGGAGGACCAGGTGCTGCAGTCGATGCCGGACGCCAGCCCCGCCAAGTGGCACCGCGCCCATACCAGCTGGTTCTTCGAAACCTTCCTGCTGCAGCCGCAGCTGGCCGGCTACAAGCCGTTCCACCCGGGCTACGGCTACCTGTTCAATTCCTATTACGAGGCGATCGGCGAGCGCGTGGCGCGGCCGCGCCGCGGCATGCTCAGCCGGCCGTCCTGCGACGAGATCGCGGCTTACCGCGCGCATGTCGACCAGGCGATGCTGCAATTGCTGGAGCGCGGCACGCCCGCCGTGCAGGCCCTGGTCGAGCTGGGCCTGAACCACGAGCAGCAGCACCAGGAGCTGCTGCTCACCGACATCAAGCACGCCTTTTCCGGCAATCCGCTGCGGCCGGCCTACGCCGCCGCGCCGGAAGCCGGGCCGGGCGCCGCGCCGCCGCTGCGCTGGCACGACATCCCGCGCGGCATCCATGCGGTCGGCCACCGCGGCACCGGCTTTCATTTCGACAACGAGGGCCCGGCGCACGAAGTGCTGTTGTCCGGCTGCCGCATCGCCAGCCGCCCGGTGAGCGTCGGCGAATACCTGGAGTTCGTCGCCGACGGCGGCTACCGCCGCGCCGGGCTATGGCTGTCCGACGGCTGGGCGAAGGTGTGCGAGGAAGGCTGGAACGCGCCGCTGTACTGGGAGCGCACCGGCCACGACTGGACCTGCTACACCCTGCACGGCCCGCGTCCGCTGTGCGCCGACGAGCCGGTGTGCCACGTCAGCTACTACGAGGCCTGCGCCTACGCCGCCTGGGCCGGCAAGCGCCTGCCGACCGAGCAGGAATGGGAAGTGGCGGCGCGGCAGGCCGGCGGCGATTTCACCTCCGCCGCGGCGGTGCGCCCGCATCCGGGCGCGCTGCGCGAAGGCTTCACTCAGGAGGTGTGGGAGTGGACCGGCAGCGCCTACCTGCCCTATCCCGGCTTCCGCCCCGCCGCCGGCGCGGTGGGCGAGTACAACGGCAAGTTCATGGTCAACCAGATGGTGCTGCGCGGCCGCTCCTGCGCCACGCCGCCGGGGCACTCGCGGCCCAGCTACCGCAATTTCTTCGGGCCGGCCGCGCGCTGGCAGTTCAGCGGGTTCCGGCTCGCGGAGGACGCATAAATGGTCTCGGCACTCCCGCTGCAAGGCGTGCAGCACCTGCACGATCTCGAACCCACCCGCGGCGAGTTCGAGCAGGCGGTGTTCGCCGGCCTGGCGCAGCCGCGCAAGAGCCTGCCCTGCAAGTTCTTCTACGACGCCGCCGGCTCGGCGCTGTTCGACCGCATCTGCGAGCTGCCGGAGTACTACCCGACCCGCACCGAGCTGGGCATCCTGCGCCGGCGCGCCGGCGAGATGGCGGCCCTGCTCGGCGCGGGCGCCGGCGTGGTCGAGTTCGGCTCCGGCTCGGCCGCCAAGGTCGGCCTGATCCTGGAGCAGCTGGAACAGCCCAGCCTGTACGTGCCGGTGGACATCTCGCGCGGCCACCTGCTGGCCGGCGCCGCGGCGCTGGCCCGCGCCTTCCCCGGCCTGCGCGTGGCGCCGGTGTGCGCCGACTACACCCAGGCGTTCGAGCTGCCGGCGGCGGCGCGCACGCTGCCGGGACGGCTGGCGGGCTTCTTCCCCGGCTCCACCATCGGCAACTTCACCCCGGGCGAGGCGCGCCGCTTCCTGGCCCAGACCCGCCGCACGCTCGGCCGCGGCGCGGTGATGATCGTCGGCGTGGACCTGCGCAAGGACGCCGCCGTCCTGGAGGCCGCCTACGACGACGCGGCCGGCGTCACCGCCGCCTTCAACCTCAACCTGCTCCAGCGCATCAACCGCGAGCTGGGCGGCAGCTTCGATCTCTCCGCCTTCCGCCATTGCGCGCGCTGGAACGCCGCCGAAAGCCGCGTCGAGATGCACCTGCTGAGCCGCCGCGCGCAGCGCGTGCGCATCGGCGCGCGGCACTTCGACTTCGCCGAGGGCGAGAGCATCCACACCGAGAATTCGTACAAGTACACGCCGGAGGGCTTCCGCATGCTGGCCAGCGCCGCCGGCTACGAGCCGCTGGAGTGCTGGACCGATCCGCACCAGCTGTTCAGCGTGCACGCGCTGCAGGCGCGCTGAGGCAAGCCCAGGTCCGCTGCGGGTCGAGGGCGCCGCCCCGGTTTTTTCGCGGCGCCTCTCCCCACCCTCCCGCGCCAGCGGGAGATGAGCCCCCATTCAACCCGCGCGCCGCCGGTCACTGGCACAATCGCGCCATGCACTACGACGTGATCGTGATCGGCGGCGGCGCCGCCGGCCTGATGTGCGCCGCCGTGGCCGGACGGCGCGGGCGGAGCGTGCTGGTGGTCGAGCACGCCAACCGCGTCGGCAAGAAGATCCTGATGTCCGGCGGCGGCCGCTGCAATTTCACCAACCTGCACGCCACGCCGGAAAACTACCTCTCGGCCAACCCGCACTTCTGCAAGTCGGCGCTGGCGCGCTACACGCAGTGGGACTTCATCGCCCTGGTGGACCGGCACCGCATCGCCTGGCACGAGAAGGAGCTGGGCCAGCTGTTCTGCGACGAATCCTCCAAGCTGATCGTGCGCATGCTGCTCGACGAGTGCGAGTCCGCCGGCGTCCGCATCCAGACCGACTGCGCGGTGGAACAGGTGCGGCGCGAGGGCGAGGGCTTTGCCCTGGACACGGCGCGCGGCGCGCTCACCTGCGCCTCGCTGGTGGTGGCCAGCGGCGGCCTGTCGATCCCGAAGATGGGCGCCAGCGGCTTCGGCTACGAGCTGGCGCGGCAGTTCGGCCTGGCGATGCTGCCGACGCGCGCGGCCCTGGTGCCGCTGACCTTGAGCGGCCGCCACCTCGACGACTACGCCGACCTCAGCGGCCTGGGGCTGCCGGCGGTGACGGCGGAATGCGAGGGCCAGAGCTTCCGCGCCGGCTTCCTCATCACCCACCGCGGCCTCAGCGGCCCGGCGATCCTGCAGATCTCCTCCTACTGGGAGCCGGGCAAGGCGCTGCACCTGGACCTGCTGCCGGACCTGGACGCGGCTCAGGTGCTCGAGGCGCAGCAGCGCGAGCGTCCGGCGGCGGAATTGAAGACCGTGCTCGGCGACTGGTTCCCCAAGCGCCTGGCGCAGCGCCTGTGCGAGCTGCGCTTCGGCAACCGCCTGATGCGCCAGTACCACCCGGCCGAGCTGCGCGAGATCGGCGCCGCGCTGCAACGCTGGCCGGTGACCGCCAGCGGCACCGAAGGCTACCGCACCGCCGAGGTGACCCTGGGCGGCGTGGACACGCGCGAGCTGTCCTCCACCACGATGGAAGCGCGCCGGGTGCCGGGCCTGTATTTCATCGGCGAGGTGGTGGACGTGACCGGCCACCTCGGCGGCTACAACTTCCAGTGGGCCTGGGCCTCGGGGCACGCCGCCGGACAGGTGGCCTGATGATTTCTGTGCACGCCGCTTGCCGCGCCAGCCGGGTGTTGCCGCCTGCAGGCGGTTGCGCCGCCTAATCCTTTAGGCGCATGGCGCCGGGAACCGGCGGCGGATTATCATGCCAGTTGAAAAAAGCTAAACCGTGCCGTGTCCTTCAACCGACTGCCACCGCTCAATGCACTGCGAGCCTTCGAGGCCGTGGCGCGCCACAAGAGCTTCCGCAAAGCCGCGGAGGAGCTGTTCGTCACCCCGGCGGCGCTGACCCACCAGATCAAGGCGCTGGAGCAGCAGCTCGGCTTTGCCCTGTTCGAGCGGCTGCCGCGGCGCATCGAGCTGACCCCGGCGGCGCAGGCCGCGCTGCCGCGCTTCCAGCAGGGCTTCGAGGCCCTGGCGCAGGCGGTGGCGGAACTGCGCAACCACGGCCGCGCGCCGCACCTGACGGTGGGCGCCACGCCGACCTTCGTCTCGCGCTGGCTGATGCCGCGCCTGCAGCGCTTCCTGTCGCAGCACCCGGACGTGGACGTGCGCCTGGTGGCGAGCGGCCAGCTGATCAACGCCTCGGCCCGCGAGATCCGCTCCGAGGACGCCGCCGAGTCGACGGTGGACCCCGACATCGAGATCCGCTTCAACAACGGCCGCCCGCACGGCAACCACGTCGACCTGCTGTTCACCGTGGAAGTGGTGCCGATGTGCCATCCGCGCCTGCTGAAGGGGCCGCCGCCGCTGGCGAGGCCGGACGACCTGCGCCACCACACCCTGCTGCACGGCGACGCGCGCGTGGCCGACCGCACCCGCTCGGCCTGGGCGCGCTGGCTCAAGCGCGCCGGCATCACCGACGTGGACCCGCGCCGCGGCCTGCAGCTCGACCACTCCACCCTGGCGCTAGAAGCCGCCGCCGACGGCCTGGGCGTGACCCTGGCGACGCCGCTGCTGGCGGCGGCGGAAATGGCCGAGGGCAAGGTCGCCGTGGCGTTCCCGCTGGCGCTGCCGCTGGATAACGCCTATTACTCGGTCGTCACCGACGCGGCGATGGCGCGCCCGGAAGTGGTGGCGTTCCGCGACTGGCTGCTGGACGAGGCCCTGCGCCAGGAGCCGGAGGCGCAGCCGGCGAAGGCGCCGGCCTGAGCACGGCCGCCCTGGCTTCGCCCTTGCCGTCCTGAGCGCAGCGCTGGCGCCGGGGCCGGACTCTCCGCTGCTCCCGGGCCCCTAGCTGCAACTGTGGCTCTGCAGATCCTCGCCGTGCCCGAAATCCAGCCGCCACGGGTCGGCGCGATCGTCGAGCAGCACGAAACCCGGCGTGCCGTCCTCGAACGTCGCGCCCACCGCCATCAGGGTGTGCCGCGCCATCTCGCCTTCCGCGGTGGCGCCCAGCAGGCTGAACGGATTGAGCCGCAGGAACGGCTCCTCGCCGATGCGCATGGCGCGGTAGCTGTGGCCCGCCAGTGGCGCGCCGAGCGGCGCCCAGCCGTTGCCGACGCGCGGCAGCTCCGTGCGCAGGGTTTCGCGCACGCGCTTGCGCACGCAGTCGATGTGGATGTGCAGCTGGTTCTGCGAGCGGCCGTACCTGGAGTTGATCGCCAGGCTCAGCGCCTCGCGCGGCAGCGGCTGGCCGTAACCCTGCTCGACGAAGCGCCGCGCCTCCCAGGCGGCGGCGAAATAGCGCGGCGCGTCGGCGGCCAGCAGCGCGGGGCTCTCGATGCCGTTGAGCCGCGCGGTCGGGATCAGCAGGTACTGGTAGGGACCGTTGATGTCCTTGAGCACCGCGTAGCCGCGATCGGCGCCGGCGGAAAGATCGACCAGGGCGCAAGGCGCGGGCGCGCCGTGCTCGCGCTGGTCGGGCACGCATTGCTGGCTGACGATCTTCCACAGCGCATCGGGATCGCCGCGGTGGCAGGCGCCGGCCGGCAGCAACAGCAGCAGCGCCAGGATGCCGGGCCAGCGGCGCGCGGACGGACGCGGCAAGCGCATGGCCGCCGGCTACCGCGGCGGCGCTGCCGGCACGACACCGCCCGTCGCGCCCCGCGCCTGCCGCGCACGGCGCATGGCGCCGGCGTAAACCTCCGTCGATGCCGAACGGCTCATCTCATATCCCAGGTATCCAGTGCGGCGCCAGCCCGCGCTCCGGCCATATTGCCATCGCGCCCGGGGCGGCGCACCCGGCGCAGCCGCAGCGGAACTTCAGCCGCGCAGGCGGGCACCGCGCCCGGCCAGCAGGGCGCGCAGCACGCTGCGGTGGCAACGCGCCTCGTCCTTGCAGTAGCAGCCCACCGCGAAGTCGCTGCTGTGCGACAGCGCCGCCAGCAGGTCCAGGGTGCGCGCGGCGTCGGGCTGGGCCATCTCCGCCCGGAACCTGCGCTCGAAGCGGCGCCAGCCCTTGGCGTCGTCGTCGGCCTGCGCCGCCAGGGCCTCGGCCACCAGTTCCGGGCTCGGCGAAAGCAGCGGCAGCCAGACATCGTAGTAATCGCGCGCAGCGAACTGCGCCTTGGGCACGCCGCGCGGCGGGCGCCGCACGGTGCCGATGCGCAGGCCTTCGCCGCGCGCACGCGGCGAGCCGAGCTGGACGATGGAAATGGACATGGGCCGGCACCTCTGCTGGTCGGGCCCGCCCACAGTAGCAGCTTGCCGCGCCGGGCCAAATCGCCCGGGCGGTGCGCTCAGGCCGCCAGGCGTTTGCGGATGGCGATCAGCGCCGCCGGCAACAGCGCCGCGGCGATGGCCACGGTGTCCGCCACCCAGTCCAGCAGCTCCGCATCGCGGTGCAGCGCCGGGATCATCTGCACGAACTCGATCAGGGCGCCGAACGCGGACAGCACCGCGCCGATGCCGAGCAGGCTGCGGCGCGGATAGGCCGCGGCGGCGAGGAAGGCCAGCACGTAGAAGGCGAGGAAGTGCTGCGCCTTGTCCCACGGCAGCACCTCCGGCGACTCCTCGGCCGGCACCACGGCGGCAGTGAAGGCGACCGCCAGCGCGATCCAGAACGCGACGCGGAGCAGGCGGGTTGCGGTGCGGGGAGACAGTGGCATGGGTGTCGAGGCGTTTAGTTGATCGAATGAATCGGCCGACATGCTAAGCGTTTCACACCCTCTCCCGCTGGGAGAGGGCCTGGGGTGAGGGGCGCAGCCGGCATCTCACAGCAACGCACGCCGAGAGCGCGCCCCTCACCCGCCGCTGCGCGGCGGCCTCTCCCGGTGGGAGAGGCGGCTATGAAGGCTCCACCACTGACCCGGCCGGCGCCGCTTCGTTCCAAACATGCCGCGAGTTCCCGCCGCAAGCGATCTCACTCCCCTCTCCCGCCGGGAGAGGGGCCGGGGGTGAGGGGCGCAGCCGGCATCTCACCGCAACGCACGCCGAGAGCGCGCCCCTCACCCGCCGCTGCGCGGCGGCCTCTCCCGGCGGGAGAGGCGGCTATGAAGGCTCCACCACTGACCGGACCGGCGCCGCTTCGTTCCAACATGCCGGGGTTCCGCCGCAAGCGATCTCACACCCCTCTCCAGCCGGGAGAGGGGCCTGGGGTGAGGGACGCAGCCGGCATCACCGCAACGCACGCCGAGAGCGCGCCCCTCACCCGCCGCTGCGCGGCGGCCTCTCCCGGCGGGAGAGGCGGCTATGACCCCTTACCGCCCGATACCCGCTACGAGCCCTCCGCGACCGGGCCCGCGGGCGCCGTCTCATCCACTGCCGGCGCCGCCTTCTGCCGCAGCAGCACGCCGCCGGCCAGGGCCGCCGCGGCGGTGAGGCAGGCGCCGATGAGGAAGGCCAGGTGGTAGCCGCCGTTCAGCGACGCCGCGGCTTCCGCGCCGCCACTGCGCAGGGTCGCGGTGCGCGCGTCGGCCAGGCTCGCCAGCAACGCCAGGCCCAGCGCGCCGCCCATCATGAACGAGGTGTTGACCACGCCCGAGGCCAGGCCGGACTCGTCCGGGCCCACGTCGTTCATTGCCGCCAGCAGCACCGGGTTGAAGGCCAGGCCCGCGCCCAGGCCGAGCAGCAGCATGCCCGGCAGCACGTCGACGAGGAAGGCGCCGTCCAGCGGCGCGCGCGCGAACAGCGCCAGGCCCGCGGTGGCCAGGGCCAGGCCGATCCACAGCGGGCCGCGGATGCCGTAGCGCATCACCACCCGCGCCGACAGGCCGAGCGAGAACGCCGCCATGATGATGTCCGCCGGCACGAAGGCCAGGCCCACCTGCAGCGGCGCGTAGTTCAGCACCTTCTGCAGGTACAGCGCCGACAGCACGAACCAGGCGAACATGCCCGCCGCCCAGGCCACGCCCACCGCGTTGGCGGTGGCCAGGTTGCGCAGGCGGAACAGGCGCAGCGGCATCAGCGGATCATGCACCCGCGCCTCGATCGCCAGGAACGCGCCGAGCAGCAGCGCCGCCGCGGCGAACAGCGCCAGGGTCTGCGCCGAAGCCCAGCCGGCGCGGTTGCCGTCCACCACCGCGTACACCGCCAGCATCAGCCCGGCGGTGACGCTCAGAGCGCCGGCCACGTCGAGCCGCCGGCCATGCGCGGCCCCGGTGTCGCGCGGCAGCATCATCAGCGACAACGCGTACACCGCCACGCCGATCGGCAGGTTGACCAGGAAGATCCAGTGCCAGTTCAGCGCCCCGGTGAGAAAGCCGCCGAGCAGCGCGCCGAGGCTGCTGCCGGCGGAGCAGACGAAGCCGTAGATGCCCATGGCCTTGGCGCGGTCCCCCGCCTCGGGGAACAGGTTCATGATCAGCGCCAGCGCCACCGCCGTGACCACCGCCCCGCCCAGCCCCTGCACCGCGCGCGCCGTCACCAGCAGCACCGGCGAAGTGGACAGCCCGCAGGCCAGCGAAGCCAGCGTGAACAGCGAAAGCCCCAGCAGGAACAGCCGGCGGTTGCCGTACAGGTCCCCCAGCCGCCCGCCCAGCAGCAGGAAGCCGCCGAAGGTCAGCATGTAGGCGTTCAGCACCCATACGAGCGAGGAGCCGGAAAACCCCAGGTCCGCCTGGATCGAAGGCAGCGCCACGGTGACGATCGTACTGTCCAGCACGATCATCAGCACGCCCAGGCAGAGCACGTAGAGGGCGAGCCAGCGGTTGGTGAGCTTGGTCGACATTTGCAGGTGTTCCATTTTGGTTGATTCGTCGGGCCCGAAAACAAAAACGCCCCGGAAGCGGCTTCCGGGGCGTTCGGGACATCCGCGGAAGACCGGCAGGACGCCGGCCTTCCTGCTTTCAGGTCAGACCGGCTCCATGCACGCGGCAGACACGCCGCGGGGAGGCGGCATGGTGCGTACGGCGTTGGGCGACGGAATCAGCACATTCGGTCTCGGGATGCGCGCGCTCGCGCAGTGGACGGGGAATCTACGCCGGTCAGGAAGCGAAGGCAACCGGCCCTGTGACGAGCCGTGAGGTGCCCGGGACGAGCCGCCCGGCCGCGGCGGGAGACGGGACGCAGGGCCACAAACTCCGAATGCTCCGCACCTCCGGCGCCTGGCACGCCGTGTCACCATCCCGCGGCTGGCAACGGCGGACCGGCCGCGGCACTCACGGACCCATGCCCTGCCGCCGCCCGGAGCCGAACATGACCGAAACGCCTTCCACCGCCGCCGTCACCGCCATGACCCCGCCGCACCTGCGCGTGGCCCGGCCGGTGCGCGACCTGCGGCGCGCGCTGGCGATGTACCGCGACGGCCTCGGCCTGAGCCTGCTCGGACACTTCGAGGATCACGCGGGTTTCGACGGCGTCATGCTCGGCTGGCCCGGCGCCGCGTACCACCTGGAACTCACCGTGTGCCGGGCGCACCCGGTGCCGCCCTCGCCCGGCCCGGAAGACCTGCTGGTCTTCTACTTTCCCGACCAGGCCGCCTGGAGCGCCGCCTGCGAGCGGCTCTCCCGCGCCGGATTCACCCGGGTGCCGTCGCTGAATCCCTACTGGGACCAGCGCGGGCGCACCTACCAGGATGCCGACGGCTACCGCACCGTGCTCGAGAACGCCGCCTGGCCCGGCGCGGCGGCGGACGCCTGAGCCGGGCTGCGGCATCGAACCCGATGATCACCATCGAACCGGGCGAGGCCCCCGAGCTCACCGCGCTGCTGGCGCAGCGCCTCTACGAGCACAACGCCGCCGCCACCGGGTACCACGACGGCGAATCCTTTTCCGCGGCCCGGCGCGGCGATGACGGCGCCGTCGCAGCCGGCGTCAGCGGCCACACCTGGGGCGGCTGCTGCTATGTCGCGCAGCTGTGGGTTTCCGCGGCGCTGCGCGGGCAGGGCATCGGCACCCGGCTTCTCGAAGCGGTGGAGCGCTACGCCCTCGGCAAGGGCTGCCGCCTGGTGCTGCTCGCGTCCCACAGCTTCCAGGCGCCCGGCTTCTACGCCCGCCGCGGCTACAGCAAGGTGGCGGAAATCGAAAACCACCCGGTCGGCCACAGCGACATCTTCTACTCCAAGCTCCTGAGTGCTGTGCCCTCCGCCACCGGGGGCATCGCCACCCCGCCCATGCCGTAGCGGCGCGCACGCTTGCCCTTACACCCTCAGCGCGCTCCCCGCTCCGGGCCTTTCACCGCCGCCGCCGCAGGCTCCTCCCAGGGATGCTCCCGCGTCAGCAGCACATTGAGCAGGTTGTCCTGGAAGTTGATGTTGCCGGTGAGGCGCTCGTGGTTCTCGCACAGGAAGAACGACCACGCCAGCGGGAAGAACAGCGCGTCCGAGCGCGGCGCCACCGGGTTGAGCGACTGGCGCGCCAGCAGCGAGGGCTTGGTCACCTCGCCATCGCCCGGCTCCAGCATCAGGCGCGCGTAATCGACGCCGGGCGCCTTGTGCTGCACTTCCTGCGGGAACAGCCGCGCCCGCGTCTCCGCGCCGTCCGGCTCGATCACCGCACGCGCCGGCGTCAGCACGCAGTCGCCGCCGAACACCACCAGCTTCACCGGCGACACCGGCTCCTCGAACGTGATCGACCAGATGAAGCGGCGCGCCCGCTCCAGCGTGCGCACGAAATAGGCCTGCAGGGTGGCGATGTACGCATCCGCCTGCGCCGGGTCCTTGTAGCCCTTGCGGATGCGCTGCTGCACCGCCGGGTTGTACACCGACCACTGGAAGCGCTGCCAGGTGGCGGGATCGAACAGGTCCAGGTCCAGGTCCTTGCCCTCCGGGCTCACCGACCAGTCGGTGAGCGGATGCGGCAGCAGCTCGTAGACGCTGGGCATCGTCGCCAGCACCTCCGGCGGCACCCGGCTGAACGCCACCTCGTCGCCCAGCACCATGCCGTGCAGCGAGCGCATCGAGCCCAGGTTCGGCGTGCCCAGCAGCACCACCGTGCCCACCTTCGACGCGCCGCTCATGTTGATGGGGAAGTCCCCCTCGCCCTCCAGCGCGTCCACCGTGCCGTAGCGCAGGTAATAGCGCGTCACCAGCCCGCCCATGCTGTGGGCGATGATGTTCACCTTCAGGTGCGGATCGCCGTAGTCGCGCCGGATATCCTGGATCAGCGTATCCAGCTGCCGCGCCGTGCGCACGTTGTCCTGCCGCCAGTCGTAGGCGAACACGTAGTAGCGCCGCTGCCGCGGGTCCGCCGGAAAGCCCAGCTTGCCGGGAACGAAGCCGCCGGACTCGCGCAGGGTGCGCAGGATCGCGCCGTAGAAATCGCTGTTGAACGCCTGCTCGAACAGGCCATCCGGCTGTACCCCATCCCGCTGCGGCTCCAGGGTCTTCGGATCGATCTTCAGCGCCAGGTTTTCCTTGGCGTCGAACAGCAGGTTGAACGAAGAGCCCGGCCAGATCTCCTGGTGATGCCGCTCATCCACCAGTCGGGAGCCGAGGATGCCCGGGATCAGGATCACCGGCGGCGTGCGCTCCTGCTCCATGCCGGAGGCATACAGGCGGCCCAGGTCGGGGACGACGTCGTGATGGCAGCCCAGGAGCGCCGAGAGCAGCGGCAGGATCAGGCCCAGCGGGAGGAGGCTGCGCATCTGGGGCTCGGTGGTAGTGGGGCTACTGCCGGTGAGCAGGATAACAAATCGCAAACCCTCCTCACCCACCCGTGTCCCTCTGCCTCTCCCACCTATCCCACCATGGTCCCCTCTCCCCGCCAGCAGAGAGGGGGCCGGCCCCGGAATGCCGTAGTCGGCGCGAACCTGATTAGCCTCGCAGCCCACCCCGGCATCGCCCGCACCTCTATCGGCAGTATCTGGGATCAGGTGCCTGTGCAAAGCCTGATAGAGCCGGGCGTGCCGCGCTCGCCTTCTCCATGCGCTGGCTCGGCCAGAGCCCGGAGCAGGGCGCGTTGCCCATCGTCCATACCGCCTCACAGCCGGCTACAGGGCGGCACTTTCTACGGGCCCAATGGCATCGGCCAGTTCCGCGGCAAGCCGCGGCGGGTGGAGCCGAAGGCGATTGCGCGGGATGAGGAGAGGGGAGGAGGTGACGATAGTTCAATAAGGGTGGGTGCGTATCCATCCCGGGGATAAATAAACGGGCGCTAGATTATCCGGTGTTTTGATTAGAGAGGATGACGCTTGCGTTATCGGGGTGCACCGGCGGCAATCTAAGCAGGCCATGAGTTTCCGTTTGAGCCAGTTGTTTAAACACTCCACATTTGGCGGATAGCGAGCGATGGCGGGAATCGAAAGCTTGTGGAATTGGTTACATGTGACCAAGGGGGGGACATGCAAAAGAGCATAAATGAATCGGGCGAGATCACCGAGCGCCGGACAGTTCAAGTGCAGAAGCAAACGCCTCAGGCAATTGAGACGGAACTCAAACTAGGAAAAGAACGCCTAGCAAGTGCGATTCGATCGCTCGATGACCGGACTCCGAATCAATGAGTTCTATGCGCATGACGATCAGGTGGGGCCTTTTTGTCGTGTAGTTGTAAAACCCTCTACGACGGTTGGAGATAAAACCTACCCAGTAGTTTTCGAAAGTGCGTGGAAGGATCGCAAGACCGGCAAACCTTTAACTCTGTATCCAGAGATGGTTGTCGTTCCTGTGTATCACAAGATACGAGTGACGTTCGTCGACGTGCAGAAATGGATAACTAAGCTGCATGAATTATTCAGCGTGTTTCTAAAGGGAGTGCCGCTGGAATGGGACCTCCATCTGGTGACCGTCAATCTCTTCAAAGAAGAGGTGAGAAATTCTTCACGGTACTTTCATATCCGCCGCAAACTCTTGCTCAAACCATTCCCCAAATATCTCTGGCGAGCAGTGTTAAGCGCAGGTAAGATTGAAGTGTTTGAATGCCTCGTAGATGCGACGGACATGATGCAATCCGCGCCGTTCATCGATATGTTTTGGTATCACAACGACCTAAAGGCCGCTGTGGGTGAAGCACTAACTGACCCATCTATCAGTGATGTTGTAGAGGAAACTTTGACACCGCGCCTAGCAGAGGTACTGAGGGATCACACTGTTTCCTGACATTCACTCCAGCGGTGACGCGCTCTACCTCAGTTCGCTCTGAAACGATTAATCTGCCAAAGGTCGCTGTTATGCTCGTGCACATGTCCTCGGCACAAATAGAGTAAATCTATCGGCGCTACTCCACCGTCACCGACTTCGCCAGATTCCTCGGCTGATCCACATCCGTCCCTTTCAGCACCGCCACGTGGTAGCTGAGCAGCTGTAGCGGCACGGTGTAGACGATCGG
>Ga0070741_10003335_pt1 | contig 40190 bp, 26 predicted proteins | sample Coa_R1_4_FD_66440 | JGI IMG/M metagenome (GOLD analysis project Ga0070741, IMG submission 66440) | Surface soil microbial communities from Centralia Pennsylvania, which are recovering from an underground coalmine fire - Coalmine... | ecosystem: Environmental > Terrestrial > Soil > Unclassified ...
CGCGAGAAGAGATTCAGAAGCAACTCTGGCCGCAGGACACTTTCGTTGATTTCGACCATGGATTGAACAACGCCGTGAACCGCCTGCGCGAAGCTCTGAAGGATTCGGCTGAGGCACCGAAGTTTATCGAGACGGTACCGCGAAGAGGGTATCGGTTTATTGGACAGCTCATTGGCAAGGCGAGTAGCACCGAGGCCGGCACGAGTATTCCCGGTCGGGATCGCAGGCCTCGAATCCTCATCGTGGTCGCCTTGGTTGCGGTCACAGCAGTCCTGGCGTTCACCTTGGCAAGGCAAAGAATTTTTTCACCTGCGGAACGAGTCAACAGCCTGGCCGTGCTTCCACTCGAGAACCTTTCCCACGATGTGGGGCAGGAATATTTTAGCGACGGTATCACTGACGCCCTCATCACAGAACTCGGGAAGATTGATGGACCTCGCGTAATATCCCACCGGTCCGTCATGCAATTTAAAGCGAACCCGAAGCCGCTCGACGAAATTGCCCGTGAGTTGAATGTAGACGCAATTGTGGAAGGCAGCGTCGAGCAGGTGGGCGAGCGCGTCCGTCTAAATGTGCGCTTGCTGCGGGTGTCGCCGGAGCGTCAACTCTGGTCTGAGGAGTACGAGCGGTCTCTCCGCGACGTATTTGCTTTGCAAGCTGAGATCGCGCGCTCCGTGGCGGGCGAGATCAAAGGTAGGCTTGCGCCTGAGCTGAAACCCAGCCAGCCGAAGCCATCGGTCCGGGATGCCGAAGCCTATTCCGACTACCTCAGAGCCCTATACCTCGAGTACAAGGCATGGACTGTGCCTGAGTACCAGGAAGCCATAGCACTTTGCCAACGTTCTATCCAGGGGGACCCCACCTTCGCTCCCGCTTATGCCGAATTGGCGATAAGCTATTTCTGGCTTGCGCACCCGGAGTTCGATGGCCCGCCAGTACGTCAGGTGCTGCCTCAGGCAAGGGCTGCTGCCGCCAAGTCTATAGAACTGGATCCGTCCTCTGTTCGCGGTCACCTCGCCTTGGCGCTTCTCGCAGCAGCCGATTACAACTGGACGGAAGCCGACGCGCAATATCGAACCACTCTACGGCTCGACCCTAATTGCGCAGAGTGCCATCACCAATATGGAGCATTGTTCCAGGCACTAAATCACAACGACGACGCCACGGCGCAAATCAGGCAAGCAATTGAATTAGATCCCCTCAATGATGCTCTCAGAAATCAGCTAGCATTCATTGGAGTTACCTCGCACCAATACGACTTAGCAGTATCTCGATTTACCGAGTTGCACAACGCCGCTTGGCCCATCGCTCTGGCGTGGGCCTACAACTGGAAGGGAGAATATGCAAAGGCGATTCAGGTCTTGGGCAACTGTGAAAACAACAATGCACCCATTGCCTGCTCGTCTTCGTTGGCCGCTATCGACGGTTACTCTGGTGACGGAAAATCAGCAAAGAGGCTGCTAGATCAGCTACTTTCGATTTCCAAGCAGCGGTACGTTTTTCCAACTCAAATCGCGTATGTTTACCTTGGCTTGGGCGAGAAAGATCAGGCGCTAACTTGGCTGGAGAGGGCATATGATGAGCAAGATCCAGCGCTGTTCTGGCTGCAAGCGTTTCCGTGTTACGATTCGCTCCGCTCGGAACCGCGTTTCCAGGCTCTCCTTCGAAAAGTGAACTTTTCATCGTAATCGGACGACCCTGGTTGTAACGACTATTGTCTTGAGGCGATTTCAGGTAAGCGAAGATGGGAAACGCTGTTCAGGTTCCGAGTCACATCCGCTTCGGGGACTTCGAGGCTGACCTGCGAAGCGCGGAGCTGCGGCGCAACGGTTCACGCTTGCGGCTTCCCGATCAGTCATTTCAAGTTTTAGCAATGCTTCTGCAACGACCAGGAGAACTGGTCACGCGAGAAGAGATTCAGAAGCAACTCTGGCCGCAAGATACCTTCGTTGATTTCGACCATGGATTGAACAACGCTGTGAACCGGCTCCGCGAAGCGCTGAAGGATTCCGCTGAGGCACCGACATTTATCGAGACGGTACCGCGAAGAGGGTACCGGTTCATTGGACAGCTCATTGGCAAGGCGAGTAGCACCGAGGCCGGCACGAGTATTCCCGGTCGGGATCGCAGGCCTCGGATCCTAGCCTTAGCTTCGCACTTCCCGTGAGACTTGAGATTTTTGTCAAAACCTACTGCTGTACCGTCCCGCGGTTCGGGAAACTAACGACGGGAGCATCAGCAACTAACAATTAAGCGAGTAGAGGGTGATAAATCGATGCGCACCGCGATTGCCGAACGGCGCCCGATTCTCGCCTGACAATAGCTGGTTCGATCGAGAACCGAAGCCCAGTGCAGAGCGGAAACCCTTCTGTCAGAAAGTAGCGGAAGTTGCGAGCCTTCGTGCATTTACGTTTGGGCTCCAACACATACTCTGAATCGCACATTCAACTTTCAGCCTTGTGCCGCGGCTAACACGGCCGGTGTTGTTGATCACATGAGAAACGGTCGCGGTCGAAACGCCAGCCGCTTTAGCCACCTCCCTGATAGTGATCCTGCTGTTGGAGCGATTTGTCCCCGATATTTGCTTCATACATAATCCGTTTGCCGAACGTATATAGACATCAATTTATTTCCAGTTGGTCTTTCGTCGGAAACTTCGGAAACGCCGCATGAGGCTCGGTCTGGTACCAATAAGCGACAGAAGCGATGTCGTCCATGAGGGGCAAGTACCGTCCTTCACCTCTCCACCCGAGCGCCTGAATGGTTACGCGTAGATCCGATTCGAAACGAATTGGGTCCACAATATGCCAGCGATAAAGCCCGAACCTCGGTTGGGAATGATAAAGTCCGTCTGGTTTTATAACTTGCGCCAGTCCGGAGTACGGGCTCGTGAATTCCTCGTACTGATGCGTCTCCTGGTTCTCGAAGTCGTATGATCCGTTGAAGTAGTCCTCAGTGCCCGTTCCATTGATCGTAGGAAACTCCTTGTCCCCGTCCATGTAGAACTTGATTTCTCCCTCTCCCCACCATCCGTTGTTGTGCACACCCCAAGCCATGTAGGTCCCGATGTAGTGGCCTCTCCCTTTAACGCCATCGACAATCGTGTAGACCTGCTTGTATGGAAGAGGATTCACACGCCGAAACTGTGCGTGAAAATACGCCGCATCGGCCGGAACAGGCGCGAGGCTGTAGTCCACTTGATAGAACAGCGTCATAGGCTTCTCATCAATGTTCTCGAGCGTGATCTTTGCTTTCCGGCGAAATGGCATTGGCCAGTATGAGTTGAAGGCGCTGCCGGGATTCACGCAGATTGCAAGTGACGAGATTCTGGCGTATTTGCCCCAGCCCATTGCAAAGAAATCACCAAGCGGCACCTCAACAGATGGATCTTTTTCATCATCCCAATACATGCGAAGAATGGAAAACCTCCAGTTGCCGGTGGGAGTCATCCAGATATGTTGAATCGCGCCCGCGCCGTTGATCTCGGCGACCGTGTATGTCTTCCCTGCGCCAATATCAACTGACGGACTAATCTTCCAGCCGCGCCCGAGCTCTCGTGCTGCACTCGCCCCTGTTCCTTCGGTTGCCGATCCGCCTTTGCCTTTTTCGCCAGTTGGATTTTCCGGGCTGATGGACAGTGATTTTGCACTCGAGAGCCGATACAAGTTGCTCAGGCGGTTGTCGAGTCCGTCATACGAGTTCTCTTGAGCAATGGCTGCGCACGAAAATAGCATCGAGCAGACCAGGGTAGTGACGCGGAACGTCTTGTTCATTTAAAACTCCTCACGACGATTTACAAATGCAGTCGATTCTATTTGCTTCTTCAGCCGGATGTTTTGGAACCCTACCTCAGTGCACGCGACGACTCTGGCATAATCTGCGGAAATGCAGTGATGCGCAATTTTGCAGCACCGTAAGGTACAAGCGTGACGGTTTCTTCCGGCGCATGGCTCGCCACGGGGCTCATGGGTAGAGGGCCGGCCGAGCCGTCAAGCTCGTGCCACTCGGGAACCCGGCGGGCTCTTGCGACAACTTTGACGGGAGCGGTTTCTTCTGAGAACGGATACTGCTTGATCGGGCCCTCGATAATCTTTAGGTAAGTAGCCGGATCGTTCTCGTCCACGATCAGGCCATAGTTCCACGGCGTCGTCGGCTTCACCTCCCAATCCGGAGCTCTCGCATCCTCATCCAGCTTGCTCCAACTCTCTCCCATCTTCAGCGAAAATACGAGTGGCCCTCTCTCGACCGCCACGGAATTGTTTTCCCATCGGGAAATTCGCGGCGGCATGGGAAAGTTCGCGTCCACCTGGTCGCCGTGTTTCCACTCGCGGTCGATGACGAGATATGTCCCACTTTGCGCACCGGATTTCTGATTTCCGTTAACTGCAACCATTGCTCTGTTGGCCCAACCAGGAATTCTGAGTTTGAGAGGAAATTTCACCGGCGTCTCCGGATCAACCGTCAAGCGAACAGTTTCGCGGAATGGATACTCTGTATCTTCTGTAATGTGTATTTTGACACCCTGATCGAGCACGGTCTCGACTTCGCTTGGCGCATATGCAACCGCAGCCAGCCCGTGATCTGACGTAGCCATCCACAAGCTGGCGGTCAGCTTCGGCCAGCCTTGATGCATGTTTGCCGTACAGCACCCGAATTCGGGCGTGAGCCCATACAGATTTGCGTCTGGGCCATTAGTCGACCAGTCACGCGACCTGCGAGTACAGGCAATTTGATTTGGTTGCTGATCGTACTGGTGTGCCCACATATCGTCACGGAAGGTGCCGGGAAGGGCGTTGAATGCGACCTTCTCCAATCTGTCGGCAAAGAGCGGGTCGCCCAAGTCGGAAGCGATCAGTTCGTACGAAAACATCGACTCGACCACCGCGCACAACTCGATTCCCTGTGACGGGTCGGTTCCGGCAATATGTTCGTCCGCGCTGAACATTCCATTCGGAATTCCATGGTACTTATCGAGCATTTTGATTTGCTGGTATATCGCCGTGCGATCTTCATCCAATCCTGAGACTATCGACCATTCAGGGGACATCTTCAGCGCCATCGCATTGTTGACGCCATGAGTTTGCATGGCCCGGTCAGGCAGCCCACGACCGAGTGGGCCGAGTATCGATCGGTCGGTCTTGTGTACATATTCAAAGTGATCGAATTGCTGCTTCCAGTTGTAACCCTGATCGTGTAGTAGTCTCGCGAGATCAAGAAGTGAGCTGTCGCCTGTTCGGTTGTAAAGCCAGATGACGCTTACGAGTTCATCTTGCCAGCGGTATCTCGCCCAATCCTGCAACGGGCGTTTTGGAAGCTCACGGGCTTGAAAAGCAAGGTAACGCTGCATCAGCGGAATAACGCGCGGATCACCAGTGGCCTCCTGGTATTGCGTTAATGCCTTCAACATGATGATTCGCGGCCACCAGTCCTGGTTTGCAAGCGGGCCGATGGAACCATCTGCACCTTGATGCGTCAGTGTCCAATCGATCCACTTTTGTACTTTCGCTTTTAGCTTTGCGTCATCCAGAAGATACGCAAGCGGAACCAATCCGTCCAAAAAATACGGCCCGCGCTCCCACGCCTCGCCGGTTCCTCCAAGCCACGCGCTGTTTGGGCCGACATCGGACCAAATCTCATCAAGGTGGCCGCTCAAGCCATTCGCCTGAATTTGCAGTTGCCGCTCAAGCCAACCTCTGGGCCGAATCGATGTCAGCGGCAGTAAGTACATGGAGTCAGGCGTCAGGGGTGCTCGGTTCTGGTACAGACCTTGGCGGACTGGATTCTGTGGAGCGCTGCTTAGTTCGGAACTGTCAGCTCCTGTACCCAAGTAGAGGCAGCCCGTTAAGAGCAGGGCGAGGGAAAGAATGCGAAGTGGCAAATGACATTTCATGACCTCCTGATGCTCCTCTCTATATAACGCCGGTCAAACGCATGGAATATGGGTGATGATTTGCGGCTATGAAATGCCAACTCGCGCCGTTTCCATCAAGCGTGACGGTTGCGCCCGCTGCGTCTTTTACGCCGACACTTCGCAGCGGTCCTGACCAACTACCTTCAACTTGGATCCGCTGCGAGTCGAGCACGTGAAATGTAAGGTCTAACAAATTTCCTCGATAGTGGAGGTTCCGTATTCGGTAGTTGCGGCCACTGACCATGAATGACTTGGGAAGGTTCGGAGAGAGCGGCAGTTCATCCTCTCTCTCCGGATCACGAAACCCGGCAATATTGCGGATGATGTGAGCAGGGAGAACAGCTCCCCAGCCATACCCTTCTCCACCATAGGCGCCCTGCGCTCCCCAGACTTCGCAATTAATGCCTGGCCAACCCAGCTTGGGTGTGTTGGATGGTTTGTTCTCGGAAGAATGGAAGCCTAACGAGCGTCGGTCCGTGCTCGCGTAGACACGTTCGGCAATTGCATGGACCACCTCCGACGCGAGTTCGAGGTCGCCCGCCCACCAAACGGACTCCACGTATGGAAGAACGAGCGATGACCAATGAAGCCCATCGCGCCAGTCTCCAGTACCTGCTGATGAGGGTAGGCCGGCAATGGAATCCGAAAAGAACTTATGCCACGTAGGGCGCATCTTTGCTATCTGTTCGTTGCTGGCGATCCCGCAAAAAACTGGCCCCACTTGACCGATATCACGTGGGATGGAGGTAACCAGTTGCCCATTCCGCGTGTCGAAATCGTAGAACCAGTCCTCTTTCCATAATGTCTGCGTTTTTTCGGTGTAGAGTCGTTGTTTCTTGAGCCATTCGTCGCGTGCGCTCGTATCGCCCAGGACATCGGCGAAATGAGCCATGATTCCAGCTGCCTGAGAGGTCGCAGCTTGCAACTCAACGATGCGAAGGAAATCGATCAGTTCCCCTCCCGTGGGCTGCTCGATCAGAAATCGCGTCGCGGTGTCCATACCCGTTTCCCAACTGCATTTCCCGACAACAAAACCCTCAGCATCTGTGCGGTTCTCGAGTGTCCATCGCAGAAATCGCGTCAACAATGGATAGATTTCCGACAGCCACTTTTTGTCTGGGTTACGAGACCAGATAGAGGCGACACAAAAGAAGGGATAGCACCACGAAATGGATGTTCCGCACTCCGAGCCGTCCGCCGCCACCATATTCATTTCGCCATCTTCTCGCGAACAGGGAACGGCGTCGGATGGCGCATTCGCGAAAGTGCCGAGTACCACGTCTTTCGCCGTATCCGAATCGGCATAGCTGAGTGCCCACATGTCGATGGAGCTTTCTGCGAGGACAGTCCGAGGAGCTTGGATCTGCATCGCATCCCAGGGATGCTTATAAATGCCGAGCGGCCGTCGAACCATCATCCGCAAGGTTTCGAAGTCGTACACCCAGCCGTGTTTCCAATGTGCGGGCCAGTCTCCTTCCAATTGAGGGGCCGTACTCCAGAACTCTGCGTCTTCTGCATGCTTCCTCGCGTAAACTTCTCGCGCTTTGCCGAGTGACTCGTGAGCTTGATCAAACGCCAGCGCTGCGTTATCTGCGCGGGTGAGAACGATTGTGCGCTCTGTGATTGAGTTGGCTGGAACATCAACTTCAAAGAGCAAAGCAGCACGTAATGGATTCGGATAATAACTGAGCCCTTTGTCGATTTTCGACGGGGAGACGAACCATGAATCGAGATCGGCGCTTTCCACCCCAACGAAATGAGCGGCGCTGCGGAGGTCGCTCCTCATGACAAACACTTTTCCAGCAGCAAATGATCGTATGCAGGCGATGTCAGTTGGCGCGTCATAATTCCCAACCAGGCCATCGCGCCCCCACCAAGCTGCGCCTCCTAACTTGCAGTCGAGGACAGCCATCAAGCGAATGGATTGCGCTGGCTGCGAGTGGATGCTAACTCTTGCTGCAAGAGAATTCTCATCAACCTGCAAGAATGTGCTCTCGACAGTCGTACCGTTTTCGGTAAAGGCGAATGTGTGAAGATTCTTGCTGTGGTAAGGGGAGGTCAATTGCACTGCGCGAAAATCTTCAGGCGTCCAGAATCGCCGTCGATTGATTAAAAAGCCGAGGCGGAGATGGGCCTCATATATTCCGTTCTTGGTGAAATCGAAGTATCCACCCGGCCCTGCAGGAAAATAGAAGCCGTACCCAATCCCTGGAGACGAACGAATTACACCACTGCGATGAAGGTTCCAACTATGGAATGGATTATCCAGATACCCATAAGGTGTGTAATCACTCAAGGGGAAGCCACCCGGAGTAGTGCGAGACTCGTCCTCCGGCAGCCGGGCATCAAAGCCCATCGCTCTTGTTAATACCGGCGCGGCCAAAATATTTCTGCAAAAATCGCGGCGATTGATCACGAAGATTGTTGTCCCTGGAATTGTTGAAGCTGCCTGGGAAGTCCCGCTACCCCGATTTACTAAGCCCAACTTGCTCGAACTCTCGACTGTGCAATTCGATCTCTTTGAGCTTGTTCAGCATCTCTGCCGCCTTCTGCGGCTGATTCAATTTGTTGTAGTCTCTGGCAAGATGGTAGTACGACGAGGGATCGCGCGGGCCGAGCACAGCAGCCTTTTCAAACATGGGTATCGCTTCGAGAATCTTGCCCTCTTGTTCACACATTTTGCCTAGTTCGATGTATGGGTAAGGCAGCTTCGGATCCAAGTGGATTGCCTTACGGAACGAGGCGCGTGCTTCGGCATACTCGGCTGTGCCCGGAGTAAATCCCTTATGGATCAACGACGAGCCTAGTAAGTACCACAAAATTGCACTATCGCCGTTCTCTTTGAGGCTACGGCGCAATGCCTGAACGTTCATCGCGCTGCCATTTTGCTGAATGTCCGCAAGCTCCAAAGCGGCGACAGGGAGATCTTTGCCAGGCGCCATCCTGCTGGCCTTCCGAAATTCGTCGCGCGCCTTATCAAATTCACCAGATAGCGCGTGTAACACGCCAAGTTGAAACAACAATCGCTCGCTGGACGGCTTGTTTTTCAAACCGAGTTCCACGATTTCGATGCCCAGCGGATAAGCGTTGTGATCGATACAAATCGCGGCTAAGTCCAGATAATTGTCTTCGTAATTTGGAAAAAGCTCGATTGCCTGGCGAAGACGGTCAATTGCAAGTTGAGTCTTGTGATTCTTTTCATATGCCTGCGCGAGTAGGTTTAGAGCATCTTGTGAGTGTCGCTCAGACCCTGCGGCCTCCAGCGCTTCGATAGTTTTTTGATAATTTCCGGCAAGATACTCCGCTAGTGCCAGGTTGTAAGTAATAGTCGAATCGCGCCCGCCGCGGGCGGCGAGATCTCGGTAGACGCGAGCTGAGTCCGGGTATAAGCCACGAGTTCCAAGCAGATAAGCAAGTTGTACTTCTGTACGAAAATCCATTGCGGAAATTGCACTGCCGGCCGCGATGAGATGCTGGCTTGCAGCCCGTGTGTCTCTTTTTTGCAAGTTCCCGACGGCTGCGTAAGCGTTCAGAATTGCGTCGTGCGGTTCTATCGCAAGTGCTTGTTCCGTGTGAGCAACAGCGAGAGGGCTTTTCATCTGCCACTCAACTAATGCAAGGTTCTTTAAAGCCGGGAAAAAACGCGGGTGCGCAGCGAGAACATGCTCGAATGCGATCTCTGATTTCCGGTAATTTCCCCTTCCCGCTAAAGCCAGCCCCTCGAGATTCCAGACCTTGGCGTTATTCGGATATTTCTCGTGCAGCTTTTGAATTTCGTCGATGGCCGCCTGCCATTGCTGCTGCTGAACCAATTGCTCGGCATGGACGTAATCGGGCGGATCTTGGGCGTACAAATCCGCTGAGATCGAGGTCACCAATAACATGAAAACCAGAGCCCGTGGCATCAGAATTCCAGGCGGGCCCCCAATTGGATCGATCGCGGCGTAAATACCCCGGTAGCCTTGCCGAAGGTGCCACTAGTAATGTCGCCGTCAAAGCGGTTCAGGTTGACACGGTTGAAGAGGTTGTAGAATTCGGCGCGAAATTGCAGAGTCGAGCCTTCACTCGTAAACCATGGAGTTTTGAAGTTTTTGAGAATTGAGAAGTCAACTTGCGCAAATCCAGGTCCATGTACTGTGTCCCGTCCGACACTCCCTTCCTGTCCAAGCGGCGGCGCTGGAAATGCAGAGGCCGGGAAAAGACCTGTCAGATAGTCGGAGCGGCTGTAGGTCTTATTGAGACTGAATGAAGGCCGCATCGGCAAATCGTACGTGTTGCCGTCACCGTTGTAGTCACCGCCGGTGTTCCCGACTATCTGGCATCCGGCAGTCACTGCGCTCGCACAGCCTGGATTGTTCCAAACCGGCACGAAACTGGCGCTGGTGAATATTGTTGCCGGTAAGCCGCTCTGGAATACGGCGAGGCTGCTGGCTTCCCACCCGCCGAGCACGGCACGAATTGGCGTGGCCATGCTGCTTAGCGAAGGCAAATGCGTAACAAAGTTTAACGCGACTTTTTGTCGAACATCGTTCGGTGACAATCCACGTTGGAATGGAACGTTGTAGGCATCCACCACTTCCGCATATACGGCGCCAGCGCCCGGGCCAACTGCGTTCACCAGGTCGATAGCTTTGCCCAAAGTGTACGACGTCTGAAATGTGAAATTGCGGCTAAGAATCTTTCGCAGCGAAACGGTCGCCCCGTTGTAACTGGATGATGCGCTGTTGTCTCCGTAGTTCACGCTTGCGAAGTATGGATTGAGGCGCTGCAGCGTGTCTTGGTTCTGTATCAAGTCTCCGTTAAAGCGGTTGCGATCGATCACGGTGTAAAGATGCCTGCCTACCGACCCTACATAATCGCCTTCAACGACCCAGTCGCGCGCTGGACTATATTGAATACCGAAAAACCAGTTTTCCGCGTACGCGTATTTAATCGCCTGATCAGTGCCGCCAACCGTCGCCAAATATCCAATTGGACCTCCAGCGGGATTCAATCCTGGCGTAATCGGAGGATAGACAAAACCGTACGGTGGCGTATCAGTAGTTCCCAGGACGTACACCGGTTGCGGGCCGCTCGGGTTGAGGGTTGAGGCCGTAGCGTTGGCCACAAACGGCGGATTGTTGCGTGATGCATCGCTCCACACCTTGTTCGGCCAGCGGTCGAAGAACACGCCAAAGCCGCTGCGCACAGAAATCTTTCCTTGTCCTGTTGGATCCCAAGCGAATCCTAGCCGCGGAGCAAAATAGGCTTTTCGGTCGTCAGTAAACATGTGTTGAACACGCACGACCTTCGCGCCAGCGATCTGCTCCTGCAGAGTCGAACCAGCACCTAGCTGCAAATTCGTCATGTCGCCGTTGGCCTCGGTTGGATTTCCCGAAAAGTCCCAGCGCAGTCCCAGATTCAAAGTCAGCGTTTTGCGAATTTTCCAATCGTCTTGTGTATAGAAGCCGAAAGTTGTGGAGCGATATCCAAAATTCTGAAAGGGCAAGCCTCCGGTCTGCGCGTTGAAATTAATTCCATCTTCTTCGAATGGTTGGTCGGTGGCAAAGTCGAAAGCGTTCTTGAAATCGAAGGTTGGACGGTACAGCGGGCCCGAAAACGGAGCGTTGTCCTGATCGCGATAAATATCGAATCCGAATTTAAATGAGTGCGATCCACGGTTGTAAGAAACCATGTCGCGCCAGTGAAAGTCGTTTTGGACGAAGCCGGCGGGTCCCCATCCAGCCCCGAATCCGGTCATGCCGGTGACGTTGATTGCCGGCACGCTCGGATGCGCGACGGGCGACGCGCCGAAGTCCAGCGTAAATCCCATCGCCGCCTCATTTACCAGATTAGGTGTGAACACATGGGTGAAATTCACACTTGCGTAGTCAGCCTCGGCTGGTGGAGTGGTATTGAATGCCGGCCGCGGGCCTGGGCTGCTCTCGGTTGAGGTCATACGGAAGACATTCGCGTACAGGCGATTTGAGCCATTGCCAAACATCTGGTCGACGCGCGCATTCCATTGAATGCCATCGCGCGGCGTGCTGGTGGAAAGAATTCCTGATTGAAGTAGCGGCATATTGCAGGGCATCCCGATTGAGTTTGTTCCGCTGCACGAACCTAAGCCAAGCGCAGACATTTCAGCGGCAACTGTGATAGGAGCTCCGCTTGCAGCAATTGCTGGCGGATAACTGGTGAGCAGTTTGGCTGAAATGTTATTTGGAAAAGTCGTCTTCACGAAGTTTGTGAATTCTGATGTTTCGACTGTATACGCGCCTGTAAATGCCTGCGCGGACTTCAGCTGGTCGTAACTAGCAAAGACAAATGTGTGGTCCTTTCGGATTGGAAAACCCACGGATCCGCCGAATTCGTTGCGGCGGGAAACGGGAACAATGCGACCAGAAATTGGATCAGGGGTGTTTTGGAATACGTTCCGCGCAGTTAACTTATTGTCGGTATGGTACTCGAACAAGCTGCCGTGAAGTTGGTTTGTCCCAGATTTCGTCGTGATCTGGGTCAAGATTGAGCTATTGCGTCCGTACTGGGCGGAATAGTTGTTGACGGAAACGCGAACTTCCTGAATCGATTCGACGTTAGGCGAAATTTTGGCGCTGCCGCCATCAGGGTTGTCATTGACTGATGTGTCGTCCACGTAAAAACCATTCGACGAGCCGCGCTGGCCATTGGCGGTAACCGAAGGAGCATTCGCGGCATTGAAAATATCATTGGAGCCGGCACGGTCCGACACCAGGCCGCTTCCGGTGACGCCCGGCGTCTGTGCGATTACGTTGAGGGCATTACGGCCTGCGAGAGGAAGCGCAAGGACTTCTTGCGAAGTTGTGAGTTCGGATATGTGCGCTTCCGACATTTCTACTACTGGTGGTGCTCCGCTGACCTCAACTCTCGTAGCCACCTGGCCAACGCGCAGTATCAATGGCACGGATTGTACTCTTGCGACATCGAGTACCACTCCCGATTGCACCGCCGTGTCAAAGCCCTCCTTCGATGCTTCAACCCTATACTGGCCGACAGGCAGCGTTGGCACTCTGTAATAGCCGCTCGACGAAGTCGTTGTGGTGAATACGAAACCTGTGGCTTCGTTTGAGACTCGCACGCTCGCCCCAGAGATCGCGGCGCCACTGCTATCAGTGACAGTTCCCTCAATTGAGCTGCTGAATTGGGCAAGCGCTGGTGTGCAGGTCGTGAAGGCGACTGCCAGAATCCAGCATAACAGCGGGACAGATGAGAACACATGATGAATCGTGCGTGTGCTAGTGAGAGGTCGTTTCATTCTCTCTGATCCTCGGATTTCTGAACGACTCCTGCTGTTCGACATTCATCGCAACACAGAACAACGCGTGAACCAGCCTATGTCTCGGCCGACTAACCTGTCCTGTTTTAAACGGACTATTGACCTCGCCACGGACCGCATATAAAATTTCCCGATTTTCGCAAATTGACGCGAACTGAAGGTCAATCGTTAGGAACGACGATTCCCCGCTGCAGGGCGGCACTTACGGCTTCGGCGCGGTCGCTCACGAACAGCTTCTCGAAAATGCGGACCGTGTGATTACGAACTGTGTTTTCACTGTTACCGAGAACACCAGCTATCTCTCGATTCGTAAGTCCGCGAACCAGAAGCTGCAGGACTTCCAGTTCACGAGCAGTGAGTTCATTGCGTTCTTCCCGACCGGCAAGGATCGGACGGATGCTCGATTGGATCCATTTCCCGCCGGCATGTACCTGCCGAATTGCGCCAACTAACTCATCTCTGCCAACGTCTTTGAGCACATATCCCGATGCTCCCGCCTGCAGCGCGTGATAAACCTCGTCTTCGCTCGCATAGCTTGAGAGCACCAATACCCTCGCCTCGCAATGCGCCTTGTGCAGAGCGGATATGGCGGACATTCCGCCGCCATCCGGCATTCTCAGATCAAGCACCACAACATCTGGCCGAAGCTCTTTGAATCTCTCGATTGTCTGGGAACCCGTTGTGGCCTCACCCACGACAACGATGCCTGGTTCGCTGTTAAGCAGTCCCCTCAGCCCCATCCGAAAGATGAGATGATCATCGGCTATAAGAACGCGAATCGGCGGAGTCATCATGTGCTCTTTCATGTGTGCCGGTTTTCGCTAATCGCTGTGGATGGCTCGGCCAAGTGATGGTTCCAGTGAGACGTGAGTTGCCAAATTGGCCGGCGTCGGGAAAGAATTGGCATAACCAGCGAAACTCTCGTTCCGTGAGCATCGGATCGGATGATGAATTCCGACTTCAGACTGGCCGCTCGCTCACGCATTCCAGTTATTCCGAAGTGACCTTCTTCGGAACCTGGCGCGCTCGAAATATCGAAACCACAACCATTGTCTTCCACTTGCATCGTGAGCCTTCGCTCTTCAAAAATCAGGCTAACGCTGATCCTGGTGGCCGCGGCATGTTGAATCGCGTTCGCTACAGCTTCCTGGGCAATTCGAAGGACGTTCTGCTCGGCATCGGCGGGTAGACGTTGAGGCGCGCCTTGGCTTGAGACTGAAAGCTCAGTCTGGCTTTCCACGACCTGCTGCCGAAGGACTTTCCAAAGCATATTTTCCAAAGACTCATCCGTATGTAAGGTGCGCAGTGCAGCAATCGAGCGATGTGCCTCGCGCCGGCTTTGCCTCGCCATTCGAAGTGCCATTGTCAGGGATGCATTCTCACGCCCGGACCGCAAGCTATGAAGGGCAGTCTCGATCTGTAGGGCGATGCCTGCGAAACTCTGCGCAAGCGTATCGTGAATCTCCCGCGCCATGCGTGATCGTTCTTCCACGACCGCCCGCATCCTCCAATGCTCCGCGCGGAAATAAACAAAAATCCCGGCAACAACCAAAATCATGAGGCCGAGCGCGGTTTCCACCAGGTGCCGCGTGTCCCACCAGGGTGGCCCTGCCACTAGCGCGATGTCTTCACTTGAGCGAAGCAGAAGAGCGAAAGAGGTAAGATTTTCGGTATATGCCGAATCCGCTACGCAGACGCCCCTCAGTCGTAAGACACTATTAGGCCGGAGCTGATCAAATACTGAGTCCCGGCGCGCTCCCTGCAAGATTGCACGAAATGCTTGGTGGCCGCTTTGCAAGTCGAGCAGGATTGACTGTGGGGCCCGGCTCTTTTCCCGCAAACGTCCCTCAACTTCGATTAGCATTCCATCGAACGCCCCAGTTACGGCTTGTGAGGCAGTAACCGAGAGGGGTGGAGCCGGTTCTCTCGACCAAAGAAGACGGAGGGCCGCATTTCGCAGTATGACTCTGGCGGGTTGCGCCTCGACGACACCGGTAGCTTGAATTTCATCGCCTATTTTTATCGAATCTGCCTGCGAAGACTCGACCGCAATGCCGCCCGAGGCATCCTCTATATAGAGCATCGGAGCAGTGAGCACCACAGTTCCTCGGACGGTTGTGACCGACCTCCGCCGATCTGATACAAAGCGCAGACTACTCAGTAGCGGGGTGTGAATATCCATGACAGGATTGTTTGAAGGTGAGTCTGCTGGACCGACTAATTTTCCACCGTACGGCAGCAATGAATTGAAGCCGCTCTCGGTTTGCATACGTTCTGGCGAATCGGCAATCTGTGTTTTACGAGTGATTAGAGAGAGGTCTGCCAGAGTAGCGGGTTGTACATGAATGTCCTTCCACAAGCCGCCCGACGAATAAGATCTCAGGCCAATTCGGCCCTTACGAGCACAATCTTTCTCGCGCATGGCAACAGCGGTTTGCCCGAGTGTTTCGGAATCCATCGCGACCGCAGCGACCTCGCAACCGACCGCTACTACTCTTAGGTGATACCAGTGGAGTGGATGAATCGCACTCTTCGTCGGTGCAGCCTGATATTCCATCCACCCGTGGTCCGCGCGACCGATAACCAGGGTGTTGTTGCGATCCCGCAGTCCGACATAGTACCCGGAGTAGGAATCAACCCCTTCTTCTTCGTCACTGGATCGCACAATGATACCCGCGTCACCATTTGCTCCTAGTAGCAGGACATCTGCGTCAACCGTGTAGTCGGCCCATTCGAGCGAACCGGTAATGAGCTTGGCGCCTCGCTCGTCGGAATTATTGCGAATCGCGCCTTGATAGGAGTACCAACTGCCGCCGTAAGCATGCCATTCCGCGGTTTTCCCCGAAGCGAACGAGTCATGATAGTGAGGCTCAGCTTGCCTGTACACCAAATATGCGACCACGACCAGGACGCTTAACGCGACGCTGAAAGAAACTAGAGCTCGGCGGCTGGTTCGAGCACTCGATCTCACTGAATCATTCTCCAGTTCACCGAGAGCATCTTTTGGACTTCCGTGCTGTCGATATTTTCTTTCGTTACTAAGACTGGCTTCAATTCGACCCGATCGGGCACCTGCTGCCGGCGAAGTTGCGCGGCTATCGATTGAACAGCACGAAACCCCATCTCATAAGTGTTCTCGACGATGATGGCATCGATGTCGCCGTGCCGGATGCCCGCCATTAGATCGAGTTCCTGCCCGCATCCTACTAACTTGACCTTCTTGACTTTCCTCAGTGCCGCCAAAGCTGCCCAAGTTCCTTCCGTTGCATTCACATCGAGGGTGATAATGGCATTTAGATCGGGATGCCCAATTAGTATCTCCTGCGCAATTTGCTGCACCTCGGCGATGTTGGACGAACCTGACCTTTCTTCTACGATCCTGATCCCAGGAGAGTGCTGGGTCAGCTCGGCTTCAATACTTCGCGCCCGTACGATACTGGTCGTTCCAGACGAGTTCAAGCCCAATACCGCTATTCGCCCGTGACCTCGGAGTAGCATGCTGATGTGGTCCGCTGCCAAGCGGCCAGTTTCGGAATCGTCGTTCAAAATGTAGGAAAGCCCATGCCCTGGCGGAATCGGCAAAGAGGCGTGGACAATAACTGTGGGAATATGCTTGGACAGTGCCCGCTGCACAGGACCTATTAAGGCTGAGTAATTAGTCGGAGCAACTACGAGGCCGGCGAAATCCGAATCGATTTTTTTGTCGATCAGCGCGATTTGCTGTTCGATATCATCTTCGCGAGTGGGAGCATTCCAATAAATGTTAAATCCGGTTTCGTGCGCGGCTAATTCCGCACCCGCGTGTGCAGCCTCCCAAAACTCTGTGGCTGTCGTTCGCGGAATTACAGCGATGGTTCGAGGAAATCGAGCATAGTCGCAGGTGATTAAACCCGAAACAATTAATAGGAGAAGCACATTTCGGGATGAAATGATTCGGCTTCCTCGTCCGCTGCTCATTCGAGCATCGACCTCGCGTCACTTGACATGGAAACAACCAACGACGGGTTTAATTCCGTCGGAAGCAAGTGTGTCCCGCCTAAAAAAACACAATAACGCCATTCTTGTCCAGCCTGAAAATGCGCTAATAGCGCGTCTCGGCCGGCTCAAGATGAGCCGTTCGCACTTCGAAAGAGATCTGCGTAGTGCTTGTGCTCTATCCCAAGTAGCTCAGCCAAATATCGCGCCGATGTTGCTTCAGCGTGTCAAACCACTTGCAGAGCACTTCTCATCCAACAGTTTCTGACGACTTGCGTCGGCAATAACAGCACGACCCAATTCACGCTGCGTTGCGTCGCGTTTGGCGCGTGTTGTGGCGAGGCGGAGTTGTGGTCACAGTAGATGCCGATCTCCAGGGTTACTTCGCCGATTGCGGGGCTTCCTTGTCGCAATTCCCTCCCAGCGCCTCCAACGCGTTCGCCACCGCTGGCCCCCTGCCAGGCTCTCGGCGACTATGTTGTGCGATAGACGATATCCAGCAGCTCAATTGCCAGCTTGCGAATTGGCCGCAGAAGCGGCAAACCTGAGAACTTGATGAGGCCAACGACGATCGAGAGACTTTTCTCGTACAGCAGCTTCGTCTTCCTCTGGTGCGGTGAGTTATCGAAAATCCAGAAGAGAATCAGTCCCAGCTGATAGAGCCAAAGCAGGCGCGGCAAGTATGGCGCGAGATCGCTGGGTATCTTCACCTTTGCACCTTCCACGGCACTGCTCATGAAGCCAACATCTTTTTCGCGAATGTGCCGAGTTTCTCCGCTGAATGGCGAGAGCGGATGCACCGGATCGATATGTGTTGACAAAGCCGCAAGCAGCCTTCGATGCGGCGCAAAGCACTTGAACTTAGCCTCGATCACAGCACTGAGGCGCGCTCTTAGATCTCTGGAGCCAGAAAGCGCCCTTTCGGCGGGAGGAATCCACTCCTGCTGTGCGCGTTCGTAGAACGCCATCACGAGAGCGTCTTTCGAGTCGAAGTAGTAGTAGGCGGCGCCAAGCGCGACACCGGCTTCTCTAGCGATGTCGCGCATGGTGGCTTCCGAGAAGCCGCGCTTCTGAAACAACATGAGAGCGGCGTCGAGGATTTTCTGCCGTGTCTGGTCCGATCGTTTCACGGTCCCGTTCATTTCGCCAAGCCCGGTATTTGGTTTGCGCTTGGAGGAAACGGACTTACCGACGAACGCGAGCGCTTCCTCATGCGGGAAAAGACAAATAGATTGAAGAAGTGCATGCCTCCGAGCACAAGCAGTACGACTCCCATTTTGTCGCTGACCAATTCAATCGACTCGCGAACGCTGGCCAGTGTTTCCGTCGTCCTGAGCGCAAGTGCGACGTAGCCGATGTTTATCAGGTAGAAGCCCACCACCAGCAGGTGATTAACCGAGTCGGCAAGTTCGGTGTTGCCGTGAAAGGTATCAATCAGGAAGACCCTGCCGTTCTTGTGCAGTGTATGCGCGACCCACACGGTCACGGTCAAACTCAAAACCAAGTAAGCGATGTAGCACGCGACGATATACATTGCGACTCTCCTTTTGAACACGTTCAACTCAATATTGCACCCCGAACGGCCGAGGGTCAAGGAAAATATTGAACGCGTTCAACTTTTGAGAGGCGGGAGGATTTACGAGGCTAGCTGCATGGAAAGGATCGGGAAATGTCCCTAATACACGGCAAAGCGTCTACTCGACCTGAGGATGCTAACATTGAATGGTCAGGCATCGGTCCCGCGCGACGTCTTCCCGCCAACCCCGCCAGGTCCGGAAGGAAGCAACGGTAACGGGCTCTTACGTGTGCAGTGGGTTCCCGGTGCCTGGCTTAAAGCCGCATTATCCGCCTAAGCGCCGCCTCCGACGTGCGCTTGTTTCACGGCGCTCTTCGCCAGCTGCTGAAGGTCCGGGTATGAGCGAGGGGTGAGCGAGGTCAGTTCCGGTTGTACAGTCCCTGTTTTCAGCGCCCGAACCAGCATCTCCAGGGCGGTACCGGCGAGTGGCGGGGCAATCACTGTTGCCGTGAGTGTTCCGTTGCGGACCCACGCCTGCCCGGTTTTCGGAACTCCATCTACGCCAATGAACGGAACCGCCGTCCACCGTTCCCGTCCTGCTTCTTCATCAGAAAACTGTTGGAAGGCTTTCTTCGCGCCGGCGGCCATGGCGTCATTCTGGGCAGCAATCACGTCTATGTGCGCTTGTTGCGAAGTGGAAAGCCGGAGCCAGGAGTTCACCGCCTTGAAGGCGCTTGCCTCCGTCCAGCTTCCCTTCATGGTCTTAATCTGGATTGTTTCAGGTTTCGTGTCATACAGTCCGGCGGTGCGTAATTTACACGCATCTGTTTCGGCCGGTCCCTGAATATAGAGGACTGATCCGCCGTTGGGGAGCAAGGCGGCCAATTGCTTTCCCTGAATCTTTCCGATTTCCAGATGGTCGGAAACAACAGCAAAGCAGGGCACTTCGTAGTTCTTGCGTAGCTCTTTGATGTACTCGACATTGCGGTTCATGATGACCCAGGCAATTCCCGCCGCTGCCGCCGCGCGAGCGACTTGCGGCAAACCGGGCCCGCCGACTGGCTCACAGATGATGCCGTCAGGCCGCGCTTGCGAGTTGGTTTGAATAAAGCCCAGGATCTGTTGGCTTTGCTGAATGCTGTCGTTATCCGCAAAAACTACTTGAACATCGACCCCGAGCTTGCGGCCTGCTTCCTCGGCCGCCACCGCTTGCTCCATTTGGAAATCGTTATCTTGAGTGATAAGAGAGACTACGACGCGTAGCCGTTCCATGGAGCAGAATGATAGTCCCATTACGGGAAAACTCTATGGTGACGAAAGTTACGAGTAAAACGTTATGCTGACGAAAGTTACTAGTGATGAGCCTGGAACTCGAAAATGTGGCCGCGTTGGAGATTCTTCTCGACGTGCGTACAATAAGCCTTCCAAACCACAGAGCGGAGGAATTAACTGATTGAGCCAACCTGTGCGCGCCAAGATCACGGCCCTCGGCACCTACGTTCCGCCGAAGATCATGACCAACAAGGACTTCGAGAAAATCGTTGAAACTTCGGACGAGTGGATCCTGACGCGGACAGGCATTCGCGAACGTCACATCGCAGGCAAAGGAGTGGCAACAAGCGATCTCGCGGTTGAGGCGGCAAAAAATGCATTGACAGAGCGTGGCATCGACGGTAGCGAAATCGAAGCTGTCGTGGTCGCTACCGTCACCCCGGACATGCTCTTCCCTTCCACCGCATGCCTGGTGCAGCATAAGTTGGGAATGAAGGGAGTTTGGGGATTTGACCTGTCTGCGGCATGCTCAGCTTTTGTTTATGCATTGCAAGCCGGCGCCCAGTTTGTTCAGACCGGCGCTCATAAGAAGGTGTTAGTGATCGGCTCGGATGTAATGTCTTCGATTCTCGACTACACGGACCGCGCAACCTGCATTCTGTTTGGCGACGGCGCTGGAGCGGTAATCCTGGAACCCTCAACGGACGGTTCCGGCCTGATCGATTTCGAGCACGAAATCGATGGATCCGGTGCCTGTTCCTTATATATGCCCGGCGGCGGAAGCTTGCACCCGGCAACCCGCGAAACTGTGGAAAAGAAGATGCACTTCGTGCATCAAGATGGCCAGGCTGTGTTCAAATTCGCCGTCCGAAAAATGGCAGAAGTCTGTGAGACCCTGCTCGCGCGGAATCATGTTAATGCCAGCGATATCGACTGCTTCATCCCCCACCAGGCGAATCAACGGATTATCAAGGCTACGGCGGAGCGACTCGGACTAAAGCCTGAAAGCGTCATTATCAATATCGATCGCTACGGCAACACCACAGCGGGGACCATTCCGCTCGCCATGCAAACCGCGCGTGAAGAGGGCAGGCTGAAGAAAGGTGATCTCGTGTTGCTTGCCTCGGTGGGCGCTGGATTCACTGTCGGGGCGACGCTTCTGCGCTGGACGATATAAGCCCAATCCAATTCGAAGCTGCTGGCATCGCAAGTACATTTGTAAGGGATGAGAGAGCCCGCCCGGAGTGAGCGAAGACGGAAGGCCTGACTTTGGCTTTTGGTCTTTCTGATCATCATCTGTCATCAAATGATGAATGGATTTTGATGACCACGTGCGCCTTACCGGCAGTGCCCTGAAAAACTGGGCGATAGCACAGCTTCAAGATTCACTGGCGGTAGGCACGCTTTGGCTGATCGGGCTATATCTGCTGCAGGTTCCCTTTTATCCACTGTGGGCGCTTCTAGCCGCTGTGCTTCAGCTGGTGCCGCACTTGGGCCCAATATTAGGCCTGATCGGTCCTGTTCTGGCTGTGACGATCGCACACAGAGACTGGGAACATCCGTTAGGAGTCTTAGGCTTGTACGCGATCATTGTTGTGCTGGATGGGCTTGTGCTTCAGCCTTTCATCATGAAGAGAACGGCGAAGGTCCCGATTTGGGCTTCGATTCTCGCGCCAATAGTGCTTGGAATACTTTGGCCATTCTGGGGAATATTTCTTGCGCCACCGCTACTTGCGGTGGTGTACGCGTACAAGGCACGTGCTCTAAAGAACAATCAATAGCAAGCATTTCCGTTGTAGGGACTATTTAGAATAAAAACCAATGGCGTCTCATCACGAAGAAGAGGTCCTGGGCAAAGCGTATGACAGCCGATTGATGAAGCGGCTGTTGCGGTATTTGCGTCCGCATAGCTGGAAAGTGGCGCTCGCGCTGGTTTCAATCCTGCTGAAGGCGGGAGCTGACGCGCTTGGGCCTTTCTTGACGCTGGTAGCAATTGATCGCTATCTTGCGCCTGTCCATCATCAGCCGTATTGGCTGACCAGCAGACTCAGCCCCGAGCCACTTACCGGAATTGCGCAGATCGCAGGAATCTATGTCGGCCTGACGCTGTTCAGTTTTTGCCTGGAATACCTGCAGACTTACTACATGCAATGGGTCGGACAGATGGTGATGTTCGACCTGCGCAGCGAAATTTTCCGCCACCTGCAGCGGATGCACATAGGTTTCTACGACAAGAACCCGGTTGGTCGTCTGGTCACACGCGTAACCAGTGATGTGGATGCCCTGAACGACCTGTTCACTTCGGGCGTGGTCTCGATATTTGAGGACATCTTTGTGCTGGCCGGGATTATGGCCATCATGCTTTCCGTGAACTGGAAGCTGGCCCTGATCACTTTCGCAGTGCTTCCTTTCATTGCTTACGCCACGAAAATTTTTCGTGATCGCGTGCGCGATTCTTATCGCCGCATTCGTGTGGCGATTGCGAGAATCAACGCCCATTTGCAGGAGCACGTCAGTGGCATGGTCGTGCTGCAATTGTTTAATCGCGAGAAGAAGGCGTTCAAGACCTTCTCGGAAGTGAACGAACGGCACATGGACGCGTACAAAGACGCGATCATGGCGCACGCAGTTTATTACCCGGTCGTCGAAATACTATCTTCGATTGCGATAGCGTGCGTAATCTGGTTCGGCGCGAACGGAGTTGTCCGCAATGTAGCCACGCTCGGCGTGCTTGTTTCGTTTATGCAGTATGCACAGCGCTTTTTCCGTCCTATTCAGGACTTCAGCGAAAAGTACAACATCTTGCAGGCAGCGATGGCCGCGTCGGAGCGAATTTTCAAGCTGCTCGATGCTCCGGTGGAGATTACGGAGGCAACGGCAACGAGACTTCCCCATGGCCCGGGCCGAATTGAATTTGATCACGTGTGGTTTGCTTACCGGACGGTTCCGGCGGATCACGATACCCACGCGGGCGAGGGCGCCCATTCGACTCCTTCGCTTCGCTCAGTCGATCCGGGCAAGCACCGCGCCACACAATCAGACGGTGAACTTGACTGGGTGTTGAAAGACGTCAGCTTTACGATCGAACCGGGGGAAACGGTCGCAATAGTTGGTCACACGGGAGCCGGAAAGACGACGATAATTTCACTTTTATTGCGCTTCTATGATGTGCAGCGCGGCGCGATACGCATCGACGGAGTCGATATAAAAGAAATGCCGTTGGCCGACTTGCGGCACCGCTTTGGAGTGGTGCTGCAGGATCCGTTCCTGTTTACGGGAACAATTGAAGGAAACATCCGGCTGGGAACGGCAGCGATCAGCGACAAACAGATTCGGCAGGCTGCGGCAGATGTCAATTTATCGGACTTTATTGAGATGCTGCCAAATACCTATAAGGAAGAGGTACGTGAGCGTGGCGCGACGCTCTCAACCGGGCAGAAACAGTTGATTTCATTCGCACGGGCGCTGGCGCATTCACCCAAGATTCTGATTCTCGATGAAGCAACGTCCAGCGTTGATACGGAGACAGAATTCAAAGTTCGTGACGCTCTGGGCAAAATGGTTGAAGGACGGACTTCCATCATCATTGCTCACCGTCTCTCGACAATTCAGCGCGCGGATAAAATTATTGTCATGCACAAAGCGCAGCTGCGTGAGATGGGTACACACCAGCAACTCCTGGCAAAGCACGGAATCTACTACAAGTTGTATCAGCTGCAGTATAAGGATCAGGAGATACCTGTACCCGCAGGAGCGCCGGAAATAACGGTTAATGCCGATGATTAGCCGCGAGTTGTCGCTCGGCCGTGTACTAACTAAGGAGCATGGCGGACAGGAGTGTCCGCGCCACGCGATAATCGGCACCACACGATGAGCTCAACGAAAACTGAAGCTGAGATGCTGGCTGTTGCGATCGCGGAAGCTCGTAAGGGCCTGAGCGAAGGTGGACTGCCGATCGGCGCGGCTATTTTCGATTCCAACGGAGAACTAATTGGCTCAGGCCACAACCGCCGTGTGCAGAATGGCGATCCTTCGCTCCACGGCGAGACCGATGCTTTCCGCAATGCGGGCCGGCAGCGGAGCTATCGCGACAAGATCATGGTCACAACGCTCGCGCCGTGCTGGTATTGCAGCGGTCTGGTTCGCCAATTTGGCTTTGATAGGGTTATCGTTGGCGAGAGCAGAAACTTCCAGGGCGGTATCGATTGGCTGCGCGAACTTGGTATTAAAGTTGTGGATCTCGATTCTGAAGAGTGCGTCCGCATGATGTCGGATTACATCCGTATGCATCCTGAAATCTGGAATGAAGACATCGGCCAGGACTGATTCCTTCGTGTTACTCGTGAAATCACGCTGCAAGGTCCCAAATCTTAAACCGCAAGATCGCAAAGGCAGGGCAAAGTTCGCGGAGAAAACCTAGTTCGTGTCTGTTCGCGTGGTTAGGGGAACTTTGCGGTTAAAGGAACCTCTTCATTCTCGGTTGTGAGTGCAAGGTCATTTTGTGATCAAAGACTCTATCATTCATTGACTCGCCTACGGCTCACACCCTATATTGACTCACCTTCAATTGGAGACAGCTGACCTGCTCGAACGCGTCTTTCGTTTATCTGAAAATCACACAACCGTTCGGCGCGAAATGCTCGCGGGACTGACTACGTTCATGACCATGGCCTACATCGTGGTCGTGAATCCGCAAATTCTCTCGCAGGCTGGCATGCCGGTCGATGGCGTGCTGTTCGCTACCTGCACTTCAGCGGCACTAGCCACATTGGTAATGGGCGTTTGGGCAAACTATCCCATTGCACTGGCGCCGGGCATGTCGCTGAATGCGTACTTCACTTACTCGATCGCGATTGGGCGCGGTATCCCATGGCAGACAGTACTCGGAGTCGTGCTTCTCTCGGGGCTGGTTTTCTTTGCATTGACGCTGACCAAGGTGCGAGAGCAAATTGTCAACGGAATCCCGGATTCGCTGAAACATGGGACAGCCGCGGGCATTGGATTATTCATTGCCTTCATCGGTCTGCGTAATGCCGGCGTTATCGTGGCGAACAAGGCGACGTTCGTTGCTCTGGGCAAAACCTCTGACCCGCAAGTGATCCTTGCTGCGTTCGGGATAGTGCTGATCGGGGTTCTGCTCGCACGCCGCGTCGATAGCGCCATCCTGATCGGTATCGTTGCAATCACGATTCTAGGCATTCCCTTTGGCGTCAGTCATTGGCCGACAAAGATCTTCTCCTGGCCGCATCCCTGGGGAACCCTCTTCAAACTCGATCTGCGTTCGGCAGCAAAGCTTGGATTGGGCGAACTCGTCTTTGTATTTTTCTTCGTCGATCTCTTCGACAATGTCGGCACTCTGGTGGCGGTGTGCGAAGAAGGAAATTTCCTGCGCGATGGTAAGTTGCCTCGCGCCAGCCGAGCGCTATTGTCGGATGCAATCGGAACGATGGTCGGGTCTTTGACGGGTACGTCAACGGTAACCAGCTACATCGAAAGTGCAGCAGGCGTTGCCGCCGGTGCTCGAACCGGTCTTGGAAATTTGCTGATCGCTGCCCTATTCGTTTTGGCGATGTTCTGCGCACCGATTGTTGCAGCGATTCCACCGTATGCGACGGCGCCCGCGCTGGTGCTTGTAGGCGCCCTAATGTGTAGCGCGATTGCACGAGTGAACTGGGATGACTTCACAGATTCAGTCCCGGCATTCTTGACCCTCATTGTTACACCGCTCACGTTCAGCATTGCTACGGGATTGAGCCTCGGATTGTTGTCGTTCACCTTCCTTAAATTACTCACAGGAAGGCGAAAAGAAATCAGCGCTTTGATCTGGGTGCTTAGCGTCTTGTTCCTGCTGCGTTACATCTTTCTCGGAGCTGAGTAACTGTGTGCCAGGCGAGAGCTGATCTGCGGGATCGTTCCTGCGGCACCTTTAGGATCAGTAAGCGCGTTACTATAAAAAGATCGACGATGCCGCTCTCGTAAAACGAAAAAGCCATCCGCTTCCGTGCACTGCACAGCGGCCCCGGTAGTTTCATCATTCCCAATCCATGGGACGTTGGCTCGGCCCGTATCCTTGCTGGACTTGGCTTTAAGGCTCTTGCAACTTCTAGCGCTGCCGCGGCGAACTCCCTGGGGCGAAAGGACCACGAGCTCACTCGAGATGATGCTCTCGCGCACTCACGGTTGATTGTGAACGCCACCGACTTACCCGTCTCTGCCGATCTTGAGAACGGATTTGGAGATGCGCCTGAAGTGGTTGCCGAAACGATCCGATTAGCTGCTGGTGCGGGACTTGTGGGCTGCACCATCGAGGACGCTACCGGCGATGAGAGAATTCCTCTGTACGATTTCGAGTTGGCTGTGGAGCGAATCGCCGCTGCCACGGAAGCCGCCCAATCCCTGCCGTTTCCATTTTTATTGACGGCGCGGGCACACAACCTTCTTTTCGCCAATCCCAGCCTTGACGAGACCATCAGGCGCCTTCAGGCTTTCGAAAAGGCCGGAGCCGACGTGCTGTTCGCGCCCGGCCTGCCCGACATTGCTAGCGTACGAGCAGTCTGCTCGGCGGTTTCGAAGCCAGTGAATTTCATGGTGGGAATCAAGGGTAAATCATTTACAGTCGCGGAGCTTACGACCGCGGGAGTCAAGCGCATTAGTCTGGCGACTTCGCTTTATCGCGCGGCGATGACCGGCTTTGTTGAAGCGTTGAACGAAATAAGAGACGAGGGAAAATTCAGCTTCCTTGATCGATGTCTGACCACACCTGAACTGAACCAACTCATGCGCAGTTGACTGGACCCTTGGCGCCATTGCGCGTTAGGTAGACTGTTTATTGTCGATAAGCCGCCAGACTGACTGGTCCACTGGGAATAGTTTTAAATGACGGCCCAGAAAGAAGCTGCTGCTGATCGTCTACGCTGCGCTCCCATGCCGCGAAGCTCACGCTCAAGGAAGCCATCGCCGAGTGAATGGTTCGAGCAATCGAAATTGCGCTGAGGGTCGCCTGGATCGAGCCAATAGGATTCAGATTTGCGGCGATATTCAAACTGTCGTTAGCGATATTCATCCCCATCTTGAACTTCTCGGCACCGGTCATGCCTTCGGCGCCGAGTTTCGAGTCCTCCAAGCCCGAGTAGCGAATAAAGAGCCGCGTGTAGTTATTTGCGAATCGCCGGGCTGGCGGGCCCTGGACCGGGGTGTACGAGGGCAAATAGATTGGTGATAACGCGAATTCCTGCTTGGCGAGCTTGATTCCCAACAGTCCGTTATGGGTCTCGACCTTCTTAATATCGCTCAATCTCAGGTCGAGGGAATCGAAGTCCCCGCGATGGTCTCCGGGAGCCAACGTGATATCACCCAGACCATCATCGCCGGCGGATTTGTCCGGTGGAATCGGATTGAGTTTCTTGTCGTATGAGGAAAGAAAGATAAAACGGACGCGATCGCGGCTCAACTCGCACTTCACTGCATGGTCAAGCTTGTGGCCGCGCATTTCTGCGTAAAAGCTCACGGGCAGTCCCTGGCTCGCCACCGCATCGAAATTCTTTACGGCTGCACGGCCATCATTGGCCTGGAGAAACACCAGGCCCATCAGCTCATTGGCTTCTGCTCCCAAGGGAAAGAGGGCAAGAGCGACTTGCAAGTGCTCCGCGGCGCTGGCCAACTGCTGCTGCGCGTACGGATAAGGTACGGCAAACCCGCCGACCAGGCTGTACTTCTGTTGTTTTTTGTTCTTGACACGGGCACGACGCGCGCGAATGGCACTGCGATTGGAATCGAGATTAAAACTCAGATTCATTCCCCGGTTAAAGAGGTCGGAGAGAAGGTCTTCGGCGTCGCTCACTTCGTCGTCATATTTTGATTTCTTCGCATCGAGCGTGGTCAGGTGGAGATTGGTTTCTTTCTTCGCGGCATCGTCGGCGACCAACTCTTGATAGCGCGTAAAGTTCTCTCGCGCGTGCTCCAAATCTCCCATCGCTTCGTACATCAGGCCCAATTTCCAATAGGTCAGAGGAAAGTCGGGGACCATATCCTTCGCTTTGCGAAATGCCGACAAAGCACGATCATATTTCCGCTCCGCCAGATATCCATAGGCCGACGAATACAGCCGTCTGATATCGCTTCCCTTCTCCTCCGGCGATGCGAGCAGCGACTGTAGCTCGGCGACATGCGCGCGGACAGCGTCGGCATCGAGCGCCTGCGGTGAAATTTCAAGATATTTCTGAAACAGTTTGATCGCCTCGCTAGGCCGACCGTTGATCTCGGCACAGTTCGCGTGATCGTAGATTGCTGCCGGGCTTGTCAATGCGTTGCCTTTGATCTGCTCGAGAACGCTACACATGCTGGACCTGTGACTCGCGACTGAGTGACTCGCATGTGCAGTCGGCGCGCTAGCCTTCACTGGCGGTTGCGAAACCAACTGCGGAGCCGGAGGGTCCGAATCAGAAAACGCTGTGTCGTCTTCCCCGGCTTCGTCATCCTGGAGCGAGGCTTCAAATCCAACACTCTCAATCAAGCGATTAAACTCGGCGATTCGTTTCTTTTCATCCTCAGGCGACGTATTGCCGCTCTCGCCGGTTGTCAGAAAGGTCAGCAATTCTCTCAGTTGCAGCTTTTGCTTGGGATCAGGCGTCGCGGTGATAGCTTGGTCCAGATGTTCAACCGCTTTGTTGCGATCGCCAAGCTGGTAGTAACAAAGTGCTAAATTAGAGGAGAGCACCCCCTCTAAGTCCCCCAGTTTTGTGCTCTCCTCCAGTAGCGAGGCGGCTTCTTTATATTTCCGCGCCTCGTACAACTTGCGCGATTGGTTCAGCCCGTCTTTTACTCGCTTGCGGATTTCATCATCCAGGCGCTTGATGGCTTCTGCGGCTTCTTTCACTTCGATCATCGCCTGCGACTCGGCATATTTTGCGCGGGCCTCCGCAAGCTGGCCGGATTTTTCAAGAGATTTCGCTTCCGCGATGATGGCCTTTGCCTGAGCTTCGAGTTCTTTCTTCTGGGCCTTCTCGAGGTTTTCGGCGACCAGAAAAGTAGAGAGGACAAGAATCGAAAGCGCCACTGTTCCTTTTCGCATAGATTCCTCAGTTAGAACTCGACCGCCATAGGTCGACAGTCATTCTCTCTATGCTCACACCCTTGTGCGAACGTCCTTGACCTTGTTTCACCTGAGTGGCGGAGTCTTGAATCCGGTTTGGATCTGGCGCCTTTCCCCTTGGGGGCGGTAACGTCGGTTGGTACACATCAAGATCTGCAGATTGGCAGCCGTGCGCGTCGTCGCAGTTCTCCACGTGTCTTTTGCCGATGGTAGAATGCCAGGCTTGTCCGAGCGACACCATGTATGTCCCCTGGTAAATAAGAACCTCAGCCCTCGCGGGGTACGTCTGATCGATCGATGTCGTCGACGTGGAGCTACTGTGATTTTCTTTCTTCGCTGTTCCGTAGCCGTATACACTTCGGTTGTGAACCACATCTTTTCCCTGAACGGTGTAACGCACAGTTCCCACGCCGTCCTTTACGCTGAGCGTGATCATGGTCATAGACCTATTCGACCAATCTGACCACTGTTCGTGTCCTTCGTCTCCCTTGCTATCAATGACGTACGTAACCCTGCCGCTCCAATTGTCGTGGGTCAGCTCGCAACCACAGTTTTCGTCCCCCTGAAACTTTCCACCCATAGCGTTAACCCAGTCCTCCCCGAGTTTAACGACGGCAGCGTGGCTAACTGACGGCGGCTCGATCTTTACACTGAAGCCCTCCAAGTCCTCCTCACTCAGGCCGCGATTCCCCAGAAAGGCCGTACCCGCAAAATTGGTTTTGCCATTGTCATTTTTGAGATGTCCTATAAATTCCTCCGCCGATCCGGTCGATCTTTTGACCTGCCGGCAAATCGCAGTGGTGTCTTTGTCCACAAAAGAAAGGAAACTGGGAGCGGTGGTCCAGTTATCAGAAGGCGCGCCCGCCGGAGCAGGGGGCGGGGCTTTATCGCCGACTTCGACCCACTGTCCTTTCCGTGCCATGTCGTTGTGGCATTTCTTGCATTTCTGATCCATGAGCCCAGTATTCTCGTGCTCTTGTTTCCCACCGCCATGTTCGACCAGTGAAAATGGCGCGTTGGGGTCATTTGGGTCGAGCCCAATGCCATCCATGTAGGGATTGACTCCGCCATGGCAGTTGACGCAGCGAGGCTCGCTGGTCAGGAAATTTGAAACCTTCGTCCAAGCCGCAACCGCTTTCTGTGACTGCTCCTCGGTAAGCGGACAAGAACTTTTTGCGAGAACTGGAACCGGGAGGATGAGGAGTAAGGTTAAGGTTGCAATTCGCGGAACATACAGTGACGAATAACTTCTACCTTGCTGTGTTTTGTCATAGTTCGTAGTCACGAGTTCCCACCGCTCACTCTACTCACAATGTTGTGCTTGTTTCATATTTTCCGCGTCTCATCTACTCGTTGCTCATGGACAGCTCTGATATCCAAGTTCTCCGGCTAACCAGCCGGGGATGATTTTTCCACTGCGCTGCCTTGACCTGTGCTAACTGCGTTTGTTGTTCGCCACCTTGGCCTGAGGCGCTCCAAGTTGCGAGATAGACTTGCATCGCGACCTCCTGCGTTGGCGCACCGCCGGTAAGCGTCCAGTTTTGGATTTCCTGATGGATGAAGCCTTGCAACTGCACTAAGAGCTGGCACCGCGCAGGGCCGGACCAGGTTAAAGTTGAGTCCGACTGGGCAAAACGTTGGCATGCGAAAATACCTGCCCAGCCGAGCAAGGCAATCGAGTTATTACCTGACAGTCCTAAGTGGACTAGACCGACCCTACGTCTCATTGGCAACTTGAAATTCCCACGCCCGCTGCAAGGTATCCGGGTAAGAAAATATTCCCAGTATCCTTAGTCCAGAACTGTTTAAACGGATACTCGGCGTGAGGCATAGTGTGCCCACCGCAAACCTCGGCCTGGATCAACGCCTTGTTTTGAGCAAAGTTGCCAAACGTGGAGAAGTCGAGATTACTCGGAGTCGCCAAGTGACACATCATGCAGTAAGGCCTGACAGCTGTTTTGTAGAAGTCGCTTTGCTCCTTCCAACCTTGCGGAACATAGTCCAAGTCTCCCCATCCGGATGCAGTGCTGGGGAACCCTCCGTACAGACCGGTTAAGTATCGCTGCACAGCGGGGGAAGGCCCATGAAACAGTACCGCTTGATTCACCTGCATGAAATTTGCTGCCATTCCGTTACTGCGATCATCGACACGAAGCAAGCCTGTGTCTAATGGAAGTAAGGTCGCTCCGCTCACTCGCGCGCCATCAAATTTTCCGCCGTGACAAGAGAGGCAAGCGTGAGGTGGAGACTTTGGACCTTCTGAATCCAACGTTACTTGTGTCGTAAGAATGTAGTTCGATCCCATGTTTATGCCAGCACCAAACCAGTTGACGACTTCCTTCGCTGGGTTTGAAAAGGCATTATTTGGATCGTCCCTCCACGCAAAGGTTAGGAACCAGGTCTGGTCGGAGTCTTTGACAATAACAGTCACTCCATGATCTCCGCTTTTGGAATAACACACAGTGCGCGGGCCATTGTTCCCAGGCAAGGCTTCCCAGCATCGAGTTATCCGAGTGGTCCCGAACTCCGTAACGTTCTCATAACGCGCCGCATGTATATCAGTCCAGGTGCAAGGTCCACCTTCGCCAAGGCAGGTGCATGCGTCGTTATTACCATCCGCTAGGGCGTCGCTCGAAATGCCGAGAGCAGTGAGTACGTCGCTGAAGGTTGCTCCGGGAGCACACCGCGGACAAAGCGAAATGTAATGCGCTATCGCTTGTGCAACACTTCCCTTTCCGTTGTTCTTCGTGAGCCATTGGCCTGCGTGCGATGGGACGAACCGGACGATTGTGGTAGCAGTTGAGGCGACTTTCGGGTCGTATGAGTTGTGTGAATCGACTGCTACTATGTGCCAACTCCCAGGACCGAGAGGCACGTTCTGTACTCGTGTACCCAGTGCTGAGTTGGGTATCGACCCACCCCCCGCTGTGGGGACGACCTTTGTTGTATTCGGATTTGCCGCCGGTATATACAGGCCGGCAGCTGCTATTCCGGGTCCATCTAGACGATACTGTGTGGCTCCGCTCACAGCCTGCCAATTGAACCGCACCGAACCATCGCCGAGGCTCTCAGCCTTGAATGCAGCAGGTGCCGGCAATGCAACCGGGGTAACTGCCGCAGCGGAGACCGATGCACGAGTGTTCGGCAACGAAGTATGTGCGCCGCTACTCCTCGGTGTTGAACTTCCGCTCGTGATAAGTGTGTTTGCGCCCGGATTCATGGCGCCAACACTCGCGATTTGTGCCGGCGCTTGCACCGCAACCTGGTTTGAGGTTGATGCAGCCGTTGTTCCACTACCGCTGGGTGCGGCATACACTGCTGGCGACGCGTTTGCATCAACAGATGGCGATGAATTCGACGATCCCCCCGTCGGTGACATCGGTGTCTCCGGATTCCGCGCGATCCGGGTCGGCGAAGGCATAGTGGAAATATTTTGGGGGACCGCAGCAGAAGAGTTCGTTGTGCTCCCGGTTGTTTGTGACATCAAAGTTGGCCTATCAGCGGCACGCACCGGCATGGATTGTGGGCCTTTAACGAACTGCCACTTGCAACTCGCGGTTCCCGCCGAACTGGCGGAAGGTATGGCGACTACATTTCCCGCAACGTTAATTGTGCCTGCGCCATTTACTGTTGTCTGAGTCTGGTCTGCTTCAATTTGGGGAAATATCCATTCAGAAACTGCGGCTGGAGTGCTCGACTGTGTTCCGTTGATTTGCCTGACGGCGGTAGTTCCGGCAGGTGCAATCAGCTGCGGGTGCCATGACTTGATGATCAGCCGATTGTCAGATGCGCGGACAAAGATGGCCAGTGGCGCGTTCATTCCGGGGACGTTGTTGTTCCACTGCGCCAATAGAGTTGACCGCTGCGCACCTCCTTGCCCGGTAACACTCCAGGTCGCCGGATAGACTTGTATCGCGCCTTGCTGCGTTGGCGCAGAGCCAGTGAGCGTCCAAGTTTGGATTTCCTGGTGGACGAAGCCCTGCGACTGAACACTGAGCTGGCACTGTGCTTGGCCGGTCCAGGTGTCTTGCGAAAGAGCAGATGCTGATATGAAACAGGCTAGAGATATGAGTACACAGAGCAGGCGCAAACGCTGCAGCATTGTTTTTCTCCCCATTTTCGTTGTGTGCTGCGGTCGCGCTCTACTTCTTTGTCACCTCTGTAAGTACGCTCGTCGCTGCCTGCTGAATGAGCGGACTCAGCACGTCTTCCCCGTCTGATTTTGCCTTGCCCTTGAGCGAATTCTGCAGCTTGGGTTGGCCCTGACCCGTTGGGTAGAGTTGATAGTCGACAGTGACGTCGTCCTTCGACTTGATCTGACCATTGAATTGCGAGAGTTGATTCATGGCTTGCTGCTGCGCGGTCATTGCCGCGGCTTGTGCCGCTGCCTGGCTTGCCGCCATAGCCGTCATGCTATGGGCCATCATGCCCACCGGGGTTACGTTCGACGCCATGCTGCCCATCTTCATGAATTTTCCGAAGCCGCTGTTGCTGCGCTTCACGGTCACATTTGACATAAGGATGTAGTCGCATTGCTTTTGTTGCGCTTCGGCCTGAAGCTGTAAAGGAATTCGGGAATCGAGTGCGGCGATTTCAACCGCCGGACCGGCCATCATGAAGATGACCGCGTTGCGGATCGGCGTGGCGTAGTCCGCCTGCGCATTGTTGCCCTGCCCGAGTTGTGCTTGCGCAGGGGCAATTCCGATGCGAATTTTTCCCGGTGCTTTCGGACCGAGCGCCTGAGGCAAGGGGACTGCGGCTCCAGTTGCCGGCCCCTGCATTCCCTGCATGCCAGGCATGCCATTCTGGAATTGCGGATTCATTCCCTGCTGCATTTGCATTGAGGCCATCTGCGACGCCATTGCGTTTTGCCCGGCCATCGCCGACATGTTTCCAAATTGAGAGGGCGCGCCGCCCATTCCACCATTTGGCGAGGAGAACTGTTGTGCAGGATTCGCTCCAGCTTGCGGCATCGCTGCCGCGTAGAGTTCTGTCATTGACTTCACTTCCCGGTAAGCGGCAGGCACATCAAACAGGTCTGCTTTCAAAGTCTCCTTGGAAATGTCGGTTGTGGTGATTTCGACCTTGGTACTTGTGCCATCGTCGTTATGGATCGTGATCGCTTGCTGTAGCGGGTAACCGGGCTTGGCGAGTCCCTTCCTGTGAAGGACGACACGGTCGGAACAATTCGCAGCCGAATTCATGGGAGGCAGTGAGATTGCGCAGCTCGTCTGTTCCTTGATGGCGTCCGTATACCATCCATCGATATCGAACTTCTGTTTGGCCTGCGAACATGCATTCTCTGAAGGCTCCATGCTCACGGTGCTCTTGATATGCCGCGCTGCGTAGCCGGAGATTAGCTTGTGCTCGCCTGTATCGACGACTGTCACAGTCTGCGTAATCGTCCCGCCTGAGGCGGGTGTCGGTTGTGGCGCGCCGCCGAACATCGCTGCCGCTTTCGCCGCGGAGTCGTCCTGGGGATCGTTCAGTATCAGATAAGTCTGAGCCTGATCGTTGACTGTAACGGTCCGCTTCAGATCGCACTGCCGCAGGGTGATGATGGTCCCGGCCGGAGTGGTCATGGCACTTCGCTCTCGTGCCCCTTTTACCCAGACTTCGGAACTGGAAACATTAGTCCCGGCAACAGAAATGTTTCTCCTCAGGTGGAGGTCCTGGGCCACAGCCGTCAAGGTCCAGAAAATAAGAATGGCGGTTGAAGCGAACCGGCGCGATACGGACATAGCGTGTCTCCTTGTCTAGCTCGGGGGTAGAAGAGTTAATTAAGTTTGCAAGTGCGGGTTTGGGCGCACCGCAACATGCAGAGAAAACAGGGCTCGAACCTGGCAGATCAGGAACTCCCCTTTGCAGGACACGATGCTTCCTCTTCCTTTGTAAGGTCAATGCATATGAGGTGAGTTGCAGGTGAGTTTTTGATGAGGGGCGGTAAATTACTGTCCTTCTGCTGGTTGGGCTCTCGGTTATAATGGAGCCCCTCCCCGGGGCTGCTTAAAAACTAGCGTTGGAGTGGGCCTTGCCTACAGGGACCAAATCCCAGGAGCAGGTTTTCTTCGGTGAGTTCGCGCTGGACTGCCGTACTGGAGAGCTCCGTCGTAACGGCGTACCGGTCAAGCTTCAGCCCCAACCGGCCAAAGTTCTAAATATTCTGGTTAAGCGCGCCGGTGACGTAGTTTCGCGTACGGAATTGGCCCAGCAGGTTTGGGGCACTGAGACCTACGTCGATTTCGAGCACGGGCTTAACTTTGCCATCCGGCAGATTCGCACGGTACTCGAGGATTCCGCCGATCATCCCAAGTTTCTTGAAACCCTGCCGAAACGCGGTTACCGCTTCATCGGTCAGGTTAAAGATTCTCCTCCTGCGGCAACCCTCGCGCAGGCAAAAGCGCCTGTTGGCGCTTACGGTCGACCACGTAATCCTTTTCTTCAGTATGCGCTAGCGCTGGCGACGATCTTGCTCGGCAGCACCGTCATTTTCGTTGTAGTCTATTTGTTCCGGTCTCAGCGGGCGCCTCTTAGCTCCGCGGCTTCCCTTCCCATTCGGTCCGTAGCCGTTCTGCCTCTTCATAATCTTTCAGCCGACTCGGAACAAGAGTATTTCAGCGATGGAATGACCGACGAACTCATTACTGAGCTGGTCAAAGTCGGCAGCCTAAAGGTGATCTCGCACACCTCTGTGGAGCGGTATAAGGGCACGAAACAAGCTTTGTCCGAAATTGGGCGCGAATTGGGGGTTGATGCGGTAATCGAAGGTTCGGTGTTGCGCTCCGGGGATCGCGTTCGTATTACGGCACAATTAATTGATGTGCGAACCGATCAGCACGTTTGGGCTGACAGTTATGAACGCGACTTCAAGAATATAGTGGCCCTGCAGGGCGAAGTAGCGGAACGGATAGCGAGAGAAGTTGGAATCAATCCAGGCCCTGAAGAACGCGCCCGCTTAACGAAGAACCGAACTCTGGATCCAGCCGCACATGAAGCACTTTTAAAAGGCGACTTTTACTGGAACAAGTTGACCTGCTCAAGTTTCGAAAAGGCTTTAGGGTTTTATCAAGACGCCGCGAGCAGAGATCCAAAACTTGCCGACGCATATGCCGGAATTGCTGATTCATACTTCAATCTGGCGGACTGGCGTTGCCGGCCGCTCGATGATGCATTTCGTAGCGCTAAGGCGGCGGCTCGCCATACGGTGGAGCTCGATCCAAACTCGGCTGAAGGCCACGCGTCTCTCGGCGAATTGGCTTTTTATCACGATTGGGATTGGCCGACTGCTAAACAGGAATTCGTCAAGGCGATTGGCCTCGATGGCAGTATTGCCGGCATCCATTCGGCGTATGGCATATTTCTGGTTTCAATGGGACGGAACGAGGAGGCGTTTTCTGAAACCAGGAAATCGCTCGAGCTTGATCCGGTTTCCGAAGAATCTAACCTCACCAGCATCTACGTCCTCTATCTCGCGCATCGATACGACGAAGCTATTTCTCAAGCGAAGAAAACGTTAGAGCTCTATCCGAACTCTGGGGCAATTTACTACTGGCTGGCCCAGTGCTATGAGCAAAAGATGATGTGGGCGGAGGCACTCGAAGCATATTTGAAGTGCAGGTCCGACGTTGCAATCAACGGTGCGATCTTGCAGACTGCGTATCAAAGGAACGGAATGCCTGGCTATTGGGAGGAAGATCTGCGAATCAGAAAGCGTCTACACAAAGGCACCGATCCTGTTATCGAAGCGATGGCCTACGGGCACGCCCGTCAAAAGGAAAAGACACTCGAAGCACTGAAGCGCGCCTACCAACAGCATTGCGACGGCCTACAATTCCTGAAAGTGGAGCCGGTTTACGATGGGATTCGCGAAGACCCTCGCTACAAGGAGCTGGTCAGCGCCCTGCAACTGTAAACGTCACTTCTTCTCGTGAGTTGCTCCAGAACTCACATTGAATACAGAACTGATCCCTTCGCGGCGCAGCTCCAATCTGAAATAAATGACCGGGGCAGCTAAGCTAATGAAGAGCGCGCAGTCTGACTGAACTCATGACTACCTCGAACCTTCCAACTATTGATGAATACTTGCGCAAGCGGCTCAAGCCCGTGGAGGGCGCGATACCGCACATACCAGGCATCGAGATGTATGGAAATTCGATTCCTGCAGGAAGCGTTGGCGGGGATCTCTTTGAATATATCAATTTTCAACAGCGGTACGATATCGACGCTCGCATTCAACGCGCACTGCGATTATCCAAAGACTTTCTTGAAACGTTACCCCCGGGTGCGGCTCCGCGGAACTCGGTTGATGATCACGTGGCATGGTTGAAAACCACTCCGGGTTACAAACCTGAGATGGAAGCCGAGTATCGGCGCGCAAGAAGCTCGGAACAGGTACGAGTTGCGGAAGACTTGCGTGACCTTTATACGACAGCTGGGGTTTTGCTGGTGGACGCGCAGGGCCACGGAATTATTTCCGCAAAGATTGCCTCGACGGTACACGACACGTTTCATGCCTTGATGCTTCCCGAACTTGATCGACACGGAAAGACCACGCCCGAGTTGTTCGAAAACATCAACCTGCGATTGGCGCAATCAGTCACGGCGCGGAATGCGCTTGGAATCAGCGAAAAGGAAAATGCGCGAGAGATTGCGACCATGTTATATGGCGAAGTGAACCAGCGCGGCCATTTTCGGTTCGTGAATTTCGGCCATCCGCCACCACTGGTGTTTTCTGCCGAATACCGCAGGTTCATGAAAATCGATGAAAGCAAAATGGTGCAGTTCCTTGCACTCGGCCTGCAGATTCCGGCAGATCACCCAGATCGCAATAAATATTATTCGATGAATTTGCGATCGATGGCACTGAGTAGTTCCGATATCGCCGAAATCACGTTAATGAGCCCGGGAGATCTCGTTGTCCTGTACACGGACGGAGTTTACGACGGTAGCGATGAACAAGCTCTGGAGCGACTTGAAGGCGTGTTAGGCGAACATTACAGGAAACCGGCAAAGGAAATCTGTAATGCATTGTTGGACTATGCTGTAAATCAAGACGACTTTCTGCGACAGAATGGCGACGAATCGCTGATCGACGATAAAACGGTATTTATTATTAAGCGATTCTGAGGAGCAGGGCGCCTGATATGGCTGCCGACACGTGTTGCGTCCTCAATGTTCGGGCTGAAAAGGAAGCAAGTTCTTTGAAGGAATGGCGGGGACGACGGGACTCGAACCCGCGGCCTCTGCCGTGACAGGGCAGCGTTCTAACCAACTGAACTACGTCCCCTTTTGCTTTTCATGCGGTTAGCGCCAAACCCGCATATTTGCTGTCTATTCTTGCTGTCAACCAATTCGTCTGCGTCTGCCGTTTCCACCCGATACATCGGAATTCCGAGAGGAAATGGACAGCATGGACAGCATGAAACACCTGCCATACTGCCGCTGACAGCTGCGCTCCAGAGCATCTGTCCCTGCCCTGTGTAGTGATTCTATCAAACGGCGATCAGATCGACACAGATTCGGCATTGGGATTTGACAAATAGTCTTTGATTCGAAAACTACTGGCTGCGCCGTGGTACCTTCCGGTTCGCGAAAGTTGCTCAGCCCTACACCAACGAGACGATAGCGCTGTCTCGAAGCGAGGCCGACGTGCTCGCGTAATTTCAGCGCCATCGCCGTCAATTCCTCGCACGATGAGGGAGGAGAGGTCGGCGTATGGCTCCGCGTGAGGATCTTGAACTCGCTGGTCTTCAGTTTGAGGGCGACGGTTCGCGCCACCCTCGCCTCCTTGCGCGAAACCGACCAAAGTTTTTCCGCCAGGCGCCGGATCATCGGTTTGAGTTCGTTTAGGAGCAGATCCTTTTCAAGGGTGCCCTCGACTGATATTGGCTGCGTGGGCTGGTCCGGGACGACCTCGCTTTCATCAATGCCGCGCGCGAGTTCGTATAGGCGCACACCGTATCGGCCGAACTCGTGCTCCAGCATGGCTAACTCCAGGCCACGTAATTCGCCGACAGTCTCGGTCTGGAGGTTCGCCAATTTCTCTTCGGTGATCTTCCCGACTGGGCAGGCGCGCTCAACAGGCAACGGCACAAGAAATGCGTCAAGCCGTCAGGCTGGATAACGAACAGGGCCTCTGGCTTGCGCCAGTCTGAGGGCAGCTTCGCGAGAATTGTTCGGTGCGACTCCGGCAGATGTTGTCAGGTTCAACTCGTACGGGACCTGCTCTCGGATCGTGCGCGCTACCAGCGTTGCTGTCGCCAGTCCAGTCTTGTTCTTGGTCACGTCCAGATACGCTTCGTCGAGAGAGAGCGGCTCGATCAGATCGGTATGCCGTTGAAAATCTCTCAAAGGACATGATTAAGAATCGGATCAGTGGCGGCCAGTCCGCTCTCGGTCCGCATTCACGAAGGGCACTAAATAACCTCGCCGCAAGTGAATCATGTCGAAGAACTTAGGGGCGGTGCAATCGTGTTTCAGTCCGCTCTCAGTCCGCTTTGGTCCGTCGCGTGGCTAAGAACAGCTGTGAGCATTTTCCCTGCTGCGACCATGCGATCGCGACTTCTTGCGTGAGTGAAGAACTGAAGCGCCATGGAAGGTAGAGCAATGGTTGAAAGACCCAAAGCGAGAAAGAACGTTCGCCACTCCGACGCTGGATAAGACCCGGCGGGTCATGTCACTGGTTTATAAGCATGGACAGCGATACGGACTCATTTCTCGAAATCAGGAATCGACCCCCCAATACGCTTCGTTCGGTGCAAGACCACTAGTGGGTACGAGGCGATGACTCTCACTCCGGAGCAGGCACATGCAGCACTGCTTAACCTGCAGGAACGGAGCGAACGCTCACAATTCTTTACCGCAGGAACGGGCCTTCGCATATCAGAATGCCTCGAAAGGTCCCGTGCCGCTACATCCTTTGCTCGCGGATTTCATGCGTCTGTGGAAACAGAAGACAGAATAATTCGCAACCTTTTGATTGGTGTTTCCTTCCTACCGGCTAGGAGGCACCTGACCTGATCCCTTCTTTCCGCACACAACCGAGTATGATTTCGGACGAAAGGAAGGGGAAGAAACGATGTCGGTGAGCAAGCACACAGAAGCGCAGATGATCGGGGCGCTGAAGCAGCTG
>Ga0070741_10003336_pt1 | contig 40180 bp, 48 predicted proteins | sample Coa_R1_4_FD_66440 | JGI IMG/M metagenome (GOLD analysis project Ga0070741, IMG submission 66440) | Surface soil microbial communities from Centralia Pennsylvania, which are recovering from an underground coalmine fire - Coalmine... | ecosystem: Environmental > Terrestrial > Soil > Unclassified ...
TGACCATGGTCGCACCGGACAGGCGCGGGCTGTTGTCCAAGGCGGCTGGGGTGCTGGCGTTGAATTCGCTGCGCGTGCATTCGGCGTCGGTCAACAGCCACGAAGGCTCGGCGATCAACACGTTCGTGGTGTCTCCGCATTTCGGAACGCCTCCTGCGGCGGAACTGCTGCGCCAACAACTCATTTCGGCCCTCGGCGATGATCTCGACGTAATCGGCGTACTGGAGCAGAAGAATGCGGAAACCGCGCAATACGGTTCGCGGCGGGCTGGTGAAATTCTGGCCGCCGTGCCCGCGAACCACGCGGCCGCGCCTCCGCGCATCCTTTGGTACGACGGCACAGCGCCGGGTCAGCTGGTGGTGGAGATCCGCTCCACGGACCGGACCGGCCTGTTGGCGGTGTTGACGCGCGTGTTCGAGAAGGCGGGTGTGGACATCACCTGGGCGAAGGTCACGACGTTGGGCTCGTCGGTGGACGACGTCTTCTGCGTGGTGACGCCGTCGGTCGACGCCGACGAACTCGACCGTATCCGGGCGGCCATCGAAGCCGATCTGCTGGCGGTGCTGCCCGCTCCGCAGAAGACGGCTGAACGAGCCAGCTGACGCCGAGACGTTCGGAGGGTATCTCCGCCGATTTACCGCTGATCCGCCGTCGATAGGTGATGATTACGCGCATGGCGTACCCGCAGTGGAACCAACCGCCTCCGGGCTACTACGCGCCGATGTATCAACCGCCGCGGCCGACCAACGGGATGGCAATCGCGGCGCTCATCTGCTCGGTGGCCTTCGCCCCGCTGGGCATCGTGTTCGGGCATATCGCGTTGTCGCAAATCCGCCGCACCGGCGAGGAAGGGAGGGGTCTGGCGGTTGCGGGCTTGGTCATCGGCTACGTGTTCACCGCCATCGCCGTGCTGTTCGTCATCTTCTGGATCGTGATGTTCGCCTGGTTCGCCAACAGCGTCGACTCCGATCTCCACAGCAGAACCCCGACCTACGGCACATATGCGATGACCGCGCCGGCCTGGACCCCGCCGCCTGGCTGACGCGCAACCGCCGCAACCGGCCCCGTCCGGCCACTCGCTAGGCTTGGCGCGTGTTCGAAACGCTGTCAGACCGGTTGACCGGTGCGCTGCAGAACCTGCGCGGCAAGGGCCGGTTGTCCGACGCCGACATCGACGCGACGACCCGCGAAATCCGGCTCGCGCTGCTGGAGGCCGATGTCTCGCTGCCGGTCGTGCGCGCGTTCGTCGGCCGCATCAAGGAGCGCGCCAAGGGCGCTGAGGTTTCCGGCGCGCTGAACCCTGCCCAGCAGGTCGTCAAGATCGTCAACGACGAACTGATCGGCATTCTCGGCGGACAGACCCGCACCCTGGCGTTCGCGAAGACCCCGCCGACGGTCGTGATGCTGGCCGGCCTGCAGGGCTCCGGTAAGACGACGCTGGCCGGAAAGTTGGCGAAATGGCTTGCTGGCCAAGGTCATACGCCGTTGTTGGTGGCGTGTGACCTGCAGCGTCCGGCGGCGGTGAACCAGCTGAAGGTGGTCGGCGAGCGCGCGGGCGTGGCGGTGTTCGCGCCGCATCCGGGCGCGTCGCCGGAATCCGGCCCCGGAGACCCCGTCGAGGTCGCCGCCGCCGGGCTGGCCGAGGCCAAGGCCAAGCACTTCGACGTCGTCATCGTCGACACGGCCGGCCGGCTCGGCATCGACGAAGAGCTGATGGCCCAGGCTGCCGGCATTCGTGACGCCGTCGATCCCGACGAGGTGCTGTTCGTTCTTGACGCCATGGTCGGCCAAGACGCGGTCGCCACGGCCGATGCTTTCCGCCAGGGCGTCGGGTTCACCGGCGTGGTGCTGACCAAGCTCGACGGCGACGCCCGCGGTGGCGCCGCGTTGTCGGTGCGCGAGATCACCGGCGTGCCGATCCTGTTCGCGTCGACGGGTGAGAAGCTCGACGACTTCGACGTGTTCCATCCCGACCGGATGGCCAGCCGCATCCTCGGCATGGGCGACGTGCTGTCCCTCATCGAGCAGGCCGAGCAGGTTTTCGACGCCGAGCAGGCCGAAGCCGCCGCCGTCAAGATCGGATCGGGCGAGCTCACGCTCGAGGATTTCCTGGAACAGATGCTCACGATCCGCAAGATGGGGCCGATCGGCAACCTGCTGGGCATGCTGCCCGGGGCTGGCCAGATGAAGGAGGCGCTGGCTGCCGTCGACGACAAGCAACTCGACCGTGTGCAGGCGATCATTCGCGGCATGACCCCCGAGGAGCGGGCCGACCCGAAGATCATCAACGCGTCGCGGCGGTTGCGCATCGCGAACGGCTCGGGCGTGACGGTGTCCGAGGTCAACCAGCTCGTCGACCGGTTCTTCGAGGCTCGCAAGATGATGTCGCAGATGGCCGGCCAGATGGGAATGCCGTTCGCGCGCAAGAGTTCTCGTAAAGGCGGCAAGAAGAACAAGAAAGGCAAGAAAGGCCGGGGCCCCACTCCGCCGAAGGTGCGCAGTCCGTTGGGTGCTGGCATGCCGGCAGGCTTCCCCGACATCTCCCAGATGCCGGCTGGCCTTGACGAATTGCCGCCTGCGCTAGCGGATTTCGACCTGTCGAAGCTGAACTTTCCCGGCAAGAAGTAGCATCACGCGCCGAGACTACGGTTTATGACGAAAATCGCGGGAATTCCGTCAACAACCGTAGTGTCGGCGTCCGGGCCATTTCACGTTCGCGGCCGCGGCCTCCCCCACGGGGAGCCCGTCGAGTGGTGGATCGCCAACGGCACGCTGAGCGTTGAACCAATCGCCGACGCGGACACCGTGTTCGACGGAGGCTGGATTCTGCCCGGACTCGTCGACGCCCACTGCCACGTCGGCATCGGTGCGGACGGCCCCGTCGATCTCGACGAGGCGATCACCCAGGCGCAATGCGAACGCGAGGCGGGAGCGCTGTTGCTGCGCGACTGCGGATCGCCGATCGATACCCGAAGCCTCGACGATCACGACGACTTGCCGCGCATCATCCGCGCGGGACGGCATCTGGCCCGGCCCAAGCGATACAGCCGAGGGTTGTCGATCGACCTGGAAGACGAGTCGCAGTTGCCGGAAGCCGTTGCAGCGCAAGCACACCGAGGCGACGGCTGGGTGAAGCTCGTCGGCGACTGGATCGACCGCTCGATCGGCGACCTGGCCCCGCTGTGGTCCGACGACGTGCTCGAGGCCGCCATCGACGCCGCTCACGCGAACGGCGCGCGGGTGACCGCGCATGTGTTCGGCGAGGACGCGTTGCCCGGCCTTGTGGCCGCCGGAATTGACTGCATCGAGCACGGCACCGGGATCACTGACGACGTCATTGACCTAATGCTCGACCACGGTACGGCGTTGGTGCCGACGTTGATCAACATCGACAACTTCCCGAAGTTCGCCGATACGGCGAAGAAGTATCCGGCCTACGCCGACCACATGCGCAGCCTTTACGCGACGAGCCGACAGCGGGTGGCTGCAGCGCGTGAGGCAGGGGTGCCGATCTATGCGGGGACGGATGCGGGCACGGGGATTGCGCACGGCCGCATCGCAGATGAGGTCGACGCGCTGAAAGACATCGGAATGAGTTCGACGGATGCGCTCGGCGCGGCATGCTGGGATGCGCGCGAGTGGCTGGGTCGGCCCGCTCTCGAGCATGGAGCATCGGCCGACTTGATCTGCTACACCGACGATCCCCGCAACGGCGCCGCTGTACTCACTCGGCCCGACGTCGTGATCCTGCGCGGCCGCGTGTTCTGACTTCTCGCGTGAGGGTTAGCTGGGCGAGCTAGAGCGTGCCCACGCTGGCTTCCCGACTCTGCCCGAAGCCCCAGTCGAAGAGCGCCGACGCCTGATCCCAGTACGTCGGGCCGCCCTCTTTGACAAGTCCGTACATCATCGCGATGACCAGCCGCCTGCCGTCACGCTGCGCGGCGGCGACGTACGTCTTGCGGGCGGCGTCGGTGAATCCGGTCTTGCCGCCGAGGGTGCCGGGATAGCGCGCCAGCAGTTGGTTCTCGTTGACGATGGGCTCATTTCCCTTGTCGCCGGGGAACATTGCGCTCGGTTCAGCGGTGATCTGGGCGAACACCGGGTTGGCCATCGCCGCGCGGAAGATGATCGCCAGGTCGCGAGGCGTGGTCCAGCCACTGCCGCCGGGTCCGTCCAGCCCTGACGGGGTCGCAGCATGGGTGTTGCGGGCGCCGAGCGCCACGGCTTTCGCGTTCATCTTGGCGACCGCGGTGTCGAAGCCGCCGAGCATGTCGGCGAGCGTGTTGGCGGCATCGTTGCCAGACACCAGCAGCACCGCGTCGAGCAATTCGCGCGCGGTGTAAGTGCGGCCCGGCTTGATACCGACGCAGTTGCACTCGACCTGGGTATCGGCCTGGTTGGCGACGACCGTCGAATCGAGGCCGACTTCGTCGAGTGCGGTCAACGCCAACAACACCTTGATCGTGCTGGCGGGTGGGTGAGGTACATCGACGTCGCGGCCGGCGAGGACTTGGCCGGTATCCATGTCGGCGACGATCCACTCGGGAGCCGGGCCTGCCGGGATCACCGCGGTGCCGGGCGGCTGAATGTCGGTGTCGGCGCGCACGGCGGGGGCGATCACCACCGCGGTGAGAAAGATCGAGAGGGTTGCGAGAAACAAACGCATGGGCGTCGAGCTTATCGTGTTCATTCGTGATGACTCTTGAGGAGATCTCGGACCGGTTGGAGATTCAGCAGCTGTTGATCGACTATTCGTCGGCCATCGACCAGCGCCGCTTTGACGAGCTCGACCGAGTGTTCACCCCCGACGCTTACATCGATTACTCCGCGATGGGCGGCGTCGACGGTGCCTACCCCGAGGTCAAGAAGTGGCTGTCGGAGGTGATGCCCAATTTCCCGGCGTACGCCCACATGGTCGGCAACTTCGACATACGCGTCGACGGCGACACTGCATCATCGCGGACGCTGTGCCTGAACCCGATGGCGCTCGGCGGGGACAAAGGCCAGATCCTGTTCTGCGGGCTGTGGTACGACGACGAGTTCGTCCGGACGGCCGAGGGGTGGAGGATGGCGCGCCGCGTCGAGGCCAAATGTTTCGACAAGGTGTTGTGATGACGAGTATCCGGCAGCGGCTGTATTCGACAATCGCCGGGCAACTCGGCCGTCCACACGGCCTTGTCGGTCGGGCGGTGGCGCGAATGCTGAACCGCGGTAACAAGCCCGCGATCGAGGCGGCCGTGGAATCGATCGATGTCGAGCCGGGGGCCGTCGCCGCGGACATCGGGTTTGGAGGCGGGGCGGGCCTGCATCTGCTGCTCGACGCGGTCGGGGAACGCGGTGTCGTGCACGGTGTCGAGATCGCCGACGACATGCTGGCGCGTGCACGGTCGACGTTCCGCCGCGAGGTCGAAGCCGGGCGGCTCCAGCTCTCACAGGGCTCGCTGACCGCGCTGCCGCTCGACGACCACGTGCTCGACAAGACGATCAGCGTCAACACCATCTACTTCGTCGCCGACCTGGATGCCGCCTTCAATGAGCTCGCACGCGTCGCGCGTCCGGGCGGCCTGGTCGCGATCGGGTTCGGAGATCCGGACGTCATGAGACGCATGCCCTTCACGTCCTACGGATTCACGCTGCGGACGGTCGACGAGGTAACCGCAGCGCTGGTGAAGGCGGGATTCCAGGTGGTCAAACAGCGCCGGCTCGCCGCGGGGCCCATCCCGGTCAACATCGTCGTCGCCCAGGCGGCGGATTTCTCCCCGTGAGCTGCGTTCTGGCACAATGGTCGGCTGGTCAGACACACGCGAGGCAAAACCGGGTCCGGCAACCGCACGGTATCGCTGAATTGCCGCGTGGCACCTAGAGGAGAAGTCGTTTCACCATGGCTGTGAAGATCAAACTCACCCGGCTCGGCAAGATCCGCAATCCCCAGTACCGCATCGCCGTCGCCGACGCGCGCACTCGCCGCGACGGCCGCGCGATCGAGGTCATCGGCCGCTACCACCCGAAGGAAGATCCGAGCCTGATCGAGATCAATTCGGAGCGGGCGCAGTACTGGCTGTCCGTGGGCGCCCAGCCCACCGAGCCCGTGCTCAAGCTGCTGAAGATCACCGGCGACTGGCAGAAGTTCAAGGGTCTGCCCGGTGCGGAGGGCACGCTGAAGGTCAAGGAGCCCAAGCCCAGCAAGCTCGAACTGTTCAACGCTGCGTTGGCTGAGGCCGAGGGCGGCCCGGCCACCGAGGCGACGACACCGAAGAAGAAGGCCGCCGCGAAGAAGGCGCCGGCGAAGAAGGCTGCGGAAAAGTCCGAAGAGAAGCCCGAAGAGAAGGCGCCAGAGCCCGTCGCCGAAGCGGCCGCAGAACCCGCCGCGGAAACCGAGAGCTGAGTCGGCAATGAGCTCTGTCGTCGTCGATGCGGTCGAGCACCTGGTTCGCGGAATCGTGGACAACCCCGACGATGTCCGGGTCGACATGGTGACGAACCGCCGGGGCCGCACTGTCGAAGTGCATGTGCACCCCGACGATCTCGGCAAGGTCATCGGCCGCGGCGGCCGCACCGCGACCGCGCTGCGCACGCTTGTCGCCGGTATCGGTGGCCGGGGCATTCGCGTCGACGTGGTGGACACCGACCGATAAATGGAGCTCGTCGTCGGACGGGTGGTCAAGGCGCACGGCGTGAGCGGTGAGCTCGTCGTGGACGTGCGCACGGACGACCCCGACAGCCGGTTCGCACCGGGCGCGTCGCTGCGCGGCAAGCAGGCGAAGAGCGGTTCGAGCCGGGACTACACCGTCGAATCCGTCCGCGAGCATGGCAACCGGCTGCTGGTGCGCCTCACCGACGTGGCCGACCGTGATTCCGCCGACGCCATGCGCGGCACGCTGTTCGTAGTCGACTCCGCCGACTTGCCGCCGATCGACGATCCCGACGAGTACTACGACCACCAACTGGAAGGCCTGAGCGTGCGCACGGTCGACGGGCGTGACGTGGGGGCCGTCGCCGAAGTCCTGCACACCCCCGCCGGGGAATTGCTCGCAATCCGGCGTGGCGACGACGGCGAGGTGCTGGTGCCCTTCGTGTCCGCGATCGTCGTCTCAGTGTCGTTGGCGGACAAGCTGATCGAGATCGATCCCCCCGACGGCTTGTTGGATTTGGCGTAGCCGTGCGAATAGACGTCATCACGATATTCCCGCAATATCTGGAGCCACTGCGGCAGTCGTTGCCGGGAAAGGCAATTGACACCGGGGTGGTGGATTTGCGGGTGCATGACTTACGGCGCTGGACGCATGACGTGCACCGATCGGTGGACGACGCACCGTACGGGGGCGGCCCCGGCATGGTGATGACCGCGCCCGTCTGGGGCGAGGCCCTCGACGAGATATGTTCGGCTGAAACGCTTCTCGTGTTCCCGACGCCAGCAGGCGTGCCGTTCAACCAAAGCACCGCGCAGCGCTGGAGCAACGAGACGCGCCTGGTTTTCGCGTGTGGGCGTTACGAGGGTATCGACCAACGGGTCATCGACGACGCCGCCCGGCGCATGCGCGTCGAGGAGGTGTCTCTCGGTGACTACGTGCTGCCGGGCGGTGAGTCTGCTGCGCTCGTGATGATCGAGGCAGTGGTGCGGCTGCTGCCCAGCGTCCTCGGCAATCCCGAGTCACACCACCAGGATTCGTACTCCGACGGGCTGTTGGAAGGGCCGAGCTACACTAGGCCGCCGTCGTGGCGTGGACTCGACGTGCCCGACGTCCTGCTGTCCGGGGACCACGCGCGCATCGCGGCGTGGCGTCGCGAAATGTCGCTGCGCAGAACGGCGGAACGCCGGCCAGACCTTCTGCACTAACTCAGATTCGGCCGCCCGGGAACATTGTCTTCACGGCCTGGGTCAGGGTGTTGCGTGCGGTGCTGTCGTCTGTGGGTTGAAGCGAGCCGATCACCATGACGTAGCGGTGGTCAGCACCGATCACGCCGGTCGACATGTGCATCCAATTGCCGCCGTCCCAGCAGCACATCCAGCCCTGCTTGACCGCAACCGTTTCATCGGACAGGCCGTCGGGGATGCCGAACCGCTGCGGGTATCCGTCAATGCCTGTCGGGGTCGACTGCGACAAGTCGTTGATAATCACATCGGCCTGCTCCGCGGGCAGCCCACCACTGCCCGTCAGCAGCTTGTCGTAGTAGCGGACCAGGTCGTCGGCGGTGCTCAGCGTGTTGAACCAGCGCCCGTTGTACGGCGCCGACGTGCCCGTCAGCCCGTATCTACTGCTCACGCGCGAAATGATGTCGTCACCGCCGCTACGGTTCCAGAAATCCTCGGCGGCGCCGTCGTCGGATGAGCGCAGCATGACGTCGAACGCATTGCGGTCGGCGGGGGAAAGCTGAATTTGCCCCTTCGCGACCTGCAGCAGGAGGTCATCGGCGATGTAGAGCTTGGCGACCGACGCGATCGGAAAGGATGTGCCGTTGCCGTTGGAGACCATCTGGCCGGTGTGCCGATCCAGGATCACGATCGACATGTCCGCGCCCGCATCCGCGGCGTTCGAGGTCGCCTGCTTCACGCGCGACTCGAGCCCGTCGAACCCGGAACCCACTGTGCTGGGCGGAAATTCAGGGATCGGAACCGATGTGCCCATCGGTGCTACTTGGTTGTGGCCGTGATGGAGGACAGTTGCGCCGTGCGCCTTGGTGACACATGCGCCGACGAGCACGGCCGACAGCAACACTGCGGTCGCGGTCTTGACAAGTGACGGCGGCCGATGCATGACGCTCCTCGTATCCGATCTGGGAAACGGGGCCGACCGCACCGCCGCCCGTTGACTGGCTAGCGTAGCGGGTGCGTCGCTGCCGCGGTGGCGTTCGCAGGTCGTGTCGAAATCGCCTTTTCGTCTCGATTTTGGACGCTTCGGTCGCGATTTCGCCGCGTGATCGCGATCTGGCACAATTGACAGGTTGTCCGCGCGGGCAGGGACAGTTCCCGGCCGCGGAGACCCCGACATCAGAGCCCCTGAGGAAGTATTTCGCCATGAACACGCTCGACTTCGTCGACCAGACGTCGCTGCGCGACGACATCCCGCCCTTCCGCGCCGGCGACACCGTGAATGTGCACGTCAAAGTGATCGAAGGATCCAAGGAACGCATCCAGGTCTTCAAGGGCGTCGTGATCCGCAGGCAGGGCGGTGGCGTCCGCGAAACGTTCACGGTCCGCAAGGAGAGCTACGGCGTGGGCGTCGAGCGCACTTTCCCGGTGCACTCACCCAACATCGACCACATCGAAGTCGTCACCCGCGGCGATGTGCGTCGGGCCAAGCTGTACTACCTGCGCGAGTTGCGCGGCAAGAAAGCCAAGATCAAAGAGCGTCGCTGACTTTGACTCTCCAGTGGCCGTCTCCGCGGTTCGTGTACGCGTGGTTACGCTGATCCCGTGACCGACAGGACGGAATCGGCCGAATCGCCGCCAGAACCACCAGTGGCCACGGAATCCGATGAGACCGACGCCCATCCAGAGCCGTCGCCCCCCGAAGAGAACGAGAAAAAGAAGAAGCGGTCGACGCTGAAAGAGACCGCGCTCCTGATCGTGATCGCGGTGGGCATCTACTACGTGATGCTGACGTTCGTCGCCCGGCCGTACCTGATCCCGTCGGAGTCGATGGAACCGACGCTGCATGGCTGCACGGGATGCGTCGGCGACCGCATCATGGTCGACAAGCTCACCTACCGCTTCGGTTCGCCTCGCCCGGGCGACGTGATCGTCTTCAAAGGGCCGCCGCCGTGGGACATCGGTTACAAGTCGATCCGCTCACGCAACTCAGTCGTGCGATGGGGCCAGAACCTGCTGTCGTTCATCGGATTCTTTCCTCCCGACGAGAACGATCTGGTGAAGCGGGTGATCGCCGTCGGCGGCCAGACTGTGGAATGCCGCGCCAACACCGGGCTCACCGTGGACGGCAAACCGTTGTATCAGCCGTTCCTCGACCCGCAGACCCTCGGTTTCGACCCGAACGTCTACAAGTGTCTTGGCCCCGACTTCGGCCCCGTCAAGGTGCCGGACGGTCGACTGTGGGTGATGGGCGACAACCGCACTCATTCCGCGGATTCCCGCGCCCACTGCACCAGCGTTCCGGCTGATCTGCAGCGCGGGATCTACTGCACGGGTGACCCGATGTCGGGGACGATTCCAGTGGGCAACGTCATCGGCAAGGCGAGGTTCATCGCCTGGCCGCCGTCGCGTTGGGGTGGAGTGAGTTCGGTGGACATTCAAAAGAGATGAGCGCTCGCGCGAAGAGCAGAAGGCCAGGACAGTAGTCCCCATGCCACACGGCTTTCGGCAGAACAGTGCGTGGCCACCGCGGGCGGTGATCCGCAAGGCGTCGGGCTTGCGCACGCTTGAGTCTGCGCTGCATCACAGCGGGCTGGGCCCGGTCGCCGGCGTCGACGAGGTCGGCCGCGGAGCCTGCGCCGGGCCGCTGGTGATCGCCGCCTGCGTGCTCAGCCCGAACCGGCTCAAAAGCCTCGCCGACCTAGACGACAGCAAGAAGCTGACCGAGAAGTCGCGTGAGTCGCTGTTCCCCGTCATCCGCCGCTACGCGCTGGCGTACCACGTGGTGTTCGTCCCGCCGCGCGAAGTCGACCGGCGCGGCGTCCACGTCGCCAACATCGAGGGAATGCGACGCGCCGTCGCCGGCCTTGCGGTCCGGCCCGGCTACGTGCTGTCCGACGGCTTCCGGGTGCCGGGGCTGCCGATGCCGTCGTTGCCGGTGATCGGCGGCGACGCGGCGGCTGCGTGCATTGCCGCGGCCAGCGTGCTGGCGAAGGTCAGCAGGGACCGGTTGATGGTCGCGATGGACGCCGAATATCCGGGATACGGGTTCGCCGAACACAAGGGTTACTGCACCAACGCCCACGCGGCGGCGTTGAACAAGCTCGGTCCGTCCGAAGTGCACAGGTACTCGTTCATCAACGTGCGCCGGTCCGCGATCGAGTTCACGGTGCCGGACGAGCACGTGGAGCAGGCGTGAGAGAAGATATGGACGTAATGAAAAGGACAGCCCTCTAGATGAGCGCCGAGGATCTCGAGAAGTACGAAACCGAGATGGAGCTCTCGCTCTACCGCGAATACAAGGACATCGTCGGTCAATTCAGCTACGTGGTGGAAACGGAGCGACGGTTCTACCTCGCCAACAGTGTCGAGCTGATCCCGCGCAATGCCGAAGGGGAGGTGTACTTCGAACTTCGGCTCGCCGACGCGTGGGTCTGGGACATGTACCGGCCGGCCCGCTTCGTCAAGCAGGTGCGGGTAATCACTTTCAAGGACGTCAACATCGAAGAGGTCGAGAAGCCAGAGCTTCGGCTGCCCGATTAGCCGCCAGCGCTAGTGCATCTCCCACGGCGCGCCGTAGGTGGTGACGCTGTCGCCTTCTTTTGACGTGAGCCGGGCAAAAGGTCGCAATGTGACGCCGCCGCTTGCGCCGGTCACCGAACCGTGTGCGCCGGCGATGGCGACGGCGCCGTCCGCGCCGGAGACGTCGACTTTAAACGTGGACACTTCGTGCAGGCCGGGACCGTTGCCCACGTCGACTGCAACAGACGTGCCCGGCAACAGCGGCGGCGAGGTGATCAGCAGGGCCCCGTTCTGCGAGAAGATCCCGGGGATGTCGGACTGGTCGAGGTTGAAATTCGGTGTGGTGTAGCTGAAGTTGACGCCGTTGCCCATCTGCCACGGGAAGCTGACCTGGTAGCCCAATTCCAGTGTGCCGCTGAAGTCGTCAGCGTCGTCGCCGGTGACGTGGTAGACCGCGCGGCCATTCTCGAACCATTCGCGGGTGAGGGGATTGCCGTCCAGTGGCGTCACCCCGTTGAGCACGACGTCCCACTGCTGGATGTTCAGCGTCCGGCCCTGACCGTCGTCTTGGCTCAACTCGTTGTCCAACGCGGCATGTGACGTTCCCATGCTGAGCGAAAGCGCCGTCCCCGCCGCGACCAGCGCCACCAATGTCCGGAGGATCGTCTTCATCTTCTCCTCACGCGAATATCAAACGTGGGCGGCGGGCCAAATCGGTAAAGCATTCGCTTGTGTGGCGCAAGAATTCCGCGCGGCGTCGTTCCCGGCCGATCCAAAAGATAGCGGTGTAACTTCCGGGTCGGCAATAGCCGGTGTCATTTGCTAGCCAAACTGACACGAACTTGTTGTCAATCGGCGTTCGTGCCGTGACTGCCATTTCGGGCGCAACCGGATGTGCATGTGCTATATGGCCAGAGAAGTAGCAGTGATCTGCTGGTTTATGTTAATCCGAGGTCATTCGGCAGGTCGGCCCGCTGTTCGCATGCGCGACCTCTAGTGCGTTGGTGTGTCTGTCGGTTATCTGGCCGCGCTGGTGATTTCGGTTCGCAAAATGTTTGCCTGAATGGCTCAAGCGTCAAGCCCCTGCTGGGCCAGCCACTGCGCGCCGCGGCGTTTGGAGGCGCGCGACAGCCAGGCATCTTGGATCAGCTCGGCGAGTTCGTCGCGAGCCATTTTGTGCAATTCCGATGCGCGCACCAGGACAGAGGGATGCCCGTCGAAGTGAGGCGTCGTGAAGCATGGGCTCCGCGGATCCTGCACGAGCGCATTCTTGTCGGCCTCGGAGCCGACCCAGATGACGATGACGTCCGCATACAGTTCGCCGGTGGCCGGATCCCGGGCGTCCGGGCGCGGGTTTCGGAAGAAGACGAACGACTTGCCGCCGACCTGATAGATCGCGTTGCCTTTGGGACCGTCGATGCGCGTGCTGTGCGGCATCGCTGCCGCGATCTTGTGCACGTCGTTGACCGTGGCCGCTCGGGCGCCCATGCCCGAACAATACGGCGATACTCTGCGGACGTGAGTGTGCAGACACTGCGCGGCGCCGTCGACGATGACGCGCTCGGCCCGACGTTGATGCACGAACACGTCTTCGTCGTGAACCCGGAAATCATCGAGAATGTGCCCACTGACTGGGACGAGGAATCCGCGCTCACCGACGCGGCGCGGCGGCTCGACGAGCTGTACGCGGCCGGCATCCGCACGATCGTCGACCTCACGGTGATCGGCCTCGGCCGATCGATAGCCCGCCTGCTTCGGGTCCCCATCACCAGCCCGCTCAATATCGTTGTCGCGACAGGCATTTACGCGTTTCATGACCTCCCGTCGTATTTCAAGTTCCGCAAGTCCGAAGTGCTGGTCGACCACTTCGTGCGCGAGATCGAAATCGGCATCGACGACACCGGTGTGCGGGCCGGCATCTTGAAGTGCGCGACCGACGAGGAGGGCGTGACCCCCGGCGTCGAAAAGATCCTGCGGACGGTGGCCAGGGCCCATGTGCGCACCGGCGTGCCGATCTCAACTCACACTCATGCGGCCACTCGGCGCGGGCTCGACCAACTCCGGATCTTCGCCGAAGAGGGCGTGGACCCTACCCGCGTGGTGATCGGTCACAGCGGCGACACCACCGACGTCGATTACCTTCTCGCTGTTGCGGATTCGGGCGCTTACCTCGGGATGGACCGGTTCGGCATCGACACCTATCTCGGGTTCGACGAGCGCGTCGCGACAGTCGCGCGATTGTGCGCACTGGGTCGCGCGGACCAGATCGTGCTGAGCCACGATGCGTCTTGCTACATCGACTACTTTCCGGGCGGGCGACCGCCCAAGGCACTGCCGAACTGGCACTACCTCCACATCACCCGTGACGTCCTGCCGGCGCTGAGGTCCCACGGCGTCACAGAGGAACAGATCACGCAGATGCTCGTGGTCAATCCTCGTCGCGTGCTAGGCGGTGTTTCCTAGCGGCCTGTGGATGAAATGCAATGTGGGGATAACCCGGCGGTTTGACGTTCGGATGTGACTTGGCGGTCGGGGGTTGTCGGTGCCACTGCGCACGATCGGCGCATGACATCGATAACGCGCGCAGAGCTCGGCGCCCTGGGTGAGCGACTGGCCGCCGAGCACCTGCAGAGCCTGGGACTGGTTGTACTGCAACGCAATTGGCGTTGTCGCTACGGCGAGCTGGACCTGATCGCGACTGATCTTGGCGCGCGCGCAGTGGTGTTCGTCGAAGTCAAGACGCGCACGTCCGACCAGTTCGGCGGACTGGCGGAGGCGGTCACGCCGGAAAAGCTGCGCCGACTGCGGCGGCTCGCGGCGCTGTGGCTCGCGCAGCAGGACAAGCGGTGGGCGTCGGTGCGCATTGACGTGGTCGGGGTGCGGATCGGACGGCGGCGAATCCCCGAGATCACTCATCTGGAAGCGGTCGGCTGATGGCGCTCGGCCGGGCGTTCTCGGTGGCCGTGCGCGGCGTCGCCGGCGAGATCGTCGAAATCGAGGCCCACATCACCTCAGGCCTGCCAGGGGTGCATCTGGTCGGCCTGCCCGACGCGGCGCTGCAGGAATCCCGCGACCGGGTCCGCGCCGCGATCCAGAACTGCGGCAACAGCTGGCCGATGTCGCGGCTCACCCTTGCGCTGTCGCCGGCGACGCTGCCGAAGGTCGGTTCTGTCTACGATGTCGCGCTGGCCGCCGCGGTCTTGGCCGCCGATGGCAAGGTTCCCGCCGCGCTATTGGAGAAGACGGTGCTGCTGGGTGAGCTGGGGCTCGACGGACGGGTCCGTCCCGTCCGCGGCGTGCTTCCCGCGGTAATCGCTGCCAAACGAGAGGGCTGGCCGGCGGTCGTGGTGCCGGTGGCGAATCTCGCGGAGGCGGCGCTCGTGGACGGCATCGAGGTTCGCGGCGCCCGCACGCTGCGGCAAGTGCAGTCTTGGCTCGACGGCGCCGACACCCTCGAGGAGTGCGACGCCGTCGACGTCGAGGACCCCGACGACGGGCCCGACCTCGCGGATGTCGTCGGGCAGCCGCAGGCACGCTTCGCAGTCGAGGTCGCTGCCGCCGGTGGACACCACCTGATGCTCACCGGCCCGCCCGGTATCGGCAAAACGATGCTCGCACAACGTCTTCCGGGGTTGCTGCCGCCGCTCGGCGAGGAGGAGTCGCTGGAGGTCACCGCCATTCACTCGGTCGCCGGTCTGCTGTCACCCACGACGCCGTTGATCAAGCGTCCGCCGTTGGTGGCGCCGCACCACACCGCGAGTGTGGCGTCGCTGATCGGCGGCGGCAGCGGATTGGCGCGACCGGGCGCGGTCAGCCACGCACACCGCGGTGTGCTCTTTCTCGACGAGTGCGCCGAAATCGGCGCACACGCTTTGGAAGCGTTGCGAACTCCGTTGGAAGAGGGCCAGGTTCGGCTCGCCCGCCGCGACGGGGTCGCCGTCTATCCGGCCCGCTTCCAGTTGGTGTTGGCGGCCAACCCGTGTCCCTGCGCGCCGTCGGATCCACGCGACTGCATCTGTGCGGCCGCAGTCAAGCGCCGCTATCTCGGCAAGCTTTCGGGACCGCTGCTTGATCGGGTGGACCTGAAGGTGCAGATGTATCGAGTGCGCACCGGCGCACTGAACGCCGACGTCGGCGAGTCGACGCGGGTCGTGCGGGAGCGCGTCATCCGGGCGAGGGCAGCGGCGGCCGAGAGGTGGCGGCCCTACGGTGTGCGAACCAACGCAGAGATATCGGGTCCGCTTCTGCGGCAACGTTTTCGGCTCAGCCGCGATGCCATGGACCCGCTGCGGCGGGCACTCGACCGGGGGCTGCTGAGCATCAGGGGAGTCGACCGCACAGTCCGGGTCGCGTGGACGCTGGCCGACCTTGCCGGACGCGAGCGTCCGGGCATAGAGGAAGTGACGACGGCGATGGGGTTTCGTCAGATGGGAGCAGACCGATGACCGACGAGCGGCGGGCGTGGGCGTATCTGACGCGGGTGGTAGAGCCACCGTCCGACCAACTCGCCGCGCTGGTGGCCGACGTGGGCGCGGCGGAGGCCGCCGAACGGGTGCGCAAGGGTGCAGTCTCCGCGGAATTGGCCCGCGCCACCGAGGCACGTCGTGAGATCGACTGCGCGGCTGAAGATCTCGAGCGCATAGATCGGCTGGGTGGTCGATTGATCATGCCGGACTCTGACGAATGGCCGACGATCGAGTTCACTTCGTTTGCCGGTGTCGACCGTCGGCGCCACGCGGCCGGCATGGCACCGCTTGCACTCTGGGTGATCGGAGATCTCGCGGTCAACGAGGTGGCATCGCGGGCGGCAGCGGTCGTCGGCACCCGGGCGTCCACAACGTACGGCGAACACGTCGCGACGGACCTGGTCGCAGGTCTCTGCGAACGCGACGTCGCCGTCGTCTCCGGCGGAGCATTCGGAATCGACGGGGCCGCGCACCGGGCGGCGCTCGCCGAGGACGGCCGCACGGTCGCGGTGCTGGCGGGCGGCGTCGACGTGCCCTACCCGGTCGACCATTCGGCGCTGCTGCACCGCATCCGGCGGTCCGGGCTGCTGGTGAGCGAGTACCCGCCCGGCATTCGTCCGGCACGGCACCGGTTCCTCGTCCGCAATCGGTTGGTAGCCGCTCTGGCAGGTGCCACCGTGGTCGTCGAGGCTGGGCTGCGCAGCGGAGCGGCCAACACCGCCGCCTGGGCGCGGGCACTCGGGCGGGTGGTGTGCGCCGTGCCGGGCCCCGTCACGTCGTCGGCATCGGCCGGCTGCCATGAATTGATAAGGGCGGGAGCCGAGTTGGTGACTCGTTCTGAACAGCTCGTCGAGATCGTCGGACGGGTCGGCGAACTGGCCGACGAGCCGGAGCGCCCGTCGTCGGCGCTGGACGGTCTCACGGATGTCGGCAAGCGCGTGTACGAGGCATTGCCCGCCCGTGGGGTGCGGTCGGCGGACGAGCTGTCGATCGAGTCGGGCCTGCCCGTCGCCGCGCTGCAGGGTCAGCTCGCGCTGCTGGAGCTCGCCGGGCTGGCGGTCCAAGACGAAGGGAGGTGGAGGCTGGTCAAGTCGAAGTCATAGTTTTGGTGCTGAGCGGGTACGCACCGAACATGGCAGTCCTCGCAATAGTCCTGGCAGTCGTGGGTGTCGTGTTGATCGTGTTGGGGATCGTGCTGTTCGCCAACGGTGCGGGCGTGAATCCCGAGGGCAGCACCGAGGTTGAACGCGTCAGACAAGGGTTCGCCCGGGTGCCCTACCGCGACGTCTTCGGACTCATGCCCCGGTCGGTCAAATTGGCGACCGACCCGGAGGCGAGCCGGCGGGATCGAGCGAGGGCGGCGGGTTCGTTCAGCGTGTTGGTCGGTCTCCTGCTGATCTGCCTTGCCGTGCTGTCCGGAATTGCAGCCGCCCTGTGAGCACCGAGCCGTACGTATAGTCGGGGGTCAGCCACTCGATTCGGGGAGGGGATTTGTCAGGACGGCCTGTGCACACGTTCGAAGTCGTGCGCACCGAACAGGTGACACCACACATGGTGCGAGTTGTGCTCGGCGGCAACGGGTTCGACACATTCGAGCCGAACAAGTTCACCGACGCCTACTGCAAGGTTCTCTTTGTTCGCGACGACATCGAGTTTGCGGCGCTGCCCGCGCCGCTGACCCTGAACAGCTTCCAAACGCTGCCCGCCGAGCGTCAGCCTCCGATTCGCACGTTGACCGTGCGCCGCGCCGATCCCGACAAGCGCGAGATCGCCATCGACTTCGTCGTGCACGGCGACCACGGGGTCGCCGGCCCGTGGGCGTCGTCGGCGCAGCCTGGTCAGCCGGCGTACCTGATGGGTCCCAGCGGGGCGTACGCACCGGACCCGACCGCTGACTGGCACCTGATCGCCGGGGACGAGTCGGCGCTTCCGGCGATCGCCTCCGCGCTCGAAGCGTTGCCGGCCGACGCGGTCGCGCAGGTGTTCGTCGAGGTTTCGGGACCTGACGACGAGATCGAGCTGCACTCGCCGGCGGACCTCAACGTGAAGTGGATCTATCGCGGTGGCCGAGCCGACCTGGTCGCTGCGGATCGGGCGGGTGACCATGCGCCGCTGATCAGTGCGGTCAAAGAGGCCGATTGGCTGCCGGGACAAGTCCAGGTCTTCATCCACGGCGAGGCGCAGACAGTCATGCACAATCTGCGTCCGTATGTCCGCAAAGAGCGGGGCGTCGAGGCCGAGTGGGCGTCGATCTCGGGCTATTGGCGCCGGGGGCGCACTGAGGAGACGTTCCGGCAGTGGAAGAAGGAACTGGCCGCAGCGGAGGCGGGACAGGCTTAGACACGCGGCACGCTTGCCCAGGCTGGGGCGCCGCATCTGCGAATCTAGGGTGGTGACCCGTCCGGCCGCGTTCGCCGCGATTCTCGACGAATTCGCCGACTATCTGCTGCTCGAACGGGGACGATCCGCTCACACGCACCGGGCGTACATCGGGGACATCGGCGCACTGTTCGACTTCCTGGCGGCCACGAAACCTGACGCGACGCTCGCCGACCTGACGCTGCCGGTCATGCGATCGTGGTTGGCCACACAAGCAGGGGCCGGGGCGGCACGAACGACATTGGCGCGCCGCACGTCCGCGGCGAAGACGTTCACCGCGTGGGCGACGCGGCGTGGGCTGTTGACGTCCGATCCGGCGACTCGGCTGCAGATGCCGAAGGCCCGTCGCACGCTGCCCGCAGTGCTGCGCCAGGACCAAGCGCTGGACGCGATGGCCGCTGCGAAATCCGGTGCGGCCGAGGGCGATCCGATCGCATTACGCGATCTGTTGATCGTCGAGCTGCTGTATGCGACGGGGATTCGCGTCAGTGAATTGTGCGGGCTGGACGTCGACGATGTCGACATCGGGCGACGTCTGCTGCGGGTGCTGGGCAAGGGGAACAAGCAGCGAACCGTGCCGTTCGGTGATCCGGCACAGGCCGCCCTGACGGGGTGGCTCACTGACGGCCGTCCCGCGTTGGCAACGTCCGCATCCGGCAATGCACTGCTGCTGGGGGTGCGCGGGCGCCGGATCGACCAGCGTCAGGCGCGCACCGTCGTGCATCAGACGATCGCCGCGGTCGACGGTGCGCCGGACATCGGGCCGCACGGGCTACGGCACAGCGCCGCAACGCATTTGCTTGAAGGCGGCGCTGATCTACGAGTCGTTCAGGAGCTACTGGGGCATTCGACCTTGGCCACCACACAGCTCTATACGCATGTATCGGTTGCCCGATTGCGCGCAGTACACGATCAGGCACACCCTCGCGCCTGAGAACCTGCACAATGAGTTCCTCCACGGTGTGGCGGGAGGCGGCAGATGAAGCGAGGGGTCAGTTGGGCGACGGCCCTGCTGCTCTTGGTCGCCGGCGTCGCGGGGTGTGGACGGACCGTGGACGGAGAAGCACATGTGGCCCGCGGCGGCGGCGCTGCAACGACCGATCTCATCTACAGCCAGTCCGACCTCGATCGCCTTCTGCTCAGCGATGCGCAGATCAACGCGATCATGGGCACGAAGACGATGACGACCTGGCGGACCTACACCGGGATGCCGGAGGCCGCCGGCGAAGTGTATTCGTCGCCGCAGTGCGCAGTCGCGCTCTTCAACACGACGGTGCCGGCCTACCACGCAAGCGGTTTCGTCACCGCTCGCGGCAGGAAAATCGGCGAGCCGTCGGCGGATGCTCTCTACCATGACATCGACGAAGCCGTCGTCGCCTTCCAAAGTGCCGGCGACGCACGGGGATTCGTCGACGCCGCCACCAAAGCTTGGCACGACTGCTCCGGGAGGAACGTCACCTACACCGATCCCGGCGGGCAGCAAGATCCGTGGACCATCGGTGTGCCCAGGACGGTCGGGCCGATCATCGCGATCAAGAACACCAGCACCGACGAGTGGGGGTGCGGCCACGCGATGACGACGAGAGCCAACCTCGTCGTCGATGTCGACGCGTGCGGCTACACGATCACCGACCAGGCGATCACGATCGTGAGGGCGATCACGACCGCGTCGGCTTGAGCCGGATCGGGGTGGACGCCAACAAGCCGAGAGGGTCGACGTAGTCGGCGGCTGATGCCGGGCCCCACATCGCGCCCCAATGCAAACAGGCTGCCGCCGGGCAGCCGGGGTGGCCGGGCTGCAAATCACCGATGACGGTTTCAGTCGCGACGAGCTGGCCGACGTGCACCGCGGGCCGCACCGGCTCGTAGCTGGTGTGCAGCCCTCCCGGATGGGCGATCGACACCACCGGCCGGCCCGCCAGCTCGCCCGCGAACACCACCGTTCCTGCTGCCGCCGCGAATACCTGCTGACCAGGGCTGCCCGCAAGGTCGACGCCGCGATGGCCGCGATTCCAGTTCGGCGTGGGAGCGTCGAACGTGCGGACCACCGCCGGGCGAGGCCGCAGCGGCCAGTCGAAGCGGTACCCCTCGGCGTGGGCCGGGACGGCCAAAAGCAGCGTGGCCGCCAAGGCGGCGAAGCGGCGCATCCGTCTAGTGCAACGTCCGACGAGGCGGGTGCGCCACCGTGTGTGCCGCGGCTGTGGATAAACCCAGCTCGGGCGCGTGTAGACTCCTACCCGCAGCTCGCGAAAGCGGGCTGACTTCGCGCGCCTGCAAGCCTCGATCGCCGAGGGGAACATCGGCAGGTCCCGTCCTAGACGGGTCTGGTGTTCCGCAGGTGCCAGGGCCCGTCATCACCGGATGCCGGGCGGCAACCGACTACATAAGGACATGGCCGAATATGGCTGTCGTAACAATGAAACAGCTGCTTGACAGCGGCACCCACTTCGGGCATCAGACTCGTCGCTGGAATCCCAAGATGAAGCGGTTCATCTTCACCGACCGCAATGGCATCTACATCATCGACCTGCAGCAGACGCTGACTTACATCGACAAGGCGTACGAGTTCGTCAAGGAGACCGTCGCGCACGGCGGGACGATCCTGTTCGTCGGCACCAAGAAGCAGGCCCAGGAGTCCATCGCCGGCGAGGCGACCCGCGTTGGCATGCCGTACGTCAACCAGCGCTGGCTGGGCGGCATGCTGACCAATTTCTCGACGGTGCACAAGCGGTTGCAGCGCCTCAAGGAACTTGAGGCCATGGAGCAGACCGGCGGCTTCGAGGGCCGGACCAAGAAGGAAATCCTCGGGCTGACCCGCGAGAAGAACAAGCTCGAGCGCAGCCTCGGCGGTATCCGCGACATGAACCGGGTGCCCTCGGCGGTCTGGGTCGTCGACACCAACAAGGAGCACATCGCCGTAGGCGAGGCCCGCAAGCTGGGCATCCCGGTGATCGCGATCCTCGACACCAACTGCGACCCCGACCTCGTCGACTACCCGATTCCTGGCAACGACGACGCCATCCGTTCAGCCGCACTGCTGACGAAGGTGATCGCCGCCGCCGTCGCCGAGGGTTTGCAGGCGCGCGCCGGCGTCGGTAACGGCGACAAGGCAGAGGCCGGAGAGGCCGAGCCGCTGGCCGAGTGGGAGCAGGAGCTGCTCGCCCAGGCCACTGCTGATGCTGCGGCAAGCGCTGCCGCCGACACCGAACCGAAAACTGAGACTTCGTAGGGAAGGCAAAACATTGGCGAACTTTTCCGCTGCCGACGTCAAGCGACTGCGGGAGCTCACCGGCGCCGGCATGCTCGACTGCAAGAACGCGTTGACCGAATCCGACGGCGACTTCGACAAGGCCGTCGAACTGTTGCGCATCAAGGGCGCCAAGGACGTCGGCAAGCGCGCGGAGCGATCGACGGCCGAGGGCTTGGTGGCCGCAAAGGACGGCGCGCTGATCGAATTGAACTGCGAGACAGACTTCGTCGCGAAGAATGCGGAATTCCAAAAGCTTGCCGAGGATGTCGTCGCGGCTGCGGTGGCGTCCGGTGCCTCCGACGTCGACGCGCTGAAGGCCGCCTCGATAGGGGACAAAACCGTCGAGCAGGCAATCGCTGACATGTCCGCGAAGATCGGCGAGAAACTGGAACTGCGCCGGGTCGCCTCGTTCGACGGAACCGTTGAGGCCTACTTGCACAAGCGATCTGCGGACCTGCCGCCGGCGGTCGGTGTGCTGGTCGAGTACACGGGCTCGGATTCTTCGGCGGCGCACGCGGTGGCTTTGCAAATCGCCGCGTTGAAGGCGCGCTACCTTTCCCGTGACGACGTGCCCGAGGATGTGGTCGCCAACGAGCGTCGGATCGCCGAGGAGACAGCGCGTGCCGAGGGCAAGCCGGAGCAAGCATTGCCCAAGATCGTCGAGGGTCGGCTGAACGGGTTCTTCAAAGACGTTGTGCTGCTTGACCAACCGTCGGTATCCGACAACAAGAAGACGGTGAAGGCGCTGCTCGACGAGGCAGGCATCACGGTAAGCCGGTTCGCCCGCTTCGAGGTCGGTCAGGCTTAGCGGTGGGCCGCGACGGTCGCGTGCACGCCTTTCGCGACGACGCGTTGGGTGAGGACGACACCGTCGCACTCGTCGGGCGACTTCGCTCGGGTGACGTGTCGGCCCCGGAGTTGGTCGACGCCGCGATCGCGCGCGTCGAGGCCGTCAATCCGGCGCTGAACGGCTTGGCATTCGAGGCGTTCGACCGGGCGCGTGAGCAAGCGACTCATGCTGGCTCGGGGTTCTTCGCCGGTGTCCCAACGTTTTTCAAGGACAACGTCGAAGTCGCCGGGATGCCGACGATGCAGGGCACCGACGCGTGGACGCCGACGCCGGCTCACAAGGATGGCGATTGGGCGAGGCTGTTCCGCGCCACGGGCGTGGTTCCGCTGGGCAAGACGCAGCTGTCGGAGTTCGGGTTCAGCGCTGCGGCCGAGCATCCGCGGATCGGTGCGGTGCGCAACCCATGGAACACCGACCACACCGCGGGCGCGTCGTCGTCGGGCTCGGGGGCGTTCGTCGCCGCCGGAGTCGTGCCGTTGGCGCACGCGAACGACGGGGGCGGCTCAATCCGTATTCCGGCGTCCTGCAACGGATTAGTGGGGCTGAAGCCGACGCGCGGCCGGATGCCGCTGGACAAAGAGATGCGGCAGATGCCGCTGCGCGTGGTGCACAACGGCGTGGTGACACGTTCTGTGCGTGACACCGCCGCGTTCTACCGTGAAGCCGAATGCATTTCGCCGTCTCGCAAGCTGCCCGCGATAGGTGATGTGACGGGTCCCAGCAAGCAACGACTGACGATCGCGGTGATCACCCGTTCGCTGTTTCGCGAGTCGGAGCCTGAAATCCGCGAACTGACGCTGAAGACCGCCGCTCTGCTGGAGGAGCTCGGGCACCGCGTCCAGCACCTCGACAGTCCGCCGGTGCCAAAGCATTTCGCCGACGACTTCGTTCTGTATTACGCGTTCCTGGGCTATGCGTTGGTGCACGGCGGGCGCCGGATGTTCGGCGACAGTTTCGATCGCAGCAAGCTGGACAACCTGACATTGGGCTTCGAGCGGCACGCCGCCCGCAATCTGCATCGGCTGCCGCTGGCCATCGTGCGCCTTCGGGCGATGCGGCGCAGAACGGCGAGGCTGGCTCGCACGTATGACGCGGTCCTGACGCCGACGCTCGCAGACCCGCCCACGCCCGTCGGCCATTTCGATCCGACGGCGTCCTATGAGCAGATCATCGGCAGGCTGATCGAGTGGGTGGCTTTCACGCCGCTGCAGAACGCGACGGGGGACCCAGCTATCTCGCTGCCGCTGGCGGAGTCGTCGGACGGATTGCCGGTGGGGATGATGTTCTCGGCGACGTGGGGACAGGAGCGTCGGCTGCTGGAACTGGCCTACGAGCTCGAAGAGGCGCAGCCGTTCCGGCGGATCCAGGACCAGCCCTAGCTTTCGTTTTGCGTCGACTCTGCGCACAGATCGCGAAAATCGCCCAGATCGCGATCTGAACGCAGAGTCGAAGCGAGGATGTGGGCGACCCCGCCGCGTGCGACGGTCGCGATGAGGCAGGATATGCACGACTTCGAAGGAGGCTGATGGCGGACCACAACGGCGCTCGGCCGCAATACCGGCGGGTGCTGCTCAAGCTCGGCGGGGAGATGTTCGGCGGCGGCCAGGTCGGTCTCGACCCCGACGTCGTGCACCTCGTGGCCCGACAGATCGCCGAGGTCGTCCGCAGCGGCGTCCAGGTGGCCGTCGTCATCGGCGGCGGCAACTTCTTCCGCGGCGCCCAACTTCAGCAGCGGGGGATGGAGCGCACCCGCTCCGACTACATGGGCATGCTCGGTACTGTCATGAACAGCCTTGCGCTGCAAGACTTTCTGGAAAAAGAAGGCATCGCCACCCGCGTGCAGACCGCGATCGCGATGGGCCAGGTCGCCGAGCCCTACATTCCGCTGCGCGCCCGCCGCCACCTCGAGAAGGGCCGCGTCGTGATCTTCGGCGCGGGCATGGGCTTGCCCTACTTCTCCACCGACACCACCGCGGCCCAACGCGCGCTGGAGATCGGCGCCGACGTCGTGCTGATGGCCAAGGCCGTCGACGGCGTCTTCACCGACGACCCTCGCGACAACCCCGACGCCGAGCTGCTCACCGAGATCACCCACCGGCAGGTCATTGACCGCGGACTTCGGGTCGCGGACGCCACCGCCTTCAGCCTCTGCATGGACAACGGTATGCCGATCCTCGTCTTCAACCTGCTTACCGACGGCAATATCGCCCGGGCCGTCGCAGGTGAGAAGATCGGAACACTGGTCACCACGTGAGTTCGCGGACGCGAGGAGCGAGACGGAGGATGGCACTGTGATCGACGAAACCCTCTTCGACGCCGAAGAGAAGATGGAGAAGGCCGTCGCGGTCGCACGCGACGACCTGGCGTCGATCCGCACCGGCCGCGCCAACCCGGGCATGTTCGCCCGTATCACCGTCGACTACTACGGCACGCCTACGCCGATCACCCAGCTGTCGAGCATCAACGTCCCAGAAGCCCGGCTCGTCGTCATCAAGCCGTACGAGCCCTCACAGCTCGCCCCGATCGAGAAGGCGATTCGCGATTCCGACCTCGGCGTCAACCCCACGAATGACGGCAACGTGATCCGGGTGGCCATTCCGCAGCTCACCGAGGAGCGCCGCCGCGACCTCGTCAAGCAGGCCAAGGCCAAGGGTGAGGACGCCCGCGTGTCGGTGCGCAACATCCGCCGCAAGGCGATGGAGGAGCTGCACCGGATCAAAAAGGACGGCGAGGCCGGCGAGGACGAAGTCAAGCACGCCGAGAAGGAACTCGAGAAGACCACCCACACCTACACCGGGCAGATCGACGAGCTCGTCAAGCACAAAGAAGGCGAGCTGCTCGAGGTCTAGGCAGACCGAGCGACCGAACTCCGTGGCAGAACCCGAGGCGACGAAGACATCGCGGGCTGGGCGCAACTTGCCCGCAGCGATCGCCGTCGGTGTGCTGCTGGGCGCGATGGCGATCGCCGTCCTGCTGTTTGCGCCCAAGGGATGGCTCGCTGTGCTGGCCGTCGCCATGCCGATCGCCACGCACGAAGTGTGCCGGCGGCTGCGGGAAGCCGGATACGCGCTACCGGTCATCCCGTTGCTGCTCGGCGGTCAAGCCATGATCTGGCTGACGTGGCCGTACGGGTCGTCCGGTCTGCTAATCGGTTACGGCGCAACGATTGTCATCTGCATGGTGTGGCGGCTGCTCGGCCAGGGGCGCAGCGAGCAACCGGTCAACTACCTGCGCGACATCTCCGCCGCGATATTGCTCGCGACATGGATACCGTTCTTCGCCAGCTTCAGTGCGTTGCTGATCTTCCAAGACCACGGCGGTGAAAGGGTATTCACTCTCATCGCGACAGTCGTCTTCGCCGACATCGGCGGCTACACCGCCGGTGTGTCGTTCGGAAAGCACCCGATGGTGCCGGCGATCAGTCCAAAGAAGTCCTGGGAAGGACTCGGCGGGTCGCTGGTCTTCGGCCTGGCCGCGTCCGTGCTTGCGGTGAAGTACCTTCTGCACCAACCCTTTTGGGTCGGCATCCCACTGGGCCTGTTGCTGGTGGTCACTGGCGTGCTCGGCGACCTGGTCGAGTCTCAGGTCAAGCGCGACCTCGGCATCAAGGACATGGGCACGCTGCTACCCGGACACGGAGGCCTGATGGACCGCATCGACGCGATGTTGCCGTCGGCCGTCGTCAGCTGGATCGTGCTGACGCTTCTGGCGCCCTGACGCCCGCGCGCTGAGCCAGCACGCGGCCGCGCCGAGGACCAAACCCGCGGCAGTGCCGACGTCGGGACGCTGACCGAGCATCAGCCACGAGAGCAGGCCCGCGACAGCCGGGATGACGCAGAACAGCATCGACACCGACGCGGCGCCGTAGACGTTGATCGCCCGGACGTACATCGTCATCGACAGTGTCGCGTTCAGCAGGACGACCGCCGCCACCGCGGCCGCTGCATGCCACGGATTGTGAACGGTCACCGATGCGAGTGACGCGAGCACGACGACGGGCGCGACGCACGCGGCGTTCTGCAGTGTGGCTGACGCCCGGAAGTCGACGTCGGCGCAGAACCGTTGCTGATACACACCGCCGGCCGCGATGCCGGCCAGCGCCGCGACGAGCAGCCACATCACGCTGTCGATGCCACCGACCGCAAGAAGGCGTGTGGCGCATGCGGCCAACACCGCGGCCACGCCGACCATTAGCGCCACCACACGCAAGAAGGTCAACGCCTCACCGAGAAAGAGCGCCCCGAGCACCGCGGTGACCACCGGGTTCATCGAGATGACGACGGCGCCCAAAACCGCCGGCGCCCCGTGCTCCAACGCCACGTACAGGGCGACGAACAGGACTCCCTGCGAAAGCAAACCGCTGACCAGAACATGGACGAGCGTCATGCGTGTGGGCCACGTCACGCCAGCGAGACCCGCCCAGACGCCGAGGATGAGTGCAGCCAATCCGAACCGGAACACCAGCACAACCATCGGTGGCATAGCCGAAACCGCAAGTGCCCCAATGGGATAGCCCAGTGCATAGACGAATGTCAGCGCAGCAGAAAAGCGCAGCGGCATCGGGGACACGTACGCCATGGTGTCCGCTGGCCCGCGCGGCGTCCAATCAATTTCGGCCAACTTCCGGTGAGATACTGACAACGTCATGTCAATGCCCCCGCGCCATTTCGCCGACCTCGACGACCGCGAACGCGTCGACGCGGTCACCGCGGCTGGGCTCCAGGCGTTTCGGGCCAAGCAACTCGCGCATCAGTACTACGCGCGGCTCATCGCCGATCCGCGGGAGATGACCGACCTCCCCGCAGCCGTCCGTGAAACGGTGTCCGGCGCCATGTTCCCTCCGCTTCTGCGGGCTGTTCGTGAAATCGAGTGCGACGCAGGCGAAACGCGAAAGACGTTGTGGCGCGCGGTCGATGGGACCACGTTCGAGTCGGTGGTGATGCGCTACCCGCAACGCAATACCGTGTGCATCTCGTCACAGGCCGGGTGCGGGATGGCCTGCCCGTTCTGTGCCACCGGCCAAGGCGGGCTCACCCGCAACCTGTCGACGGCAGAGATCGTCGAACAGGTGCGCTCGGCGGCAGGGCATCTGCGCGAGTCAGGGCACAGGCTGTCCAACGTGGTCTTCATGGGCATGGGTGAGCCGCTGGCCAACTATGGCCGAGTGCTGAGTGCGGTGCGGCGCATCGTCGACAAGCCGCCCAACGGGTTCGGCATCTCGCAACGATCGGTGACCGTGTCGACCGTCGGGCTGGTGCCCGCGATCCGCCGACTGGCCGACGAGCGTCTGGGCGTCACGCTGGCGCTCTCACTGCACGCGCCCGACGACGAACTGCGCGACACGCTGGTTCCCGTCAACACGCGCTGGAAGGTGGCCGAGGCGCTGGACGCCGCGCGGTACTACGCGGATGCGACAGGCCGGCGGGTCTCGGTCGAATACGCGCTGATTCGCGACATCAACGACCAGCCGTGGCGCGCGGACCTGCTGGGCAAGCGTCTACACGCGGCGCTCGGCCCACTGGTGCATGTGAACCTCATTCCGCTGAACCCGACGCCGGGCAGCCGCTGGGACGCGAGCCCAAAGCCTGTCGAGCGGGAGTTCGTCAGGCGAGTGCGTGCGCAAGGAGTGTCATGCACTGTCAGGGATACGCGAGGCCGCGAAATCGCCGCTGCCTGCGGGCAATTGGCCGCTGAGGGCTAGTGCGTGCGGCCCTTGCGGCGCAGATACCAATCGCGGCCGACGAAGAAGAAGACGAGTGCGGCGAACGCAATGAGGTACCAGTTCTCGACCCAGCCGACGTGATTTCCCCGCATCATTCCCAGCAGGAACAGGCCGAGAATGATGCCGACGACGTGCCACAGCCGCGGCGCGTCGCCGCTCCAGCCCCAGTCGGCTGACGGCACCTCTGCGGTGTCAACTTTGCTGTGTCGTTCAACCTCGGTGCTGGCCATGGCCGACATTCTGGCACAGCGGCCCGCGGCGATGAGTTTTGTGCCGAAGCAAAGTCTGACCCGTCATGACCAAAGAACAGACCAGCGCCATGAAAACCGTGAACGCACCCGTCGAGACGGTATTTGGGATCCTCGCCGACCCCAGCACTCATCAGGCGATCGACGGCACCGGCTGGGTGCGCGAGTCGCTCGACGGCGAACCGATCGCGCGGGCGGGCCAGATCTTCCGGGTGGCGATGTATCACGACAACCACCCGGAGAAGTACTACGAGATGTCGAACCGGGTGCGGGATTACCAGCCGCCGCAGGTCATTTCATGGGAGCCAGGACAGGTGCAGGACGGGAAGCTCGAGTTCGGCGGCTGGGTGTGGCGCTACGACCTCACGCCGTCGGGCCCCAACCAGACAGAAGTGACGCTCACCTACGACTGGTCCGCTGTGCCTGACGAGCTGCGCGCCCACATTCCGTTTCCACCATTCCCTCCGGACCACCTCGCCAATTCGCTCAGCCATCTCGACGAGCTCGCCCGGACACCGATGCACCGATGAGACCCAGGCACGGTCCCAGCTCGTGCCGCGGAGTCGCCGTCAGCAAGCGTCGCCGACTTCCTGACGGCGCGAACCGCCGCCGTCCTAGTCTGCCCAGGGCCCGACGCCGCCGACCTTCTCGATCGTGATGTGAGTCAGGTATCCGGGTGGTGAGCCGGGCGGAGGGAAACCGGTGCCCGGTCCGAAGATCGTCGTGGCGATCTGGTCGAGCAGTTCGGGTGCGCCGCCCTCGTCGACGCGTGCTGTGCCCTTAATCGACAGATAGGGCGTCTGGGGCCCGCTGCGGTCGGTGGACACGATGGTCACCGCCACGCGGGGATCACGCCGGATGTTTCGGATCTTCTGATGCTCCTGCAGATGGGCGGTGACCAACTCATCACCGCCGTCGGCCGTGCTCTGCACCACGATCCAGACCACGCTTATTTGTGGGCTGCCGTCGCGATTGATCGTGACCAGCGTTGCCGGGTTGGAACCGATGAGTTCGCGTGCGGTGTCGTCGAGCTTCATGTGTTTTCCTCCAGCATTTGTCGGGACGTGAGGTCGTGAGCGAGCCATCGTCGGTATAGAGGCGGCGTGTCGTTGAAACTCATCGCATGCGCGACGGGGCCTCAACACATTGGCGCGCACGCCGATGAGTCTGGTAATCCTCGGGCCTCTGCCATTGCGGGAGGTGTGTGTTGAGGAGAGCCGCGGTGGTGCAGTACCTCACGACCGACCAGGGTGCCCAGCGCAACCTCGAGCTGATCGAGGAAGTGCTGATCGAACTGGCTGCTCGAGATCCTGGGGGAGTCGAGTACCAGGTGCTGATGTTCGATGACGGTGTTGGATTCATGCATGTCGTTGCGTTCGACGGCACTGCGGATCCGTTTGCGGAATGCCTCGCTTACCGCGAATTCCACCATGCACTCGCCGAGCGCCTCGCCGCACCGCCGATCGTGAGGTATGCGGCGTTGATCGGCTCCTACCACGGCTGTCAGCCAGCTGATCTCACGTGACGGCGATGAGTTCGGACCGATGGGCTCCTCAGTAGTGCTGAGGGAAGGAGCCAAAATGAAAATCCCGCATACCGCGTCGCGCGAGGAGTGGCTGGCCGCACGCCTGGAACTATTGGCCAAGGAGAAGGCGGCCAGCCGCGAGCTCGCTGCGTTGGCCGAGCAACGCCGAGCACTTCCTGCCGTCGCCATAGACAAGGACTATGTGTTCCACGGCGCGGGAGGCAAGGCCACCCTGGTCGACCTGTTCGAGGGCCGCAGCCAGCTGATCGTCTACCACTTCATGTGGCTGCACGACATCGATGAGGGTTGTCCGAGTTGCTCGTTCGCCGTGGATGACATGCCCGATCCGGTCCATCTCAACCAGGGCGCGGATACCACATTGGCATTGGTGTCGCGCGTGCCGTACGCGAGGATCAGCCAGTTCAAGGCCCGCATGGGATGGCAACTGCCCTGGTACTCATCACATGGCAGCGATTTCAACTACGACTTCCACGTCAGCAACGACGAGTCGATCGCACCGGTCGAATACAACTACAAGGACAAGGCCGCGCTGGTGCGCGATGGACTGGAGTATGTGGCTACCAAAGGGGCCGACGGGCAAGGGGTGAGCGTCTTCGTCCAGGACGACGGCCAGGTGTTTCACACCTATTCGGCCTACGGTGTCGGTGCTGATGTCATGCTGAGCACCTACCGGTTCCTCGATCTGACCCCATTAGGCCGCCAGCGCTACATCAACGAATGGCCGTGGCACGACACGTACGGGGTACCGCATCGTCATGAGCACCACCATTGATGGGCGAGACGACTTCGCGCGGATGGCCGAGCCGTTTCGGCGCGAGCTGATCGCCTACGGCTACCGCATGCTCGGCTCTGTCGACGATGCCGAAGAAGTCGTGCAGGACGTCTACCTCGAGGCGTGGCGGGCCTACGACCGTTTCGAAGGACGCTCATCACTGCGCACCTGGCTGTATCGCATTGCCACACGGGCGTTCCTGAAGGCCATTGATCGCGGGAAGCGCCGTCCGTTGCCGTCCGACCTTCATACGCAGGCCGCCGACCCGACCGCGCGCGTGCTGGCTCGCAATCCGGAGCTGGCATGGCTGCAGCCCGCCCCTGATTCACTGCTGGTCGCCACGACAAGCGATCCGGCCACCGTGGTGGCGGCGCGCGAAACCATGCGGCTGGCCTTCATGGCCGCATTGCAACTTCTTCCGCCGCGGCAGCGCGCCGTGCTGATTCTGCGCGACGTATTAGCTTGGCCCGCAGCCGAAGTCGCCGCGCTGCTCGATTTGAGTGTGGTCGCTGTCAACAGTGCATTGCAGCGTGCACACGCACGTCTGCCCGCAGACAGTGACACGTTGGTGCAGCCACCTGAAGAGCGCCAACGTGAACTGCTCGACCGCTACGTGGCCGCGTTCCAAAACGCCGACGTTGACGAACTCGTCGCGGTGTTGACCGAGGACGCGCTCTATGAGATGCCACCATTTCTCACGTGGTTTCAGAGCAGCGCGGCGATCGGCGCCTTCCTGGGCCCGCGCATGCGTGGTTTTGGGAAAACGCCAGTCATCCGCACCTCGGCGAATGGACAACCCGCGGTTGCGCTGTACCCGGCAACCGGTGATGGACTGCATCGCCTGCATGCTCTGCATGTACTCACCCTCGTTTCCCAGGGTGTCGGCCGCGTCGTTGCCTTCATGGACATCGATGCGTTGCGACGCTTCAACCTGCCTTCCGTGTTGTCGACCTAAGCAACGTGATCGCAGAAGACGTCGAGCGCATAGCGCGTTTCGCTGCTGAACTGGCTCGGCGGCGGCTACGTGTCACTACTGTGACCTTGGGCAGGTTTGACCGAAGGGAATGTCATGAACGTGCGACGGTGGCATTTCGGGATGGCGTTCGCGATGGCATTGGTTATGGCCGCGTTGATCGTTGGGCTCAACCGATCACCAAGATCGCTCGCCGACGACAGGTTGAACTTCACCGGAACAACCCTCTCCGGCGCCTCCTTCAGCGGCGCCAGTTTGCAGGGCAAGCCGGCGGTGCTGTGGTTCTGGGCGCCGTGGTGCCCGTTCTGCAACGCAGAAGCTCCTGGCGTGAGTCAAGTGTCGGCCGCCAACCCGAAGGTGACTTTCGTTGGCATCGCCGGCCGGGGAGACGTGGGGCAGATGCAGAACTTTGTGTCGAAGTACGGGCTGAGCTTCACGAACCTCAACGACGCGGACGGCTCGCTTTGGGCGAGGTACAACGTGCCGTGGCAACCGGCATATGTGTTCTACCGCGCAGACGGCACGTCGACATTCGTCAACAACCCCACCGCGGCGATGCCCCAGCAAGAGCTGTCCGACCGCGTCGCGGCGCTCCTGACGTAGACCGCCGACTCAGGTGAACCAAGAGCTGCTGGGCCTGGCCTTCGGAGCCGGGCTGGTCGCGGCGCTGAACCCCTGCGGTTTTGCCATGCTTCCCGCTTACCTGGCGTTGGTGGTGCGCGGAGAAGATTCCGAGCCAATCCCGGAGGACGCCGGGCTGTCGACATCCTTGTGCGCGCTCAGCCGGGCGCTGGCGGCAACCGCAGCGATGGCAGCTGGCTTCGTCGCCGTGTTCGGCATCTTCGGCGTGTTAACGGTTTCGCTTGCCTCGACGGTGCAGAGCTACCTGCCGTTCGTCACGGTGGTGATTGGCATTTTGCTTGTCGCCCTTGGCATTTGGCTATTGGCCGGGCGGGAGCTTGCCATGCCCGGCTGGTTCGGTCGCAGTGCGCGGTGGGCGCCGACCGCGCGGCTTGGATCGATGTTCGGCTATGGAGTGAGCTACGCGATCGCCTCGCTGTCGTGCACGATCGGACCGTTCTTGGCCGTCACAGGGGCCAGTCTGCGGGGCGGAACGATCATCGATGGTGTGGCCGTCTACGTCGCGTATGCAGCAGGCATCACCTTGGTGGTCGGCACGCTGGCCGTGGCCGCCGCGTTCGCGAATTCGGCGGTGCTGGAGTGGATGCGATATGTGCTCCCGTTCGTAAACCGAGTCAACGGCGCGCTGCTGATCGTGGTCGGGCTGTATGTCGGCTACTACGGCGTTTACGAAGTGCGGCTGTTCCACGCCAACGGCAACCCGGTGGACCCGTTGGTGAGCGCTGCGGGGCGGTTACAGGGATCACTGGCTGGCTGGGTTTACCAGCACGGCGCGTGGCCCTGGGTTGTTCTGATCGTCGTCTTGCTGGTCGCGGGCGGCGCATCGACGTGGGTTGGCCGCCGCGCCGTCCGCAACCGCGGTAATCGCAGTCGTCAGCAGCCCGAGGGCGAGCCGCCTGGCCGCGCTGAGCTCGCCGACCGGGCCGGGCGTAGCACAATGGGCAGGTGAGCAATCCGATCAAAGTGCTGATCCTCGGCAGCACCGGCTCGATCGGTACGCAGGCCCTGGACGTCATCGCCGCGAACCCGGACCGCTTCGAGGTCGTCGGACTAGCCGCCGGCGGCGCCAACGCGCCACTGCTGGCCCGCCAGCGGGACACCACCGGCGTCAGCAATATCGCGGTCGCCGACGAAGACGCCGCCGAGACCGTCGGCAATGTCACTTATCGCGGACCTCACGCAGCTACCGAGCTCGTCCGCAACACCGACGCCGACGTGGTGCTCAACGCGCTGGTCGGTGCCCTCGGGCTGGAGCCGACGCTGGCCGCGCTCGAGTCCGGGGCCCGCCTTGCGTTGGCCAACAAGGAGTCGCTGATCGCCGGCGGCCCCCTGGTGCTCAAGGCCGCCAAGCCAGGCCAGATCGTGCCCGTCGACTCCGAGCACTCTGCGCTCGCCCAGTGCCTGCGGGCCGGCCGCGCCGACGAGGTGGCCAAGCTCGTGCTGACGGCGTCGGGCGGCCCGTTCCGCGGCTGGTCGGCCGCTGACTTGGAAACCGTGACCCCCGAGCAGGCCGGCGCACATCCGACCTGGTCGATGGGTCCGATGAACACGCTGAATTCTGCGTCACTGGTGAACAAGGGCCTGGAGCTGATCGAGACCCATCTGCTGTTCGGGGTGCCGTACGAGGCCATCGAGGTCGTCGTGCACCCGCAGTCGATCGTGCACTCGATGGTCTCGTTCACCGACGGCTCGACGATCGCGCAGGCCAGCCCGCCTGACATGAAGCTGCCGATCTCGCTCGCGCTGGGCTGGCCGGATCGCGTGCCGAACGTGGCCGCGGCCTGCGACTTCACCGTCGCCGGCAGCTGGGACTTCGAACCGCTCGATGCGGCCGTCTTCCCTGCGGTCGACCTGGCTCGCCACGCCGGTCAACAGGGTGGCTGCATGACCGCCGTCTACAACGCCGCCAACGAAGAAGCCGCCGCGGCCTTCCTGGCCGGACGCATTCGGTTCCCGACGATCGTGCGGACCATTGCCGACGTGCTCGCCAGCGCCGACCAGTGGACCGCGCAACCCGCTACCGTGGAAGACGTACTCGAGGCGCAACGCTGGGCACGGGCCCACGCCAGTCGCGCCGTCGCACAGGAGGTCGCACCCGCTCGATGATGTATGTGATCGGCATCGTGGCGTTCGCCGTCGCGATCCTCATCTCCGTCGCGCTGCACGAGTGCGGCCACATGTGGGTGGCGCGGGCGACGGGCATGAAGGTGCGCCGCTACTTCGTCGGCTTCGGCCCGACGCTGTGGTCGACGCGACGGCCCAACAAACTCGGCTCGACCGAGTACGGCGTCAAGGCGGTCCCGCTCGGCGGTTTCTGCGACATCGCGGGCATGACGTCCGTGGAGGAGCTCAAGCCCGACGAGCAGCCGTACGCGATGTTCAAGCAGAAGGTGTGGAAGCGGGTGGCGGTGCTGTTCGCCGGGCCCGGCATGAACTTCATCCTCGGGCTCGTGCTGATCTACTTCATCGCGATGGTGTGGGGTCTGCCCAATCTGCATTCGACGACGACCTCCGCCGTCGTCGACCAAACCACTTGTGTCGCACCGGAAACCGCGCCCGGCAAATACGCGGAGTGCAATGCTTCGGATCCACGCCCCGCGGCCGACGCCCGCATCCAGAAGGGCGACGTGATCGTCAAGGTCGGCGGCAAGGACGTCCACACCCCCGAAGAGGTGACCGCGGCCTTGCAGCCGCTGAAGGGTCCCACGCTGATCGTCGTCAAGCGCGACGGAAAAGAACTACCGCTGTGGGTCAACGTCGCTCAGACACAGCGGTTCACCTCCCAGGACGCCAAGGCGCCGTCGGCCGCCGGGGCGATCGGCATCAGCGTCGGCGGGCAGGGGCCGGGCCTGACCCACTACAACGCGCTCACCGCCGTACCCGCGACGTTCACGTTCACCGGTGATCTCGCCGTGGTGCTGGGCAAGTCACTGGCGGCGATCCCGACAAAGGTCGGTGCTTTGGTGCACTCGATCGGCGGCGGTGCGCGTGATCCCAACACGCCGATCAGCGTGGTGGGTGCGTCGCGCATCGGCGGGGAAACCGTCGACCACGGCCTGTGGGTGATGTTCTGGTTCTTGCTGGCCCAGCTGAACTTCGTGCTCGGCGCGGTGAACCTGGTGCCGCTGCTGCCGTTCGACGGCGGCCACATCGCGGTCGCGGTGTTCGAGAAGATCCGCAACATGATCCGGTCGGTTCGCGGCATGGCCGCCGCAGCCCCGGTGAACTACCTCAAGCTGATGCCGGCCACCTACATCGTGTTGATCGTGGTGGTGGGCTACATGCTGTTGACCGTCACCGCGGACGTCGTCAACCCGATCAAACTGTTCCAATAGGAGAACCCATGACTGTCGGCCTAGGCATGCCGACGCCACCCGCGCCGGTCCTCGCGCCGCGCCGCAAGACCCGCCAGCTGATGGTCGGCGACGTCGGCATCGGCAGCGACCACCCGATCGCAGTGCAGTCGATGACGACGACGAAGACCCATGACGTCAACGCGACGCTGCAGCAGATCGCCGAATTGACCGCAACCGGCTGCGACATCGTGCGGGTCGCGTGCCCGAGGCAAGAGGACGCCGACGCGCTCGCCGAAATCGCCAGGCACAGCCAGATTCCCGTCATCGCCGACATCCACTTCCAGCCGAAGTACATCTTCGCGGCCATCGATGCCGGCTGCGCGGCGGTGCGCGTTAACCCCGGAAATATCAAGGAGTTTGACGGTCGCGTTGCTGAGGTCGCGAAAGCCGCCGCCGCCGCGGGCATCCCGATCCGCATCGGCGTCAATGCCGGCTCGCTGGACAAACGGTTCATGGAGAAGTACGGCAAAGCCACTCCCGAGGCGTTGGTCGAGTCGGCGTTGTGGGAGGCGTCGCTGTTCGAGGAGCACGGCTACGGCGACATCAAAATCAGCGTCAAGCACAACGATCCGGTCGTGATGGTTGCCGCGTACGAGCTTCTGGCGTCGCAGTGCGACTACCCCTTGCACCTCGGTGTCACCGAGGCCGGGCCCGCGTTCCAGGGGACCATCAAGTCCGCGGTGGCGTTCGGCGCGCTGCTCTCGCGCGGTATCGGCGACACGATCCGGGTGTCGCTGTCGGCGCCGCCGGTCGAAGAGGTCAAGGTCGGCAATCAGATTCTCGAATCGCTGAACCTGCGGCCCCGGTCGCTGGAGATCGTCTCGTGCCCGTCGTGTGGGCGGGCGCAGGTCGACGTGTACACGCTGGCCAACGAGGTCAGTGCGGGTTTGGACGGCCTTGACGTTCCGCTGCGGGTGGCGGTGATGGGCTGCGTGGTCAACGGGCCCGGCGAGGCCCGCGAAGCCGACCTCGGCGTGGCGTCGGGCAACGGCAAAGGCCAGATCTTCGTGCGCGGTGAAGTCATCAAGACCGTGCCGGAGTCGCAGATCGTGGAGACGCTGATCGAAGAGGCAATGCGAATTGCCTCGGAAAAAGACACGGCACAGCCTTCCGATGAACCTCCCGGCTCGCCCGTCGTGACCGTAAGCTGATATGCGCTAGTACCCCGCAGAAAGAGCGCCCATGTCGGCTCCGCCTCTCTTCCGCCTGGTCGACGAACGACGGGTGTCGGTGGTCCGCGACTCTGCGGCGGTGCAACGGGTTTTCGACGCTGATGCGGTGGGCTGTTGCATGGTCGCCGCGAGGGTGGCGGAGCACGGGATCGATCCGGCGGCCATCGGCGGGGAACTCTGGACGCGCGGCGGTGCCGACGAATCCCTTTGTTACGCAGGGGCAAACCTCATCCCGCTGCGGGGCGCGCCGGCCGATCTGCACGCGTTCGCGGACAAGGCGATGGGGGTGGTGCGCCGTTGTTCGTCGGTGGTCGGACGCGCCGAGTTGGTGATACCGATGTGGCACCGGCTCGAGCATGCGTGGGGCCCGGCCCGTGACGTTCGCGAGCAGCAGCCGCTGATGGCGATGGCGTCGCGTCCGTCGTGCCCGATCGACGGCGGCGTGCGTCGGGTCCGGATCGACGAACTCGAGCCCTACCTCGTCGCGGCGATCGACATGTTCATCGGCGAGGTCGGGGTCGACCCGCGCATCGGTGACGGCGGCCGCGGATACCGACGGCGGGTGGCCGGGCTGATCGCGGCGGGCCGCGCGTGGGCGCGATTCGAGCGCGGCGAGGTGATCTTCAAGGCTGAGGTCGGCTCGCAGTCGCCAGCCGTCGGCCAGATCCAAGGGGTGTGGGTGCACCCGGAACACCGTGGACAGGGGCTCGGCACGACAGGGACCGCGGCAGTAGTCGCGTCGATCGTCGACAGTGGGCGGATGGCAAGCCTGTACGTCAATGACTTCAATACCGTGGCCCGGGCGGCGTATGCGCGGGTCGGCTTCAGCGAAGTCGGCAGGTTCGCAACGGTGCTGCTGGACTGAGCGACTTCGGTGCGTTTGCGTGCGCTGAGCGCGGGTTTGCGCACCGAAATCGCTGACAACCGGTGCGCCTCCGAGGCTCTCGCGTGACCGCTTCGTAACATGAGCCTCAATGGCAACATTAGTCACACGAATTCTTACGTCGGTCGTCGTCGTCACCGGCTTGCTGACGGCCTGCACGCCGAAACCTGACGGACCCACGCCCGTCGCCGATCAGTTCTTCTCCGCGCTGGGCAAGGGCGACACTGCCGCGGCGGCCGCGCTGAGCGACAAGCCGGAGGACGCGCGGACCGCGCTCAACGCTGCATGGGCCGGGCTGCAGGCCAACCACCTCGACGCGCAGGTGCTCGGCTCGACGTACAAAGACGACACCGGCAGCGTCGACTACCGCTACACCTGGCATCTGCCGAAGAACCGCACGTGGACCTACGACGGCAAGCTGTCGATGATCCGCGAGGAGGGACGCTGGGAGGTCCGGTGGACTCCCGCCGGCCTGCATCCCAAGCTCGGCGAGCACCAGACGTTCGCGCTGCGTGCCGACGCGCCACAGCGAGCGTCGGTGAACGAGGATGGCGGCACCGATGTGCTCAAGCCCGGCTACCTGTACCACTACCAACTCGACGCGGCCCAGGCCGGCGGACAGCTGATGCCGACCGCGCGCGCCGTCGTGGACGCGCTTCGGCCGTTCGACAACACGCTCGACCCCCAGCGCCTCGCCGAGCAAGCGAGTTCGTCGAGCACGCCGATTGGCCTGATCACACTGCGGCCCGACGACAACAACAAAGTCGCGCCGGCGATCGGCCAGCTGCCGGGCGTGGTGGTGACTCCGCAGCCCGAGCTGCTGCCGACCGACGACGGGTTCGCGCCGGCGTTGGTGGCACAGGTGAAGAAGGCGGTGAGCGATCAACTCGACGGTGAGGCCGGCTGGCGGATCGTGACGGTCAACCAGAACGGTGTCGACGTCGGCGTGCTCGACGAGACGCCGCCCACGCCCGCGCCGTCGGTGTCGATCACGCTGGACCGGTCGGTGCAGAACGCTGCGCAGGGTGCCGTCAACTCCGTCGGCAAGCAGGCGATGATCGTCGTGATCAAGCCGTCGACGGGCGCGATCCTGGCGATCGCCCAGAATCCGGCCGCCGACTCGAAAGGACCGCTGGCGACGACGGGCCTGTTCCCGCCCGGGTCGACGTTCAAGATGATCACAGCCGGAGCGGCGATCCAGCGGGACATTGCGACACCGAACACGATGCTGGGTTGTCCTGGCACCACCGAGATCGGGCATCGCGTCGTGTCGAACTACGACGCCTTCGACCTCGGCGTGGTGCCGATGTCGCGGGCGTTCGCGAATTCGTGCAATACGACGTTCGCGGAGCTTGCCAGCCGGATGCCGCCGACGGCGCTGAACGTGGCGGCCGCGCAGTACGGGATCGGACTCGACTACGACGTTGCCGGTGTCCCGACGGTCACCGGCTCAGTGCCGCCCACGGTCAACCTGTCCGAACGCACAGAGGACGGCTTCGGGCAGGGCAAGGTGCTAGTGAGCCCATTCGGAATGGCATTGGCAGCAGCCACCGTCGCGAACGGGAAAACGCCTGTGCCGCAATTGATTGTGGGCCGACCGACGGGAGTCACCGGCGACCACACTGACATCACTCCGCAGATGCTCGACGGCCTGCGCCCGATGATGCGGCTGGTGGTCACCAGCGGTACTGCGAAAGACATCGCCGGCTCGGGCGATGTGCACGGGAAGACGGGTGAGGCCGAATTCCCGGGCGGCTCGCATTCGTGGTTCGCCGGATACCGCGGCGACATGGCGTTCGCAGCGCTGATCGTCGGGGGAGGCAGCTCGGAATACGCGGTGCGGATGATCCGCAGCATGCTGGCGCAGCTGCCGCCGGATTACTTGGCCTGAGTCCACGCGCGGCGCGCGGTAGTTTGGTAGCGCCATGACTACCGGTGACCAGGCCATCGAACTTCGCGTGTCCGACGCCGACCGCAACGGCACGCTGCGTCGGCTCGCCAACGCGCTGGCGCTCGGCCTGATCGACATCGAGGAGTTCGACGAGCGCTCGTCGCAGGTGTCGCGTGCACGCACCCGCGGAGAGCTCGGGGTGGTCGACGACTTGCCCGCGCCAGGCGCGATCGTCACCTCAGTTGCCGACCGCGTCGAATTGCGCGGGTGGGCCGGCTCGCTCAAGCGCCACGGCGAGTGGGTCGTGCCGACCCGCCTTGCCCTGGTTCGCAGACTGGGATCAGTCGACCTCGACCTCACCAAAGCCCGCTTCGCCGGGCCTGTCGTGGTCATCGAGCTCGACATGATCCGCGGCTCGGTCGACATCCGGCTGCCCGACGGCGCGAGCGCGTCGATCGACGACGTCACTGTCTACGGCGGCAGCGCCAGAGACCGCCGCAAGGATCCGCCGGCCGAGGGCACCCCGCACGTCGTGCTGACGGGTCGCATGGTCCTCGGTTCGCTCGATATTCGCGGGCCACGGCCGCGGCGGCCGAAACTCAGCAGAATTCGGCGCATTGCTCCTCGATAGGCTGATGATATGACCGTCCGTTCCGCCCTGCGCTCCGGCGTGATATCGCCTCAACGCTCGGTGCCGT
>Ga0070741_10003337_pt1 | contig 40180 bp, 36 predicted proteins | sample Coa_R1_4_FD_66440 | JGI IMG/M metagenome (GOLD analysis project Ga0070741, IMG submission 66440) | Surface soil microbial communities from Centralia Pennsylvania, which are recovering from an underground coalmine fire - Coalmine... | ecosystem: Environmental > Terrestrial > Soil > Unclassified ...
CGGCGGCCACTTCCCCTACCAGATCGGCCGGCTCACCCACGGCTGGCGCGTCCGGCCCGAGACGAAGGCGCTCCAGACCCCGCCGCTCGATTACCTGAAATGGTTCTACTACGACACCGTGCTGTACTTCGGCCCGGCGGTGCGCTATCTAGCCCAGGTGGTTGGTCCCGACCGTCTCATGCTGGGCACCGACTACCCTTACGATATGTGCCCGGCCCAGCCGCGGCAGGTCGTCGCGGAAGCGGGATTCGCCGCCGCCGAGCGCGCGGCAATCGAGGGCGGAACGTCCACAGCGGTGTTCCGGCTGTAGGCCCGCTGCAGAATTGTGACGCGCTGCCCCAGGGCGGTGCTTGACACCCGGGTAATGCAGGCGGGATACTCCGGCCGGGCGGCTAACCGCCCGTGCTTCGCACCGGCCGCGCGCGAGGACGCAGCGCGCGCGCCCGCAGACGCAATCCACGGGAGGGTGCGCCGAGTTGTCGTCGTGGCTGCCGCTGTGCCTGCTGGCGCTGCTTCTGCTCCTGCATCCAGCCGACGGCGGCCAGCGGCCAGTCGCCCCCGCGGCGAGCGCCAGCACGGTGACCTGGCAGTCCACGGCTCTCGTCGTGCCCGAGGTGCCTGCGGTCGCGCGGACGAACCCCGCTGCCGGCCCGCTGCCCGCCAGCGGCGCCCCGGACTCTCCACTGTTCGCGGACGCGGGTCTCGGGCGGCCCACCCCCGTTGCCGTGGCCGCCGCGCCGCCTCCCGAAACGGCCGAGAACGCGCGCTTGCTCGACGCTACGCAGCGCGCGCTGGCTGTCCTGGGCGGTACGGCGGCCGCGACATGGGGCGCGGCTACTGCCGTTGGCCCCGTGTTGCAGGTGCGGTGGGACCCGGGCGTGCCGCTGGGCAATCCCGACGCCGTGCAGCAGGCGGTCGTGGCCGCCGTTGGCACGGTTGTCGACGCTATGGACCGGGCGTTCCCCAGCGGCTTCCGCAGCGACCAGGGCACGCCGCTGGCCGCCGTCGAGGTGGCGTTGCCGGACGAGGACCCGGTGCTCGTGGCCGTGCGCACCTACCGCGAGCTGGCGGCGGGCGAGGCGACCGTGGCGCAGTTCGCCAGCCAGTGGCGGTTGCTCCGGCGCGCCCCGGCCGCGGACGCGCGGGCCACGCCCCCCCCGCGCCTGGTGCCCGAGGCGTCCTCGGAGGGCGCGCCGCAGCGCTGGCCGCCGCAGATCGCGCGCTTCTATCCCGAGATTCTGCATGCGGCGCAGGTATACCGGCTCGACCCCGACTTGATCGCCGCGATCATGCAGCAGGAGAGCGGCGGTCGGCCGGACGCCGTCGGCGCGTGGACGTGGATTGGCCACGCGGGGCGCTACGAGCGCGCTATCGGCATGATGCAGGTGATGCCGAACGAGGTCGAGCGTAGGGGCTGGAGCATCGACGACGCCTGGGAGCCGCAGAACAACATCCTGCTCGGCGCGCGTGTCCTGCGGGACAAGCTAGACGCCATCCGCGGCGACTTCTGGACGCGCGTCCAAGGCTACTACGGCTTCGGCGACCCGCTCAGCGACTACTGGCTGGAGCGGGTATACGTCTACTGGCTGGCTTTTCGCTCCCCGTCGCCGTAGCGGGACCGCGCCGGCGTGGCGCGTTAGCGCGTACGGTGGCGCCGTTGGTCGCAGGCGCCGCCCGGCTGGCAGCAAGGAGCAAGCCGCGGAGTCAGGCGGGATGTCGGACCGAACCGGGCCTGGTGCTGTTCGATGCAGCGCAGGTGGGCCTCTCCAAGCGGGCGGTCCGGCGCCTCGTGGGCATAGCGGAAGTGGTACGCCTCATCCTCTCGCAAAGAGACCTTCCCGCCTTCCAGTACGCAGAACAGCACCGGCCGCCGCCTCCTGACGCTGCTGCAGGCAGAGAGCAAGTCCCCTGCCCAGGATAGCACCCGGGCGGTTCCGGCGCCGCACGATGGGCGGAGTGCCAGTGTCGCCAACTCGACAGGCAGATTGTCGGCGGCTTGACAGGCCTCGGGCGCGCCGAGCGGTACGCTTTGGTTGGAGCCCACGCGGGTGGGCGAGTGAAAGGAGATGCAGGATGTACGGCTATAACGGAGCGTACTGGTCAGAGGGGAGCGAGCTGCCCCTGCCGTTCGGCGGCACGCATGACTATTACAACATCGTGCCACTCGGCGGCTATGCGAGCATTCTGCCGAACGGGCTGACCTCGCTGCCGTGGCAGGCGCCTGGCGGCACGGGAGGCTGAGCCCCAGCATAGCTGGCAAGTGCGGCCGCCCGTAGCCCATACTACGCGTATCAAGCGCGCGTAGGACGGCCGTGACATCCCCGCGACCACGAGACCCTGCCAGTCGTCGCCCCGCGCGGGCGGTGCGCGCACGGGGCGCCGCGCTGCTGCCGCTGCTGCTGGCCGTGCTGCTCGTGGGCCAGCTCCGCCCACTCGCGGCGTCACCGGTGGTGCCTGCCGGCGACGTTGGCCCAGACGGCTCTGCCGAGGTGCTGGTCGGCTGGCGCCCGGGCCAGGCGCCCGGCGTGAGCGATCTGGCAGGCCTGCCCGCGCCGCTAACGTACCTCGGGCGCCTGGGCGAGATCAGCGTAGACCGCTACCGCGTGGATGGCGGTGATGTGGCCGACGCGGTGGCCGCGCTGCGCGCCGATTCTCGGGTCGAGTTCGCGGAGCCCAACCGCCACTATCGCTTGCTCAGTACGCCCAACGACCCCCAATTCGGCGGCCAGTGGAACATGCGGCAGATCCACGCGCCGGAGGCCTGGGACATCGGTACCGGCGGCGGGGACGTCGTGGTCGCGGTCCTCGACAGCGGCATCGACCCATCGCACCCTGACTTGCAGGGCCGGGTGGTGCCCGGCCGGAACGTACGCGACCGCACCGGCAACACGCAGGATGAGATCGGCCACGGCACCCACGTCGCAGGCGTCATCGGGGCGCTGGGGAACAACGGCGTCGGGGTGGCCGGGTTGTCGTGGGCGGTGCGGCTGATGCCAATCAAAATCACCGATCGCTTCGGCGACGCCTCGATCGTCGCGGCCGCCGATGGCATCCGCTGGGCCAGCGAGAACGGCGCGAAGATCATTAACCTCAGCCTGGGCGGCCTGGATGACTCGCAGACGGTGCGGCGCGCAATCAGCGCAGCGCGGAGCCGCGGCGCCCTGCTTGTAGCGGCGGCGGGCAACTGCGGCGAGCTGGCGTCATACCGCGACGAGGGCTGCGACTCGCTGAACGCGCCGTTCTTCCCTGCCGCGTTGCCCGACGTCATCGCTGTGGGCGCGCTCGGCGCCAACGACGAGGTAGCGCCCTACTCGAATACCGGCGATTACGTGCGGCTCACGGCGCCGGGCGGCGTCGGGGGCAGTGGTCGCACCAACCCCCTGGACTACATCCTGAGCACCTGGCCACCTGCCCTCGAGTCCGCGATCGGCCAGCCGGGCTACAGCTACGAGGTGGGCACCTCGATGGCGGCGCCGCATGTGTCGGGCACCGCGGCGCTGCTCTGGTCGACGAATCCCGCGCTCACGCGGGACCAACTTGAGAGCATCCTCTTCGAGACCGCCGACGACCTCGGACCGCCCGGCCGCGACGACCGCTACGGCTATGGGCGGGTGAACGTGCAGCGGGCCATCGCGCGCGCGGCCAGCCTGCCGGGCAGCCGCACGGCTAATCTGCAGTTGACGCTCGAAGCGCCCAGCCCGGACGCCGTGGTGCAAGGCATGCTGAGCGTGAACGGGTGGGCGGTGGACACGCAGGCGGAAGCGGGCACTGGCATTGATCAGATCGAAGCGTACCTGGATGGCCCGCCCGACCAGGGACGTCCGCTCGGCCCCGTGCGCTCGGGATTGGCGCGACCCGACGTGGCCCGCGTGCTGGACCGCGGTGGCTTCGCCAACGCCGGCTTCAGCCTAACGGCCGACGTGCCGAGCGGCGTGCACACGCTCTACGTCCGGGCGCACAGCGCGCTGTCCGGCGTCTGGAGCGCCCAGCAAACGCGCTTCATCGTCGGCGGCAGCGCGCCTGCTGCGTCAGCCGGTCCCTCGCCCTTCCCGTAGAGCAGGGCTCAGAAGCCTGGCTGCTGGCTGGTGCTGGTGGTGCTGCGGGCGCCGCCGGCCTGCCGCATCACCCAGTCCCGCTTGTCTTTGTCCAACTCGCGGCGAACGGAGCCGTCGTCGCGGGCGGTGCGCAGCCATTGATCAAACGCTTTGTTCTTTAGGCGGTCTAGCTGCTCGGGCGTGAGGGCCCGCTGGCCCTTCTCGAGGACCTGAATGATCTCCCAGCCCTGGGGGGTGGTCACGGGGTCGCCCAGCTCCCCCAGACCGAGGCGGAATGCCTGGTCGTCGAACTGCGTGGACTCGATGCCCCGCGGCAGCCAGCCCAGGTCGCCGCCCTGCGACTGGCTGGTCAGGTCCTTCGACTTGTCGCGGGCCAGGTCTTCGAAAGTCGCCTCGCCCGAGCGCAACTGCGCCAGCGCTGCGGTGGCGTCTTCCTGGGTGCCGAGCGTGATGCGCCGCGCGTGGACCTGCTCCTGCGTGGCCGGGATGTCGGCGCTGAGCGAGTCGCGCAGCTTGTCGCGCAGGATCTGCGCCTCCACGTAGCGGCGGTACTGCTCGTCGGTGAAGTTGATGCGGTTCAGGAAGTCTTGATAGGTCTGCTGCTGGTCGTCCGCCGTGAGCGTCGGCGGCGCAGTCGGAGTGGGCGATGGGCCAGGGGCGGGACCGGTGGCCGGGGTTGGCGCCGGGCCGGCCGCGAACGCTTTCTGGCGCGCCATGTCCGTGCGGATGCGCGCGTCGATCTCGTCCGGTCGCACGGTGAGGCCGCGCCGTTGCGCCTCGCGGGCGATCAGCTCGTCGTCGATCATGTCGCCAAGGACCTGGTCCACGGCGCCCAGGCGCTGGCTGTACAGCATCTGAAGCTGCTGAGACGAAGCGCCGGCCCCGCTGCTCGTCGGCGCCGACTGGTTTTGGACGCGCACGATCTCGTTGTCGATGGCCACGAGCTGGGGATGGAGCCGTACGGCGAGCGCGCCAAGCGGAATGACTTGATCGCCCACCTCCGCAGCCGGCTCGTTCGGGCGCATCACCAGCTCCCGCCAACTGCCGAATGCGAGCACGAGCGCCACGAGCGCCACGAGCCCGATGGCCGAGTACAGCACGAGCCGCTTCTGCCGCTGCTCGCGCTGCCACTTGGTGAGCTGGCGCCTCGTGGGGTTGGCGAGCGCCGCGCGGACCGCCGCGCTCTTGGATTCTTTCACTTTCGAGGCCTTGGCGTCTTTGGGGGGTCTGGCGACGGGGGCTTGTCGGCTCATCTGCATCCGCCTGGATTTTCAGGATTGTCGAATGGCTCGGCTCGTCCGCGCGGCGGGCGGGGAGCCCCGCGCCCAAGGCGCCGCGCGGAACGCTGACGGCGATTGAGACAGAGAGGGCGCCCGCTTGGGTGGCGGACGCCCTCTTGATGAGTGCTCTCACGTCGAGCGCGCACCGCAGTTATACGGCGTTGCGCGCCCCGGCGCCAGGGTACTGCGGCGGTTAGCGCACCGAGATGCCGCTGATGCGCATGTGCTCGCCGGTGAACGGCAGTAGAGCGACGTGGCGGGCCCGCTTGATGGCGGTCGCCAGGGCGCGCTGGTGGCGCGCACAGGTGCCGGTCTTGCGCCGGGGCTCGATCTTGCCACGCTCCGACAGGTAGCGCCGTAGCCGCGCGACGTCTTTGTAGTCAACGACCGGAATCTTGTCCGCGCAGAACGTGCAGACCTTGCGGCGGGGTGTGTAGCGGCCCCGATACTCGCGTCGGCCGCCGCTGCGTCGGGGCGCGCCAGCAGGCCGGTCGCCCATCGGCCGTCGCGGGCCGGGGGCCGCGCCCGGGGCCGCCGGGGCTGCGGCGCCCGGGGCGCCAGCGGGCGCGGCGGGTGCCGCAGTCGTGTCGGGTGTGGTTGCGGGAGCAGACGCCGCCGTGGCCGCGGGGGCGGCGCGGGGCGGCTCAGCCGCGGGCGCCTCGGCGGGCGGCGCGGCGGGCGGTGTTTGAATCTCGGTCTCGGTCAACGGTCTCCTCGCTCCTTCTCGTCAACAGCCCGGGCGGCGACTGATGGCTCTCAGCGGCGGCGCGGCATGCAGCACGTCGGGCCGACTTACGCCCTCTGGCGGAACCCTGCACGCGCCGGGCGGGCTGCACGCTGGTGGCCTCGTGGCCCCCGCTCGCGCCGTCGGGGGTGTCAGCCCCACGGCGCTCCCGCCACTGAGGAGGCGTCGCCTCGGGAACGATGCCACCCGGCCCGGGCCGCCCGGACCCGCGTGGCCTATCAGCACTCGGATGTCATACCCGCGCCCGTCGTCCGCTGTGGATGACCAGCGTGGCCACGCCGTGCGGCGCGGGGCAGGAGACGCTAGAACGGGACGTCGTCCAGGTTGTCGGCCTCCGCCACGCCGACGGACACTGGCGCCATCCCGGCCATGCCGGGCTCGCCCATCTCGCGCGGTTGGCGCGGGCTGAGCATCTGCAGCTCGTTCGCGACGACCTCGACGACGAAACGGGTTTGGCCGTCGCGCGCCTCGTAGCTGCGCGTCTGGATGCGCCCCTCTACGAAGACCTTGCTGCCTTTCGTGACCAGATTGCTCGCCACTTCGGCCAAGCGGCCGAAGCAGATGACGGTGAACCACTCCGTCTCTTCGCGCCGCTCCCCGCCATCCGCGGGTGGCGGGCCCACCCGGTTACAGGCCACCGAGAAGTTCACCACCGGCTTGCCGGCCTGCGTGTAGCGCATGTCGGGATCCCGACCCACGTTGCCAATCAGCGTTGCCTTGCACAGGGCCATCCTCGTTACTCCTTCGTCTCTTCCACCACACTCACACGTCGTATAGTCCTGGGTGCAGGCACTTCCTCGGCACGGACGATTAGATGGCGCAACACGGACTCGTTGAGCCGCAGGTTGCGATCTAGCTCGTCGGTCAGGTTGGCGTCCAGCCGAAACCGCAGCACGGTGTAGAGGCCATCAAGCTGGTGGCGGATGGGATACGCCATCCGACGGCGACCCCACGCGTCGACCTTGGTGATCTCGCCCCCCCGATTGGTGATGAGCGAGGTCACGCGCTCCGTCGCCGCCGTCACTCCGTCCTCTTGCAGCTCCGGCGTGAGCACGAACATGAGCTCGTACTCCCGCAATCGACACCTCCTCTCTGTGGGTATGCCCTCGTTCTAGTGCTGGCGGCGAGAGCAGAAAGGCGATTTGGCGACCACATGATGTGCCGCGCAGAACGCGCAGCACAACAAGGCGGTCCTGCTTCCAGCACCGCCGAATTATAGCATGGGCCGGACCCACACCCCCAACACCAGCGCCGCTCGCCGTCTCCAGGGGTCAAGTCTCCGCGCGGCGGTCGCGGACGCGACGGGCCTTTAGCTCGAAGCGGGGGAGGGCGCCGGCCGGGACGGCGCGCACCCGCGGCCGGAAGCCGAGGGCCACCGAGACCTCACGAGCGACCGCCTCGCAGAGCGCCTCCGGCTCGGCGTCGGCCACTTCGAGCTGCAGCTCCATCTCGTCCATCGCGCGCTCCTGGTAGACCTCAACGGCGAACTCGTCCACGGCCGGGAAGCGGCGCACGAGATTCTCGATAGCGCTGGGGAAGACGTTAACGCCGCGCACCGTCAGCATGTCGTCCACGCGGCCGAGAATGCCACCCTCCAGCCGCCGGAAGGTGCGGCCGCAGGGGCACGCCCCGGGCTGCCAGCGCACGCGGTCGCCGGTGCGGTAGCGCAGCACGGGCGTGCCAACACGGCCGAGGTTCGTGATGACCAGCTCGCCCTCGTCCGCCGGCTGCTGCGTGGTCGGGTCCAGGATCTCGACCACGAACTCGCCCTCGTTGACGTGGATGCCTCCCGGCTGCGCCTGGCACTCGTAGCCGAAGGCGCCGACCTCGGTAGCGCCGGCGTGGTCGTAGCAGCGCGCGCCCCACAGCTCCTCGATGCGCCGCTTGGTGCTCGGAATGCTGGCGCCCGGCTCGCCGGCGTGGACCGTGGCCCGGATCTTCGAGCGGCTGACGTCGAGCCCTTGCTCGCGCGCGACCTCAGCGAGCCGCAGAGCGTAGGTCGGCGTGCAGATGAGCACGGTCGCCTCGTTGTCGAGCAGCGTTTGCAGGCGCTGCTCGGAGGTCTGGCCGCCGCCGGCGATCACCAGCGCGCCGAGCTTCTGGCCCGCCTCGAAGGCGGTCCAGAAGCCGATGAACGGCCCGAACGAGAAGGCCGCGAAGATGCGGTCGTCGGGGCCGACGGTGGCGCCGCGGTAGACGTGGCCCCAGCAGCGCAGCCACCAGTCCCAGCTCTCCGGCGTGTCGAGCAGCCGCAGGGGGCGCCCCGTCGTGCCCGAGGTCTGGTGCAGGCGCGTGTACGCGGACAGCGGGAACGTGAGGTTCGTGCCGTAAGGCGGATGCTCCTCCTGGTCGGTGACCAGCTCGGCCTTGCGCGTGAAGGGCAGCCGCGCCAGGTCGGCGAGCGAGGCGAGGTCCGAGCCGCGAGCCAGGCCGGCGGCGCGGAGGCGGGGGCCGTAGAATGGGTTCTGCGCCAGCAGCGTATCGAGCAGCTCGCGCAGCCGGGCGAGCTGGTAGGCTTCCAGCGCGGCGCGGTCGGCCGTCTCGAGCGCCCGGTCGTAGAACGTCGTCTCCACGAGCCCCTCCGCGGCGTCCATACACGCCGGCCCATTATACTGGCCGCCCATAGCAAGCCAGGGCGCGCCACGGGCAGGCCCCTGCTTGCTGCCGTGGTGGCACTTGCTGCCTTCGATCTGCCGGCCGACTGGGCGCTGGCGGTCTTGTATGGCTCACTGCTGCTCGGGCTCACCGCGCCCTCGGCCCCGGGACCCATCGGGCTGTACGAGCTGGTGGCGGTGGCCGTGCTAGTGAGCTTCGGCCCGCCGCTCGGGGCGAGCGCGGCGTTCGCCGTCGCCTTCCACACGCTGAGCTTCGCGCCACCGCTCGTCGTCGTCGCGCTCGCCCTACTGCTACGACCACCGCGGCGCTCCGACTCGTGGGGATGACGCCTGGCGCCGGGAAAAGCGCGCGGCGCTCCTGCGTCGGTGTCCGCCGCACGGTAGCCCTTCGCCCGGGTGGGCCTTCCTCGATGCGACGCGTTATGGCGGCTGGCTGCTCGGCTATGCCGCAACCGCGCCAATAGCCGCTCGCTTAGATGCGGACCTCGGAAATAGTGCGTGCGCTGGCATATATGATGTCCCATCCTCCCGCCGAATAGTTGCCCGAGGCGTATGTCTGGCACAAGATGTGCTCTATACGTAGATACCTCTAGCGGTGTGTCACCGATCAGGGCACAGCGCTTGCGATTCTGTCAGCGTAGATGCAGGAGGTGATGTTCATGGCGACGCAAGATCCTTCTTCGCACAGTACGACGGGCTACGGGACTGGCTCGAGCAGCGGCTCCGGCATGAACGCCGTGAAAGAGCAGGCCCAGGACGTCGTCGATCAGGCCCAGTCGAAGGCTGGCCAGGTGGCCGACCAGGCGCGCTCGCAGGCTGTGACCCAGGTGGAATCTCGGAAAGGCCAGGCGGCCGATAGCATCGGCTCCGTGGCGGACGCCGCTCGCGGGCTCGGCCAGCAGCTCCGCGAGAACGACCAGGGGACCATGGCCCACTACGTGGACCAGTTGGCCGACAGCATTGACGGCTTCTCGACGTACCTGCGCCACACCGACCTTGCGGACATCGTGGAGGACGCGCAGGACTTCGCGCGCCGGCAGCCGGCGTTGTTCCTCGGCGGCGCGTTCCTGGTGGGCGTGGTAGCGGCGCGCTTCCTGAAGAGCTCCAGCCCGGAGCGCGGCCCGATGGACGGCGGCGCGCGCGGGATGGGCGGAGGCAGCCGCGGCTCGTTCTCGGGCCAGTACCGCTCCGGCTACGACCGGCCGAGCAGCTACCGCGCCGGTAGCTTCAGCCGCGACTTCTCCGGGGCGGGCACCGCTTCCGGGCCCAGCACGCCGCCGATGCGGTCGTTCGAGCATGGCACCGGCTACCCGACGCAGGCCGGCTCGACGGTGGGGAACGCGCCCCACGCGTCCGGCATGAGCACGACACCTTATACGACCGGCACCGGCATGGGCGGCTACCGGCCGGTGAGCCCGGCGTCGCCCGGCGGCACCACGGCCGGCACGACGAGCACCGGGGGCACGACTGGCTCGACGAGCAGCAGCGCGCCGAGCACGACCAGCTCGGAGCAGCCGGCGGGCGCGCAGGTTGGCAGCGCGACCAATCCGAGCAGCACGACGAGTAGCCTGCCCAGCACGGCCGGCGATAGGGGAGAGCGGTGATGCAGCAGACCAACGACGCGCGCTCGCTCGGCGAGCTGTTCGCCGACCTGTCGCGTGAGACGACCACGCTCGTCCGCCAGGAGATCAACCTGGCCAAGACCGAGATGACCCAGAAGGTCTCGCGCGTCGGCAAAGACATCGGCTTCCTGGCCGTGGGCGGCGCGATCATCTACGCGGGCTTCCTGGCGATCGTGGCCGCGGTGATCCTCGTGCTCGCTCATTGGATTCCGGGGTGGCTCTCGGCACTCCTGGTCGGCGGCGTGATCGCCGGCGTGGGCTACGGCCTCGTCCAGCGGGGGCTCAGCGCGCTCCAGCACACGGAGCTAGCGCCCCGCGAGACCATGCAGACAGTCAAGGAGAACGTGGAATGGGCCAAAGAGCAGACGAGGTGACGCGGCGCGAGAGCCTCGACGAGAGCGAGCCGGCGACCTACGTCGTCCGACCGGGCGAGACGCGTTTCGTCTCGGCGGAAGGGAAGGAGTCGGAGCGCCACTCCGACGCGGCGCCACTCACCGAGCGCCATCCGGACGACTCGCCGGAAGCCCAGGCGATCCGGAGTGAGATGGAAGCGACGCGCGTCGAGATGAGCCAGACTATCGACGCGATCCAGGAGCGGCTGACGCCCGACGAGCTGAAGGATCAGGCGAAGGACGCCGCGAAGGAAGTGGCCGAGCAGGTCGCCACCCACGTGCGCGAGGCGCTCGTGGACGCGGCCGAAGGCGCGAAGCACGCGGTCCGTCAGGCCACAATCGGCCGGGCTGAGGATTTCGTGTACACCACCCGCGACAGCGCGAGAGAGGTGACGTTCAACATGATGGACACGATTCGCGAGAACCCGCTGCCCGCGGCGATCGTGGGGATCGGGCTCGGCTGGCTGCTGATGAATAGCTCGAAGCGCTCCCACCGCGTGGAGCGCTACCCGGGCCAGCAGTGGAGGTCGAACTACCCGAGCACGTACCGGCGCAACACTGTGTACGGCTATCCCGGCGACAGCCGCCGCTACGAGGGCTACGGCGGGTACACGGGCCACGGCGAGCGCGACCAGGACGGCAACGGCGTGACGGGGCGGATGGCCGACGCTGCCGGCCAGGTGCAGGAGCGCGCCGGGCGCATGGTGAGCGACGCCGGGGAGATGGCGAGCAACGTCGCCAGCAACGCGAGCGAGATGGCCAGCGACGTAGCCAGCAACGCGGGCGAGATGATGAGCACGGCCGGCGAGAAGGCGAGAGACGCGGGCTCGGGCATGTGGGACACGATCCGCCGCAACCCGATCCCGGCGGCCATGGCGGGCATCGGCCTCGGCTGGCTGTTCATGAACGCATCGAGCAACGACGAGGACGAGCGCGGGCGGTACGGCGGCTCCTACCAGGACCGAATGCGCTATCGCTATGGCTACCGGCCTCGGTACGACTACGGCGGGCGCTACAGCGCCTACGGTGAGAACAGCGAGGGCATGACGAGCCGGGTCACCGAGGGCGTGAGCAATGTCGCCGATCAGGCGCGGGAGACCGTGTCGTCGGTCGGCGAGGGCGCGCGGGACCAGATGGACCAGCTTGGGCAGCAAGTGGGCGAGCTGGGCGACCAGGCGCAGTACTATGCCGAGCGTGCCCAGGGCCAGCTCGAGCGGATGGTCCAGGACAACCCGCTGGCGCTCGGCGCCGTTGCCGTAGCGCTCGGCGCGGCGGTCGGCATGGCGGTGCCGACCACGTACCGCGAGCGCGAGATGATGGGCGGGGCGCGCGACGCGGTCATGGAGCGGGCGCAGGATGTCGTGCAGGACACGGCCGAGAAGGTGCAGCGCGTGGTCCAGGAAGCGGGCAGCGCCGCGCAGGACGCGGCCCAGCACGAAGCCAAGAGCCAGGGGCTGACCAGCCAGTCCAGCGGCAGCCAGCCGTCCGCGAGCGGCGGCAGCGGCTCCGGCGGGCAGTCCGCCGGGAGCGGCAACGCCGGCACCGCGGGCAGCAGCGGCAGCTCGTACGCGACAAGCGGCACGGGCAGCAGCGGCAGCGCGCGGTCCTAAGCGCCCGCATCCCGATAGCTTCGGAAAGCAGCCACTCGGTAGCGCGCCGAGTGGCTGCTTCGTCTGCGGACCGCGCTTCCTTGTCTTGACGCCATGCTACAGTAGCGTGGTGATGGAGCAGGCAGGCGAGCGGGACCGCGTGGCATTGGTGGCCACCGTGCTGAACGAGGGCGCGACGATTGACGCGCTGCTCGCCTCGGTGGCCGCGCAGACGCGCTCACCGGACGAGATCCGGTTGGTTGACGGCGGCTCGACTGACGATACCCAGGCGCGGGCGCGGGCGTGGGCCGCGCGCGGGCTGCCGCTCACGATCGAAGTGCGGCCCGGCGCCAGCATCTCGGCGGGGCGCAACGCGGCCATCGCCGCCACGAGCGCGCCCCTCGTCGCCGTCACGGACGCGGGCGTGCGGCTCGCTCCAGAGTGGTTGGCGGAGCTGACGCGCCCGTTCGCGGACCCCGCCGTGGACGTGGTCGCCGGCTTCTTCCGGGCAGCGCCGCGGACGGCCTTCGAGTACGCGCTGGGCGCGACGACGTTGCCGTTCGAGGCCGATCTGGACCCGGCGCGGTTCTTGCCCTCCAGCCGCTCGGTCGCCTTCCGCCGCACCGCCTGGGCGCGCGTGGGCGGCTACCCCGAGTGGCTGGACTACTGCGAAGACCTGGTGTTCGACCTCGCGCTCAAGCGCGCGGGCTGCCGCTTCGCGTTCGCGCCGCGCGCCATCGCCCACTTTCGGCCCCGCCCGACGCTGCGCGCGTTCTTCCGCCAGTACTATCTCTACGCGCGGGGCGACGGGAAGGCCGACCTGTGGCGCGAACGCCACGCGATCCGTTACGGCGCGTACCTGGGGCTGCCGCTATTGCTCGCCCTGGTGCGCCGCCAGCCGGCACTGGCAGTGCCGGCCGCGGCGCTCGTCGGCGCCTACGTGCGGCGGCCATACGAGCGGCTTTGGGCGCTGACGGCAGGTCAGCCGGCCGGCCTGCGGGTGGCCGCGCTGCTCTGGCCGCCGCTCCTTCGCGTCGCGGGCGACGTGGCGAAGATGCTGGGCTACCCCGTGGGTGTCACCTGGCGGCTGCGGCGTGCCAAAGGATAGGAGCGTTGAGTAGTTGAAGACCCGTCCGGGCGGCAGATAGAATAGCCGGGCCGCTCCAGGGCTGGCCGACCGGCAGCAGATGGGGGACCGATTCGCCCCCGGACTTTCAGGATGGTGAAGGACACCCCCATGGGCTCTCCGGCCCCGACAGGGCGCTAGGAGCCGGGGGCGCGACTGTGAGAAGCATGGTCGATACTTCCCGCGTGTACCTCACGCCGACATCGCTCCAGGGCGTGTTTCTGGTGGAGCGGCCCGTTTACGAAGACTCCCGCGGCTTCTTCCACGAGGTGGAGCGCCGCCAGACCGACCTCGAAAACCAGCTCGATATGTCGCTGCGCCACGCGCAGTGGAATCATTCGCGCTCGCAGCGCGGCGTGCTGCGTGGTATCCACGTGGCGCAGTGGAACAAGTGCGTCTACGTCGTGCGTGGGGAGGTCCAGTGCGTCATCGTGGACGCGCGGCCCACGTCGCCCACGTTTGGCCAGCACGAATCGTTCGTGCTCGGCGAGGGCCGCCGCGCCATGCTCTTCGTGCCGGTCGGCTGCGGCAACTCGTTCCTCGTCCTCAGCGACTGGGCGGACTTCATGTACTCCGTCGACGCCGAGTGGTACGCGGGCGGCGAGTATGGCATCGCCTGGGATGATCCGGATCTGGCAATTCCGTGGCAGACGCCCGCGCCGCTACTATCTGAGAAGGATCAGCAGAACCCGCGGCTGCGGGAGCTGTTCCCGGAGAAGTTTGCGCCGTGACCTCCGCTCTTGCGCGCGGCCTGCAGCCCGCGGCAGCCAGTGGTCGAGACCGCCTGGTGCGGCCGCTGTACGTGGCGGCGCTGCTGGCCAACGACGTGCTGGCGACGGCGGTGGCATTTGCGGCGACCTACACGCTCCTCGTGACCACGAACGAGCGCGCGGCGTTGACGCAGCCGCCGCTGGTCGCCTACGCGGGCTCGCTGGCGGTCCTGGTGGGCGCGCTCATTCTGACGTTTGCGCTGTCGCGGCTGTACATCCCCCGCCGCGACACGTCCCACCTGGACGCCCTTGGGGCGATCGCGCGCGCCGTGACCATCGCCAACGCCGTGGCGCTCGCGGTGGAAGGTTTCGCCACTCGCAGCGTGGACGTGCCGCGCTTCGTACTCGTCGGCTGCCTGGTGGGGAGCATCGCCCTGATCTGGCTGGGCCGCGCGCTGCTGCACACGGGGCTGGCGCTCTTGCGACGGCACGGCTGGGACGAGGCCCGTGTGCTGATCGTGGGTGCCGGGGACCAGGGGCAGCTCCTGCATGACAAGATCCTGGCGGCGCCGGAGCTCGGCTACCGCGTGGTCGGGTTCCTCGACGAGCCGGGGAGCGCCGCCCGCGGCGAGCCAGCGCCTCCGGCGCCGATCCTCGGGCGGCCGGCGGACGTAGCGCGCGTGGTGCGCGAGTACGGCATCGGCGAGGTCCTGGTGGCGCTGCCGTCGCTCTCGCACCAGCAGATCGTGGAGCTGGCCGGCCTGTGCGCCCGCGAGCGGGTCAATGTCAAGGTGTTCCCGGACGTGTTCCAGATCATGGCGAACGAGGTGACCACGAGCGAGCTGGGCGGCCTGCCGCTGGTACGCATCCGCGACGTGGCCCTACGCGGCTGGAATCGGGCGCTGAAGCGCGCGACCGACGTGACCGTGAGTGCGGTGCTGCTCGTGCTTCTCGCGCCGTGGCTTCTCTTCCTGGCGCTGGCGGTGAAGCTGACCTCGCCGGGCGGACCGGCGTTCTATGTGCAGGAACGGCTGGGGCTCGACGGGCGGCCATTCCAGCTCCTCAAGCTCCGCTCGATGCGCGTGGATGCCGAGGCGGGAACGGGGCCAGTCATGGCGCGGCCCGACGACGACCGGACGACTACGCTCGGCAAAATCATGCGGCGGCTGTCCGTGGACGAGCTGCCGCAGCTCATCAACGTGCTGATGGGCGAGATGAGCCTGGTAGGGCCGCGTCCGGAGCGCCCACACTTCGTGCAGCAGTTCGCGCATGCTATTCCGCGCTACGCCGACCGCCACCAGGAGAAGGCGGGGATGACGGGCTGGGCTCAGGTCAACGGGCTGCGCGGCCAGACCTCCATCGAGGAGCGCACGCGCTACGACCTGTTCTACGTGGAGCACTGGTCGCTGCTGTTCGACTTGAAGGTCCTGTTGAAAACGCTCGCGGCGATTGTGCGCGACCGAAACGCGTATTGACCCGCCCCCGGCCCCTTCCCTGGCACGGAAGGGGCAGCCGGCCCAGGCCGCGTCCGGGAAGGCGGGTCCGTTCGTGCTTCCGCGCCTCCGGAGGCAGCTCATGGCCTTCCCTGATGTGTTTCGCCTGGACGGGCGCGCGGCCATCGTGACGGGCGGCGCGCAGGGACTTGGGCGCGCGATGGCCGAGGGACTGCTTCAGGCCGGCGCGGCGGTCGTGCTGTTCGACTGCGACGCGGAGCGCGGCGAGGCCACCGCCCGCGAGCTGGCGGCACTCGGCCCGATGCGGTTCGTGCGGGGCAGCGTGACCGAGCCGCACGACGTAGCGGCAGCTGTCCAGGCCGCGGTAGAGGCGTTCGGCGGCGTGGACGTGCTGATCAACAACGCGGGATTGAAGTCGCCGCCGGGCGGGCATCGCCCCGCACAGGAGATGGATCTCACCGCCTGGCGCACCGTGCTCGACGTCAACCTGACGGGCGTGTGGCTTTGCAGCCGGGCGGTGCATGCGCCGATGGCGGCGCGGGGCGGCGGCAGCATCGTCAACATCGCGTCGATCTACGGCCTGGCGGCGGCGCTGGCGCCGAACTCGCCCTACTGCGCGACGAAGGCTGGCGTGATGGGGCTCACCCGCGAGCTGGCGGTCGAATGGGCGAGCGTCGGCATCCGGGTGAACGCCATTGCACCCGGGTTCTTCGCGACCGAATCCAGCTTTGCGCACGGCCACTTCGCGGATCCGGCGCTGCGGGCGCGCATCGTGGAGGGCACGCCGCTCGGCCGCGCCGGCGACCCGCGCGAGCTGCAGGGCACGGCGATCTATCTGGCGTCGGCGGCGTCGGCCATGGTCACGGGCCAGACGATCGTGGTTGACGGCGGCTGGTTGGCGCGCTAGCGAAGCCACCGCATGGCACCGCGGTAGCCACGACGGCGTGTCGGCTATCCGGGACGGATGGGGGTATGAGTGGCCGCACCGGAGACGACGAGCCCGATGGCGGACGTGAACCACGCGCGGGTCACCGCCGAGCTGGGCGACATCCTGGCGCTGCTCGCCGCGCAGCCGTCGGCGGCGTTCTTCGAGACGGGTGTGGCGCGCGTGGCGACGGAGTGGCTGCGCCAACGCGGCGTGGCCGTCGAGCGTGACGCCTACGGCAACTTGCTCGCGCGAGCCGGCGGCGACGAGGGGCCGCCGCTGGTGCTGATGGCGCACATGGACCATCCCGGCGCGCACCTCGTCGGGCGGGAGCGCGCGCGGCTAGCGGGCGGCGTCGCGGCGACCGCGCTGGCCGCCGGTGTGGCGGTGCGCGTGATCGCGCCGCGCGGCGAGCGGCGCGGGCGGCTGGTGGACTTCGACGCTCAGAAGCGGACGTTTCGCTACGAGGGCGAGCCGCTTGGGCGTGGCCCCGCCTTCGCCGTGTGGGATTTGCCGGACCTGATTCGCGACGACGAGCGCTGGACGATGCGCGCCGCCGACGACCTGATGGGCGTGACGGCGATCCTCTGGCTGCTGGGCCGGGTGGCGCGGCGGCGCACGGGCCGGCCGGTGATCGGCGCGCTCACGCGGGCGGAGGAGGTCGGACTATTCGGCGCGACGCTGCTCGCGCAATCGCGCCGCCTGCCGGCTGACGCGCTGGTCATCTCGCTGGAGGCGAGCCGCGAGCTGCCGGGCGCGCGCATCGGCGAGGGGCCGGTGGTGCGCGTGGGCGACCGCACGAGCGCCTTCAGCCCAAGCGCCGAGGCGCTGCTGACGGCGGCGGCCGCCCGGCTGGCGAAGCGCGAGGCGGCCTTCCGCTACCAGCGCCAGCTCATGTCGGGCGGCACCTGCGAGGCGACAGCGTTCACGGCGTTTGGCTACGAGACAGGGGCGCTGGCGGTGCCGCTGGGGAACTACCACAACGTGGACCCCGACGGCTTGCTGGCGGCCGAGTACGTCTCGCCGCACGACCTGACGAACCTGGCGCTGCTGCTGCGCGAGCTGCTGCGCCCCATCCCTGATCCGCAGGCGCCGATCCGCCAGCGCCTCGCCCGTCGCGCGAACGCCGCCGCCGCGCGCCTGGAGGCCACCGCCGACGGCTTCACGCCGCCCGCCGGCCGCGCGTGAGGACCTGAAGCGACGGAGCAGCGAATGGATGTGTCCCCGAGCCCCGAGAGCGAGCCGGCCGCGCCGGAGCCGGCGCCCATCGCCGCGGCGGAACCCGCGGAGCCACACGCGCCGCACGTTGTCAAGGTCCTGGTGAACGCCTGTGTGGACTTCCGCTTTGCCGACGCGCTGGTCGACTGGCTGCGGGCGCAGGGCCTGCACGGCGCGTATGACCTGCGCACGCACGAGGGCGCCGCGCTGGCCGTCGACCGCTGGCTGGAGAGCGATGTGGTCCTCAACCGGCTGCACGACGTGGAGGCGATCTGGATCGTGGACCACGCCGACTGCGGCGCCTACCGGCTGGCGGGCGAGCCGAACACGCGCGAAAACCACGTGATGCACCTGAAGGCCGCGCGGGCGCGCGTCCAGGCCTGGGTCGGCAAGCCAGTCCGTATCTTCTACCACCCGCTCGGCCCCGACGGACGCGGCGCGAGCACAGTCGAAGAGATCACGCCGTAAGCGTCTACCGCAGCTTGCGGGCGATGTAGTCGTTGGCGACGACCCAGGCGGCGCGGGTGGGCTCGTCCTGGTACGACTCGGAGCCCTCGTTGGCGAAGCCGTGGCCGGCGCCGGCGTACAGGTGCCACTCGTAGTCCACCTCGTGCTCGACGAGCAGGCCGCGCAGGCGCTCGCGGAACTCCTCGGTCGCAGCGCGGTCCTGGTCGCCGAAGAGCACGCACACCGGACAGCCGATCTTGTGGATGACATCCCAGACGAGCACGGGCCGGTGCGGCTGCGGCTCGACGTCGGCGACGGTGGGATAGAAGGCCACGAAGGCGTCGAGGCGCGGCTCTTCGGCGGCGAAGAAGAGGCCCCAGCGCCCGCCGGCGCAGAAGCCGACGCCGCCGATCTTCTGGTCGCCAATGGCGTCCAGACTCTTCATGTAGGTGAGCGCCGCCTGGAGATACTTCACTACGTCGGAGTCGGAGGTCTGGCGCTGCAGCTCGCGCGCCTCGGGCGGCGGCGCGCCGCTAGCGTCGAAGGTGATCGTGCCGAGCGGCGAGTAGAGCGCGGGGGCGAACGCTACGTAGCCCTGCGCTGCTAGCCGGTCGGCCACGACCTCCATGTGGGGCGTGAGGCCGTGGACCGGCTGCACGATCAGCATGCCGGGGTGTGTGCCCGGCGTCGCGGGCTGGCTCAGGTAGGCGGTCAGCTCTACGTCGCCCGCGTGATACTTGACGTACTGGCCGGTGCGCGCGTCAGTCAGGGTCATCAGGTCCTCCTTACCAACTCGTGGAACGGGCCGTGGCGCATCCCACCCCTAGATTGACGGGCGGCGCAGGTCGCTCAGGCTGGGCCCCTCGTCGCGGACGAGGTGCGTCGTCACGCAGCGAATGCCATTCGTGCCGGCCATGATGCCGCTCGTGTCCAGCTCCAGCACCTTCACGCCCGCGTCGCGCACGCGGCGGATCGTCTCCTTGGCGCCCGCTGCCATGATGACCTTGCCGGGCTCCAGGATCACCAGGTTCGCCGGGCAGAACAGGCGCTGCTCGTCGGGCGGCACCTCGATGAAGCGGAAACCGCGCTCGGCCAGCCACTTATAGGCCTGGTAGTCCATCGCTGCGGGGTAGATCACCGCGACGCCGAGGTCCACCACGCCGAAGAACATATCCACGTGGAACTCGCCGCCGGATTCGAAACTATCGTGGATCGTGGTGTAGTGGGCGACGGGGATGTCGGTGACGCCGTTGCGCAGCATCACCTGGCGCACTTGCTCCAGGCCGTCCTCGTTCGAGGTGGAGCCGAGGCCGGCGAGGATAGCGTTCTCAGCGAAGGGCACGAACACGCCCGACTCGCAGATGCCTAGGCCATGCACCTGGTGCAGGATCGGGCAATTGATGCTGGCGAAGAACTTCTGGAAGTTCGGGTTGCGGCCGCGAATGAAGGAGTTTTGGCCGTAGCGCGGCAGGATGACACCGCCCTTGAGGGTACAGATGGCGCCGCCCATGAACATCTTGCGCATGGGGCCATACCCGCCCCAGGTGTCAGCGTACTCCATCCAGCGGACGCGCACGCCCTCGCTCTCTAGCAGGCTAGCGTACTCCTCCAGGCCGCGGTTCAGGCGGTCGAGGTCGAACGTGGACTGGCGGAGCAAGAAGAAGTTGGGATCTTTCTGCCAGAGCGGGCTGGCCTCCTGCTCGTGCGGGCGGATCAGCGCGACCTCGCGCAGGCGTCCGATGCCCTGGTCGCCGCCCCAGCGGAAGCCCCAGATGCGCTCCACCTCGTCGTTGAAGTGGATGTTCGCGAGCCGCTCGGTGCGTGGTGGCTTGCCGGGTTCGTAGTCGGGGTAGTTCTCTAGCGGGTAGTCTTCGAGCGGCCCCTGGTACTCGCGGCGCGGGTTCTGGTAGATCGGCATGACTCCTCCGGGGGCACCGCAGCGCGAGGCGCCGGTCCCCGGGTGCCCCGCACGGTCTCGATCATTGGATGCTGTTGCGGCTGCGGTGGAGTATAGCAGCCTCGCACGAGTCCGCGCCTCACGCCGTGAAGGCCCGGCCGGGAGCCGCCGAGCGAGGAGGGGCTGGCGACCGGGGCGTCCTACATGACGCGCGGCAGGAAGAATTCGGCGCGCACGCGACGGCCGGGGGCGCGGTGCCCAGCGGCCCCGTTGGTGGCGTGTAGCGCCGAGTTGGCCGCGCGAGCGATGCCGCGCACCGACTCGAGCAGCACGGCCTCCTCGGGCTCGAAGCGGCTGCGGTGCACGATGAGGCCGAGGGCATGGTCCGCCTGGCCGCCTTGCCCGAAAATGGGCGCCGCCACGCAGCAGACGGCGCCCCCGTCGCTGTCGCGGTCGACCGCGTAGCCGGCTGCCCGCACGGCGGTCAGCCGCGCGCGGAGCGCCGGCAAGTCCACCCGGTCGGGCAGGTCGAAGGGCCAGCGGTGGCTGCGCGCAAGATAGGCCGTGACTCGCTCGGGGGCCGCCCACGCGAGCAGCACCTGTCCGACGGCCATCAGATGGCCAGGCCCAACCACGCCGACGTAACCGCCCGATAGGTGGCCGGCGTGGGTGCCCTCGATGAGCAGGGAGCACATCACCTGGTCGCCCCACCACTGGAAGAGCAGGCCCGTCTCGCCAGTGACACGGCTGAGCGCTTCCACGCAGTCGCGCAGCCGCTCGGGCACCACGAGTCCCTGCAAGAACGCGGCGTGAAGGTAGGGCACGCGCGGGCCGAGCAGGAAGAGGCCGCTGTCCGGCGCGCGGACGACATAGCCGGCGGCGACGAGCGTGTTGAGCAGGTGGTACACGGTGCTCAGGTTCAGGCCCAGCTCCGCGGCGATCGCCTTTGGGGTTACGCCGTGCGGGTAGCTGGCCAGTGTGTCCAGCAGGCCAAGCGCGCGGGTGACCGATTGGACCAGGTCTCGCTTAGGGCGCGCGCGCGGGCCCGGCGCGACGGCTATTCGCTTAGCGGTCCCGTGGGAACGCGACATGCCGACTACTCCCTAGTGGGCGGGCTCGGAGAGCGGTGGCGCGGTGTCCCGCAAGGACCCGCGCCGATTCCGCCATCTGAAAACCCTCACCGTCCCGACGGCATTAGGCAAGGGCACCGAATTATGGCTGGCCCTCTTCCTCGCTACCAATTTCGGAGGGCGAAACACGGCGGATTGACCGTTCCCAGGCCCGCGCTTTAGATGGGGTGAAGCGCCCCACGAGCAGTCTGGAGGACGATCCGTGCGACGAGTCTGGATAGCGCTGGCCGGACTCATCGGGCTGGCCGCGGTCTACCTGTTTGCTCCGATCCCGAGCCTGGCGGCCACGGCGACCTGGACGGGCCAGGGCGGCGACGACCATTGGACCACCGCGGCGAACTGGGCAGGCTCCGTCGCGCCGAGCCCCGGCGACGACCTGGTGTTCCCGGACAACGTTGCGCAGTTGACCAGCCAGAATGACTTTGCGTCGAATACCGCGTTCAACAGCTTATCCTTCAGCGGAGCCGGCTACACGGTTAGTGGGAATCGCATCGTCTTGGCCAACGGCATCGCGGCGACTCACCCCTCAGGGACGAACAGGGTTGCCATTCCGGTGATCCTCACCGCGGCCACCACCTACGCTGTGAGCAGCGCCACCGGCACGCTCACTGTGCAGGGGAGCACCGACCTTAAAGGGCATACCTTGACCGTAGACAGCGCGGGCACGATCCAGATCACCGGGGCGATCATCAACACGGGCGCGCTGCCCGCCGGACTGGTGAAGACCGGAACCGGGGCGCTGACTCTCGCCGGGGACAACCTCTACAACGGCGGCACGTCGGTGACCGACGGCACACTGCAGGTCACGAACGACCACGCTCTCGGAAGTGGGACGAGTGGCACGAACGTGCAGAGCGGGGCGACGCTGGCGCTGGCCGGGGGCATCACGGTGAGCGAGCCCCTGACGCTGAATGGCAACGGAGTCGGCGGCGCCGGCGCGCTAGTGGCGGCGGACGCGCTGACCGAGACCTGGATGGGCGCGATCACAGCGGCTAGCAGCAGCACGATCGGCAGCGGCACGGGCGACCTGATCCTGAACGGCGCGCTCGGCGGCAGCGGCGCCCTGAGCATCGCAGGCCCCGGCATCGTGGAACTGCAGGGGACCGGCGCCAACGCCTTCAGTGGTGGCGTCACCGTCAAGGGCGGCACGCTGCGGGCCGCGAAGACCGCAGGCGTCGCGGCCATCGCGAGCGACGCGACCGTGAACAGCGGCGCGACGCTAGAGCTAGACGCAGACAACCAGATCGCGGATAGCGCCGCGGTCACCGTAGATAGCGGCGGCGCCTTTACGCTGAACGGCTTCGCGGACACCATTGGCTCGCTCGCCGGCGTGGGCAGCGTGACGGTCGGCACGCTCACCGTCGGCAGCGACAACAGCTCGACGACGTTCAGCGGCACCATCGCCGGTAGCGGCACGCTCACCAAGGTGGGCACGGGCACCCTCGCGCTGACGAACGCTGACTCGTACACTGGTACGACGACCGTGAGCGCCGGCACGCTGCGGATCACGAACGCTACCGCGCTGGGCAGCAGCGCCGCCGGGACGACGGTGCAGAGCGGGGCGACGCTGGCGCTGGCCGGCGGCATTACGGTAGCGGAGCCGCTGACCCTGAACGGCACCGGCGTAGGCGGCGGCGGCGCGCTGCAGAACGGGGACACCGCGGCCAACACCTGGTCCGGGCCGGTCACCCTCGCCGGCGCTACGGCGATTGGCGGGAGCAGCGGGACCCTGACGATTAGCGCCGCTATCGGAGAGGTGCCGAACGCTGGCGTGCTGACGAAGGTCGGGGCCGGCACGCTCGCGCTCACCGGGGCGAACACGTATACCGGCTCGACGACCGTGACTGCGGGCACGTTGCGGCTCGGGAATTCCAGCGCGCTCGGCAGCAACCAGGCGGCGAACACCACAGTGCAGAACGGCGCCACGCTCGCGCTGGCCGGGGGGCTCCGCGTGCTCCGCGGTCAAGGCGCGCTCAACCTGGCCGGCGCGGGCGTGGGGGGCGTTGGCGCGTTGGTGAACACGGCCGATGTCAATACGTGGGTAGGGCCGGTCGTCGCGGGAACGCCCAATGCTAGCATCGGGGTCAGTGCCGGCAGCTTGACTATTGACGGCGGCGCGGACCCACCGCTTGGCATCTCCTCCGTCCTGACGAAGCTTGGGCCGGGGCTGCTGCGGGTGCAGGGCACGGGCGGCTCGCCGCCTGCCGTGGGCACCACGCTCCGGGTGAGCGCCGGTACTCTGGACACCCGCACGGAGACCGTCCTCCCCGATGGGGGAAAGACCATCGTGGACGCCGGGGCCGCGCTCGCGGTGAACGGCATCATCGTGACGCACAACCTGGACTTGACGCTTGGCGGCAGCGGGGTAGACGGCGGCGGCGCCCTGCAGAGCACCGACCCGCTCCTGGCCTCGCTCAAGAACTCGCTCTCGGGACGATTCACTCTCCAGGGCGACACGACCATCGGCGGGAACGGCGGCCCGCTGGAGTTCAACGGGCCGATCGGCAGCGCTTCCGGCACTCCCGTGACGTTGACCAAGACGGGGCCGAACACGGTAACGTTCGACGGCGCCAACACCTACGGGTCCACGGTGGTCAGTGGCGGCACGCTGGTGGTGAACGGCTCTCAGTCGGGCGGCGCGATCACGCTCAGCGGCGGCCTGTTGGGCGGCACGGGCTCGACGGGAGCGGTCACGGCCACCAGCGGCCTGCTGGCGCCGGGCCTACCCTCCGGCACCATTGTGGGCGTGCTGAACACCGGCAACCTGGCGCTGGGCGGCAGCTCGATCCTGGCGGTCGATCTGAACGGGACGACGGCGGGCACTCAGTACGACCAGGTGAACGTCAGCGGTGGCGTGACGCTGAGCGGGCAGGCGCAGTTGAGCGTATCCCTTGGCTTCGCCCCGCTCGTCGGTACGCTCTTCACCATCATCGCGAACGACGGCGCCGACGCCGTGAGCGGCACGTTCGCCGGTCTGCCGGAGGGCGCCGTGCTCTCCGCAAGCGGCGTACCGCTCCGCATCAGCTACGCGGGCGGCACGGGCAACGACGTGACCCTCGCCGTGCTCGCCTCGCCCACGCCGACTCTCACGCCAACCCCCGCGCCGACCGCCACGAGCACGCCGACCGCGACGGCCACGGCGACGCGTACGCCCACCAGCACCCCGAGCCTGACCGCGACGCCGTTCCCGCGGCCCGACGTCAGCGTGCAGGTCGCGCCGAGCGGCGGCACGCTGCAAACGACCATCACCGCGCGCGACGCCGGCTGCGCCGGGGGCAACAACCAGTTGCAGCAACTCCAGTTCACGCGCCTCACCAACGCCTTGGTGGATGTGGCGACCACCCCGCCGGCGCACGTCGCCGCGCCCATCACTGTCAACCTGCCCGGCCATCCCGCGGCGATCGGGCTTACTGTCCACCGGCTGACCGCCGGCCAGCCGGCGACGGTAGAGTTGACGGTCACCGACGGGTGCGGCGCCTGGCCGACGTTCGTCGGCGGCGGGCCTCAGGCGTTCTGAGGCCCGCCCCGAGCCGTCCCCGCTCCACTCGGCGTGACGGCCGCAAGCTGCCTGGCTGCCCTCTTGCGTGCGGCTTATACTGCGAGGAGCGACCTGCCCTCGGCCCCTCTCTTTCTTAATGTGGGAAGGGGTGCTCCGCGGAGAGCCGACGCGGGCTCCCCGCTTCCCTCGTTGGAATGGGGGCGGCCTGGGGGCTAGGTTTCCCGAGGCGGAGGACCAGCACTTGGGCAGCCTGCTGATTCGGAACATCGGCCAGATCGCCACGGGCGACCTGGCGGCGCCGCTGGCCACGGGCGACGCGATCTACTGCGAGGACGGCGTCATTCGCGAGGTCGGCACGAGCCGCACGGATGCCGACGTGGTGCTCGACGCGAACGGGTTGCTCGCCGCGCCGGGGCTGGTCGACTCGCACTCGCACCCCAGCTTTGGCGACTTCACCTTTACGCAGCAGAGCGTGGGCTGGATGCGCGCGTACCTGCACGGTGGCGTCACGACACTTGTATCCGCGGGCGAGCTGCACCTGCCCGGCCTGCCGCTCAGCCCGCTGGAGCCCGAGACGTTCAGGATGCTGGCTCTGCTCGGGCGCCGTACCTGGCGGCGCCGGCTGCCGGAGAGCCCGCACGTGGTCGCCGGCACGCTGCTCCTTGCGCCGGGGATGACCGAGCAGGACTTCGACGCGGTGGCCGCGGCCGGTACACGGGTCGTCAAGTTCCTCTTCTACCCGTGGGGCCGCGACTGGGACGAGGCGCGGCGCTACGTGGCCTGGGCGCACGAGCGTGGACTCGTCGCGAAGATCCACTCGGGCGGCGTGTCGCGCAGCGGTGTGAGCGAGCCCGCCGGCTGGGAGGTGGTGGACCGCGTGCAGCCGGACGTGGCAGGCCACATTAACGGCGGGCCGATCCCGATGTCACGTGCCGACCTCCAGCGCGTGGTGGGCGAGTCGCGGTGCTACCTGGAGCTAACGCCCAACTCCGGCAACTACCGCCGCGCGCTGGAGACCCTGGAGTTTGTGGAGGCGGCGGGCCTGCGCCAGCGGCTGGTGATCGGGACGGACACGCCGAGCGGCACCGGCGTGTTGCCGCGCGCCATGCTTCGAAACGTGTGCTTCGTGAGCGCGCTCGGCGGCATCCCGCCCGCGGACGCGATCGCGCTGGCGAGCGGCAACGTGGCGCGCGCGCACGGCATCTCCGGCGGGTTGCTACAGCCCGGCCAGCCGGCCGACATCGTCCTGCTGGGGGCGATCCAGGGCGCGGCGGGGACCGACGCGCTCAGCTCGATCGCGGCGGGCGACATGCCGGGCGTCGCGACAGTCATCGTGGACGGCGAGGTGGTCGTTTACCCGCGCAGCGAGCAGACGCCGCCGCCGATGCGCCTGGCCCGCGTCGAGCGCGGACACGTGGCTAGCTCCGAGTACCGTGCCTGACGACCTTCGCGCTGGCGCTGCGGCCGTGCGGCCGGCACGGGGCCCGATGAGAGGCGCAGCGGGCATACTTTAGGTGCATAGCGATTCCTCGATACGAGGGTATTGTGAATGTTCACGGTGGCGACGCTGAACCTGCTCGACCACCAGGCGCGGCCGGACGAGCGGTTCCCCTTGATCGTGGCGGGGCTGGCGGCCGAGTGGCCGGACTTGGTCGCGCTGCAAGAGGTGTCGGCGGGGCGCGAGCAGGGCGAGCGGCTGGCCGCGGCGCTCAACGCCGCGGCCGGGCGCGCCGGCCGCCACCGGACCTACCAGTACGCGCAGCAGCCCAACCTGCGCCGCCAGGACCTCAGCGTCGGCCTCCTGGTGCGCCACCCGATTCATGACCGGGCGTGGGTAGATCTGCAGGGCCAGGGCCGCGTGGCGCTTGCCGTCACCACCGAGATCGACGGCCGCCGCCTGGCGTTCGTCTCGACCCACCTGTTCTGGGAAATAGGGCCCGCGGGCGAGCAGGCGCGGCGGTACCAGGCCGGTGTGCTCGCTGACTGGGTCGCGCAGACGTTTCCCGAGGTGCCGACTATCGTGGGTGGAGACTTTAACGCCGTGCCCGACGGGATCACCTATACCTACCTCGCGGAGCAGTGGGTGTCGCTGTACGCCGAGCGCCACGGCGCGGAGCCGGCCTGGACCTGTCCGACGCCGCTGGCCCCGACGCCGGATGGGTGGCACGGCACCCTCGACTACCTGTGGAAGGCGCCGCGCAATGCCCCGCTGCGTGTGCTGGATGCCCGCCTGTTCATGAACGAGCCGGCGCCCCACGATCCGAAGCTCTACGCCTCGGACCACGTCGGCGTGCTTGCGCGCGTGGCCTTCACGCAACACGAGTAGGCCGAGCAGCGTCGGCCGGCGCGGGCCGTTGCCGCGGCCCGGGTCCTGTGCTAGCCTCCGGCACGACAGTCCGCCGCTTGCCCGGCGGCAGGGAGGTGCTGATGCTCCGCACCGCGTGGGAGCCGCCCACCGAAGTCCCACACGCCGAGGTGGTGAAGACCTCGGACGCCGTGCTTGCGCGGCCCGATATTTCCCTTGACGTGCGCGAGGACGTGTTTCGCCTCCGCGTGCTCGGGCTCGACTGGGACATCGGTGGCAAGGTGTACCAACCGACCGACCCGGCGCGGATTCCGGTTGGCGCCGACGGCCGCAAGGCGGGCCTGTTCGTGCTGCACGGCGGGGGCGGCGACTTCCGCTCGCTGGAGCCGCTGGCGACCATTCTAGCCGCGAAATTCGGCTTCAAGATTGCCACGATGAGCTACCCGGGCCAGCACTACCTGCTCGATCCGAGCCGCGACTGGCCCGGCGACACGCTGCACCCGGACGGCACCGCCCGCACGCCGATCTGGGCGTCGGACGCGATCATCACGCCCGACCAGTACGAGCTGGTCGCGGAGCGGTCCGACCCGCAGCTCCGCGCCAAGTACGGCACGATGTACCTACTGCGGGCGAAGGAGGGCACCGAGTTCTACTGGCGCATGGCGGCCTGGCCGCTGGCCTTCGAGGAGGCGATGAAGGCCGTCTGCGCGCGCAACTTCCCGGTCGAGGAATACTCGGTTTACGTGCACGGCCACTCGACGGGCGGGCCGTTCGTACACCAACTGCTGCAGCGGGTGGAGAACGTGGTCGGCCTCGCGGGCACGGAGACTAGCCCCTGGGGCGCCATCTTCAGCCGTATGCAGGGCCAGACGTGGCGGTTTCCCTTCAACTATCTGAGCGTGCGCACCTGGCGGGATGTCGCGCGCTACCGCGGGCCGGAGGCGGGGCCGGAGGGCTGCTGGCGACTGCCGTGGCTGATGGAGGACGTGCTGGAGGAGTGGGAGCGCCGTAAGCACCTGGCGAACATCAAGGCACAGTACCTGGTGCAGTTTGCAGCGTTCGACCAGCTCGAGGCGGCGGCGCGCGTGTCGGCCGAGCGGCTGGGCATGGACATGGCGGAGACGGAAGCGCTAGTGGCGCGCTTCCGCGCCTACCCTTGCCCGCTGGAGGGCCCCGGCGTGAAGCCGATCCCGCCGCTGCTCTACGGCGTGAACAAGGGCAGCCGCGACCACACGCCCGAGCGCTACACAGACATCCTCTTCCCGGCGCTCGACGCCCTGAACCCAACGCCAAAGTACCGCCTGGTGTGCTGGGGCGCGGGCGTGCATACCTACCACAAGGCCGAGCCGGGCCTGCCCGTCGGCGTGGCTCCCGCGATGGCTCAGCTCTGGCACGACGCGATCACTCACGGGTACTACGTCACCGATTAAGCCACGGCGCCCCGGGCCGCCCACGCGTACGAGAGGCGGCGCGCGGCGGTGATAGAATGCGGCGCAGGCGGCCGGCGCCGGTGGGCGGCCGGCCGCTGCGGAGGGTGAGGCTATGGCCAAGCAGTTCGCGCGCCCGGAGCTTCTCGCGTCCCCGCAGTGGCTCGCCGAGCACCTGGACGACCCGAACGTGCGCATCGTGGACGGGCGCACGGCGCAGCTCTACAACACGGCGCACATCCCGGGCGCCGTGCTCATCGACTTCTATAGCCTGAACACGACGGACTCGAGCCCGGAGGGTATGCGCGCCTGGACCACGCGCATGGAGGAGGCGTTCTCGGGTGCCGGCATCGCCCCGGGGCAGATGGTGGTCTTCTACGAAGACACGTCGGGCCAGCTTGCCGCGCGCGGACTGTGGGCGCTGACGTACCTGGGGCACGACGGCGGACGGCTGCTCGATGGCGGCCTGAACGCCTGGCAGGCGGCCGGATATCCCGTGACGGACGGGCCGAGCGACGTAGCGCCGACGCAGTTCCACGCCCGGCCGCGTCCCGAGGTGCTGGCCACCTACGAGGACATCCTAGCGCGGCTGGGCAACGGCACAACGCAGATTCTCGACGTGCGGCGGCCGGCCGAGTACGCGGGCACAGAGATACGCGCGAAGCGCGGTGGCCGCGTACCAGGCGCGGTGAACCTGGACTGGGTGAACAACCTGGCCGCCGACGGCAGCTTCAAGACACCCGACGAGCTGGCCGCGCAGTATGCGGCGCTGGGGCTCGACCGCGACCGGGAGGTCGTCACGTACTGCCAGGGCGGCTACCGCTCGGCCAACACCTGGCTGGTGCTCACGCTGCTCGGCTTCCCGCACGTGCGCAACTACGTCGGCTCGTGGGCGGAGTGGGGCAGCCGCGAGGGCCTGCCGATCGAGAACCTAACCACGCCGTGAGGGACCGGGCCCCCTCCCCCGACCCCAGCGACGCTCGCAGTATCCCATGCCACACCCCTTCCGGCCGGGCGGCGGGGACCAGGACCGCCCTACTACACCCGGTCAATCAACTGGGCTAGCAGGCGGTATGCCCGCCCTTCCAGGCCAGCGGGTTCTCCAGGCTCCACGTGGACTTCAGCCGCGCCGCCACGCAGGCGATTGGCCCCCGTGTGGCAGACGCCGGCAGCCGCGACGACACCCGCCTGGCCGTGCCCGGCCGAACGCTAGCCGGCGGGGAGTGGCGCTGCTATGATGCTCCCACTATTTGGTGCCTGGGTAGCGTGCCGTGTCACAGGATGGGAGGTTCAGATGCGTCGCTGGCCGCTGCTGGTCCCCGTCGCGCTGTTGGTCATCGCTTGCCAGGCGCCCCCCGCCACCCGCGAGCGCGGGAGCGCGCCCGCCCCGGCCGCCGCCGCGCCGGCTGCACCCGCCGGCGCTCCCCCTGCCGCGCCAGCGGCGACCGCCGCGCCCGCTCCGCCGACGCCGCTGGAGGTCGTCCGCGTTGGCACGGTGGCGAGCGCCGGCGACGCGAACTTTTATTGGGCGCAGGAGCGGGGGTACCTGCGCGAGGAGGGCTTGGACCTGGAGACCCAGGTGTTCAACGGCGCCCAGGTGATGATCGCGCCGCTTGGCGCCGACCAGCTCGACGTGGGCGGGGGCGGGCCTGGGCCGGGGCTGTTCAATGCCATCCTGCGTGGTGTGAGCGTGCGCATCGTCGCCGACCGCTCGCGCGCCGTGCCCAACGTCAAGAACCAGTGCGTGGCGGTGCGCAAGCCGCTGCTCGATAGCGGCGCCATCCACGGCTTCGCCGACTTCCGTGGCCGGGTCTTCAGCGAGAACGTGCCCGCGGTGCTTACCACGTCGATCATCGACCGCGAGCTGAAGAAGGCGGGCGTGAGCCTACAGCAGGACGTGACGACCACGGTGCTCTCGTTCCCGGACATGCTGCCGGCCTTCGCAAACGACGCCATCGACTTCTCGGTCCTGATCGATCCGTATATCGTGCTGGCGCAGCAGCAGGGCACGGCCGAGTGCTGGAAGTACACCTATGAGCTGGAACCCAACTTCCAGATCGCCGTGCTCATCTACGGCCCGACGTTCGCCGAGCAGCGGCCTGAGAGCGCGCGCCGCTTCATGGTCGCCTACCTGCGCGCCATTCGCGACTACCAGCGCGCCTTCCACGGCGACGGCACCAATCGCGCCGAGTTCCTCGAGCTGATCGGCCGCACAGCCGGGATCAGCGACAAGGGGCTGCTGGAGCGCATCGGCCCGTCGTGGGCGGACCCGAACGGCGCGGTGAATGTGGAGAGCCTACGGGAGACACAGCGCTGGTACGTGGCGCGCGGCGACCAGACGGGCGAGGTGGACTTCGACCGGGTGGTGGACACAAGCTTCGCCGACTACGCCGTCTCGCGCATCGGCCGCCAGGCTACCCAGTGAGAGAGTGGGGAAGCTAATGAAGCTTACTCGACTTGCACTCGTCGCGGGGCTGGCAGCCCTGCTGCTAGCGTGCCAGGCACCCGCCGCCCGACAGGCGCCGCCGGCGGCGCCCGCGGCCGGTCAGCCCGCTCCGGCAGGCGCGCAGCCGGCCGCCGCACCACCGGCGGCGGGCGCGCGGCCGCTCCAGAAGCTCACCGTAGCCTATGTAGCGCCGGTCGAGACGTTCTCGATCCCCTGGATCGCGAAGGAGGCTGGCATCTTCACGAAGCACGGCTTCGATGCCGAGGTGAGCCTCCTGACCGGCAGCCCGCGGCTCATCCAGTCGGTCATCGCGGGCGACTTCGAGTACGGGCTGGCGGGTGTCACCGCGAGCATGCGCGCGCGCATGCAGGGTGCCGACCCGGTGATTCTCGCGGCGGGCAGCAACTACTCGAACCAGGCGGTGCTCGTGCCGGCGGGGTCCACTCTGAACCGAGTGCAAGACCTCAAGGGAAGGACCATTGGCGTGGCGCAGTACGGCTCGGAGAGCGAGACATTCCTGCAGATTGCGCTCGCTAACGCGGGCATGCGCTCCGAGGACGTGCAGATGCTCCAGACTGGTGGCCACCCGCAGACGCTCGCCGCGCTGCTGAGCGGCAATCTGGAGGCGGGGGTGCTGGGCAGCTCGATGGTGCTGTCGGCGGAGCGCGCGGGGGCGGTGCGCCTCGCGGACGGGCGCTCGCTGAAAGTGCTGTCGCCCGGCGGCACGTTGTCCACGACGCGGCGCCTGATCGAGCGCGACCGCGACGCGGTGCTGCGTTTCATGCGCGCCTACGTGGAGGGCATCCAGTACTTCAAGGCGGACCGCGAGGACACCATCCGCATCCTGCAGCAGTACATGGGCGGGCTGCCGCCCGAGGAGATGGACGTGATCTACGCGGCGGCTCGGGATGAGTTCCAGTCGCTGCCGATTCCCCGCGAGGATGCCGTGCAGGCCGTACTCGACCGTGAGGAGGCGCCGGAGGCCCGCGCCTTCAGGCCGAGCGATTTCGTGGACGCGAGCTTCCTGCAAGAGATCGAGCAGAGCGGCTTCTTGCGCCAGATCGGCGCGAACTAACGGGCTTGGAGATCGCCCTAACTGCCTGGCCGGCGCGCGGGCGTGGGGCGGGACGGAGATGGGATGAAGCGCAGCACGGACCGGATCCTCGTAACGCACGCGGGCAGCCTGCCGCGGCCTGACGACCTGCGGGCGATGGTCGCGGCGAGGGCGAGCGGCCAGCCCTACGACGCCGAGGCGCTTGGCGCGCGGGTGCGGAGCGCCGTCGCGGAGACGGTGCGGCAGCAGGCCGCGGCCGGGATAGACGTGGTCAACGACGGCGAGCTGAGCAAGAGCAACTTCCTGTTTTACGTGCGTGAGCGGCTCGGCGGCTGCGCGGACCAGCCGCCCACCATGGCGAGCACGGCGACGGCGGGCATCTCCGGCCGCGACGCGCGCGATTTCCCCGAGTACTTCGCCGAGGACAGCGGGCGGCGCCAGATCGGCGCGCAGCTTGCCCAGAAGCGCGTCTCGGCCGTTGAGCCGCTGCGCTACGTCGGGCAGGCGGCGATCCAGATCGACATCGCCAACTTCAAGGCGGCGCTCGCGGGCCTGGCCGTCGAGGAGGCGTTCCTGCCGGCCGTGGCGCCGGGCAGCATCGAGCACTGGCTGGGCAACGCCTACTACCCGACTCACGAGGCGTTCCTGTTCGGCATCGCCGAGGCGATGCGCGAGGAGTACCGGGCGATTGTGGACGCGGGCTTCGTGCTCCAGATTGACGATCCGGGCCTGGCGGACTCCTGGCAGATGCACCCGGACATGGGCGTGCCCGCGTACCGCAAGCTCGCGGCGCTCCACGTCGAGGCGCTGAACCACGCCCTGCGCGACATTCCGCCCGACCGGGTGCGCTTCCACATGTGCTGGGGCAGCTATCACGGGCCGCACAAGCACGATATCCCGCTGCGGGTCATCGTGGACCTGATCCTGCAGGTGCGCGCCGAGGCGTACTCCATCGAGGCGTCGAACGCCGCCCACGAGCACGAATGGCGCGTGTGGGAGGACGTGCGGCTGCCCGAGGGGAAGATTCTGATCCCGGGCGTGGCGGGCCATGCCTCGGACTTCGTGGAGCACCCCGAACTGGTTGCCGAGCGGCTGGTGCGCTACGCACGGCTGGTGGGGCGCGAGAACGTCATAGCCGGCACCGACTGCGGCCTGGGCGAGCGTGTGGGGCACCCGTCGCTGGTGTGGGCGAAGTTCCAGGCGATGGCCGAGGGCGCGCGCCTGGCCACGAAGCAGTTGTGGGGCTAATCGACGCGGCCCAGCACGCGTAGCGCCTGCTCGCTAAAGCTCGTGTCCACGAGCTGCGCGGGGTCGATGCGCGTGGAGATGAAGCCGTTGCGCAGGTAGAACTCCTGCTCGTCGGCCAGGCTTTCCAGGCTTACGCGGCCGTTGACCTCGGAGCCGGCGAACGAGCGGCCGATCTTGTCGTACATCGCCGGGTCCTTGATCGGCCCGTTCTCCACCAGGATGGACACCACTTCATCGCGATTGCGCCCGCGCAAAAAGGCGTCCTCGAAGTAGCGGGCAGCCTTCAGGTGGGCGATCAGATAGCGCACGCCCACGTCGCGGCGCTCGCGGATGAAGGGCGCGCTATAGAACAGGAACTGCACCACCTGCCCCGGGTAGATTTCGCCCATGTCCCGCCAGCGGGTGGCGATGCCCTGCTCCTCCATGACGGTGACCATCGGCTCGACCTCGATGGAGGCGTCGATGGCGGCGTTGCGGAGGGCGGCCACCTGATCGGGGAAGGGTACCTCGACGAGATTGATGTCCTGCTCGGTCAGGCCGCCGAGGTCGAGCAGCCGCGCCAGCTCGACGTGGTTTATTTGCGCCTTCTGGTGGATAGCGAACGTATGGCCGCGCAGATCGGGGTAGTCGTGGATCTGGTCGGCGAGGTCCTTTCGTACCACAACGGCAAGGGAGTTGCGCTGGTTGGGGCGTACGACGGTCACGTCGGTGATCGCCTTGACCGACACGTCGCGGCTAATGGCGTTCCATAGGCCAGCGCTGGTGCTCGAGGAGATGACGTCCATCTGGCCCGCAGCAAGGTGCGGCGCCGCTTGCACCATGCTGGTCACGCCGTTGTAGTCGATCTCGATGCCCTGCTCGCGGAAGAAACCCTTGTCCTGGGCGATGTAGAACACGCGGTCGATGAGGCCCCCCAGCCCGCCGACGACGACCCTGGCCGGCTCAGGGGGGAGCGGGGCTGCCGCCGGCGTGGGGGCCGCGGCGGCGGGGGCGGCCGGTGCCGGCGGGGCGACGGGGGCCGCGCCGCTGGCGGCCGGCTTCGCTGCGGTCGGGGCGTTCGCGGCGCCGCTGCCCGCGCAGGCGGTCAGGAGCACTGTAGCAATCAGCAGGCCGAGCCAGGCGGGCGCGGCACGGCACGGTGCGGACGGTGTACGCATGATCGACTCCTCGCTACGCAGGCCGCGCGCTCGCGTCCCCCGCTCCCCGTCGGCCGGCCTCGCGCGATGATAGCATCGGCCCCGGACCCGGTCAACGTTCTCAACAATTTGCCGAGGAACGATTAAACGATTAACGATCCGAGGGTCGAAATGCGCGTCCTGGGTAAGCAAGACCGGCACGCACCCCATTTGGCTGCGCGAGAAACGTCATGGCGGCCCCCGGCGCGGCGGGTCGGGCGGGCTGGGGGCGCGCCTCGCGGCGCGATGCGGAGTCACCACCCGCCAGCGCGGTCGGTGGGTCCCGGGTGGTCCCGGCGGGGACGTCAGGCCGCCGGGCAGGCCCACGGAGCAGGCGCTTCCGATGGCGCAGGGGCGTAGTCGCGGCCTGGCGGGGCGATGGGGCGGCCCGCGCTCGGGCAGGCCCGCATCTGGGAGGGCCGCGACGGGTGGGAGCGCAGGCGGCCGCGCCTGGGACGGCCGCCGCGCTCGGGCGGCTCGGGCGGGATACCAGGCTGGTTAGGGTCGGCGGCACCTCCGGTCGGGAGCAGCGTGTTGGTGTCTCTACTACTGATCGCCAATCTGGATGGGGCCGCGTCCGGGTCGCCGGCGTGGTCCGTATCGCCGACCGTGGCGCCGGCCTTGTCCGCGCAGGGCCGCAGCGCCTAGCATGGAGCGCGGCGTCACCGTGCCTACCTGGCGGGTCGCGCCGGTTGCCGGGATGGCGGCGAGGCTCGGTGCGACAGGCGTTAATCGATGGAAGAGCGGTACTGGCAGGTAGTCATAGAGACTCTGCAGCAGCGGGGCGTCGCGTTTCAGCCGGGACTAAGGGATGACGAGGTTGGCTGGATCGAGGGAATCTACGGCTTCACGTTCCCGCCGGACCTCCGCGCGTTTCTTCAGCACGCTTTGCCGGTCTCCGGCCCTACACCCCCGCCGGGCGCGATCACTGGGTCGAACGGATTCCCCAATTGGCGGCAGGAGCCTGATTGGTCACTTCGGGAGCGGTTGGAGCGGCCGTTGCACGGCCTTGCCGATAACATCGTTCACACCGGCTTCTGGCTGAGATCCTGGGGAGCCAGGCCGGCCGATCTGGAAACGGCGCTTGAAATCGCGCACCGAGAGGTAGCGGCGGCTCCGAAGATGATCCCTGTGTTCTCACATCGCTACATTCCGAGCGAACCATGCCTACCGGGCAATCCCGTGTTCTCGATCATGGGCACGGACATCCTCTACTACGGATACGATCTCACGTCCTATTTCTTTGCGGAGTTCCAGGTGCCGGCGCCCGCCGTTACAGCGATGGTGCCGCGCCACATCGCGTTCTGGAGCGAGCTGTTCGGCGCGGTGTGGAACGATCCGCCGCTTACGCCGCCGTGGTGGTCGGCGTCCCCTGGAGGCGTAGATGAGTGAGGCGCTGGCGGACCTGGCGATCGTCGAGGCGAACGTCATCACGATGGAGGGGGCGCGGCCGCGGGCGACGGCGCTGGCGGCGCGGGACGGGCGGCTGGTGGCCGTGGGCGACGTGGACGACGTGCGGCCGTGGATCGGGCCGCGGACGACGGTGCTGCGGCTGCCGGGGCGCACGGTGCTACCGGGGTTCATCGAGACGCACACGCACCTGGGGCTGCTGGGGGTGCGGAAGCAGTTCGTGGACTGCCGACGCCGCCGAACCAGACGATTGCGGACATCGTGATGCGGGTGGCCGAGCGGGCGCGGACGGCGCCGCCGGGCGCGTGGATCGAGGGCGAGGGCTACGACGACACGCTGCTGGCCGACCAGCGCCACCCGAACCGGCACGACCTGGACGTCGTGGCGCCCGACCACCCGGTGCTGCTGTGGCACGTCTCGCACCACGTCTGCGCGGTGAACAGCCGGGCGCTGGCGCTGGCCCATATCACGCGCGAGACGCCAGACGGGTACCGGGGGCTTGAGGGGCACATCGTGCGGGATGCCGACGGCGAGCCGACGGGCGTGCTGATGGAGCGCGGCGCGCGGCTGCGGGTGAACGAGGTGCAGCCGCCGCTCTCGGTGGGGCAGATCGTCGCGGGATTGCGCGACGTACACGACGACTACCTGGCGGTGGGCATCACGAGCACGCACGACGCGGGCGTGGGCGGGCGCGTGGGGCCGACGGAGGTGGAGGCGTACCAAGAGGCGACGGTCGCGCCGAGCTTCCAGCTCCGCGTGCGCGGGCTGCTGCGGGTCGAGCTGGTGCAGGACTACCTGGAGGGCCGGGCGGAGACGGACTGGGCGTTCGTGGAAGACTACCAGACGCGGCGGTTTGGGACGCGCTCGATCAAGATCACGCAGGACGGCTCGATCCAGGCGCTGACGGGCGCGCTCCACGATCCGTATCACTGCGATCCGACGCGCACGGGCATGCTGACGATGGAGCAGGAGCGGCTGGACGCGCTGGTGCTGGCGGCGCACCGCGCGGGCTTCCAGGTGGCGATCCATACGAACGGCGACCGCAGCATTGACTCGGCGCTCGACGCCTTCGAGCGCGCCCAGGCGGCGTCCCCGCGGCCGGACGCGCGGCACCGCCTGGAGCACTGCCAGATGGCGACGGAGGCGCAGCTCGACCGCATCGCGCGGCTGGGGGTGTACCCGTCGTTCTTCGTGAAGCACGTCTACTACTGGGGCGACCGCCACCGGCGGCTGTTCCTCGGCCCGGAGCGCGCGCCGCGCATCAGTCCGCTGCGCTCGGCCCAGCAGCGGGGCATTCGCTTCGCGCTGCACAGCGATTGCCCCGTGACGCCGCTCGACCCGCTGTTTGGCGTCTGGGCCGCGGTGAACCGCGTCACGCGCGAGGGCGACCTGCTCGGCCCGGAGCAGCGGATCGGCGTGGAGCAGGCGCTGCGAGCCTACACGGCTGATGCCGCCTACCTGGCGTTCGAGGAGCAGGAGAAGGGGACGCTCGCGCCAGGGAAGCTGGCGGACTTGACGGTGCTGGGCGCGGACCCGACGGCCGTGGACCCGCTGGAGATCAAGGACGTGCCGGTGGAGATGACGGTGATCGGCGGCGCGGTCGTCTGGGCGCGACCGGGCGCGGGAACAGGCGTTTGACGCGGGGTGGGGCGGGCCGGTAGCATGCGGGGCAGAACGCGGGCCGTGGGCAGCGAGAGGAGGCGTCCCATGCCATTCGCCGACATGCGGGAGTTCATCGCGCGCGCGGACGCCGCGGGCGAGCTGAAGCACATTGACGGCGCCGACCTGCACCTGGAGGTGGGCGCGCTCACGGAGATGTTCGCCTTCCAGCCGGACCCGCCGGCGCTGCTGTTCGACAACTTCGCGGGCTTCCCGCCGGGCCACCGGATCCTGACGAACGCGATCAATAACCAGCGGCGCGTGGCGTGGGCGCTGGGGCTGCCGGAGCACGCGCGGGGCGTGGAACTGGTGAAGGGCGTGCGCGAGAAGATGCGCGGCTTCCAGCCGGTGCCGCCGCGCGAGGTGGAGGGCGGGCCGGTCTGCGAGAACGTGCTGACGGGCAGCGACATTGACCTCGGGAAGTTCCCGGTGCCGTTCTGGCACGAGCACGACGGCGGCCGCTACATCGGCACGGGCGGGCAGGTCATCACGCGCGACGAGCAGACCGGCTGGGTGAACGTCGGGACGTACCGGGTGCAGGCGCACGACCGGGCGCTGGCGGGGCTCTACATGTCGCCGGGGCGGCACGGGCGGGCGCACATGGAGCCGTACTGGGCGCGGGGCGAGGCGGCGCCGGTGATGGTGGTCTGCGGCGCCGACCCCACGCTCCTGATGGCGTCGGCGCAGTTCCTGCCGTGGCAGGTGTCGGAGTACGACTTCCTAGGCTGGCTGCGCGGCGCGCCGCTGGAGGTAGTGCGCGGCCAGTACACGGGGCTGCCGATGCCCGCGAGCGCCGAGCTGGTGCTCGAGGGCGAGGTGCCGCCGCCCGACCAGGAGAACCACCCCGAGGGGCCGTTCGGGGAGTGGACGGGCTACTACGCGAGCGGCGAGCGGGCCGAGCCAGTGATCCGCGTGAAGGCGGTGTACCACCGCCACCAGCCGATCATCCACGGCTCGGCGCCGATTCGGCCGCCGGCTAGCTCGTCGGGGGCGTATCTCTTCCGCTCGGCGCTGGTGTGGGACGCGCTGGAGCAGGCGGGCATTAGCGACGTGCGCGGCGTGTACCAGCTCGAGTCGGGCGCGTCGTTCCTGCTGCTGGTGATCTCGATCAAGCCGCGCTACGCGGGGCACGCCCGGCAGGCGGCGATGGCGGCGCAGGGCGCGCGCGCGGGCGCGTATATGACGCGCTACACGATCGTGGTGGACGAGGACATTGACCCGTCGAACCCGCTCGACGTGCTGTGGGCGATCGGGACGCGCTCCGATCCCGAGACCTCGATCGACATCCTGCGGAACTGCTGGAGCACGCCGCTGGACCCGATCCTGCCGCCGGAGAAGCGCGCGCGCCACGATTTCACGCACAGCCGCGCGATCATTGACGCGACACGGCCATTTGCCTGGCGCGACCAGTTCCCGCCGGTGTGCGAGGTCAGCCCCGAGCTGAAGCAGCGGATGCTGGAGAAGTACGCGGCGCACTTCAAGAGCAAGTAAAGCAGGTGGGGGGACACCCCCCACACCCCCCGGGCTCCCAGAAGGAGGGCAGCATGATCGTCGAGCAGCCGGCGGCCGCGACTTTGCGTGTAACGACGGACCTGCGCGGCTGGCTGGAGCAGGTGGCGGCGCTGGGCCAGCTCAAGCAGCTCGAAGGGGCGCACTGGGACCTGGAGCTGGGGGGCGTGAGCGAGCTGATGCACCGCCGGCCGAACCCGCAGGCGCTGCTCTTCGACGCGATCCAGGAGTATCCGCGCGGCCGCCGCGTGCTGGCCAACATGCTCGGCACGATCGAGCGCCTGGCGGTGACGACGGGCACCAGCCCGGCGACCACGGCGCTGGAGTACGTGCAGGACTGGCGGCAGAAGGTGGACAAGATCCCGGCGATCGCGCCCGAGGCGCGGACGGATGGGCCGGTGCTGGAGAACGCGCGGGAGGGGAGCGCGGTCAACCTGTTCGAGTTTCCCGCGCCGCGCTGGCACGCCGACGACGGCGGCCGCTACATCGGCACGGCGAACCTGGTGGTGACGCGCGACCCGGACAGCGGCTGGGTGAACGTGGGCACCTACCGCGTGATGATCCAGGATGAACAGCACCTGGGCTGCAACATCAGTCCGGGCAAGCACGGGCGCATCCAGCGGCAGAAGTACTTCGAGCGGGGCGAGCCGTGCCCGGTGGCGATGTCGTTCGGCCAGCACCCGCTGTTCTTCCTCGCGGCCTGCACGGACATCCCGTACGAGATGAGCGAGTACGACTGGGTGGGCGGCGTGCGGGGCGAGCCGGTGCCGGTGGTCCACCTGCCGCGCACGGGCCTGCCGGTGCCGGCGGACGCGGAGCTGGTGATCGAGGGCGTGATGCTGCCGGACGAGACGAAGCCCGAGGGGCCGTTCGGCGAGTGGACCGGCTACTACGCGAGCGGGCAGAAGACGGAGCCGCTGATCCGCGTAGACGCGGTGTACTTCCGGAATGATCCGATCATCACGGGCTCGCCGCCGTTCCCGCCGTCCGCGAGTGTGGAGTACAACCAGTGGCTGTGGCGGGCGGCGGTGCTGTGGAACCAGATCGAGGCGGCCGGGGTGCCGGACGTGAAAGCGGTGCGGGTACACCCGTCGGGCGGGCGGTTCCTGACAGTGGTGGCGATTCGCCAGCGGTACCCGGGCCACGCGAAGCAGGCGGGCATGATCGCCGCGCAGTGCCGGACGGGCGCGTATCTGGGGCGCTACACGATCGTCGTGGACGACGACGTGGACATCTACGACAC
>Ga0070741_10003338_pt1 | contig 40180 bp, 37 predicted proteins | sample Coa_R1_4_FD_66440 | JGI IMG/M metagenome (GOLD analysis project Ga0070741, IMG submission 66440) | Surface soil microbial communities from Centralia Pennsylvania, which are recovering from an underground coalmine fire - Coalmine... | ecosystem: Environmental > Terrestrial > Soil > Unclassified ...
ATGCGGCGAATCCACTTGTCGGACTTTATCGTCATTCTCGATCCTTGGAATTAACCATTGAAACCCTGATTAACCACCAAGGACACCAAGAGCACCAAGAGAGTCGCGCTTCAAAGAACAGAAATACCAAATGATCTTCTTGGTGATCTTGGTGCGCTTGGTGGTGCGCGGTGCTTTTTGTCCCGCCGTTGTGGCGAGGCTAGGTGTTCTGGATCACGATCTTGGGGAATGCCGCGCTGTAATCCCGCGCCAGCGCCGAGATCTTGGCCGCGACCTTGCGCGCGATCTCGCGGTAGATCTGCGCCGAGCGGCCGTCGGGATCCGCCACCACGGTGGGCCGGCCCGAGTCGGCCTGTTCGCGGATCCGGATGTCGAGCGGCAACTGGCCGAGCAGATCGACCCCATAGTCCTTGCACATCTTCTGGGCGCCGCCTTCCCCGAAGATGTGTTCCTCGTGGCCGCACTTCGAGCAGATATGGGTGCTCATATTCTCGACGATGCCCAGGATCGGCACGCCGACCTTCTCGAACATCTTGAGGCCCTTGCGCGCGTCGATGAGCGCGATGTCCTGCGGCGTGGTGACAATCACCGCGCCGGTGACCGGCACCTTCTGCGACAGCGTGAGCTGGATGTCGCCGGTGCCGGGCGGCAGGTCGACCACCAGGTAATCGACGTCCTTCCACTGCGTATCGCGCAGCAACTGTTCCAGGGCCTGCGTCACCATCGGCCCGCGCCAGACCATCGGCGTATCGACGTCGATCAGCAGCCCGATCGACATCGCCTGCACGCCGTAGTTCTCCATCGGCTCGATGGTCTTGCCGTCCTTTGACTCCGGCCGGCCCGACAGGCCCATCATCATCTGCTGCGACGGGCCGTAGATGTCCGCGTCGAGAATGCCGACGCGCGCGCCTTCCGCCGCCAGCGCCAGCGCGAGATTCACTGCGGTCGTGGATTTTCCCACCCCGCCCTTGCCGGACGCCACGGCGATGATGTTCTTGACGCCGGAGAGCAGCTTCACGCCCCGCTGCGCCGCGTGCGCCACGATCTTCGTCGAGACCTGCACCGATACCTTCTGGGCGCCCGGAAGGGTCTTGAGCTTTTCGGCCACTGCGCCGCGCACCGTCTCGGTGACGGTCTTGGCAGGGTAGCCGAGCACGATGTCCACCGACACGCTGTCGCCTTCCACTTTGACCCCTTTCAGCTCCCCGCCGGCCACATAGTCTTTGCCGGTAACCGGATCAACGAGTTGCGACAGCGCCGCCTTGACCTGCTCTTCGGTGATTGCCACGGGGGAGAACCTCTGAAGACGAGGGCGAAATTGTAGCGAAAACGCTTGCAGACGAATACGTTATGAGAGTGGGGTTTGTTAAACTTCGCTCTTTTCACCGAGCCGCTCGATGTCTCGCAGGATTCTCGTCACTTCGGCGCTGCCCTACGCCAACGGGGCCATCCACCTCGGCCATCTGGTCGAGTACATCCAGACCGACATCTGGGTGCGCTTCCAGAGAATGCAGGGCCATGAGGTGCATTACGTCTGCGCCGACGACACGCACGGGACGGCGATCATGCTGCGCGCGGAAAAGGAGGGAATCAGCTCCGAGCAGTTGATCGAGCGCGTCTGGAAGGAGCACACCCGCGACTTCGATGGCTTCCACGTCGGCTTCGACAACTACTACAGCACCCATTCCGAAGAAACCCGCGCGCTCGCGGAGGACATTTACCTCAAACTCGAGGCCGCCGGCCTGATCGAAGTGCGCTTGGTGGAGCAGTTCTACGACCCGGTCAAGGAGATGTTCCTCCCGGACCGCTTCATCAAGGGCGAATGCCCGAAATGCGGGGCGAAGGACCAGTACGGCGATTCCTGCGAGGTGTGCGGCTCCACCTACAGCCCCACGGATCTCATCAATCCGTATTCGGTGGTTTCCGGCGCCAAGCCGGTTCGGAAGTCTTCGGACCATTACTTCTTCAAGTTGTCCGATCCGCGCGCGAAGAGCTTCCTCGAGAAATGGACCCAGGAGGCCGACCATCTCCAGGACGAGGCGAAGAACAAGATCCGGGAATGGTTCGAGCAGGGCTTGAACGACTGGGACATCTCGCGCGACGCGCCCTACTTCGGCTTCGGGATTCCCGGCGCACCGGGCAAGTACTTCTACGTCTGGCTGGACGCGCCGATCGGCTATCTGGGCAGTTTCAGAAACCTGTCGGAAAAGAAAGGCCTCGACTTCGACGCCTTCGCCAGGTCCGATGCCGGGACCGAGATGGTCCACTTCATCGGCAAGGACATCCTCTACTTCCATGCGCTGTTCTGGCCGGCGATGCTGAAGTTCGCCGGCTACCGCACGCCCTCCAGAGTGTTCGCCCACGGCTTCCTGACCGTGAACGGCGAAAAGATGTCCAAGAGCCGCGGCACCTTCATCACCGCCGAGAGCTACCTCGCGCAGGGCCTCAATCCCGAGTGGCTGCGCTACTACTATGCGGCCAAGCTCAATTCCACGATGGAGGACATCGACCTCAACCTCGACGACTTCGTCGCGCGGGTCAACAGCGACCTTATTGGGAAGTTTGTCAATATTGCCAGCCGAGTTGCGCCTTTCATTCACAAGCACTTCGGCGGAAAAGTCAGGATTCTGGGTCTATCTGGTGCTGGAACACATCCGCTGATTGCGCGGATCGAGGCAGTTGGCGATGAAATTGCCAGTTACTACGAGGGGCGAGAGTTTGGCAAAGCTATTCGACGAACTATGGAATTGTCCGATGAAGTTAATAAGTACATCGATGAGCAGAAGCCGTGGGAGCTAGCGAAGCAGAAGCCTGGCCCTACTCTACAAGAAGTTTGCAGCGTGGCACTGGAGGCTTTCAGAATCCTCACCGTTTATTTGGCACCAGTGCTTCCGAGCATAGCGGATGCCGTCGGGAAATTTCTAAAGGCACCATCTAGTACTTGGCGAGCCATACATCGACCGTTATCACCTGCGCGGCCGATTGAGGAATCGATACTTTCGTACTCTCACCTCATGACTCGGATTGAGCACAAGCAGGTCGACGCGTTGATCGAAGCCAACAAGGAAAGCCTGCAACCTGCGCCGCAATCGCATCCCCAGCAGCGTCATGCACAGCATCAGGAGAAAGCCGTGGAAAAGAACACGACACCATCCACCTCACCCCAGCCCTCTCCCCCTACAGGCGGAGAGGGAGCGCAAACCTTGAGCATGATCACGATCGACGACTTCAACAAGGTCGAGCTGCGCGTCGCGCGCATCGTCAACGCGGAGCACGTGGAAGGCGCGGACAAGCTGCTCAAGCTCACGCTCGACATCGGCACCGGGACGCGGCAGGTGTTCGCCGGCATCAAGTCCGCCTACGATCCGGCGAAGCTCGTCGGCCGGCTCACGGTGATGGTCGCCAACCTGCAGCCGCGCAAGATGCGCTTCGGCGAGTCGCAGGGCATGGTGCTCGCCGCGAGCGGCGAGGGACCGGGGATTTTCCTGCTCGCCCCCGACGACGGCGCCCAGCCCGGCATGCGTGTCAAATAGACGGCGAAGGACGGAAAAAACCCTTCATCACCAAGCGCACGAAGAACACCAAGAATGCTTTCAATAGCATTTTCGCGTTATTGAACCCTTGCTTTCATTCATTCTCTTCCGTGTCCCGCCCCGCGTTATATGCGATGAGATTTGCTTGGTGTTCTTGGTGGTTAACGCCCGCCTTTCCAGATGAACATCACCCGACATCTGAAAATCTACGGCCGCGTGCAAGGCGTGGCCTTCCGCGAGTCGATGCGCATCCGCGCCGAGCAGCTCAGGGTCACGGGCTGGGTGCGAAACCGCCTCGACGGCAGCGTGGAAGCGATGGTGCAGGGCAGCCCGCAGGCCGTCGAGGCGATGATCGAGTGGGCGCGGCGCGGCCCGCCCGCCGCGCGCGTGACGAAGGTCGATGTGGAAGACGGCAGCGGCGAATTCTTCAGCTTCGAGGTCGCGCGGACTCCGTGAGATAACGTATTCACCACGGATGATGTAGAGGACATAGAGGAGAACCAGAGGCAGGACGAACTATGAACCACCAAGTACACCAGGGGCACCAAGATATTCCGAAAACTTTTCCTGCCCCTCTCGTGTGCTTGGTGATCTTGGTGGTTAAAGTATTTCTGTCTCCTCTGTGTTCTCCCTGGTTCAGTTCCAGGATTTAGCTACATCAGCGCAGCCAAGTCGGCCGGCGCCGGGGTGCGCAGCAGGAGGTTGCGCATTTCCCAGGCCTGCTCGGGACCCGGTTTCTCGAAGTACTGTACTTCGCCCGCGATCAGCGCGGCGATCGCCACTCCGTCGCGATACAGCACCCGGTTGCTGTACAGAGCGGGTACTTTCGTCCCGGGGAGCACGATGCCGGCGAGGTTGAGCGGGTCCGCGCCGCTGACCGCCACCAGTTTTCCGATCCGCTCTTCGTTGCGCGCGCTGCGCAGCACGCCCACCGCCTCCGGCAGCGCGAACTGCTCGCCGGAAAAGCCGGCGACGAAGCGCCCGCCTCGGATTTCGCCGCGCGCCTCCAGCCGGCGCAGCGCCATCAGCAACTCGCGCCACGGCGGCAGCCACTGCGCTTCGCGGGCGAGCATCCGCCAGAACACCACGCCGTAGCGGCGCAGCAGCACGCGTGCGATCTGTTCCACCGTCTCCCGCGGCAGCCTGTCTTCCTGCGCCTGCCGGCTCGCGACACCGCGCCGGATCAGCGCCCAGCGTCCGGCGTCCTCGACGCCGAACAGCGCGGTGCGACGGCGGCGCGTGCCGGCGATCGGCTTGCGCCGATCCGCGGGCAGGAGCAGCGCGCGCAGCCCGCTGAAGCCGTCGGAATTCACCAGCCCCACCGCCACCAGTTCGCGCAACGCGTCCTCCGCGAACGTGCGCGGCAGGCGCAATCCTTCCGCCACGTCATCGAAGAACGAGGCGCCCTGCGCGGCGAGGAAATCCGCCACCGCCTGCGCGCGCGAGCTCAGGCGCAGCTCGGCCGGCGCAGCCGATTTCGCCAGCGCGTTCCAGAGCGGCAGGTTCTTGCGGGTGACGAGCGTAATCGGCGTGCTGCGCACCGGGCTCGGTCCCTGTCCGCGTTCCGCGTTGATCTTCGGCGCGTGCAGCCGAGTCCACACTACGCGTCCGGCCAGACACAGGTCATCCAGCCAGGCGGGTTCGTACCCGCCGACCCGCGCCGGCAGCAGTTCCGTCTCCCAGGCCGCGGCGGCGGCCTCGAAGCCCTCGAGCTGCGACACCACCGCCGCCACCGCGTCCGGTCCCTCCATGCGCGCCTCCGCCGTCACGCGCTGCCAGTCGAACAGGAAGCGCATGAAGTCGGCGGCGGAGACCGGCTCGATCTCCCGGCGCAGCCGCTTGAGCGTGTAGCGATGAATGCGCGCGAGCAGCCTGCGCTCGCACCATTCGGTGCCGGCAGCCTCCGGCGTGAAGCGCCCGCGCATGGCGAAGCCTTCCGACTCGAGCGCGGCGAGCGCGATTTCCACGTCGGTGACAGGCACACGAATCGACTCCGCAAGCGCCTCCGCGGTGGTCGGTCCCGATCCTTCCAGCCGGCCGCGCACGATCTCCACCAGCGCCTCTTCGCGCGTCCAGCTCTTCTGTGCGAATTCCTGCGGCGCGGCGATCCCGGGCTCGGTGCGGCCGCCTGGATGGACCGCCAGAAACTCGGGCAGCCGCTCCGCAGCGATCCAGAACCCGGCTTGATCCGCCGACGGCGCAAACCTGGCGGCGCGCTTCTCGACGGCAAGTTCCTGCAGCAAGCCTTCCCACGCCGGGCTCGCAGCCGCCTCTTCCGGCGACGCCAGCCCGAGCCAGATCAAGGCGTCGTGCAGCTCGTCCGCATTGTCCGCCTGCGGCCAGGCTTCCTCTTTCACGCGCGCGATCGCGTCCGCGTCGAGACGGCCGATGTCCGCCGCGCTTTCAGGATCGAGCCAGCGCCGGCTGACCACCGCCTGGGTGCGGCGCTCCTCGAGCGGCGCGTCGTCGAGGAAGGCGTAGGGCCGCGCGGCCAGGATCTCCAGCGCCAAGGGAGAGGGCTCGACCAGATCGCGCGCGCTCACCCGCACCTCTCCGCTCGCCATGCGGCGCAACAGCTCCTCCAGTCCTTCCACGTCCATCGCCTCGAACAGGCAGTCCGAAATCGTCTGGTTGACGAGCGGATGGTCGGGAATCTCGCGGTCGCCGACGACGTTCTCCTGGCAGGCGAGCTGATCGGGGAACACCGCCGCGATCAGATCCTCCGCCTCCATGCGCTGCAGTTGCGGCGGCACCTTGGCGCCGCCCCGGTAGCGCAGCAGCGCCAGCGCCACCGACGCGTTCCAGCGCCAGCGGGTCATGAACATCGGCGCGTCGAGCAGCGCCTGCGTGAGCACGCCGCGCACCGTGTTCGGATGCAGGTAGTGCGCCACCTCCTCCAGCGGAAAGCTGTGGGCGGTCGTGAGCGACAGGATGATCGCGTCTTCCGTCGCCGCAGCCTGCAGCTCGAAGTTGAACTTGCGGCAGAAGCGCTTGCGCAGCGCCAGTCCCCAGGCGCGGTTGATGCGGTTGCCGTAAGGCGAATGAACGACGAGCTGCGCGCCGCCGGTCTCGTCGAAGAAACGCTCCAACACCAGGTGCCGCTGGGTCGGCAGCAGCCCGAGTACCGCCTTGGCGGCGGAAAAATAATCCACGATCTGCTGCGCCGCTTCGGCCGAGAGGCCGATCTCTTCGGTCAGATGGCGAAGCGCCGCGCCCAGCTCGTCGAGTCGCGCCTGCAACTCCTGCCGCAGCCGCGATACCGCAGCGGACACCTCGTCGGTGCGCGCCGGCGCTTCGCCGAGCCAGAACGGGATCGAAGGCGGCAGCCCTTCCGCGTCCTCCACCCGCACCCGTCCCTGCTCCACGCGCAGAATGCGGTACGAGGTGTTGCCGAGCTGGAACACGTCGCCGGCCATGCTCTCCACCGCGAAGTCCTCGTTCACCGTGCCGATGACCTGCTCCTGCGGGGCGAGCACCACCGCGTAGTCGGCGGTATCGGGAATCGTCCCGCCGCAGGTGATCGCGGTGAGCCGCAGTCCCTGCCTGCCGCGCAGCTTGCGGTTCACCGCGTCGCGGTGGACCAGCGCACGGCTGCGGCCGCGGCGGGTGGAAAATCCCTCCGCGAGCATCTGCACCGCCGCGACGTATTCTTCGCGCGTCAACCCCCGGTACGGCCAGGCACGGCGCAGCAGCGCGTACAGCGCCTCCTCGTCCCATTCGCCGCAGGCGACTTCCGCGGCGATCTGCTGCGCCAGGACGTCGAGCGGCTTCTCCGGAATGCGCAGCCGGTCCAGCTCCTCGCGCCGCACCGCGTCGAGCAGCGCCGTGCACTCCACCAGATCGTCGCGCGACAGGGGAAACAGCCGCCCCTTGGGCAACCCGCCGACGGCGTGCCCGGAACGGCCCACCCGCTGCAGCAGCGCGGAGATCGCGCGCGGCGTGGAAAGCTGGCACACCAGGTCCACGTGGCCGATGTCGATGCCCAGCTCCAGCGAGGAAGTCGCGACCAGCGCTTTCAGCTCTCCGCGTTTGAGTTTCTGCTCGGCATCCAGCCGCTGCTCGCGAGCGAGGCTGCCGTGGTGCGAAGTGACCTGTTCCTGCCCGAGCCGCTCGGTGAGCGCGCGCGCCACCCGCTCCGCGAGGCGCCGCGTGTTGACGAATACCAGGGTCGAGCGGTGCTCGCGAACGAGTTCCGCGAGGCGATCGTAGATCTGCTCCCACACTTCGCCCGACATCACCGCCTCCAGCGGCGAGTCGGGAATCTCGATCGCCAGATCGCGCTTGCGCACGTGGCCGGTGTCGATGACCATGCAATCGCCCGCCCGCCCGCCACCCACCAGGTAATGCGCAACTGCCTCGATCGGCTTCTGCGTGGCGGAGAGGCCAACGCGGTTCAGCCGCCCGCCGCAGAGATGCTCGAGGCGCTCGAGCGACAGCGCGAGGTGCGCGCCGCGCTTGTTTGGCGCGAGCGCGTGGATCTCGTCCACGATCACGGTGCGCGCTCTGGCCAGCATCTTCCGTCCCGACTCGCTGGTGAGCAGGATGTAGAGGGACTCGGGCGTGGTCACCAGAATGTGCGGCGGCTTGCGGCGCATGCGGTCGCGCTCGGCCTGCGGCGTGTCGCCGGTGCGCACCAGCGAGCGGATCTCGAATTCCGGCGCGCCCAGGGCGGCGAGCTCGCCGCGGATGCCGGCAAGGGGCTCCTCGAGGTTCTTGTGAATGTCGTTGGACAGCGCCTTGAGCGGCGAGATATAGACCACGTAGGTCTCGTCGCGCAGCTCGCCTTGCACGCCCAGTCGCACCAGCGAATCGATGGCGGAGAGAAACGCGGCGAGCGTCTTGCCGGAGCCGGTGGGCGCGGCGATGAGGACGTGGCGTCCGGACTGGATCACCGGCCAGGCGAGGATCTGCGGCTCGGTGGGCGTCGCATAAGTGCGGCGGAACCACGCCGCGACCGCGGGATGAAAACGTTCAAGTACCGTCATGTAAGGATAAAAGCCAAAACGCGCTTAACACGAAGGTCGCGAAGGAATACACGAAGGATCACGAGGGAACACCAGATTCGAGATGCAAGCTTGAATCCGTCTGGAGCGCTTCACCGGTGTCGTGACACTGTTGTTTCCGAAAAGTACCAGACAGCGTTCCCCGGTCCCGGATATTTCATCGAAATCATTTCCTGGGTTTGTTTTTCCTTCGTGTCCTTCCTGATCAATGAGTTTGGTTTTATTGATAAATGATTTCGACGTTGCGCGGCTCGAGCCAGTGGCCGAGATTCGAGATCAGGTCGTCGTCCAGCTTGATCTTCCAGCCGTCCCCCAGCTCGATCTCCGCTTCCGCGCTGCCGTTGGCATAGACGACCGAGACCGGCACGCTGCCGTTACGGTACGGCCCGAGCAGTTCCTTCAGCTTCTCTCCGCTCGACTGGCCGTTGCAGTGCAGCCGCATCGCGCGCGCGAAGCGATTGCGCGCCGCCACGAGATCGTAGACGCGATCGGCGGTGAGCCGCAGTCCCTGCGAGAAGTTGTCGAACGTCGCCTTGCCTTCGACCACCAGGAGCTGGTCTTCCTTGAGCCACGCGCGATGCTGCTCGAACAGCTCGTTGAACACCGGGATCTCCACCCGCGCGCTGCCGTCGTCGAGCACCAGCACCGCCATCCGCCCGCGCCTTGTCTGCTGCGTGCGGATCGCGTAGATGATCCCCGCCACCGTCACCATCTGGCCCTGCGGCTGGATGTCGGCGAGCCGGGTGCGGGCGAAGGACTGTACTTCCTCGCGGTACGCCTCGAACGGATGCCCGCTGTAGTAGAAGCCCAGCGCGAGCTTCTCGTTCTGCAGGCGCTGGCGCAAGTCCCAGCGTGGCGTCTCGATCGGTTTCGGTCCTTCGGCCGCCTGAGCCGCGTCGCCGAACAGGCTCACCTGCGCCGCGGCGCGGCTTTCCTGCTCGGCCGCCTCCATCGCCATGCCTACCGAGGCGAGCAGCCGCGCACGGTGGTCGTCCACGGAATCGAAGGCCCCGGCGCGCACCAGCGATTCGATCACCCGCCGGTTGACGAGGCGCCGATCGACGCGACGGCAGAAATCGAACAGGTCCCTGAACGGCCCGCCGCGCCGGCGCGCCTCGATGACGTTGGCTATCGCCGCCTCGCCCGTGCCCTTGATCGCGCCCAGCCCGTAGCGGATCCGGCGCTCGTCCACCGGCACGAAGCGGTACTCGCTGTCGTGGACGTCCGGCGGCAGGACTTCGAGCTTGTTGGCGATCGCGTCCTCGTAGAACTGCTGCACCTTGTCGGTGTCGTCCATCACCAGAGACAGGTTCGCCGCCAGGAACGCCGCCGGGTAGTGCGCCTTCATATATGCGGTCTGATAGGCGACCAGCGCGTACGCCGCGGCGTGCGACTTGTTGAAGCCGTAGCCGGCGAACTTCTCCATCAGGTCGAATAGTTCCTCGGCCCGCCGGCCGAGCATGCCGTTTTTCATCGCGCCGGCCTTGAAGATGTCGCGGTGCTGCGCCATCTCCTCCGGCTTCTTCTTGCCCATCGCGCGGCGCAGCAGGTCGGCCGCGCCCAGCGAATAGCCGCCGATCACCTGCGCGATCTGCATCACCTGCTCCTGGTACACCATGATTCCGTAAGTCGGCGACAGGATCGGCTCGAGTCGCGGGTCGGGGTACTGCCAGCGCTCCTCGCCGTGCTTGCGCTTGATGAATTCCGGGATCAGCTCCATCGGCCCCGGCCGGTACAGGGCGACCAGCGCGATGAGGTCCTCGAAGCGGTCCGGCCGGGCGCGCACCAGCAGGTCGCGCATGCCGCGGGACTCAAACTGGAAGATCGCGGTGGCGTTGGCGGTCTGGAAAACCTTGTAGGTGGTCGGGTCGTCGAGCGGCAGAGTCTCGAGCTTCACGTCCGCTTCCGGGTGCAGCCGTTTGATGTAGCGCAGCGTCCAGTCCAGGATGGTGAGCGTCGTCAGCCCGAGGAAGTCGAACTTCACCAGCCCGATCGCTTCCACGTCGTCCTTGTCGAGCTGGGAAATCACGCTCTCCGAACCCGAAGCGGTGTACAGCGGGCAGAAATCGCTCAGCTTTCCCGGCGCGATCAGCACGCCGCCGGCGTGCATGCCGACGTTGCGGGTCAGCCCTTCGAGCTGTTCGGCCAACGCCAGCAATTCGCGCGTTTCTTCCTCGGTCTTCTCACGCTCCTTGAGCCTGGGCTCCATCTCGCGCGCGTCCTTGAGCGTGATGAGCTTGCCCGGCTGGAAAGGGATGAGCTTTGCCAGCTCGTCGGTGCGGCTGTAGCTCCATTCCATCACGCGGCCGACGTCGCGCACCACCGCCTTCGCCGCCATGGTGCCGAAGGTCGCGATCTGCGACACCGACTCGGCGCCGTACGTCCGCCGCACGTAGTCGATCACCCGGTCGCGCCCGTCCTGGCAGAAGTCGATATCGAAGTCCGGCATCGACACCCGTTCGGGATTGAGGAAGCGCTCGAAAAGAAGGTCGTACCGCAGCGGGTCGAGATCCGTGATGCCGAGCGAATACGCGACCAGCGAGCCAGCGCCCGAACCGCGCCCGGGGCCGACCGGCACTCCGTTGCCCTTCGCCCAGTTGATGAAGTCCGCCACGATCAGGAAGTAGCCGGGGAAACCCATCTGCACGATGGTCTGGATCTCGAACTCCAGCCGCTCGCGATAGCGCGGCATCCGCGCGGCGCGTTGCGCGGGATCGGGATAGAGTTTTTCCATCCGCGCCTCGAGGCCGGCGGCCGAGCGATCCCGCAGATAGGCGTCGAGCGACATCGCATTCGGCGTCGGAAACAGCGGCAGGCGCGGCTTGCCCAGCTCGAGCGTGAAATTACAGCGCCGCGCGATCTCGACCGAATTCTCCAGCGCCTGCGGCAGATCGGCGAACAGCTCCGCCATCTCGGCCTGGGTCTTGAAGTACTGCTCTTCGGTATACGGCCGCGGGCGGCGCCGGTCGGAGAGCACGTAGCCCTCGGCGATGCACACCCGCGCCTCGTGGGCGAGAAATTCCCGCTGTCTCAGGAACTGGACCGGATGCGTCGCGACCGCCGGCAGCCCCAGCGCGCAGGCGACGCGGATGCTTTGCCGCACGAGATGCTCCGCGTGCGGATGGCCCGCGCGCTGGATCTCGACGTAGTAGCGGCCGGGAAACAGCGCCGCCCACTCCCTGGCAAGGCGCTGCGCCGCCTCGGCGTTGTCGGCGAGCAACGCCTGTCCCACGTCGCCGTGCTGCGCGCCGGAGAGCGCAATCAGGCCTGCGGTGCCGCGCTCGCGCAGCCATTGCATTTTGATTTCGGCTCGGCCTCGGTGCTGGTTTTCCAGATAGGCGCGGCTGAGCCAGTCGCACAGCCGCAAATAGCCTTCCGAACTCTGCACCAGGAACAGCGCGCGAGCCGGCCGCTCCCGGTCGGACTCGTTGGAGATCCAGACGTCGCAGCCGACGATCGGTTTCAGGCCCTTGCCGCGTGCCGCCTGGTAGAACTTCACCATGCCGAACAGGTTGGCAAGATCGGTGATCGCGAGCGCCGGCATGGCGTCGCCGGCGGCGGCGGCGCACGCGTCGTCCAGCCGCACGATACCGTCCGCGATCGAATACTCGCTATGCAGGCGCAGGTGCACGAAGCGCGGACGTTCCATGCGCGTATTCTACGACGCGATCTTTCGCGCCGACATGGCGTGTCCCCGCGCATCCAGTAAAATCATGCCGCGCCGGCGGCGGTGCGCGCCGTTTTCGCCGCGTCTTCCTCGACACTTCCCCGAATCTTCAATCACATGCAACGAATCCCCGGTCGCGTGGCGCTGCATCGGCAAACCCGGGCATGAGCGCACGCGAGACGCGGCGGGCAGCCGTCATCATGATCGCGCTCGTGGTCCTGTGGGGGTACAGCTGGATCACGTCCAAGATCGGCCTGTACTACGCGAGCCCGCTCGACTTCTCGGTGGCGCGCGTGCTGCTGGGTGCGCTCTCCCTGCTTGGCTATCTGCTGTGGAGCCGCGCGCCGCTGCGTCCTCAGCACGTCAAATGGGCGCTGTTCATCGGCATGGTGCAGACCGCGGGCTTCATCATCCTCAACACCTGGGCGCTGTCCGAAGGCGGGCCGGGAAAGATCTCGGTGCTGGTGTTCACGATGCCGTTCTGGGTGCTGATCTTCGCCTGGCCGGTGCTCGGCGAGCGCATCCGTGGCTGGCAGTGGCTCGCCATCGGTCTGGCGTTCGCCGGCCTGCTGCTCGTCCTCCAGCCCTGGAACCTGCACACCTCGCTTGTCGCCAAGACGCTTGCGCTGCTTGCCGGCATCTGCTGGGCGATCGGCGTGGTCTGCGCCAAGCGGCTGCACAATCGCGCGCAGGTGGAAGTCGTGGCGTTTACCTTCTGGCAGATGGCGATCGGCGCAATCCCGATCCTGCTCATCGACGCCGTCTTCGACACCCAGCCGATCCAATGGACCGGCACCTTCGTCTTTTGCGCGCTGTTCAACGGGGTAATGGCGACCGGCCTTGGCTGGGCGATGTGGCTGTACGTGCTGCACCGCCTCCCCGCCGGCACCACCAGCCTGTCCTCGCTCGGCGTTCCGGTCATCGCCGGCGTGTCTTCCTGGCTGCAGCTCGGCGAGCGGCCGGCGTCGATCGAACTCGCGGGCATGCTGCTCATCGGCGTGGCGCTGGCGTTGATCTCCTGGCTCACGATCCGCAAGCACGAGGAGACGGAGCCGCTGATGGGCCAGGAGTGAGCCGATGCGCGGCCTGGACTGGTACTTCGATTTTCTCTCGCCCTACTCCTAATTCCGCTTCAACTGGGCGCAGGGTCGGGATCCTTCCGAACCGGCGGAGTTCGCCTTGCTCGCGCAGTCGCTCGGTGTCGCAGACGCGCAAGCCCGCATTGCGGATCCCGCGGTCAAGGCGGCGCTCAAGGCGAACACCGACCAGGCGATCGCGGCCGGCGTATGGGGCGTGCCGACCTTCGTGGTGGACGGCGAGCGATTCCGGGGTTTCGACTCCGGCGAGATGCTGCTCGACTACCTCGCCGACCCCGGCAAGTTCTCCCGCGGCGAGCATGCGCGCGTCGCTTCGCTGCCGGTCGGCGTTAGGCGGGAGCGAGGAAGATCCTGAACCACGGAGAAAATGGAGAAAGAGCAAAGGCCGAAAATAACCACCAAGGCACCAGGAACACCGGATGAAGAATTACAAATGATTCACCGAGCAAGTTCGCCCCGTCGGATGAATCGCCGTCTTCTCTTCGCGTCTTCGTGTTTCGCTCTTGTTCTTTTGGACCCCCTTGGCGCCTTGGTGTCTTGGTGGTGTATATCCCGTTTTTGCCGTGTCTCCCGTGGCTGATAATCTCTTTCAATGAAACCGAGCCGGTCCACATTTCTGCAGATCCGCGGGCTGCGCTACCACGTGCGCGAGTGGGGCGGCGAGGCGGCGCCGAAGCTCTTTTTCCTGCACGGCTGGATGGATGTGTCCGCCTCGTTCCAGTTCGCGGTCGATGCGCTGAAAGAGGATTGGCACGTGCTCGCGCCGGACTGGCGCGGCTTCGGGCTGACCGAATGGGCGCGCGGCGGCTACTGGTTCCCCGACTACGTCGCCGATCTCGATGCATTGCTGGATCGGCTCTGTCCCGACGGGCCGGCGAAGCTGGTCGGCCACAGCATGGGCGGCAACGTCGCCGGACTGTATGCCGGCATCCGGCCGGAGCGCGTCGAGAAGCTGGTGCTCGCCGAAGGCTTCGGCCTGCCGCCTGCCGAGCCGGACCGGGCGCCGCGGCGCTATGCGCAGTGGCTGGAGGAAATCCGCGATCCGCCGCAACTCAAGACGTATGCCTCCTTCGAGGAGGTGGAGGCGCGTCTCAGGCGGAACAACCCGCGGCTTTCGGCGTCGCGCGCGCAGTTCCTCGCCCGGCACTGGGCGGAGGAAAAAGCGCCGGGGCGCATCGAGCTGCGCGCCGATCCGCTGCACAAGATGGTGAACCCGGTGCTCTATCGGGTGGAAGAAGCGATGGCGTGCTGGCGATGCATCGCGGCGCCGACGCTGTGGCTGCACGGCGACGGCGCCTGGCTGCGCGGCTTCCTGAAGGGCGACGAGGCCTCGCTCGACAGCTACCGCGCGGCGTACTGCAATCTCTGCGAGCGCCGCATTGACGACGCCGGCCACATGATGCACCACGAACGGCCGGAGGCTTTCGCCGCTGCGATCGAGGACTTCCTGCGCGCGGCTGCCGGAACGTCCGGGTCGCGCTAGACGGACTCGACCTCGGCGTCGATGAAATAGCCCGCGCCGCGTTCGGTGCGGATCAGCTTCGGCTCGCTGGGATCGATCTCGACCTTCCTGCGCAGGCGCAGGATCTGCACGTCGATGCTGCGGTCGTAAACCGCATCGTCGTAGCCGCGGCTCATCTCAAGCAACTGCTCGCGGCTCAGGATGCGGCGCGGCGCGCGCAGCAGCGCGCCGAGCAGATAGTACTCCGCGTGAGTCAGGTCGACGCGCTCGCCGCTGGGCGACACCAGCCGCCGCGTGCGCAGGTCGAGCTCCCATCCCGCGAATCGGTACGCGCGCGGTTGCCCCGCGCCCTGCACCGCAGCCGGGTGCGCGTGCGCCCTGCGCAGAACGGTGCGGATGCGGGCAAGCAGCTCGCGCGGGCTGAAGGGCTTGGTGAGATAGTCGTCCGCGCCCAGCTCGAGGCCCATGACGCGATCGACTTCCTCCTGCCGCCCGGTCAGCATGATGATCGGGATGCTCGACTCGGCGCGCAGCTCGCGCGCGATACTCATGCCGTCTTCCGCGGGCAGCCGCAAGTCCAGCACGATCAGGTCGACGACCTGCAGCGCCAGCGTTCTGCGCATCTGCACGCCGTCCGCGACGCAGGTCACCCGCATGTCGTATCCCGCGAGGTAGTCGGAGATCAACTGGCAGATGGCCGCGTCGTCGTCGACGACCAGGATGTGCGGCGCGACACCCGAGCGATCCACCGCAGGCGGCGCAGTGCCGATATCCGTTTCCTTGGACTCAATCATGTAAGCTGACTTTTCGGTCAAATTCGTGGCGCCTCGACGCACGCCGGATTACAGGTTGCAACACGGGAACGCGCAGATGAAATCCTCGGGCAACCTGCGTCGATTTCAATGGAACGTCCCTCGTCCGCCGGCAGACGCATACCCGGGATCCGCCCAGTATGTCACCATGTTAACGCATCCGGATGGCAAATGGATGACGTACCCCATAGCGTGGAAACGATGCCTGCAGCCGGCCCGACCGTTGACGAGCTGGCGGAGAGTCCAATGTCGAAAATGAAAGCCGCCGGGACCGCCCTGGGACACGATTCGCCTCAAGAGCGTTCCGCCGAGGGGCGGCACTACACGATTCTCGTCGTGGATGACGACGACCTGCTGCGCCGCCTGCTCGTCGAATGGCTCGTGATGGCGGGATACGAGGTGCGCGAAGCGATCGACGGACAGGCGGCGGTGGAGAGCCTGCTCGCCCAACCGGCGGGCCTGGTAATCACCGACATGCACATGCCGGGGGCGTCGGGCGCCGGAGTGCTCGCGATGCTCCAGCGCCACCACCCTGGCACGCCGGCCATCGCCGTCTCGGCACACTTCGGGTCGGGCCGCGGCTATAGCGCCGAAAACGCAATCGCGCTCGGCGCACGGCGGGTGCTCGCAAAACCCTTCTCTCGAACCGATCTGCTCGAGGCAGTGCGGGAAGTTCTGGACGCGGATCGCCCCGCAGCCGCCCCCTGATGCCGACCTCCGCGCCGGGCGCGAATCTGCAGCGCCGGCTGGTCGCTGGCGGCACGCTCCTCATCGTGCTGGTGCTGCTGTCCAGCGGATGGGACATCTGGCACAACCGGACTCGGCTTCTCGACAATGCGGGGCGCGAGCTCGACAACCTTTCCCGCGTGCTCGCCAGTCAGACCGCGAGCGTCTTCTCCAGACTCGATCTCGCGCTGCGCGATGCGGCGACGATCGCCGCTCAGCCGGAGGCAAGCCGGGCCGAGCCGCTGTTGCGCAGACTGGTCGAGATCCGGCGCGCGACGCCCACGATCCTCGCCATAGCCTCGTACGATGCCCTCGGCAGCCGCGCCGAATCGGTCGGAGACGCTCTGGCGCTGCCAGCGAGCGCCGCCGATCTGGCGTTCTTTCGCAGTCACCGCGATTCGCCGGATCAGGATTTGTTCATCGGCACGTCGGCCAAGGCCATGGACCACGACGAACCGCTGCTGCTGGTGAGCCGGCGCGTCGAATCGGCCGACGGCCGTTTTGCCGGCGTGATCGCCGCCGAAGTGGATCCGCAGCACTTCGCGCACTTCTACCAGGCGATCGGGCTGGGCAAGGACAGCCTGGTCGTCCTGCTGCGCCGGGACGGTCCGGTGCTGGCCCGCCATCCGGCCCCGGCGGTAGAAACCGCGGAGGACTTCGAGGCCGGCGGCGGGCAGATCTCACGGGGCGCCATCGAAGCGCAAAGCCCGGTCGATCATGTCCGGCGCCTCGTCGCGCTGCAAGCGGTCAACCACTTCCCGCTGGTCGTCGGCGTCGGGATGGCGAAGGACACGGCGCTCGGGCCCTGGTACCAGCAGACGCTGCATTCGGTGCTGCGCAGCGGCTTTCTCAGCTCTTTCATTGCGACGCTGCTGTTCCTGCTGCGCAGGGCGCTGGCGCGGCGCGAGCAATCCGAGGCGAAGCTGCGCGAAAGCGAGGAGCGCTATGCGCTCGCCATGGCGGGTTCCAACGAAGGGCATTGGGACTGGGACATGGAGGCCGAACGGTTTTACCTGTCGTCGCGGATGATGGCGCTGCTCGGCCGGCCGGAGAACGAGCAGCATCTGGGGCGCGCGGACCTGGAGCAGTTGCTGCAAGTCCACGCGGACGATCTGCCGCGCGCGCGAGAGATGCTCGCCACCCATCTCGCCGGGCGCAGTCCGCATCTGGAGTGCGAGCTTCGCCTGCGGCACGCAGGCGGCGAATGGCGCTGGATGCTGGTGCGCGGACTCGCGCTGCGAGATCCCGCGGGCCGCCCGTACCGCATGTCCGGCTCGATCGCCGACATCACCGAGCGCAAGGCAGCGGAAGAAGAGCGGACCCGCCTCGAAAGCCGCCTGCGCCAGGCGCACAAGATGGAGGCCGTCGGCACCATGGCGGGCGGCATTGCGCACGATTTCAACAACATCCTGGGCGCAATTCTCGGTTACGGCGAAATGGCGCGCGGCGCCGCTGCGGACAGCGCACTCAAGGCTTATCTCGACAATGTCCTGACCGCCGCGAGGCGCGCCAAGGCGCTGGTGGACGAGATCCTGATCTACAGCCGCAGCCAGCGCGGCAGGCGCGAGCCGGTGGTCGTCTCGAAGGCGGTGGGGGAGGCGCTGGATCTGGTGCGCGCCTCGCTGCCCAAGAACATCGCCCTGGAAAGACGCATCGAGGCGCGCGATGCGACCGTGATCGGGGACCCGACCCATGTGCACCGGCTGGCGATGAACCTGTGCAGCAACGCGGTCCAGGCGATGCACGGCGGCGGCACGATCGCGGTGACCGTGGACTTCGCCGATGCGCCGGTGCGGCGTGTGCTGTCTCATGGTCTGCTCGGCGCTGGCCGCTATGTGCGCCTGCGCGTAGAGGACCAGGGGCACGGCATGGCGCCGGAGGTGCTGGAGCGCATTTTCGAACCGTTCTTCACCACCAAGCCGCCGGGCAGCGGCACCGGGCTCGGGCTTGCGCTGGTGCACGGCATCGTCAGCGACATGGGCGGCGCAATCGACGTGGTGAGCATCCCCGGCGCCGGCACGCGCTTCGAGATCTACCTGCCTCGCATCGACCCGACCGGCGCGCAGGCGGGCGCGGATCGGCCGCTGCCGCGCGGCGAAGGGCAGCGAGTCGCCTTTCTGGAAGACGAGAAGGCGCTCATGCTGCTCGGCGAGGAAATGCTCGCCGCGCTGGGTTACGAGCCGGCAGGCTACATGAGCCCGGCCGCGCTGCTGGAGGCGCTGCGCGCCGCCCCGACGGGATTCGACGCGGTGGTGACCGACCAGCTCATGCCGGAGATGTCTGGCACCGATCTGGCGCGGCAATTGCGCGCGCTGCGGCCGGATCTTCCCGTGATCCTGGTCAGCGGCTACCGCGGGTTGTTGCTCGAGCAGGAAGCGGCGGCGGCGGGCATCACGATCCTGCTCACCAAGCCTCTGCAGGCTCGCGATCTGGCGCACGCGCTGGCCGCCGCGCTGCACCGCTGAAATACCTCTCCTGCCAGTACATGCATTACGCGGCGTAACGCAAGCGCCCGTCCCGAAATCGTCCGGAAACCGCAGCCTCCCATTATTCCTCCTGCATGGTGCCACGAAACCGTGGCTGCCTATTGCCCCCAGGGCCCGCCGAGACCGAGCGAGGCTGCTCGAGCGGGCGCCGCCCGAAGATGCCGGGCGGATAACGATGTGAGAAAGGAGATCACCATGAACGCATTCAAGACTGCGGCTTGCGCCGCATTGATTCTGGCAGCCGGTTCCGCTTGGGCGGCAGAACTCATCGCGCCCGAGCCGAACGTAAGCAAAGTGGAAGGCCGCTCTGCCGCCAACCTCAAGACCAGCAGCGCGGACGCGGTATGGTCGGACGCGCTGAAGTGGGACAAGGTCTGGGGTCCGGAAGCGCCGATTGCGAGCGATCCGGCGGCCAGCGGCCAGGCCGTGCGTTCGGCTTCGGATCGCAATGCCAACGATGTGATGGGGCGTTCTTCCTGACGCGTGACCAAGCAATCCGTTTGATTCTTTGACTCCCTTACCCGGCACCCCCCTGCCGGGTCTCCACGGCGGACCCTCCCCGTCCGCCGTTCTTTTTTCAGCGTGTAACCCCCGCGCGGCACGCGGAATCGTCCGGTAACAGCGAAGCCGCAGACTGGCGTCCAGAAGTTCGAGGAGAGACAAACATGAAACGTTTCAGCTGTGTCGTCGCGATGTCGCTCGCCGTATTCGCACTCGGCATCCACGCCGCGGAAGCGAGAGTCCTGTTGGCTCACGCCCCGCTCCCGCAACAGCAGTCGTCCGACATCGCGGTGCCGGCGACGACCGGCGACGGTTTGCCGGGGCTCGGCACCGCCGGCACGGCAGTACCGCAGCGGCAACCGCTCGCGACCGAGGGGCTGCAATTGATGCCGCACGTGCGGCTCATGCCGTTGCCGTCGCAATCCGATTTCTTCCTGCGGCGTCAGCCGGGAGACCTGGGCTGAACGCGTCGTGCGCACCCTGCTCGCTCCTGCCGTGCCGAGCCGCGTTAAATTCCTGCTCGCGGCCGTGCGCCGCGCCTTCGTCGTCGCCGGCGTCTCGGTGGGAATCGGCGTCATCGTGACCGGGCTGTTCGTCTTCGCAGCGATCATGCGGATCGTGCGCAGGTTCCAGCAGTGATCGCGTCGACCTCGGCGCGACACGCCGCCTGGCTTGCGGTTTCCGCGTAGTCCACCGCCGCCCCGGAGCGAGGAGCACGGGCGCTGCAGGCGGGCCCGCGCGGCGGCGAAGCGGGCGCCGGGGAAACTCTCCCCCGGGAAGGCCTAGACTATGAGCCTCCGGCTCGGAGGAGCCGGTTGCCATCGTCATCACATCCGGGAGGGGAAAATGCGCTCGATCGTTTTGCGCCTCGCGTATCTCGCCGCGGCGATCTCGGGGCTCGCGTGGTCCGCCGCCGGCGCCATCGCCGGCGCCGAAGACGAAATCAACCAGGTCGAGGACCGGCGCTATGACGCGATGATCCGAAACGATGCCGCATTGCTCGCCGATACGCTGGCGGAGGAGTTCCAATATCACCAGCCGAACGGCAAGGTCAACGACAAGCCGGGTTACATCGCGCAGATGAAAAGCGGCACCGTGAAGATCTTCAAGGCGGAGCGCTACAACGTGAAGATCCACGTCTACGGCGACATCGCGACCGCAATGGGCGAAACCCGCCTCGACCTGGAATTGGGCGGGCAGCGCAGGAACTCGGACCTGCGCTACCTCAACGTCTGGGTGAAGCGCGACGGGCGGTGGCAGTTGGCGGCGCGGCAGTCGGCGTTCAAGCAGTAATGGCGCGCCCCGGCTCGGCGAGGAGCAAGCCGAGCACAACGCGCATTCGCTGCCGTATCGCCTGCTCGACCCCGTCGAGCGGGCGGGCAGCCGCAGTCAGCGGCCGCGCAGAAACGCCGCGCCGCGCCAGAGCGTGAGCGCGCCAACGCTGACAAAGGCGGCCGCGTAGCTGTCGGTCGCGGCGTGAATCAGCCAGAAGAGCGACGGCAGCACCATCACGCCCGAGTAGGTCATTGCGAGCGAGGCGCCGGTCGCGGCGCCCGCGCGCCCTGGCGGTGCAATGCGCGCCACTTCCGCGAGGTACACCCCGTTCCACCCTACCGCGGACGCGCCGAAGAAGAATGCGAGCGCATAGATCGCCGGCGGCGGCCACGCCGCGCCGATCGCGGCGGTCAGGAACGCGGCGCCGGACATCGCCAGCCCGAGCAGGCCCAGCAGCCTGCGTGACGACACCCAGTTGTCCGCAATCGCACCCCAGAAAAGACGCCCGATCGCCCCCGCGATCATCGCCGCCGATAGCGCGGCGCCGGCGGCGGTCACGGAAAATCCGGTTCGTTCCATCAAGGACACGACCAGATAGGAGCCGAGGCACATCTGCATGCCGGAGTAGGCGAAGGAAGACAGCGCAAGCTCGCGCAGCCTGGCGTGCGAGAACACCAATCGCAGCGGCTCGACGAGACCGGTGCCGTGCGCCGAGCGCCGCGGAGGGATCTCGGAATCCACCGCCCGCTGCACCGTCTGCGCCGCCGCCGCGACCACCAGCCCGAGCAGCGCCACGCCCAGCGCTGCGGCTTGCCAGCCGAACAAATCGATCGCCACCGGCACCAGCGCGCCGGCGATTGCGCCGCCGACCGGCACGCCGGTTTGCTTGAGCGAAAAGAGGAACACGCGCCACCCGGGCGGCACGCGCTCGGCCAGCACCGTGGAGGAAGCCGGCGTAACAGTCCCGTAGCCGAGGCCGGCAACCAGCGCCCCGAGCGCGATCACCCACGCGCTGGGCACCGCAATCAGCGCCATGCCCGCGGAGGTGAGCAGCAGGCAGAACTGGCTGACGCGAATCGCGCCCACGCGCTCCAGCACATGGCCCGCGAGCAGCGCCGCCGGAATCGAGGCGCCGTAGATGAGCGCGGTGACGATGCCCACCGCCGACGCCCGCACGCCGACATCGATTTCGGCGACCGGCGCCAGCACCGGCGGCGTGAACACCACCAGCGAGGCCTGGATCTGCACCGCGAGCGTGACGATGAGCGGCAACAGAAATCCGGTCATGGCGCACTCGCCTTTGGAAAAAACAATTCACCACCAAGAACACCAAGGGCGCCGAGAAAACCCTTACGAATGGAACGAAACTCGACCGCAGGAGCCGGTGTGCGCACAGCCGGCAAGCTCATTGGGATGATCTCGATCGCTTCCGACTCTCTTGGTGTTCTTCGTGTGCTTGGTGGTTGCAATCAGCTCTTCGACTTCTCCAAAGCCTGGTCGAGGTCCCAGAGGATGTCGTCGATGTCCTCGATGCCGATCGACAAGCGGATCATGTCCGGCGACACCCCGGCCTTGATCTGCTCTTCCTCGGAGAGCTGGCGATGGGTGGTCGATGCCGGGTGGATGACCAGCGTCTTTGCGTCGCCCACGTTGGCCAGGTGCGAGAAGAACTGCAACGATTCGATGAACTTGATGCCCGCCTCGACTCCGCCCTTGATGCCGAAGGTCAGGATCGACCCGCAGCCCTTGGGCAGGTATTTCTGCGCCAGCTTGTAGTACGGACTCGCCTTCAGCCCCGGATAGTTCACCCACGACACGCGCGGGTGCGCGGCGAGGAATTCGGCGACCCGCATCGCGTTCTGCACGTGGCGCTCCATTCGCACGTGCAGCGTCTCCAGCCCCTGCAGCAGGATCCAGGCGCTCATCGGCGACAACACCGGGCCGAGCGTGCGCATCGTCTCCATGCGGCACTTCATGGTGTAGCCGAAGTCGCCGAAGGTCTCGTGAAAGATCACGCCGTGGTAGCCGCGGGAGGGCTCGGTCATCATCGGAAACTTGCCGTTGCCCCAGGGGAACTTGCCCGACTCGACGACGACCCCGCCCATGGTGGTGCCGTGGCCGCCGATGAACTTGGTCGCCGAATGCACGACGATATCGGCGCCGAACTCGATCGGCCGGCACAGGTAGGGCGAAGCGAAGGTGTTGTCGATCACCAGCGGAATGCAGGCTTCCTTTGCGATCTTCGCGCAGGCGCCGATGTCGAGGACGTTGATGCGCGGATTGCCCATCGTCTCGGCGTAGAGGAGCTTGGTCTTCGGCGTCAGCGCCTTGCGGAAATTCTCGGGATCGTCGGGATCGACGAAGATGGTGTTGATGCCGAACTGGCGGAACGTCACCTCGAACTGCGAGTACGTGCCGCCGTAGAGCGTGCTCGCCGAGACGATGTCGTCGCCCTCGCGCAAGAGCGTGAGCAGCGCGCACATCTGCGCCGCCTGGCCGGAGGCCGCGGCCAGCGCCGCGCGCCCGCCTTCGAGCGCCGCCATGCGCTCCTCGAACACCGACACCGTCGGGTTCGAGATGCGCGAATAGACGTTGCCGAAGGTCTGCAGGTTGAACAGGCTCGCCGCGTGGTCGGCCGAATCGAACACGTACGAGGTCGTCTGGTAGATCGGCACTGCGCGCGAGCCGGTCGCCGCATCCGGAATCTGACCGGCATGCAGGCACAGCGTGCCGAATCCGAATTCTCTATCCGCCATTTGCTGGATTCCCAGGAAGTCTTGACCACAGAGGCACAGAGAAAAAATCAGGGTTCACCACCAAGGACACGAAGGACACCAGGAAAAATAAGGGTGAGGATCGCCGTTCTTGGTGCTCTTGGTGCCCTTGGTGGTTAATTCCCTGCTTGTCAGGGTACCTGTGGTGAAATTAGTAAGGTAGCCACTGCGGGCGCTTGGCGGAGATGACCTTGGTGTTGACGCCCACCCAGTTGAGCCCGCCGAACAGCCGCCCGTGCTCGATTTTCACGCAGCGGTCCTGCACCACTTCGAGCCCGGCGGCGCGAGCCCCCTGCGCCGCGGCTTCGTTGCTCACCCCGAGCTGCATCCACAGCACCTTGGCGCCGATCGCGATCGCGTCGTCGGCGATCGGCCCGATGTCCTCGCTCTTGCGGAAACAGTCCACGATGTCCACTTTCCCGGGGATGTCCCGCAGGCTGGCGTAGACCTTCTCGCCGAGGATTGCCTGCCCGGTGTAGGACGGATTGACCGGGATCACGCGGTAGCCGTGCTCCTGCATGTACTTGGCCGCGAAATAGCTCGGTCGGTACCAGTTGGCGGACAGCCCCACGACGGCGAGCGTCTTGTACTGGCGCAGGATGCGGCGCAGGGTGTTAATGTCGGTGTTATCGCTCATGGCCTCGCGTGCGGACAAAAAAGACGGGGCCCGCACGGCCCCGCTGTCGATGAGTTCGAAGCGATTGTAGCACCGGCCCGCGCCACGTCCGGCTGCTCACTGTGCGAGCAGGCGCTCCACGGTCTGCTCCAGGAAGCCGCCGCTGATTTGCCCGACGCGCATCGCCGCCACCCGGCCCTGCCGGTCAACGAAGTACGTGGTCGGCGTCGCATGAACGGTGGGAAAATCGTCGTCCTCGCGCTTGTCGAAGCGCCAGGCGACCGGAAAGGTGTAGCCCTTTGCCGCCATGAACGCGCGCACCTCCTCCTCGCCGTCGTCCACGCTGACCGCGATCATCTCGAATCCGCGCGACCTGTTCCGTTCGTAGAATTTCTGCCATTGCGGCATTTCGGCCCTGCACACCGGACACCAGGTGGCCCAGAAGTTCACCATCACGACCTTGCCTTTCCACTGCTCGAGGTTCACCCGGTTTCCGTCGAGCAGCACTGCCTGCAGTTTCGCCGGCTCGCCGGCCGGCTGCGCCCATTGCAGCGCTGCCGCCCACAGCACGAATATCCCGACCCACCTCAGCGCAACGATTCGCATGATCCTCTCCTCTGCTACTTGCCCGGCGCTTCCAGTCTACACAGGGGGCGCCGAAGGAATCGCGGGGCTCGCGGAGCCGAGGCGGGCACGGCGCTCCTCCTTCGACATCCGCGCCAGGCGCTTCACTTCGGCGTAGAACGCCGGCAAGTCTCCCCGCTCGTCGGCGAGCAGGCGCTGGAAGGCGGGAACGAGGTCCGCATACGCCGCCACGGAAACGATCTTGGCATTGTTGAGCGGCGGCTCGAACCAATGATCGTAACCGGCGAACCCGCCCCAGCTCTCTTTCAGCGCGCCGTAGTCGTCGCGCATCCGTGCAAAGACCGCTGCCTTTGCCTCGCGCTTGCGCGCGTCGGGGATCTCCTCGCCGTAGAGCGCCTTGAGCACGTCGCGGCAGCGCTGCACGAGCGCCAGGAAATCGCGCTTGCGCGCCTGCGCCCGGTCGAACGCCTCGCGCTGCGCCTGGGTGCCGTGCATTTCGAGCCAGCGGCGCATGCCTTCCAGTTCGACCGTGGTGGCGAAGGATTCGTTGAACTCGGTATCTCCGCCCGCGTACGCCACCTGGTGGGCAAGCTCGTGGAACAGCAGGCGTGCGACCTCGGGCTCCGGATAGCGGATGAAAGTGTTCAGCACCGGATCGTCGAACCAACCGAGCGTCGAATACGCCGGCACGCCGCCCACGAACACATCGTAGCCTTTGCCGCGCAGGTCTTCGGCGAAGGCTTGCGCGTCGGCCTGCGCGAAATATCCCCGGTAGGCGACGCAGCCGGCGAAGGGGAAGCACCAGCGCTTCGGTTGCAGGGAAAATTCCGGCACCGCGAACACGTTCCACACCACAAATTGGCGGTGCAGGTCCGCGTACCCGCGGTAGCTGCCGTTGTCCGGCAGGCCCAGTTCACGGACCGCGAACCGACGGATCTCCAGCACGTGTTCGAGCCGATCCCGCAGCGCCGGATCGGTCTTCTCGTCCGCCACCCAGCGCTCGATGGACCGGCGGCTGCGCCAGATCTGCATCTGGCCGTCGATCGCCTGCGCGTAGTAACCGAGGGTCTGGCAGCCGCCGAGCAGCAGCATCGCCGCGATCACCGCGGCCCTAGTCTTCCAGGAAACGTCCATCGCGAAGAAACGCGCACACCTGCCTCGCGGCGCGCGCCGAGAACAACAATCCGGTGTGATTGAGCGGCAGCAGCACCGAATCCTTCGCTCCCTGCACCCGCGTTTCCTCGACGGTGACCACACCGTCGTTGGGGGAAGGAAGCCGGGCGAGGAGACGGCCGAGGCCGAGCGGCAGTCGGCCGGCGATGATCCCGACCTCCACGCCCGGCGGTGCAGACGGGGAAGGCCTTTCCGACCAGGCCGTCTCGCTTCGACCGAGCATCCAGCGGCCGGGGCACGTGCGCGCGAGGCTGCGTCCCGCCGCGCTGCCCGCCACCGGGCTGCCCATCAGCACGATCCTGCGCACGCGCGGATCGGCCCGCAGCGCAATCGCGTGCAGCGCCACCACGCCTCCCAGGCTGTGGCCCACGAGATGGATCGCAGCGGCTTGCGCATGTTCGATCCCGCGCCCCAGGCGGCGCGCGTTCTCCTCGAGCCCGGTTCCGACCGTCGCATAGGAGAAGCGCTCGACCCGAAACCCGCAGCGGCCGACCCGCGTCTGGAGAGGATATAAGGCAAAGGCGTTCATCCAAAGCCCATGAACCAGTATGACAATTTGCTCCTGCATTGTTCGCCGCTCGCCGTCGCGCCTCGCTCTGCGTTCCCGCGCCCCGCACAATATCTTGCCCCGCACCGCCCTGGCGATCGGGGCCGGAGCGCGGGGCGCCTCGCAATCCCAGGACTTTGATCTGGCTCAATTCCGCACCCGGCCGGGCAGGCTACTCTGCTCACCGAGTGGAGGGCCTGTCCCGCCTCCCCGATTTCGATCCCGGGACACAGAGGGAGACCAGGAATGGACCGAGTATCCACAGACAAGTTGATGCAAGACCTGCAGGCGGTCGTCGAGGACGCCGAAGACCTGCTCAAGGCCACCGCCAACCAGGCAGGCGAGAAGATTACCGCGGCGCGCGCCCGCGCGGAGGAGTCGGTGCGCGCGGCCAAGGCGCGCATGGCTGCCGCCGGCCACGAGGTCGCCGAACGTAGCCGCGCCGCCGCGCATGCGACCGACCATTACGTGCACGAGAACCCCTGGACCTCGATCGGGGTCGCAGCCGGAGTGGGATTCCTGATCGGTTTGCTGATCGGCCGCCGCTAGTGGACGCGATGAGCGAGGAGCCCGGGGTCGAGCATCCCAGAGCCGGGCTGTTCGAGTCAATCAAGGCGTTGCTCGCCACGACGGTGAGCATCGCCCACACGCGGCTCGAACTTTTCAGCACCGAGATCCAGGAGGAAATCGACCGGGTCGTCGCCCGCCTGCTATGGAGCCTCGTCGCCTTGTTTTTCCTCGCGCTGGGCGTGCTGCTCGGCGCGGTGGCGATCATCATCGCGTTCTGGGACTCCTACCGCCTCGGCTCGGCCATCGTGCTGTCGTTGTCCTCGCTGGGCATTGCCGTGCTGCTCTGGCTCCGGCTGCGCACCCAAGCGGCCGCCGCGCCGCGGCTGCTCGAGGCCACGCTCGACGAGCTGGCCAAGGACGAACAGCGGCTTCGCTCCGCGCCATGAGCAGCCGCTCGGACACGCTCGCCCGCAAGCGGCAGGCGTTGATCGCGCGAGCCGAGCGGGAGCGCGTCCAGCTTGCGCAGGCCGCGCAAGGCGTGAAGGCCGCGACGCGCATCGCGGACCGCGTGATCACGATCGCGCGTTACCTGCGCGCGCATCCGCTGCTGGTGGGTATCGCCGCTGCCGCGCTGGTGCTCGCCGGGCGGGGACGGGCGCTGCGCTGGGCGGTCAAGGCGCTGCCCGCGGTGAGCATCGCGATGCGCCTCGGCCGCGGTCTCGTGCGGCGTTGAGGTAAAGATCAATCCACCTGCATGAAGGCGTAACCGCTGTTTTGCAGCGCGATCGCGTTGGCGAAAACGTTCTCTTCGAGCACCACGAGCGCAAGCACGTTGTCTGCCGCCACGCCCCGTTTGTTCATCGCGTACAGGCAAGCCTCGATTTTCACGCCGAGGCGCGCCAGTTCCTCCAGCTCCGCGTGGATCCGGTCCAGCTTCTCGAATCGCTCGCCGGCGAATGACGTGCGATCGACCGACTTGGCGACGAACTTCAGCACCGCCCCGCGCAGCAGCATCACGTAACGTGGCGTGACGCCGTTGCGGCGCAGGATCTCGATCGAGTTCTTCACCAGTCCGAGGCGCTCGAGAAAGATCTTCTCGTCGCCGGTGCTGAAATCCCAGACCGCCCTGGCTTCCTTCAGGCCGGCGAAATCGTTTGTCTGCGCGGTCATGCGTTCTCCCCCGAAAGGACGTGCATTATAGGGGAGCCGCTCTGATAGACTTGCCGCCTTCCCAACCGACTCCCATGCCTTTTCCCCTCGACACGCTGGTCGCGATCCCGCTCATCGGCCTGCTCGCATACATCATCCTCGGCGTCTCGGGCTTCGGATCGGCGCTGGTCAATATCCCGCTGCTCGCGCACTTCCTGCCGATGCCGGCCATCGTGCCGATGATCGTGACGGTGGATTTCGCCGCCACCTTCGCCACGCAACTGCGGTTTCGCCGGGAAGTGGAAAGAGCGGAACTGAAGCTGGTGATTCCGCCGATGATCGCGGGCATTCTGCTCGGCGTCACCTTGCTCGCGACGCTGCCTAAGCAGGCGACGCTCGCGCTGCTCGGACTGTTCGTTACCGGCTACGGACTCTACCGGCTTGCGGCGCGCGCGACGCCGAACACCATCTCGCGCTGGTGGGGGATACCGACCGGGCTCGCCGGCGGGCTGGTCGGCGGATTGTTCGGTGTGGGCGGGCCGATCTATGCGGCCTACGTGGCGGCGCGCGTACACGACCCGATGCGGATGCGCGCCACGCTGTCGGCGATCTTCAGCGTCAGCACCGGGCTGCGCCTGCTGGTGTTCCTGGCTTCCGGCCTGTTGCTGCAAACCGAGGTATGGTACGGGGTCGCTCTCATGCTGCCGGCGATGTTCGTCGGGCTTTTCATCGGCCACCGCCTGCACGGCAGACTCGACCGCAGGCGCCTGTCGGGCTTCGTCAGCCTGCTGCTCGTCGCAAGCGGCCTTTCGCTGCTGTGGAAAGCGCTCTGAACCGCCGCGAGCGACGGGAAGAAGACCGCGCGGCACTCGGAAACCGCGCGGGCCGCGGCCGGTTCCCGGCCGGGCGGCCGAACGATGCAATATTAGACAATTCGGATATTATTAGCGGCGTTGGAGCAGTGTCCCCGCGCTGCCGCGCGTAACATCGCGGGGCTGCGAATCTTTCATCAACAGAGAAAAGAAGGAGTCAGACATCATGAGGAGAATCATCCCCGCATCCGTCCGCGCCACCCTGCTCGGTCTGGCCGTGGCGGCTTCCGTTACCCTCGCGTCGGCGGCGGAGACAGAGTGGGTGTATCCCACGATCCAGGGTTTCGGCAAGACGGCCGCATTGCCCCACGCGGCGATGCAGCCCAGCAAGAGTGACGAGTACAAGGTGGTCTTCAACCTGACCCCCGGCGGCGATCCGGACAAATTCAACGCGGCGCTGGACCGCGTGGCCCGGACGGTCAACATCTTCACCTCGGCCGGCGTACCGCTGTCTCATCTGCATTTCATCGTCGTGATCCACGGCCCCGCCACGCCGATCGTGATGAAGAACGAGGCGTACCGGCAGAAGTTCAACATGGACAATCCCAATATCCCGCTGATCGCCGCGCTCACCAAGGCCAACGTCAAGGTCGTCGTGTGCGGGCAGGCATTGGCCTACAACAACATCGCGCATGAGGCGGTCAATCCGGAGGTCGAGATCACGCTGTCCGCGATCTCCGATGTGATCATTCTCGAAAAGGCCGGCTATCAACTGTTCCCGCTGTAACCGGACCGGCAACGTCGCAGGGCGCCGGGAAGCGTCCGCTTCCCGGTCCTCTGCATTCATGCGCAACAGCGGACTGACATGAAGAATTTATTGCAGACGGCGGTTCTGGTCGCGACCCTCTGGACCGCGGCGGCCGCCGCGGGCGGCATCCAGCCGCCCTGGAACCCGCCGCCCGAGGGCGGCAAGAATTTCACGGTTCCTGGCATCGACAACGTTCCGGATCTCTACGGCGACGTCGTCGATCCGCAGCTCGTCGTTTTCCTGGCCGGCAACCAGTACATGGTGGTGGACGATCTGTTGCGCGAATTCCGCGCTGTGCACCCGCAGTACCAGCGGATTTTCGTGGAGACCCTGCCGCCCGGGATCCTGATCGAGCAGATCGAGCAAGGTGCGCTGATCGTCGGCAACATGCGCCTGTCGCCGCAACCCGATGTCTACGCCACCGGCCGCGGCCGCATGGAGGCCTTGCAGCGCGACAAGCAATGGTTTTCGCAGACGGCGGACTACGCCCGCAATCGGCTGGCGATCATGACCTCCCTCGGCAATCCGCAGCAGATCGCCGGTTGGAGCGATCTGGCGCGTGCCGGCCTGACCATCTGCATGCCCAACCCGCAGTGGGAGGGCGTGGCGGCCAACGTCATCATCCCCGCGATCCGCACCACTGGTGGCGAGGAGCTGGTGCGCGACATCTATACCGAGAAAGTGCGCGACGGCAGCGCCGTGCTCACGCAGATCCATCACCGCCAGACGCCGCTATGGATCATGCAAGGCAAGTGCGTGGCGGGCGCAGTCTGGTACACGGAGGCGTACTACCACGCGAAGGTCATGAAGCACGCCGTCTCGATGGTGGAATTGCCCGATGCGCAGAACCGCGTAGCGATCTATACGGCCGGCGTAATGAAGACGGCTCCGCACCGCAAGGCCGCGGAGGATTTCCTGCGCTTCCTGCAGAGCGCCGAGGGCCAGGCGGTGTACCGGAAGTACGGATTCCTGCCGCCCGGATAGAACCGGCTGCGGACCAGGAAGCGGGAGCTATGGAGACGACGGCGCACGCAATCGGGAGAGGGCGACTCGCTGCGATCCTGTCGGGCGTGTCGATCGCGCTCGGTTTCCTCGCCTCGGCGACCTGGGCCCTCGATGCCGGCGAATCCATCGCGCTGCGCGGAATCCCGGACAAGGCGCCCGCCTGCGCCACGTGCCATGGCGCGCACGGGGAAGGCGGCGGCGACGGGCTCTACCCGCGCGTCGCGGGTCTTCCGACCGCCTATCTCGAGACGCAACTGAAGGCGTTCCGGGACGGCTCTCGATCGAACGCGCTGATGTCGCCCATGGCGAAAGTCCTGACCGACGCCGACATCGCCGCGGTCGCGGACTACTTCAATCGTCAGGCCCCGGAGTTTCCCGTCGCACCCGGCGCCAAGCAGGCACAGCTTGCGCGCGGACAGGCGCTGGTCACGATCGGCGACTGGGCGCACGGCGTGCCCTCCTGCGTGAGCTGCCACGGGCCGGTTTTGCAAGGTGTCGCGCCGGCGATGCCGGCGCTGTCGGGACAGTGGCCCCGGTACATCGCGGCGCAACTCGAGGCATTCCGGCACAGCACGCGGCCGGGCGGCCCGCTCGGGTTGATGAGCCGCATCGCCTCCGGCCTGAGCGACGATGACACGCGCGACGTCGCGCTTTACATCGCGAGCCTGCGTCCGGGCGTCATGCCGGAGATCCCGCGTCCGTCGGCGCCAGAAGCCTATCGCGCAGTCGCGCAATCGCCGGACGCTTTCACGCCGCCCCCTGAAGCGTCGATGCCGGACGGGCCCTTCGGCGACATGGTGCGACTGGGAGAAAACATCTTCGAGGACACGCCGAAGCACGCCGGGAAATACGTCGGCAACACGCTGAGCTGCCGCAACTGCCATCTGGACCGCGGAAGGCATCCGCGCTCTTCGCCGATGTGGGCGGCCTACGTGCACTACCCGCAGTACCGCAAGAAGGACGGCACGGTCAACACGCTGCAGGCGCGCATCCAGGGCTGCTTCCGCTACAGCGAGAACGGCGCCGCGCCGGCGGCCGACAGTCCCGAGATCACCGCGCTCGCCAGCTACTTCTACTGGTTGGCGACCGGCCTTCCGGTGGGCATCGCGCCCAAGGCGGTGGGCTATCCGAAGCTGGAGTCACCGAAGGAGCCGCCGAGCCCGGCGCGCGGAGCCAGGGTATATGCGGCCAAGTGCGCGCTTTGTCACGGCGAGGACGGCGCGGGACGCAACGCGGACGGCAAGCCCGTTTTCCCCGCGCTCTGGGGTTCGCGCTCGTTCAACTGGGGCGCAGGCATGCACCAAGTGGACATGGCCGCCGCGTTCATCAAGAGCAACATGCCCTACGCTGCGGGCGGCACGCTCACCGACCAGGAGGCCTGGGACGTCGCCGTTTTCGTGAACAGCCGCCCGCGGCCGCAGGATCCACGCTTCACCGAGAGCGTCGAGAAAACGCGCCTGCTCTACCACAAGGATCACAAGTACGACTACTACGGGCGCGAGATCGACGGGAAGGTTCTCGGCGCGCCCAGTGCCAACCGGCCTTAGCGTCGGACCGCAGCTCGTCGCAAGCGACCTGCCGCTTCCGGCACGGGCTCGTAACCAGCGGCGTTATTCCTCGAACCAGTACTCGCCTTTGTTCGATGCGCGGCTGTATCCATTTTGAGGGTCGGTGTCGAATTCCACCGCGTCTGTCATCGTGCCCCGAATCTTCGCGAATTTCCCGGTGCCGCCTACAATTTTGGTGGCTCCGTGAAATGTTCCGCGCTTGGAGCCAGTTGCGGTGGCCTCTGAATACGCTGTCCCGCTCCACTCTAGAAAGACCTTGCTGCCGTCCTCCAGAACCCAGACGCCATATCCCCTGGCCGGTCCGACACCGTTGGTATAGTCAGAAAATCCGCGATCCCATTCCTCGACAACTTTCACACCACCGAGAACGATCTGCTTCATCGAGTGGACACGATGAACCTCAAGAATCCGCACCTGATGTCCAGCGACGTCGCCCACGTCAATGATGTGCTGCTGGACGTAACTGCTCTTGACCCCCTCTCCGGTAGAGTTGATCGGGAACTTCTGTTGGGCCGACGCCGAGGCCGCGATGCACAGCATGACTGCCAGAACCGGTAACCCGAGCAGAATTCTGCGAAAGTTCTTTGCGTCCATATTCCCTCCTCAAGTACAAATCGCGTCGTGCTATACGCTACTTTCGCTCGATCACGATCGTTTCCACCGGCTCGTCGAGCAGGTTCTCTGGGGCATGCTCGCCGGCCGGTGTGGCAATCACGCTGCCCGACTTGTCCACCCCGAGAAAATTACTTCCGTCCGGCTTGTGCACCAACGTTTTCGCGTTGGTGAGGAACACCACGACGTACGCAGGATGTCCGTGCATCACACCCTTTCCGCGTGGATCGCCTCGATAGCGCAGGGCGCGAACCGCTTCGTTATCGACCTCGACTTTCCAGTGATCGGGGTCCACTGCCAGAGCGTCCGCACCCACCCGCGACGACGCCCCGTTCGCACCCCTCGGGATGACGATCACGAACTCGATCCGCTGATCGAGAAGATTCTCCGGGCGTATCTTCCCGGGAGGCGCCCAAACGGCAGTGCCCGCTGGCGCCGGAGGCGGGTCCACAAATTTGCCGTCCGGCAGATGAAGTCTCATGCGCATCGGTGTCAGCGCAATGATCACCACGCCTTCGGCGTCGAAGAAATCCGGCGAACTTTCGTGCGCGCCGAAGAAACCCCGATCGACGCGAAACTGCGCATTCTCAAATTCGGTGCGGTGATGCCCGGGATCGACCTGCAGCGGGTCGGTGGAGATTCGCGCCCGCCGGACATCCGGATGAATACTGAATCGGAACGACGAGGTATCCCTCAACGCGCTCGGACCCACCTGCTTGTTGCAAAATAGAAGCGTGACTTCTAATATGCCCACATGATCGAAAGACGCTATGGGACCCGACTGCGCCAGCTACTTGACCGATTCCCGGCCGTCAGCGTGCTGGGGCCGCGCCAGTGCGGCAAGACAACCTTCATCCGCCAGTCGCTGCCGGACTGGACCTATCTGGATCTCGAAAGGCCCTCTCATGCCACGCCGCTCCAGGCCGATCCCGAGGCGCGCGTCCGTCAGCTCGGGGAAAAGGTGATTTTCGACGAGGCCCAGCGCGTTCCGGAGTTGTTCGCGGTGCTTCGCAGCGCCATCGACAGCAACCGGCGGCGGACCGGCCGCTACGTGCTCCTGGGCTCCGCCTCGCCGTCACTTGTGGAAGAAATCTCCGAGTCCCTTGCCGGACGCACCGGGTTTATCGATCTCGCGCCATTGCGTTGGGACGAGGTGTCGGGCTTGAGACGCCCCGACGGCCTTCAGGACCTGTGGCTGCGCGGCGGTTTTCCCGACGCCTTTCTCGCTCCGAACGACGCCGCCCGGCATGACTGGCATGAGTCCTACACGCGGGCCTTCATCGAGCGGGATCTCCCGGGGCTCGGGATCCAGGTGTCGCCGGTGCAGATGCGAAAGCTCTGGACGATGCTCGCCCATCTTAATGGCGCGATCTGGAATGCCTCCCAGATCGGTGCCTCGATGGGGCTTTCATATCACACGGTGAATCGCTATCTCGACATGCTGGAGCAGACCTTCCTCGTTCGCAGGCTGCCGCCCTACTTCGCCAACATCGGAAAGCGGCTGGTCAAGAGTCCCAAGGTTTACTTCCGGGACACCGGTTTGCTGCACTACTTTCTCGGCATTCGAAATGCAGCAGACCTCGAAACGCACCCGCAGCGCGGCGCAAGCTGGGAATGCTTCATCGTCGATCAGCTCATCGCGATGTTTGACAGAGCCGCGCCCGGCAGCCGCTTCCATTTCTGGCGAACCGCCCGAGGCGAGGAAGTCGATCTGCTCGCGGACGCCGGCGCCGGCTTGCTGCCCATCGAGATCAAGCTCAACTCGGCTCCGACAGCCGAGGACGCCTCCAGCCTGCGCCGCTGCATGCAGGATTTGAGGCTCGATCGCGCCTGGCTGATCTACCCCGGCGACCAGAGCTACTCCCTGGGCGGGGGCGTCATGGCGGTTCCTGCGGCCACGGCGTTGTCGGGCCCAGCGGACCTGAAACTCTGAGAACAATCCTCGTGCGAGCCATCGACCTGGATCAGTAGGTCCGTGTTGAGGCTGCCAGCCGGCAAGCCTGGCACGCTGCGGCGCCTTGCGCGCCATGGTCCCCTCCCCAAGGGCTGCCCGGTCTGGTTATAGGCGGTGGAACAGTCCCAACGTCAGATCGTTCTGGCCCTTGGGAGGGCCAGTACTGCACCGAGCACTCAGTCGTCCGTTATCGAAAAGTCAGATCGAACGCTTTGTCGTACGTGATGTACATCAGGCATGGGTCTTCGCAGCGCGCCCAGTGAACCGCCTTTCCGGCAAAGCCCCAGTACATTCCCGGCGTCACCATCGTTTCCTTCGCTCCGTTAACGGAGCCGGTGATCCTGCCGCGAATAACCAGAATCCGCTCCTCGGACGTGTGCTCGTGACGGGGAAACAGATACCCTCCTGGCGCTCTGACGAACCATCCGCTCGCGCCTTTCTCGTAGTCGCCCCATACCAAGGACGCCTCGCAGCCTTTGGGCCATACTCCGCCGCCCCCGCATTCGAACCACGTGACGCCGGCCTGATCTGGAGCCATGCTTGTGACCAGTTCGGCACTGCCGGCGCAGCCGGTGATCAGCAGACCACCAAGAAGCAGTGCCTGGATCTTCCGCCGGTCTGGCCTTCTTGCACTCACTACGTCCAGCTTTCTCATGACTTGAATTCCCTCCTCGCGTTGGCTGCGCGGGCCAAGCCCGCGAAAGCGGCGGCAAGTTGCCGCTGGCCGCTACTATCTGCTCAGCGGCTTCCCCGCCTTCCTGCGAACGCCAAGAGAAGGACTCGCCAGAATCGCGCGGAGCGCTTCAAACCCGCTAAAGGGAACGACTTTTCCTTGTCGCACGATCTCGACCACACCTTTCGGGGATCTGTCCGGATACCCCTCCCGGCGATAGATGCGGACGACATAGGTTTCTCCGCGCAGCATGTCCTTCCTCGCGCTCGCACGACCAGAGGTTAAGGAGTGGAGCCTTACCGATGGCTTATAGATCGAGATGTAGAGATGATGCGAGGGGAGCTACTGCAGGCGCAGTTCGCGGGCGAGGGTTTCGGATGAAGAGGACGGTTTCATGCCCAGTACGATCGATAACTGATCACGAAGCCTGCGATAGACGCTGAGCGCCTCGGCGCGATTGCCCAGCCCTGCGTAGCAGCGCATCAGACCCTGGTAGAACGCTTCGTTGAGAGAATCGGCATCGAGGCCGCGCAGGTACAGGGCAATGGCGTCATACCAGCGACCAGCGCTTTCCAGTTGGACGCCTGCCTGCTCCACTTTGTGGATGAATTTACCACGTAGGCGCTCCCGCATCGATACCGCCCAGCCTGCCTCGGGCTCCTCGGCCAGAAACTGGCCGCGATAGAGCTTGAATAGCGCTTCGTGGTCGCCGTTGGGTTGCTCCTGTCCTAGCAACTCCTCGAACGCCCGCACATCGGTCCAGACGAGCGCCTCGTTTAACGAGGCCTTGCCGTCTTCCAGCAGTACCGCTTCGCCTGATCCGAGCAGCCGGCGCAGCCGATGTAGCGCTTGATTGAAGGCTTCTTCGCCGGCATCGCCTTCCAATTCGGTCCACAGTGCATCCACAAGCGCATCGGTCCTGACGTCTCGCCCTCCCAAGGATACGATTGCCTTGAGTAACGCAATCGGCTTCTTAGGCGTCTTGTGCGAAAACGCAAGCAATTTGTCGTCTATAACGAGTTGAAACCGGCCCAATGTGTAGACTCGAACTGGCCACGGCCACTGCTCAATTAGCAGAGAGGGGGCCGGCCACCTGAATCGACGAATCACGTGCCGCAGGAATTCTTCGTCGATGCCTTCCGACAGGGCGATTGCCGCGAGCTGGAACTTCCATCGAGGAAGCCATGCATCGAAGCCGTAGTCGCATCCCGTTTCACGAGCGAGCGTAGCCGCAGACCGTATTCGCTCGACAGCGAGGCTTCTGTGTCCTTCCTCAAGTGCAAGATACGCCTCTGTAAGCCTTAGCCTGACCTCCTGATAACGCGAGCGCAGCCTCGAAGCGAGTCTTCTCTGGTCTTCGATCCACTTCCTGGCGTTTTCAAAGTCTCCTAGCTGAATGTACGCCCATTGACAGCAGCTTCGGACATTCGTCCGATGCATCAATGAACCTGATTGGTCGTGAATCCTTGCCGCCGCCGTTCCGTGTTTGAGCCCTTCCAAAGGCTCGCCCTTTAAGGTCGCAAGCCAAGCTTTGTCCCAGTGGACGCTCGCCACATCGTATAGATGTGCGGGATTCACCACCTTCTCAAGTCGGCGAATACACTTCTCGGCAGTCTCGAAGTCATATACGCGGATCGCGTTCCAAAAGCCGATGATGGCCGCCCATCGGTAGACCGAGTTCAGGCCATTCTCAGTACCTATCCTTTCCACCTGCGCGATCGCTTCAGCCGACTCATCGAGTTCCGCCAGCGAGTAATAAAAGGAAATAATGAACCACGCCCAGGCAGCACTCAGGGCGGTGATTTCCGGCAGCGAGAGCAAGCCCTTCAGTTGGGGCAGCGCGCGCGTTGCCACGCTTACTGGTCCTGTCGAGGCACCCCATGCAACCAAATAAGCAGCGCTGAGCAGCCGCAGGTTCGCATTTGCATCACTATTCAGCAGATCGAAAACACGCTCTGCACAGGGATCAAGTGCTGGATCATCGGGTTTGCGATACGCCAGCGCAATAAGCAGTGCCGACTGTGCGCGCAGCTCCGCATCAGCAGAAGAGAAGGATCCAATCGTCTTGAGCTTGGCGCGTAGAACTTCAATCCAGCGATCAAGCGGACGGAACTGCGCGTACTCGAGCATGTAAGTCTGAATAACTCCGGCAGCGGCCTGCACTTGGCAGAGGGCATCGCCCGCAGCTTCGGCCGCCTCGAAGCTTGTTTCCAGAAGCACCCTGGCTTCGGGTGGATTGACCGCAATCAATGCGGTCCCGTGCCAGTGCAGCAGCCAGCAGTTCGACGCGACCAGGTCCGTCGGTAGCGCTTCGGTCCAATCCACAACCACCCGCCAACGCCCTTGCCCAATGAGCGTTGCTGCATTACGCAGCGCAATGGCCGAAGCACCGTCCGGGTCGCCCGCCTTCAGCGCGAGCGGGAACGCCTCCTCGGGATGCCCGCCTTCTTCTAGCAGCCGTGCCGCGTGCAATGCCGCCTGCATCTGCTCCTGCGGTGTCAGGGTCTGCTGCGCGCGATGCTGTAGATAGGCCTGAAAGAGTGCGTGGAACTGATACACGGGTTCCTGCGCCGCACGCCGGTCAGTGAACAAATGCCGCCGATGCAACTCTTCGAGCAGCGCGGCCGCCGAAGGCGTACCGGTGATCGCAATCGCCATAGGCGCGCTCATGCGCGGGAGATAGCTCATCTGCGTTAGCGCCTTCTGCGCCGAAGTGTCGAATTGCTCGACGAGCTGAGCCGCAAAGTAGTTGAAGACCTCGCGCAAGGAGTCGGTGGAAGTGGCTTCGAATCCTCGGCTGCGCTTCACCCGCTCGAGCAGCAATACCAGCCCCGCAGCCCAACCGTCGCAGCGCTCGTGTAGCTGTGCGACCTCTTCGCGGCTCAACTGCTGGCGTTGTTGTCCGATAGCGCAAGCTTCTTCGAGCGTGAGCTTTAGCTCGCCCCAGTCGATCAGGACGACACGGTCATTGGCCATCAACCGGGCGTAGCACTCGGGTGGATCGCGGCGGCTCACACAAATGAGGGTAATGGCAAGCGGCACCTCTGCAGTCGCCCCGGAGATCAACTCGTGGAAGGGCTGCTCCGCAGGGATTTCCTGATAGTTATCGAGGACGAGGGTTGCGCCAGCCGGCAATCGCGAGAACAATTCGCGGAAGTACCGCCGGCTAAAGCCGGCCACGTCGGCGAGGTATTCCGGCGTCAGAAGTGGCAGCGGCCGCTGGCCTCTGCGGGTGTAGGGTTTGGCCGCTTCGCCGAGGTAGTAGAAAAAAGTGGCCAGGTCGGCATCCCCCGCATCGACCTGATACCAGATCCCCTTGATGCCACGGGCATCGAACCACGAGGCAACCAGCGTGGTCTTGCCGGCACCGGGAGGCCCGACCACGCAGATCGCCGGTTTGTGTTCGCGGGCTTCGTCGAGCAACGCGAACAAGCGTTCGCGCGGCACGGCCCGATGAAGCCGTGGCCTCGTCAGCTTGGCAAGCTGCGGCGCCTTGCGCGCCATGGTCCCCTCCCCAAGGGTTGCCCGATCTGATTATAGGCAAACGACGGGTCCGGTAAGCCGTGCTGCCTCGGCGTCTATAACGGCACGAGTTACTGACGCGACGATTTCGAAGCGCTTCAGCCAGCGAGCGGATTAATCCATTGGAGGTCTTTGAATCGGGCAAAGTCACCGTCTGTCGAGCAGAGCTGCAATCCGTGCTCGATGGCGAGGGCCGCCATGTGTGCGTCCTGCACCAGATTCGCCTGAATCCCTGGGTCCGAAAAGAGCCGGCCCAGAATCTCGGCGTGCCTCTCGGTCGCTTCAGGAATCCAGACGCTGTCACACTCGATCCATTCGCGGACTTGCGTCCAGGCCGCCTCGATCGGCTCCGGACGCTCGAACACACGCGGGTTGGTTACCAAGCGCAGAAAGGCGAGCAGACTTGGCCATGGCAGGCCCACCGCCGTCGGACCGTTCAACTGTTCGTCGAGCCAGACGCGGGCGCGTTTGTGCTGGGGGAAAGTGCTGACGCGGGCGTAGATGAGAAGATTGGCGTCGACCAGGATCACTTGAACGACTCGTCCTCGGCCACGGCAAGTGCCTCGGATATGTTGTCGATGCTCGCGATCCTGCAACGCCCCAGGGACACCGCGCGCGTGCGATAGGGGCTACGCCGCTTCGGCCGGGAAACCATCTCGCGCAGCCCTCTTCGCAGCGCCTCGTTGACGATCTCTTTATAACTGGCGTCCCTGGCCTTGCGCAGCCGCTCCAGTTGCGCCGCCACGTCCTTATCCAGGGAGAGGGTTGTCCGCATGCATCAAAGCATACGCAGAATGATGCGTTGATGTCAAAAGCTGGCCTCCTTCGGTGACCTAGCCCGCGCCGGGAGGACCGACCACGCAGATGGCGGGCTTGTGCTCGCGGGCTTCATCGAGCAGCGCGAACAAGCGTTCGCGCGGCACGGCCCGATGAAGCCGTGGCCTCGTCAGCTTGGCAAGCTGCGGCGCCTTGCGCGCCATGGCCCCCCCAAGGGCTGCCTGGATTGATTATAGGCGCACAAGTAAACGCAGCAGGGGCAGAGGACTATGGTGTGATTGAACCCAGTCAGTCTTCGGGATAACCGAGCTCGCGCTGATGCCGAACGGCTAGCACCAAGATGACGTCTTGCCCGGAGAGGTAACGATACAGCGCCACGTAGCCGGTTTTGCCCCGCGAGATGACGAGTTCGCGCATACCGCCTTCCGCAGGGCGGCCGATAAGCGGATGTCGATCAAGCACGGTCACGGCTTCCCGTATCACGGAAACCGCTGTTGCCGCTGCTCCTGGGTCTTGCTCGGCGAGATGCTCGA
>Ga0070741_10003339_pt1 | contig 40176 bp, 41 predicted proteins | sample Coa_R1_4_FD_66440 | JGI IMG/M metagenome (GOLD analysis project Ga0070741, IMG submission 66440) | Surface soil microbial communities from Centralia Pennsylvania, which are recovering from an underground coalmine fire - Coalmine... | ecosystem: Environmental > Terrestrial > Soil > Unclassified ...
TCGCTGGAGTACCGCACCGACAAGCGCCCGATGCTCGCCGACCTCCGGGAAAGCGGCTCGATCGAACAGGATGCCGACGTCGTCTGCTTCATCTACCGCGACGACGCCTACAACCCCGACACCAGTGAGAAGGGCGTGGCCGAGATCATCATCGCCAAGCACCGCAACGGCCCGACCGCCAAGGTCAACCTCGCCTTCCTCGAGCACCTGACGAAGTTCGCCAACATGGCCCGCCGCTGACTCCGGTGACCGGTGGACGCGCCAGAATACGGCCATGATCACCGCCGTGGTTCTGATCGACACCGTCCATGACCGGATCCCCGAGGTGGCGCAGGCCCTGGCCGAGATCGACGGAGTGTCCGAGGTCTACTCCGTGGCCGGCCGGTTCGACCTCGTCGCCATGGTGCGCGTCGCCGAGCACGACCAGCTGGCCGAGGTCATCGCCGGCGCGGTCGACCGGGTTCCCGGCGTCGAACGGACGGAGACGTTGATCGCCTTCCGGGCCTACTCCCGCCACGATCTCGAGGCGGCCTTCTCGATCGGGCTGAGCTGATCGGCGGGCCCGGTCGCCCGCCGATCGTCAGTGCAGCCAGGGGTTCCTGAGGTCGAGGTACTCCTCGATGGCCACGGCGGCGTCGAAGTCGGCCATGAGGGTGGCCATGTCCTCGGGGAGCGCGACCGCCTCGGCCCGGCGGGCTTCGGCTTCGGAGCTGAAGTACACGGCCTCGATGTACGACCCGTCACCCGTGACCACCATCACGTCGCCCAGGACGTCGGGCCGGGCGCGACCGATGACGGCTTCGATCTCGGCCTTGCGGGCCCCCAGGGTCTCGAGCCGTCCGGGGTCCTTCACCCGGCCCCGCATGACCTGCACGAAGCCCGCCTTGTCGTTCCCTCCGCCGAGCATGGTGTCGACCGAGACGCTCTCGGCGAACGCCACGCTGTCGAGGCACTTCTCGGTCTCGGCCCACCAGTTGCCCTGCTCCGTCCGCTGGCTGTTGCGCCGGGCGGCCTGCTCCGATTCGAAGCGGGCCAGCACCACGACGCGGCCGTCGTCGGTGATGCCGGCGGTCGTACCGAGGTACCCGACCGCTCCCGGCCGCAATTCCTGCTGCCACCGCTCGACCTGGCGCTCCAGGCCCTCGGGGTCGGCCACCGTGCCCGTGATCACCTGAATGAACATGCTTCCTCCGTTCGCCGCCGGCTCGTGGCCGCATCCTTCCGGTGATCAGGGCGGCGGGAAATGGTCCGGGCGAAGGTCTGCCCCGGTATGCCGCGAAGCGCCCGGTGGGCCGGCCGGGAAGGGGCGTTCGGCCCGCCCCGGGGGGACTTCTGCCGCCCCGGCCCGGGGGACGGCGGCGCGAGGCTGAGCCCAGAGAACCGGCGATTCCGCCGGCGGAAACGAGGACGATCATGTACATCGACGCCTGTGCCCGCCTGGAACTGCCCTTCGAGGAGATCCGCAGGCGGCTGCTGACCGTCTCGCCCGAGCGGGGGCGGGAGATGACCGTGCCGGTCGCCGGCCTCCCGGTCGGCAAGACGGTGGAGGTCGAGCTCGATACGCCGTTCGACGGCGACGGGTTCGTGTCGCTCCCGATGCGGTGGCGGGCGACCTGGCCGTCGTCGGCCTACCCGAGCTTCGACGGGGAACTGGAGCTCACCCGGGTGTGCGACGGTTCGGCCGAGCTGTGGCTCATCGGCTGCTACGAGCCCCCGCTGGGCGCCATCGGCCGGGCCCTCGACCGGACCGTGCTCCACGCCGTGGCCAACGACAGCGTCCGCCACGTGCTCGCCGGCGTGGCCTCCCGCCTCCAGCACCCCGCCGCCGCCTGACCCCCGCCGGTTGGGCGACGCTCCGCCCGGGTAGCGTGCCGGCGTCCGGTCGCGACACCAGGAGGGCAGGCGAGGCATGGCGCTGGAAGGCGAGTACGTCCCCAACCCGATGGCGTGGGTCAGCGAGCAGGTCGAGGCCTACGAGCGGTCGGGCGGCCGGGAGGGCAACACGCTCCGGGACACCGGGCTGCCCGTCGTCATCGTCACGATGCGGGGCAACAAGACCGGCAAGGTCCGCAAGATCGCCCTCATGCGGGTCGAGCACGAAGGCGAATACGCCCTGGTGGCGTCGAGGGGCGGGGCGCCCACCCACCCGGTCTGGTACCACAACCTCAAGGCCAACCCCGACCAGGTGATGATCCAGGACGGGCCGGAGCCGTTCCCCGTCACCGTCTCGGAGGTCACCGGTGACGAGCGGGCGGTGTGGTGGGAGCGGGCCGTGGCCGCCTACCCGCCCTACGCCGAGTACCAGCAGAAGACCGACCGGCAGATCCCGGTCTTCGTCGCCCGCCGGGCGGCGTAGACCGCCGGGCCCCCGCCGCCGAAATAGAGCGGCGGCCGGCGCCGTTTGGACCGACGATGCGGTTTCTGCGGCGCAAGCCCCCGGCCACCCTGCCCGACGACTGGGTCGGCATCGTCGAGCGCAACGTGGCCCATTGGGCCGTCCTCGACGCCGCCGAGCGGGCCCGGCTCGCCGATCTCATGGCCGCCATCGTCGAGGGCAAGCGGTGGGAGGCGGCCAACGGGTTCGCCCTGACCGACGAGATCCGCACGGTCATCGCCGCCCAGGCGGCGCTGCTGATCCTCGGGCTCGACTACGACTGGTACCGGGCCGTCCAGGCGATCGTGGTCCACCCGTCCACGGTCGTCTCCCACGAGCCCCGCCCCGGGCCGGCCGGCACGATGGAGGACGGGCCGTTCCCACTCCTCGGCCTGGCCGACCACCACTTCGGCCCCGTCGTGATCGCCTGGGACGAGGCCCGGGCCAACGCCCGCCATCCGGAGTGGGGCCACGACGTCGTCCTCCACGAGTTCGCCCACAAGCTCGACATGCTCGACTCGGTCGTCAACGGCACGCCGCCGCTCCACCGCCGGGAGGACGGCCCGGCCTGGTACGACGTCTGCACCCGGGAGCTGGCCCTCCTCCGGGCCGGTCAGGGCTGGCCGCTACGGGACTACGGCGGGACCGACCCGGGCGAGTTCTTCGCCGTCGCCACCGAGGCCTTCTTCGACCTGCCCCTCGAGCTCGAGGCGGCCAAGCCCGAGCTCTACGGCGTGCTGCGCAACTTCTACCGCCAGGACCCGGCCGCCCGGGCCCGCCGCCGGGGGGCGACCGCAGGGCCGAGTTGAGCGGGCGGCACCCGGGGCTAGCCTGCTGACCATGGAGACGTCCCAGTACCTCGACGCCGTGCGGGCCAACGCCAGCCTGATGGTCGACGCCGCCCGCCGGGCCGGCGCCGGCGCACCCGTCCCCACCTGCCCGGAGTGGACGGTCGCCGATCTGGCCGCCCACCAGGGCCGGGTGTTCCGGTGGATGAGCGCCATGGTCGAGGGGCGATCGGCGGAGTTCATCCACCCGAAGACGGTCGGCGAGCTGCCCGACGGCGAGGACCCGATCGAGTGGCTGGCGGCCGGGGCCGACCGGGCGCTGGAAGTCCTCGGCCAGGCCGATCCCGACGCACCCGTCTGGAACTGGCTCGACCGGGGCCCGGGGCCGGCCCGGTTCTGGCACCGGCGGATGGCGCACGAGGTCGCCGTCCACCGGGCCGACGCCGAGGCGGCCGCCGGCCGGACCGAGCCGACCCCCGTCACACCGGCGGAGCTGGCCTCCGACGGCATCGACGAGTACCTCCACCTCCTCCCCCTGCGGGCCGGCGGCGACCTGCCGGCCGAGCTGACCGGCAGCTGGCACTTCCACACCACCGACGCCGCCGGCGAGTGGGTGGTGGTCGTGGGCGACGGCGGGATCACCATCACCCGGGAGCACGCCAAGGCCGACGTCGCCGTCCGGGGCCCGGCCTCCGATCTGCAGTACTGCCTCTACAACCGCCGGGGCGTCGACGGCCTCGAGATCTTCGGCGACCCGGCCCGCCTGGCCGCCTGGCGGGAGCGCATCCGGTTCTGATGGGGTTCTACGACGAGGTCCTCCGGGAGCTGCTGGTGGCCATGGGCGCCGCCCTGTTCGTCGGCAACCTGATGGCGCTGCTGCGCCGGCGGGCGCCGGCGGCCGTGCGGCCGCCCGACGCCGACGGGTCGGAGGCGCTCCCCGAAGCGCCCCTGGCCCGCACCGTGGTCTACCTCGTGATCGGCTTCGTCGTGGCCCTGTGGGGGATCGCCTCGCTCGTGGCCGGCTAGGAGCCGTCCGCCGCCCCCGGACGCGCCGGAGGGCCATCCGATGCCCCGGATGGCCCCCCGCACGCCGGAAGGAGGAGAAGCAGCTGAGCTGAGGGGGGCGCCACCACCGACCAACTCGGGCGTAGGTTTCGCAGTCCCGGCGGTCGGCTCCTGTGCCAACCGGCAAAGCGGGCAACTCTCACGCCGGCGAACGGCGCAGATGTTGACGGAGCACGTATTGCAAAATGCCGCCATGGCGGAGGTACTCCGCCTCCATCGGCGTGTCGATGCGCAGCACCACCTCGAACGGCCGCCCGTCGGCGTCGACCCGCAACCGCCGGCCGATGAGCGCTTTCGCCTCCGCTCCGGCCAGGCCGGCCACGGTGATCGTCTCCTCGCCGCTCAGCCCGAGCGAGGCCACGCTGTCGCCCGGGGCGAACTGCAGCGGCAGGACCCCCATCCCGATCAGGTTCGAGCGGTGGATCCGCTCGAAGCTCTCGGCCAGGACGGCCCGCACCCCGAGCAGCGTCGTGCCCTTGGCCGCCCAGTCACGGGACGAGCCCGAGCCGTACTCCTTGCCGGCCAGGATCACCAGCGGCACGCCGTCGGCGGCGTAGCGGACGGCGGCGTCGTAGATCGGGACCACGTCGCCGCTCGGCAGGTGCCGGGTCACGCCGCCTTCGGCGCCGCCGGCCAGCCGGTTCCGGATCCGGCGGTTGGCGAACGTGCCCCGGATCATCACCTCGTGGTTGCCCCGCCGGCTGCCGTAGGAGTTGAAATCGGCCGGTTCGACACCGTGCTCCACCAGCCAGCGCCCGGCCGGGCTGTCGGGGTGGATCGCCCCGGCCGGCGAGATGTGGTCGGTGGTGACGGAATCACCCAGCACGGCCAGCACCCGGGCGCCGGCGATGTCCGGCGGCGGTTGGGGCTCGTCGGGGAGATCGACGAAGTAGGGCGGCTGGCGCACGTAGGTCGACGACCCGTCCCACCGGTAGCGGTCGCCGGCCGGCGTGGGCAGGGCGCGCCACCGCTCCTCGCCCTCGAACACCCGGCCGTAGGCCGCCCGGAACATCTCCGACTCCAGCGACGACCCGACGACGGCGCTGACCTCGGCGGCGGTGGGCCAGATGTCCCGGAGGAACACCGGCTCCCCGTCGGCGCCGGTCCCCAGCGGCTCGGCGTAGAGGTCGATGTCCATCGTGCCGGCCAGGGCGTAGGCCACGACCAGCGGCGGCGACGCCAGGTAGTTCATGCGGACGTCGCCGTTGATCCGGCCCTCGAAGTTCCGGTTGCCCGACAGCACCGACACCACCGCCAGCCCCTGGTCGTTGACGGCCGCCGAGATCTCCGGCGGCAGGGGCCCGGAGTTGCCGATGCAGGTGGTGCAGCCGAACCCGACGAGGTTGAAGCCGAGCTTGTCGAGGTAGGGCACGAGCCCGGCCCGCTCGTAGTAGTCCATGACCACCCGGGAGCCCGGCGCCAGCGACGTCTTCACCCACGGCTTGGTGGCCAGGCCCCGCTCGACGGCCTTCTTGGCCACGAGCCCGGCGGCCACCATCACCTGGGGGTTCGACGTGTTGGTGCAGCTGGTGATGGCGGCGATGGCCACGTGGCCGTGGTCGAGCTCGAACGTCCGGCCGTCGGCCGCCGTCACCGCCACCGGCCGGCGGGGCCGCCGGGCGCCGGACGCCGCCATCGGGGCCGGGGCCGGCTCGGGCTTCTGTTCCGGCTGGCCGTTGGCGCCCCCGCCGTCGCCGGGGGGGTCGCTGGCCGGGAACGACTCGGCCACTGCCTCGTCGTGGCTGTCGGGGGGGAGGTCGGGCAGGGCCTGGCCCAGGGCGGCGGCGAAGCGGGCCTTGGCCTCCCGCAGCGGCACCCGGTCCTGGGGCCGGGCCGGCCCGGCCAGCGACGGCTCCACGGTCGACAGGTCGAGCTCCAGGGTCTCGGAGAAGGCCGGCTCGACCGCCGGGTCGAGCCACAGCCCCTGCTCCTTGGCGTAGGCCTCGACCAGGGACACCACCTCGGCGGGACGGCCGGTGAACCGGAGGTAGCGCAGCGTCTCGCCGTCGACGGGGAAGATCGTGACCGTCGAGCCGTACTCCGGCGACATGTTCCCGATCGTGGCTCGGTTCTCCAGCGGCACGTTGGCGCAGCCCGGCCCGTAGAACTCGACGAACTTCCCGACCACACCGTGGCGCCGGAGCCGCTCGGTCACGGTCAGGACGAGGTCGGTGGCGGTCGCCCCCTCGGGCAGCTCGCCGGCCAGCCGGAAGCCCACCACCGGGGGGATCAGCATCGAGATCGGCTGGCCCAGCATGGCCGCCTCGGCCTCGATGCCGCCGACCCCCCAGCCGACGACGCCGAGCCCGTTGACCATCGGCGTGTGGGAGTCGGTGCCGACGAGGGTGTCGGGGAAGGCCAGCCCGTCCCGGGCGGTGACCACCGTGGCCAGGTACTCCAGGTTCACCTGGTGGCAGATTCCGGTGGCCGGGGGCACGACCCGCAAGGTCTCGAAGGCCTGCTGGCCCCAGCGGAGGAACTGGTAGCGCTCCCGGTTCCGTTCGAACTCCAGCGCCGAGTTGCGGACGATGGCGTCGGCCACGCCGAACACGTCGACCGACACGGAGTGGTCGATCACGAGGTCGACGGGGATGCCCGGCTCGAGACCGGCCGGGTCGCCGCCCCTCTCGGCGGCGGCGTCCCGCATGGCGGCCAGGTCGACGATGGCGGGTACGCCGGTGAAGTCCTGCATGAGAACCCGGGCGGGCCGGAAGGCGATCTCCCGGTCGTCGCCTCCGGCGCCACCCGAGGCCAGGTTCTCGATGTCGGCCGGGGTGACGGTGACCCCGTCCTCGAAGCGGAGGAGGTTCTCCAGCAGGATCTTGAGCGAGTAAGGGAGCCGGTGGACCCCGAAGGCGTCCTCCAGGGCGGCCAGCCGGAAGATCTCGTAGCTCCGATCTCCGACCGTGATGGGGGCGCGGGCCGAGAAGCTGTTCACACCCTGGAGTCTGCCCGCCCGGGGGGCGCCTTAACGGTCGATGTCCTCCACCTGGGCGCAGGCGCACTCGAAGCACGACGCCACGGCCTGGGGATCGCCGGCCAGCAGGGCCAGCCAGGCGCTCGAGAGCCACACCGGCGTGTCGCAGTGGCGGCAGCAGCCCACCGTCCAGTCGTCGCCGGGCGCGGCCTCGGACGAGACCCGTTCGGCAATCAGGCTGTGGAGCAGGCGTGCCTTCACGCCCCCTTAATTGGCGGCGGCCGGGGGGTCCCCTCCGGCGCCCGCGCCCAGCGCGACAGGGTTGCACCCAACGTGGCCTTTGTCTGGCTCGGCGGGACCGGTCGTCGCCCCGGCCGGAACGGCCGGCCGGCCCCACTTCGTCGTCGGTCGGGCCGTCGGTCAGGATGGGGACATGGACCGTCCGGAACCCGACTCGCTCGACGCCGTCCTCAGCCTGGCCCTGGCCCTCGCCGCCGGCGACCAGGAAGCGGTGGAGGTCTTCCTCCGGGCCCACGAGCCGGCCGACCTGGCCGTGGCCGGGGCCGACATCATCTGGCGGATGGCGGCGGCCCTCGGCCAGATGGTGGAACCGAAGCGCTCCGCCCCCCAGATGATCCACGTCTTCGCCCAGGCACTGCGCGACGACGCCGCCGGTCCTGTCTAGGACCTGACTCCGGAGCGGTGGCCGGCGGCCCCCGGGGAGCAGGAGTTCTGCCCGAAGAAGGCGTATCTCACCTGAGCGAACCCCCTCACATCTGGGCTGCTTCTCTCCGCCTGTGCCGAACGGAGTGTTATGTACCTTTCGCCCCCCTCCCGCCTCCGGCGCGGTCTCGTCGCGCTGGTGCTCGTTCTGACGGCGCTGACACCGCTCCTCAGCTCCGGCGCCACGGCGCCGGCCGGCGCCGCCACCGCCGGCCCGTCCTCGGGGTACTGGATGGTGGCCTCCGACGGCGGGATCTTCGCCTACGGAGGGGCCAAGTTCTTCGGCTCGACCGGGGCGATCAGGCTCAACATGCCGATCGTGGGGATGGCGGCCACGCCGTCGGGCAACGGCTACTGGCTGGTGGCCTCCGACGGCGGGATCTTCTCCTTCGGCGACGCCCACTTCTGGGGTTCGACCGGCGCCATCAAGCTGAACAGGCCCATCGTGGGGATGGCCGCCACCCCGTCGGGCAACGGCTACTGGCTGGTGGCCTCCGACGGCGGCATCTTCGCCTTCGGCGACGCCGGCTTCTACGGGTCGACGGGCAGCATCAAGCTCAACAAGCCGATCACCGGCATGACGCCCTCGGGCAGCGGCCACGGCTACCGCATGGTGGCCACCGACGGCGGCATCTTCAGCTTCGGCGACGCCGCCTTCTTCGGCTCCACCGGCGGCCAGGCCCTGGCCAGGCCGATCTCGGGCATGGCCCCGACGCCGTCGGGCAAGGGCTACTGGCTGGTCGGCTCCGACGGCACGATCTTCGCCTTCGGCGACGCCGGCTCGCTCGGCTCGGCCACGGCGCTCAAGTCGGTGGCCGCCCTCGCCCCCACGGCGACGGGCAACGGCTACTGGGCCGTCGGAGCGGACGGCTCGCTGGCCGCCTTCGGTGACGCCACCGACCTGGGCCACCCGACGGGCGCCCTCAGCCGCCCGATCGTCGGGATGGCGGCGTACTCCGCGCCCGGCGCCGGCACCCCGAACGGCCCGTCGACCGGCGGTGGGGTCGTCATCGACCCGACCACCGGCGCCACGGTCACGACCGTCACGACCGCGCCGCCGCCGGCGATCGGGGCCCTGAGCTACGCCTCGGAGGCACTGACCGGCACCTACGGGACCGGCCCCGCCACCAAGGTCGACCCCAGCCACCCGTTCCGCATCGTGTGCGGCAACGCGCCGAAGCCGCAACCGGGCCAGGTGGCGCAGCAGAACCCCTGCAACGCCACCAATTCGCCCAACTACGCCAACGAGGCCCGGGGGATCGTCCAGGTCGGCGACCGGATCTTCGTCGGCGGGTTCTTCCCCGACGGGTGGGACACCGGCATCAAGCCCGAGGCCTCGGCCGACCCGCCCATGCGGTATCTGGCCGAGCTCGACGCCAGGACCGGCCGGCCGATCCCCAACTCCTACTTCACCAAGAACGCCGTCATCACCGCCAACCAGGACTGTGCCCCCAGCCTCGACCCGAAGAACTCGTCGGCCTGCACGGTCGAAGCCCTGGCGGTGTCGCCCGACGGCAAGCGGCTCTACATCGGCGGACGGGTCAACAACGTGAACGGCCACTCCGTCCGGCGCCTCGCCGCCCTCAAGCTCGACGAGGGCCAGCCCGACGACGGCACGCTCGACACGAGCTTCACCATCGATGGCGGGCCCAGCGCCTCCGTCCACTCCCTCGACGCGGTGGGCGACCGGGTCTACGTCGGTGGCTCGTTCACCCACTGGGGCGTCAACGGCGCCTCCTGCCCCGACACCGGTGGGGCGTCGGCGAACTGCCCGCTGTACCCGGGGATCGTCGCCCTCGACCTGAGCGGGAACCTCATCACGGCCTTCAACCCGCCGCCCTACGACAACGGCTCCTACGCCGGGCGGCGGGGCGTGACCTCGGAGACGCCCGGGGTGATCTACTCGATCAAGGCCACCCCCGACGGCCAGACGCTGATCCTGGGCGGCGACTTCGTCAACTTCAGCAACTCCCCGCATTGCGGCCTTTCCGGTGAGCCGCCCTGCAACCACGGAGGGATCATCGCCATCAGCGCCCGCGACGGGAGCCTGGCGGCGTGGCAGCCGACCAACGACCGGCCCGTCTTCCAGCTGGCGCTGTCGCCCGACGGCACCAAGATCTACGCCGCCATGGGGGGCGGGGGCGGCGCCGTCGGAGCGTGGACCATCGGGAAGAACGACAAGGACTGGATGGGCAACGTCGACGGCGACGCCCTGGCCGTGGCCGTGACCGGGTCCCACGTCTACCTCGGCGGGCACTTCGACGCCGAGTGGAGCAAGCCCTACAACCCCGCCGACCCCGACCTCCAGAACCAGGCCTGCATGCATCCGCCGAACAGCGGGCCCACGGCCTGCATCGGCGAGCCCGGCTGGGTCAACAACCGCCACCTCGGCGCCTGGGACGTCAACGGGAATCTCGTCACCGGCCCCAACGACTTTCATGGCCAGGCCGACACGGCCGAGGGCCCGTCGTTCATGCTGGCCGGCCCGGACGGCCTCTACGTGGGCGGCAACTTCTTCGACACGTCCGTGACGTCGACGCCGCACCCGGGCTCGGGGACGCACCTGCCGACCCTCAGCCTCAACAACCCGACCTACCACCCCGGGTTCGCCATCTTCCCGCCCCAGTAACGGGCAGGTCCCGAACGCCGCCGGACCGGTGACGGCCCGGCGGCGTTCGCCTATCGTTGGCGTCCCAGGGAGAGCGTCGACGACGAGGGCGAAATGGTTCTGCGGGGGCGGCATCGACACGGCCGTCTGATCGCGCTGGTGGTGGCCGGCGCGCTCGGCCTCCCCCTGGCCTCGGCCCGGAGCGCTCCGCCGCCGGTCGCCGGGATCACCGCCGGTCCCGTCACCGCCCTGGCCGTCCGGGGCGACACCGTCGAGATCACCACGCCGGCCGAGCAGGTCCGGGTCGTGTTCCTGACCGACGACGTGTTCCGCATCTGGACGGCCGGGCCCGACGGGGCGTTCACCGATCCCGCCAATTCGCCGCCCAAGCGGGACGGGGCGCCGGCCGCCGACATCGTCGTCAAGCGGGACTACCCCGGGGTGAATCCCGGCGTCCTCGACGCCGGGGCCTACTACAAGCTCAGCACCCGGTCGATCGTGCTGTGGGTGGACAAGGCCCGGCTCCGCTTCGCCCTCCACCGGCTCGACGGCTCGCTGATCTGGGAGGAGCTGAGCGGCAGGGTGTGGGACGGGGCCCGGACGACCCAGGTCCTGTCCCGGGGCCCGCACGAGCAGTTCTTCGGCGGCGGCATGCAGAACGGCCGGTTCTCCCACCGGGACCAGACGATCAACGTGGCGGTCAGCTACGACTGGGACGACGGCGGCAACCCCAACTCGGCGCCGTTCTACGTGTCGACCGCCGGCTACGGCGTGCTGCGCAACACGATCGCCCCGGGCTCGTACGCCTTCACCGCTCCGGTGCTCACCAGCCACGAGGAGCGCCGCTTCGACGCCTACTACTTCGTGGGCGACCTGCACCACGTCATCGACCGCTACACCGAGCTCACCGGCCGGCCGTTCATGCCGCCGATCTACGGGCTGGAGATGGGCGACGCCGACTGCTACCTCCACAGCCCCCGCAACGGCGAAGGCCACACGCTCGACGCCCTGGCGGTGGCCGACGGATACCGCACCCACCGGATCCCGCTCGGCTGGATGCTGGTGAACGACGGCTACCGGTGCGGCTACGAATACCTCGACCAGGTGGCGGCCGGCCTCGACCGGCGCGACATGGCGCTGGGCCTGTGGACGTCGACCGGCCTCGGCAGCCAGGCGGCCGAGACCCGGGCCGGGGTGGCCGTCCGCAAGCTCGACATCGGCTGGGTGGGCTCCGGCTACCGGGCGGCGCTGACGGCCTGTGACCACGCCTACCGGGGGATGGAGCGGGACTCCGACCGCCGGGGTTTCGTCTGGTTGCCCGAAGGCTGGGCCGGCACGCAGCGCTGCGGCGTCCACTGGAGCGGCGACCAGAAGGGCACCTGGGAGACGATCCGCTGGCAGATCCCCACCTACGCCGGATCGACGATGTCGGGCCAGGCCTACACCACCAGCGACCTCGACGGCATCTTCGACGGCAGCCCGCTCACCTATCTGCGGGACCTGGAGTGGAAGACGTTCCTGCCCGCCGGGATGGCCATGAACGGCTGGTCCGTCCGCCAGAAGCGGCCCTGGCGCGACGGCGAGCCCTTCACGACGGCCAACGGCGACTGGTTCCGGCTCCGGGAGCGGCTCGTGCCCTACCAGTACACCTACGCCGCCCGGGCCCACCGGACCGGCGTCGGCGCCGTGCGGCCGCTGGTGCTGGAGTACCCCGACGACCCGAACACGTGGGGCGAGGGGGCCAAGTACGAGTTCCTCTCCGGCGACGCCTTCCTGGTGGCCCCGGTCTTCCGGCCGACGACCGTCCGGGACGGCATCTACCTGCCCGCCGGCCGGTGGATCGACTACTGGTCGGGCCAGGCCTACGAGGGCCCGATGACGCTGGACGGCTACCACGCCCCGCCGGAGCGCCTGCCGCTGTTCGTCAGGGCGGGGTCGATCATCCCGATGTGGCCCGAGGGAACGCTGTCGTGGCGGACCCGGGACCGCGGCGAACTCGACCTCGACGTCTACCCCGGGGCCGACGGCCACTTCACCCTCTACGAGGACGACGGCGTCAGCCGGGCCTACGCCACCGGAGCGTCGGCCGAGCAGACCTTCAGCCTCGAACGGAGCGCCTCGGGTCTGGCCGTGGGGCTCGGGCCGAGCGCCGGCACCTACGCCGGGAAGCCCGACCGCCGCCGCTACCGCCTGACCGTCCACGACCTCGGTCTCACCACCGGGGTGCGGGTGGGGAACGTGGCCCTGCCCCGCTTCACCGATCGGGCGGCCTACGAGGCGGCGGCGACCGGCTGGTACCGCGACCCCTCCCGGGCCGGGATCACCGACGTCAAGATCGGCCCGCTCGCCGCCGGGGACGCAGCGACGGTGACGCTGGCCCGGGCCGGCCCGCCGGCGGATTCGCGGTTTCCATGACGCTTCGACCCCGACATCGTGTCCTCTGCCTCTAGTCAGGGCGGCGGCGACGCCATACCGTCGGGGGTGTCCTCCGAGCAAGCGAGGTGACCGTCATGTCGCTGGAAGACACCACCGCTCCGGCGGAGCCGGGTGCTGACCATGTCGCCGACCACGCCGGCACGGAGCAGCGCCACGTCGCCGACCACGCCCGGGTCCACGAGGAGCACCTGGCCGAGCACCAGGCGCTGTCGGCCCATCTGGTCGACGAGCACGCCACCCTCGCCGACCGGCACGGGTCCGAGCGGGAGAAGGCCGCCGGGTGCACCCGGGCCCACCGCGCCCGGATGACCACCCGCCACTTCGCCGAGCACGCCTGGCTGGATCTCCGCCACGCCGGGCGGCTGACGTGGATGGAGACGTGCCACGCCACCGAGCGGGCGGTTCTCGACCTCCGTCACGCCGCCGAGCTCGTGGCCCAGGAACGCCGGCACGCCGCCGCCGGCTGAGCGGCGTCCCGCTAGAGATCGAGGACGATCCGGGCCGACCGGGCCCGCGACACGCACAGGCACATCGCGGTGTTGGCCGCCCGGGCCTCGGGTGACAGCACCGCGTCCCGGTGCTCGGGCTCGCCGCCCAGCACCGGGGTGATGCAGGTCCCGCACACACCCTGCGAGCAGGCCCAGGGAACCTCGATGTCGTGTTCCGCCAGCACGTCGAGCACCTGGCGGCCGGACGGGACGTGGAGCGTGATGCCCCGGCGGGCCAGGACGACGTCGAAGGGCCGGCTGTCGGTGATGTCGAACACCGGAGCGCTGAAGGACTCGCGGTGGATCGTGTCGAGCGGCCAGCCCAGCCGGCGGGCCTCGTCGCCGACGTGGTCCATGAACCCCGCCGGGCCGCACAGGTACAGCTCGGCGCCGGCCTCCCAGCCACCGAGCACCGCCGGCGGGGAGAACGAGGCCCGGCCGAGGTGCACCTCGATGGCGTCGGCGAACGGCAGGCCGGCCAGTTCGTCCCCGAAGGGGAGGGCGGCGGCGTCGTGGGCGCACACGTGCAGGCGGAAGGGGATTCCCGCGCCGTGGAGGTGGTGGGCCATGGACAGCAGCGGCGTGATCCCGATCCCGCCCGCCACCAGTACGTAGCGGTCGGCGCCGGCCAGTTCGAAGTGGTTGCGGGGCGTGCTGATCGTGAGGACCGTGCCGGCCCGGAGGGTCTCGTGGACCTCGAGCGAGCCGCCCCGGCCTCCGGGGTCGGGCTTCACCGCGATCTGGTACCGCGGGCCGGGGGCGTTGCACAGCGAGTACTGGCGCACCCGCCCGCTGGGGAGGTGCACGTCGATGTGCGCCCCGGGCGTGAACGACGGCAGTGGCTCGCCGACGCCTTCCAGCACCAGGGTGACGATGCCGGCACCGCCGACGTCGCGCCGTTCCACCACCCGGGCCTGCCGGACGGTGTCGTAGGCCCGGCGGGGGAGCTCGATGGACGCCGGCGTCCGCAGCAGGCTCCGCTCGGGGATGCCCTGGCGGGTGAGGACGCCGTCGCCCAGCTCCCACAGCCGGTGATAGCGGTGGAACGGGATATGGGGCAGGGCGTGGTGGAGGCAGTGGTCGGTCTGGCCCAGCCAGTAGAGCTTCCCGAGCGGGCGGGTCCGCACCTTCACCGTCGTCTGGAACGGCGCCTGTTCCCAGTTCGCCTCCTCCGGGTGCTGGATGTGGGCGAAGAAGTAGACCAGCACCACCGTCGCCACCTTCTGGGGGATCAGCCAGACGAGGACGAACTGCCGGCGCCAGGGTGAGAGCAGGAAGGCGACCTGGACGCCGACGTAGATCGTCAGCGTCAGCACGAACATGGCCCGCTCCTTGCGGGGGCGGACCTTCCACAGCTTCGTGAGATACCAGTGCGTCCAGATCCATTCCGGGCCCATGAGCACGAGCGGCAGGAGCGCCTTCGGGGCGTCGACGAAGAGGTAGTCGGGGTCGCGGTTCCTGTCGCCGACCCAGCGGTGGTGCTCCATGTGGAGGATCCGGTAGATCGTCGTGCTCAACCCCGGGATGAAGATCGCGCTGGAGACGGTGCCGATCAGGTTGTTCAGCCGCCCGCTCCTCGACGCCGATTCGTGGACGGCGTCGTGGAGGGGCGTGAAGCTGACGTAGATGGCGAACTGGTTCAACACCAGCATCACCAGGAACGGAATGTGCCCGGTGAGGTACGCCGCCGTGGCCCCGGCGAACACGCCGTAGGCCGTCGCCACCAGGCCGATGTGCGGCCAGGACACGAGCGGTCGCTCGGCGACCGCCGGGTACTCGGGGTCCTGCACCACCGTGGCCAGCACCTGGCGGACGGACGGATTGGCGGTGATCGTCATGTCACCACAATGGGCGATGCGCCCCGCCGGCGAAAGGCTGCCGGCCGGGGAACTTCGCCGCCCCTATTGGGCCGGACGGACAGGCTTCGCCGGGGCGGTGGCGGTGAAGCGGGCGACGACGAAGTTGGTCTCGCTGGATCCGGCGACGACGGCGTCGCCGTCGGGCTGGAGCGACAGAGCCCGGAGCCGGTCGTCGCGGGCGCCGGTGTCGACGGTGGCGACCCCACCGTGGCCGAAGGTGCGGTCGAAGTGGCCGGTGGAGTCGTAGCGGGCCACGGCCAGGTCGCCGTGGGGCTGGGGAGCGACGATCCCGCCGGCGACGATGGTGCCGTCGGGGGCCAGGGCCACGGCCGACAGGCCTTCCTCGGCGGTGCCGAGGTCGGTGATCGTGAGGCCGGGCCGGCGGCCGGCGCCGAAGGCCGGGTCGGGTGACCCGTCGCCGAGGAAGCGGGCCATGAGGAAGTCACCGCGCTTCTCGCCGTTGGTCCGGCCGGCGGCGACGATGCGGCCCGCCGGGTCGAGGGCCAGGGCCCGGATCGACTCGACCATGCTGCCGGCGTCGACGACGACCTTGCCGCCCGCCCCGAACTCGGGGTCGAGCAGCCCGTTGGGGAGGTAGCGGGCCAGGGCCAGGTTGTCGGCGCCGAAGATGCGGCCGATGCCGCCGCCGGTGTTGCTGACCCCGCCGAGGACGATCTTGCCGTCGGGCTGGACGACGACGGCGTAGGGCTCGTCGTAGGACTCGCCCTCGAAGTTGGTGGTCGAGATCCCGCCCACGCCGAAGCCGGCGTCGAGCCCGCCGTCCGGGGTGTAGCGCACGACCAGGAAGTCGCCCTGGGGCCGCAGCGACACGGTGTCGTCGTAGGTGACGCCGGCGGCCACGATCTTGCCGTCCGGCTGGAGGGCCAGGCCCCGGACGATGTCGGTGGTGAGGGGCCGGACGGGCGTCACCAGCAGCCCGCCCTGGCCGAAGCTGCGGTCGAGGGAGCCGTCGTGGTTGTAGCGGGCCAGGGCGAAGTCCCGGCTCCCGCTGCGGTCGCTCACCCCGCCCAGGACGATCTTCCCGTCGGGCTGGAGCACCATGGCGTTGGCCCAGTCGTAAGACCCGCCGAAGTCGGTGGTCACCAGGCCGTGCTGGCCGAACGACGGGTCGAGCCCGCCGTCGCTGGTGTAGCGGGCCAGGGCGAAGTCATAGGTGCCGTGGGCGTTGCTCACGCCGGCGGCCAGGAGGCGGCCGTCGGGCTGGACGGCAGTGGCGTAGGCCCAGTCGTAGGTCCCGCCGAAATCCGTGACCTGCTGGCCACCGACACCGAAACCGGGATCGAGGTCCCCGGGCAGGGCACCGGCCGGAGAGGCGAGCATCGTCAGGGCCACCGTCAGCGCCGTGACCAGCGCCCCGAGACCTCCCGTCCACCGGAACCGACTGCCGCCGTACCGACCCATGTCCGTCCTCCTCTGCCGCGTCCTTTGTGGTCGGGACGCCGGATATGGGAGATCTTCGCGGTCTTGGCGGCTTTTGAAACCCGGTCAATGGGCCCGGCGGACGCGGTCGAAGGTCCCGACTCGGGGGAAAAACGCTACATCGCCTTGAGGCGGGGCGGCCGTCCGCCCGGCGGGCGCTTGCGGCCCTCCGGTGCTTCGCCGGCTGCTTTGCGGGCGGCCAGCCGGGCCTTGCGGCGCGTGGCGGCCAGCGAGACCCGCACGTGGTGGAGCGGGTGGTCACGGGGCGAGGGCAGCTTCCGGACCGTGGTCTGCTTGTGGTCCTGGCGGTCACGGAGGGCGATCGAGATCACGAGGACGCCGGCACCGAGGTAGAGCAGGGGAAGGAAGATCAGGAGGCCGTACGCAGCGAGAACCGGCGTGACCATGTCGCTCCAGAATGTGTTCGATACTCGAGTGGTTTCCTTCCGTGCCTGCTTCCCATTCGTAGCGGTCGCGTACCAGCCTGGCCAATCAAGCGACGGCGGCGAAGAAGTCGGAGATCTCCCGCACGGCGAACTCGGGGCGTTCGTAGGCGACGAAGTGCCCGGCGCCGTCCACCGGGGCGAAGTCGCAGTCGGCGAAGTACTCCCCGAGGCGGTCGGCCCACTCCACCTTCAGGACCTTGTCGCTGGCCCCCCACCGCACCCGGGCCGGCACTTTGATGGGGTCGAGCTTCGGGGGGCCGTGGCGGATGAGGTCCAGGCGGGCCGAGTTCGCCGCCCGGTACCAGTTGAACCCGCCCTGGAGGTTTCCCGGCTGGAGGAAGTTGTCCACCCAGGCCTCGACGTCCTCGTCGTCGAAGACGTCGGGGTCGTGGGCCCAGTGGCGGAGGAAGTGCCGGAAGTAGATCTCGCAGGCCGCCCGGCTCGAGCCGACGAGGTCGGCGGCCCACGGCAGCTGGTTGAACGACTGGTACCAGATCTCCCGCAGGTGGTCGGCGTCGGCCCAGCGCCGGCCGATGCCGGGATAGGGACAGTCGAAGAAGAACAGCCCGGCCAGCCGCTCCGGATGGCGGCGGGCGAAGCCCTGGGCGACGTAGGCGCCGACGTCGTGGCTGACGATGCCGAACCGGTCCAGTTCCAGCGCATCGGCCAGGCCGAGCAGGTCGGCGACGTGGTCGTCGAGCCGGTAGCCCTCCTCCGCCGGCCCGTCGGGCTTGTCGGTCGCTCCGAAGCCCCGCAGGTCGGGAGCGATCACGTCGAAGCGTCGGCCCAGCGGCTCGATCACCTTGCGCCAGACCCGCCAGAACTCGGGCCAGCCGTGCAGCAGGACCAGCGGGAAGCCGCCGCCCTGACGGACGAAGTGCACCGTGATCCCGTTGACCGTCAGGTGGTGGTGACCGGGGTCCACAGCGGCGACCGGTGCCCTACGACTTGGGCTTCTGCTGCAGGTGCGGGGGCACCCCGACGGGGCCCTCGGTGGGCTTGGCCCGCTTGGAAGGCATGAACGTCGGGGGCACCGGCGCCGCCTTCTTCGCCTCCTTGGCCTTTGGCGGTGTCGTGGCGGCGTGGACCTGACGGCTGAAGGGGGTCGTGGGCAGTCGGGGGGTGCCGGTGTTCGACTTCTTGGTCCTCTCGGCCCGCAGGGCGAGGCCCAGGTAGACGATGGCGGCGATCGGCATGAAGAGCATGAGCATGTGCCCACCGTGGGCCAGGACCACGATCCTCATGCCGATCCCCCCGACTGCTCCGGACTCACGAAACGTAGTGCGGCTGCAGCGGCTCCTCGATCTCGGCTGAGTACTTCTGCCCCGACGCGTCCTTGAACACCATCAGCCCGGAGATCGTCAACTGGGACTCGCCCCGGGGGAGGAGGTGCTCGTCGTCGAAGCGCTGCCCCGGCAGATCGAAGACCAGCGTCGCCGTCTGGCCGGGCTGGATGGTTCCCGACGGGGAGAGCTTCATCCTGTCCACGTACGGGCCCGAGACGGCGTCGCCGCCGGCCGGGTTGTTGAACGTGAGCGTGGAGGTGACGAACTGGGACAGCTCGATCGGGCTGCTCGAGACGTTCTTGGTGTCGACCTCCAGCCTCAGCACCTTGCCCTGGTAGTCGTACTTCGCCGATCGGGCGTCCACCATGGCCAGGGTCGGGGCGGTGTCGAGCGCCGTCTGCGGCGGCTCGTACTCGACGACCTGCTGCGGGATCTTCACCGGGAAGGCGTTCGCCTGCCAGATCCAGCCGATCAGCAGGAAGAGCGCCGTGGCCAGGGCGATGATGTTCACCACCCGATGGTCCTTCTTGGTGTTGAGCCCGACGGCCACGCCGTCGTCGTTGAGCGGGATGGCCAGCGTCACGGCCGGGTTGGTCACGGTGCGCCGGGGGTTGCCCTTGGCCGTCTTGCCCCACCAGGTCCACCAGAAGATCCAGATGAGACCGAGGATGAAGCCGATCACCTGCAGGGTCCACACCGACACCAGGTTGTAGTTCTCGAGGTTGATGGTCTTGCCGTTGTAGAGCTTGACCGGCGACGAGAAGGCGTGGGGCGTGACCCGGACCCACTGGCCGGGGCCGAGGAGCGTCCCGGCGCCCTTGATGGCGAAGGTCGGGTGCACGTGCCAGCGGCCGACCCGCCGGCCCATCAGCGTCTCTTCGAAGGTGTAGTAGTGACCCTTCGTGACCTCGATCCGCCCCGGGGTGGAGACGTCGTTGATCTTCCGGGTCAGCAGCTCGACGCAGGGACCCTGGGTGGCGACGTTGATGTAGCCGATCCGGGGCAGGCCCTTGGCCAGGGTGTCGGGCCAGGTGTTCATCAGCTTGGCCACGCCCTTGATGGTGAACTTCTCGCCCTGGGCGAGGACGATGTCGCCGTTGGCGTCTTGGTGGCCGCCGGAGAACACGACGTCGGTCCAGCCGATCGTGCGCATCCGGAGGAAGGCCTCCTGGGACTTCTCGCCGTGGGCCGAGGCCGGGGAGGCGAAGGCCAGCGCCGTCGCCAGGCCCAGCAGCAGCACCGCTGCCAGTCGTTTCATCATCTCGTCCCCCCTACCACTTCTTCATGAAGCGGCCGATGGGCCAGATGGCGAGCATGCGCCCGATGAACTGGCCGATCCAGTAGCCGGCGATGGTCACGGTCGCACCGAAGACGAGCGCCACGTACTGCGTCTCGCCGAGGAAGCTTCGGAGCGTGCCGTGTTCGACGATCCGGAGGTACTCGGGGGTCTGGCTGTGGATGAACGAGATGCCCTGGATGTCGGCCACAGTGAGGACGCGGTCCATCCACTGGGCCGGTTGTAGGAATGGCGCGATCATCATGTAGTTCGATATCCACCAGGCGAAGGCGAAGACCGCTGAGCCGATCACCGATGTCAGGATGAAGCTCTTCGTTTTGAAGAGCACCCAGTCGGCGAATATGCCCGCCGGCACCATCGTGGTGGGCCAGACGAAGTTCATGGGGTAGTGGACGAAGTTCCCCCACTGCAGCCATCGGCCCAGGGTGGACAGCGGCCAGAGGCAGATCGCGGTGTAGGTCATCCCGGTCGGGAAGCGCCACGCCAGCCACTGGATGTACTGGAGGGCGGAGCCGATGATGACCAGCGCGAACGGGGTCAGGATGGGCCACCAGATCCGGTCCTTCCAGTCGGTCCAGAAGTCCCAGTCGCCGGCGAACAACAGCTTCGTGATGTCGCAGGCCGCCCCGACGATGAAGGCGGCGCTGACCCAGAAGACCGCATCCCACTTCCGGTCGATCCACCGGTACGGCTTGTCGACCAGCGCCTTCAACCGCTCGAACTGTTGTGCTTGCTCGAGTTCCTCTTCTGTCGTGGTCATCCGTCTCCCGCCTTCGACGGCCGCGTGGCGCGAAGGCAGTGCCCCCCTCTCAGTTATCGAACGGACCGGGACGTGCTAGGCGACGACGGCCTCCCTCCCGCCTGTTGACTCCGCCTCCTCGATCTCGGCCTCAATGCCCAGCAGTCGGATGATCGTCTCCGCCCAGAGGGCGAAGATGCCCGCCGCCAGCCAGCCGTACAGCACGAACGGCCAGTGGAATGGAGCGGCGAAGATCTCCTCGGTGATCCAGAGGCTGTGGCCCCACTCGTTCATGGCCACCTGCATCATCTCCGTCACGGCGGCGGAGATGAGGAGGAAGAAGGACCACGGGAAGCCCATCGCCGCCCCGTAGACCTTCGGTAGCCAGTACCGGCCATAGAGGTACGTCCCCACGGTCAGGATGATCCCGAAGGGGAAGAACAAGAAGAACATCGGGATGTGCGCCGGCGTCAGCGCCGTGTCCCGCACCGCCGTCTGGTGCCAGGAGCCGTCCTCGTTCGGCCAGAAGCTGGCCATGATCGTCAGCTCCACCGAGATCGTCGAGATGAGTCCCCAGAAGTTGGCGATGCGGCGGACCTCAACCTCGTGGGAAACGGGCAGGTCGACGATCCTGCGGCCCTTCTTGATCAGGTACGTCCACCACCAGAAGCCGATGACGCCGCTCCCGATGACCTCTCCGTAGAAGAGCATCCGGTACGTCCGGCCGAAGGCCGGCCCGGCCGCCTCGATGCCGATGGTCCAGGCATTGCCCTGCTGCCAGATGCGGATGGCAGCGGCGATGACGATGAAGATGAGCGGGCCGACGAATGTCAGACGGTGCCCGCCCCACCAGTCGATCGGCCCCCTCCCGGGCTTGGATTCCACCGCTCGGTCCGGAGCCGCCGTAACTACCTGTGCCATGACCCCCCCTTGTACCTTCCGACGGGCGCGTTCGTGTTGGCGCGTCAACCCCCGCGCCGACGGCTGGACGCCTCGTCATCGCCAGCACAATCCCGATCCGGTCCTGGGTCAAGAAGAAAAATGGGATAACGCGGGAACGTTCCGGAATGTCACAAATCCCGGCCCATTGGGGACGAGAAGGATCAGCGGCGCCTCTCTACAATGGCCCGGTGGAGCAGAGGGAGGGTTATGGGCAGACGCCCCTCGGGCTGGGCGGGGTGTTGCGCCAAGCCGGGGCCATGTATGCCGCTCGGGCCGGAAGGCTGGTGCCGGCCTGCGCCGTGGTGTTCATTCTCCTGCGGGAGCTGCTGCTCGTCATCGTCGCCCTCGACCGGTCGCCGCTGGCCGTGCTGCTGGTGGCGGTGATCATCCAGGCCGTGATCCCGGCCTTCGTCGGAAGCCTGCTGGCGGCCACGGCCGTGGCCGTCATGGCCGGTGAGGCCGACGGGATCGGGCCGGCCTGGGCGGCGCTGGCCGATCGGCGGGCCGATCTCTACCGGGCCGCCCGCTGGTCGGCGGTGATGGCCTTCTTCGCCGCCGTCACGCTCGGCTCGTTCGGCGTGATCATCCAGCCGGTGGTCCTGGGGCCGCCGCTGGTCATGCACGACATCGTGCTGCGCCGCAACCGGCTCGATGTCGCCTGGGAGCGAGCCCGGGACATGGTGTCGCGCGATTCCCTGCAGCTGGTCTATTTGCTGACGATCCCGGCCGCCATCGGGATTCTCGTCTCGTCGACCGTCGGAGGTTTCGGGACGTTGTCGGCCGGTCTGCCGGGGCCCGTCCGGGCCGTACTGCATTTCGCCACTCAGGGAGCGCTGGTCGGCGCTGTCATTCCGCTCGTGGCGGCGATCGGCGCGCTGCTCTACGGCGAGATGGCCTCCACGCTGGGAGGCGAGGAGACCGCCTGAAACCTACGAGTTCGGGTTATCGAGGATCCACTGGATGATGAGCATCGACAGGATGGAGAAGACCCCGATCATGATCCCGAATGCCGCGGTGTTCATAGGACCTCCGTCCTTCCGGCGACACCTCTCTCGGCACTAGGTTGGCCACGCTCCGGCCCGGCGTCCAGCGAAATCTGCGAAAACCCCGGAACGTCGCGGCGATGGCGGAAAGGACGGCGGCAATGGTCTCGGTCCCGATCGTCAAGGAACGCCCGCTCGAACGCATCGCCGAACGGGGCGTCTGCGCCGGGTTGGTGGGCAGCGCCGTCATGGGTCTCTTCGCCATGGTGGCGTCGGGCACGTACCAGGGCCGGGGGTTCTTCACCCCCATGTACCACGCCGCCTTCACCCTCGACCCCCAGACGATGGTCACCTCTCTGGGCCAGGCGGCGGCGGGCGAGCGCTTCTACTTCGTCCGGGAGTCGTTCCTGCTCGGGATGATCACGTACGTGTTCGTGGGCGGCAGCCTCGGGGCGCTCTTCGGGGTGGTGGCGAGACTGCTGCGGCTCCACGGTGCCCGGGCCCTGGCCGGCGGGGTGGCGTACGGCCTGGTGGCCATGGCCACGATGAGCCTGGTGGTCCTGCCCCGGGTGGGATCGATGTCGGGGGCGGGGCGGCCGATCGCCCACATGGGCGACGAGGTGGGCTGGCCGACGTTCGCGGCCTACTTCGTCGTCTTCGGTCTGGTCCTCGGGGCATGGCTGTACCTCCGCCCTCAGGACATCGGCGAGCCCCGCCGGTCTAGCGGGCCGCGGCCCGCCAGGTCTTGACCGCGGCGGCGATGAGGCAGGTCACGCCCATCCACAGCAGCATGCCGGCGGCCAGGAAGAGGAGCACCTGCCCGCCGCCGGTGTCGGCGTCCCGGGCGGGGATCGTGATCGCCGCCCCGCCGCCCATCAGCGTCAGTCCCAGCCCGGCGGTGTACCAGGCGGTGTAATCGGGCCCTTCCCCGATCCCGGTCAGCGACCGGGCCAGTTTCACCCCGATGACGATGGCGCCCACGCCGATGGCGATGTACACCCAGCCCCGCCCGACCTGGCCCGTGGCCGTGACGAGCACCCCCAGGGCGGCGACGAGCGAACCGCCGAAGAAGAGCAGCCGTGGCTTCATCTGGTCTCCCAATGCCTCACCTCCGCCAGTCGGCCCGAGTGATGAGCACGATGTCATCGATGGCCCGCACCAGCCGCTGAGCGACGTCGCGCGCCTCGGCGGCCGAGTCTTCGGGGATCAGCCGGCCGAGGCGGTCGAGGTCGGCGCTGATGCCGGCCAGGATGCCCTGGATCTCGCCGATGATCTCGCGGTGCGTCGTGCGCATGTCCTCCATCGCCATCTGGCATTGCTGGCGGCTGTGAAAGCAGGCGAACACGCTGATGAAGGCGGCCACCGCCAGCCCGAGATCAAAGGTCAGATCGGCCATGTCCGGCCTCCCGTCGGACGGTGGCGCCGTGCCCGTCCTGAGCCTAAGCTGAGGGCATGGAGCGCGTCGATGGGCGAAAGGTGCCCTGGCCGGAACTGGCGCTCATCGCCTGCGGCCTGATCATCATCCTGGTCGTGGCGTTTCAGAGCTCGACGCAGCGCTGCCATCAGTGGAAGCAACGGCTGGGTGACCTCAGTTCCGCCTATATGGGGGCGGCCGGAACCGAGGAGCACCCCGCCTCGGGGCGCCCGATCGACACCGATCACGACGGCCTCACCCGGGCCGCCCGTCGGGTGATCGACGAGCGGCCCTTCGCCTGCCTGTAGGTCAGGGGATGAGGATGCCGCGGCCGTTGAGGCGACCGGCGTAGAGGTCGTCGATCGCCTGGTTGATGTCCTTCAGCGTGTACTCCTGGGTATGGAGCGTGACCTTCCCCCGGGCGGCCAGGGCCATGAGCTCCACGAGGTCCATGTAGTTCCCCACCAGGTTGCCGACGACGTTGATCTCGCGGATGACGAAGTCCCAGTTGGGGATCTCGACCCGCTCGCCGTAGCCCACGACGTAATAGGTCCCGCCCTGGCGGAGCATGGCGGGGACCTGGGCCGGCACGCCCCGTTCGCCGACGAAGTCCAGCACCGCATCGGCGCCGACGCCGCCGGTCAGCTCCAGGACCCGGTCGACGACGCCCTCGCCGGCTTCGATCACGTGGTCGGCGCCGGTGTCCTCGGCCAGCTTCCGGGCGCCTTCGTTGGTGTCGGCGGCGATGATCTCCACCGGGGACAGCGCCCGGAGGCACTGGATGCCGATGTGGCCGAGGCCGCCCACGCCCATGACCACGACCTTCGTCTGGGCGGTCGCCAGGCGGGCCACCTTCTTGGAGGCCCGCATGGCGGTGATGCCGGCATCGGCCATGGCCGCCACGGCCTTGGGCTCGAGGCTCGGGTCGAGCTTGATGAGCGAGCGCTCGCCGGTGAGCAGGTACTCGGCGAAGCCCCCGTTCATGCTGAGGCCGGGGAAGGCGCCGTTGTCGCAGTACATGTCCTCGCCGCGGCGGCAGCCGAGACAGACGCCGCAGCTCACCAGCGGGTGGACGATGACCGGGTCGCCGGGGCGCACCGTCGTGACGTTGGAGCCGACCTCCTCCACCCACCCGGCGTTCTCATGCCCGAGCGTGTACGGCAGCTGGAGGTCGGGGAACGTCTCGGCCAGGATGCCCTCGATGATGTGGAGGTCGGTCCGGCAGAGGCCGGCCCCGCCGATCTTCACGATGACGTCGTTCGGCCCCCCGATCTCGGGTTCGGGGACGTCGTCGATGCTGAGGCGGTCGTCGGCGTAGCTGTGCAAACGCGCCGCGTTCATGAACAGGTCTCCTTTGCTCCTTCGAGCCCGTATCTCACCGCCAGGAGGCCGCGGCAGAAGCTGGCGTTCCCTTCGATGCTGACGCTGACGGTCCGGGCGAAGATCAGATGTCGGTCAAGGTTTTCGGCCGTGATGGCCCTCCCGTCGAGGTCGACGAGGAACGGGGCGCCGCCCGACGTGTCGAGGCTCACCCGATGCCGCCGGTCGAGATAGCGGCGGACTTCGGGCGTGTCCGGGAGGTCGGCGAGCGTGAGGCCGAGGATCTGGGGCGGGGTCAGGCCGCCGTCGGCCAGTTGCCGGTAGACCTCCTGCTGGCGAGCGACGAAGGCCTTCCGGTCGAACCGCAGCCGCACCTCGGCGAGGCCCTCGCCGGCGGTCTCGCCCGGGAAGCACTCGTCGAAGTCCTTGCCGGCGTCGAGACCGCCGTTGATCTCGTCGGAGGCGTGATGGTCGATCAGCCGGATGGCGACGTCGCTCACCCCGCCGACCGCCCCGACCGCCGACTTGGCGTCGACCGCCATGATGTAGGCGAAGTTCGGCGCGCAGTAGTAGGTCGGCAGCCAGAGCGTGACGGTCACCTGACCGCCGTCGATCCGGATCTCCTTCACGAACCCCAGATCGGTGATGGGCTCGTCGAGCTCCGGATCGCGTACGGCGGACAGCGCCTCGGCGATCCGAGCCTCGTCGATCATGTCGTCGCTTGCGCCACCTGCTCGGGGACGACGTCGCCCGGCCCGTCGACCTGTCCGTCGGACTTCATGACCTCGGGCGGGACCGGAAGGTCATAGAGCCCGGCCAGGTTGAGGCCGAGGATCTTCCGCTTGATCTCCGGAGTGAGCTCGCCGTACTCGGAGACCATGTCCTCGGGCATCTGGAAGTCGACGAACATCTCGACCAGCCACTTCGGGTGCCACAGGGCGTAGTCGCTGGAGAACGTGAGCTTGTCGGCCCCGACCCAGAAGAGCAGCTCGCCCAGCCACTTGGCGAACTGCCGGGGGCGGCTGTGGATGAACGGCAGGACGACGGCCAGGCCGCCCCAGACGTTCGTCTCCTGCACGGCGATCCAGCAGAAGTCCTCGAGGCGGGGCAGGTTGCAGTGCTCGACGATGAACGTCAGGTCCTGATAGAGGGTCGCCACCTCGTCGACGTCGTCGACCTGGAAGGCATCCTTGTTGAGCGGCCAGATCGTCGGGCCCTTGTGGACGTGGATGTTGGTGATCCCGAGCTCCACACACTTGTCGAGGTAGCGCCGCGACATCGGGTCCCGCATGTCCCAGCCCTTGGAGTCGCCCCTCCACTCGGCCGTGTAGAGCTTGCAGCCCTTGATGTTCCAGCGGCGGGCCTTCTCCTCCAGCACCTTCAGGCCTTCCTCGCCGTCGCGAGGGTCCCAGGCGGTGTTGAGGATGAACCGGTCGGGATACTTCTCCTTCAGCAGACCGTCGCGGGCCGTGGTGTTGAAGCCCTCGTGGTACCAGTCCGTCAGATAGGTCGGCAGGAAGATGGCCTGGTCGACGTAGCCGTCCTCGAAGAGGTCCTTCATGAGGTCCTCTTCGGTGTAGGCGCAGTACTTCTCGAACGACCAGACGTATTCCTCGGGACTCAGCGCACTGTGGTAGCCGTAGAAGCACCGGATCCAGCCCTCGGCGTACTCCTTCTGGCGCCAATTCTCGGGGGCCGCATTCCACCAGTGCATGTGGCCATCAACGATGAAATACCGTTCGCCGTCCTTCTCGTACATCGCGCCCCCCTGGGTCCGAAGTCGGCCTTTCCGGGGGCGAAGGTATGTCTGAGGCCGCCGATCCGACCAGCGAAAACTTGCTTTGACCGGCCTCTTTGCGAGACTCCGCGAAAAGTCCGGGCGTTACGGGGTCCGGCCCCGGGCCGGGGCTCCGATCCCGAGGGCCTCGGGCGTGGCGTCACCGATCAGCCGGCCGATCTCCGCCGAGGCGGCCAGGCCGACATCGCGCAGGACGCGGGCCAGCGTGGGCAGCTGGTTCTGGAAACGCCGGGTGGGAACGGAGATCCCGAGGGCGGCGATGAGCCGCCCGTCCGGGTCCCGGACGGGCACGGCCAGGCAGCACCCGCCTTCGGCGAACTCCTCCCGGTCGAAGGCCAGACCCCGATCCCGCACCGCCTGCAGGTTGTGCCGCAGGTCATTGCGGCTGGTGAGCGTGAACCGGGAGAAGCGCTTGAACGTCGGCGACTGCAGGTAGGCCGGCCACCCGTCCTCCGGCACCTCGGCCAGGTAGATCTTGCCGAGGGCCAGCGCATGGGCGGCTCCCCGGAAACCCTTGGAAAGGTCGGTCAGCTCCCGCCCACCCCGCCGGCCGAGGATCTCGGCGATCTCGAGGTCGCCCTTCTTCCACAGCGCCACGTAGGCCCGGGCCGAGGCCCGGTCCCGCAGCTCCTCGAGGAACGGTTCGAGGCGCTCGGGCTGGAGCGACGACTCGACGTAGGAGCGGTAGAGCACCGGTACCTTCGGGCCGAGGACGTAGAGCCCGGGCCCCGCCGCCGACACCTCGAGGAAACCCTCCACCCGCAGCGAGTTGCTGAGGGAGTAGGCCGACGACAGGCTGACGTGGAGCGCCCGGGCGAGGGCCTTGACGGAGACGCCCTTCGGGTGCTCGGCCGTGAATTCCAACGCCTTGAGGACGTGGACTGCGGTGCTCAGCGTCCTCCCTGATTCCGCCATTGGGCGCCTCCGAGGTTCAGACGCGGCGAGAGCACCCAAAGACGAAAGGAGAGATGGCGAAACGACCACGCTCGCCGATTTGCCATCCGACGCCCGTCCTACTCATTGCTCTCCCCCTGAGACTCGGAAACATGCCACTTCCCCGCCCCGAGGTCAAGAAATCCGAGGCCCGGCGACCGGATCGGGACGCGGTGGTGGACGGCGCCCTCCGGACGCCGCCCACCAACCCTTGGCCGGCCCGCCCCGGGGCGGGTGCCGGTTGCCTACTGCCGCAGCGGGCTCCCGAGCGGGTAGCCGGGTCCGCCGAGCGACTGGTCGGCCGCACTGAGCCAGATGTAGGCGCCGAGCGCGGCGAAGACGAAGACGACGACACCGGCCAGCTTGGTCAGCCCGGACGGGTCGTCAGCGTTGTTGGCGATGAACAGGATCCACAGCGCGGCGTCCACCAGCGCCACGTCGACCGTGTAGGCCAACGGGAGCCGCATGGTGGCCAGCGTGAGGAGCGCCATCGTGATGGCCCACGCCAGCAGGAACGCCAGCACCGTGCCCTTGACGACCCCCGAATCGGTCTTCGTCAGCGCGGTGATACCGAGCCAGTTGTGGGTCAGCCCCAGCACCAGCATCGTGTAGCTGATCCAGAACCCGCAGAAGACTCCGAAGGCTCCGGCCACGAAGGTCTGTCCCAGATAGGCCGCCCACACCGCCGACACCAGGAGGCCGAAGGCCGTGGCGCCGAAGATGATCGACAGCGGGGCACCGAGGGCTCCCTGATTGACGAAGCCCACGAGTTGAAGCCCGAGACACGTGGACCCGACGACGAACACCAGCCAGCCGAGGACCTGGGGATCCCCCGTCGCCCTGACCGGCACCGGCACTTCACGGATGATCTCAACACCTGCCGTAGAGCTCTGAACACCGACGTCCGTTGCCAACGTGCCCTCCCCTCCCTGAGCGCATCGGCCATCCGCGAACGCGCTCCGCGGCACGTCCGCTACCCCACGTGTACACCCTGCGGGAGGCCCGGAATAGCGGCATTTTTCGCGTTTTCGGCGGGGCCGGAACTACAGCGGTGTCGCCTGCCATTCCGGCAGGGCCGCGGTGAGGTCGTCGACGACGAGCATCGCCTCGGGGATCTGGGCCAGGAGCGCCTCCCGCAGGAAGGGGCCGTAGTGACCTTCGTGGCCGGCCGCGCCCCAGCGGGTGACGGCGTCCCAGAGGACGATGATGGCCCGCTTCACCGCTGTTTCCGCCGCCGGCTGCGGAACGCCGTGCCGGCTCAGCGCCGCCACGAGTCCGGCGGTCCACTTCGTCCACAGCAGGGTCAGCCGGGCCATCTCCGCTTCGGGTGCAGCGTTGGCCCGAGCCAGGAACGCGAGGAGGTCGAGGTAGCCGTCCGACACCTCCACCGCCATGCGGAGCAGACTCCGGACCACCACCAGGGCGGGAGGATCGGCAAAACCGGAGTCACCGTCGATGTGGGCGATCCAGCGCTCGAGCAGCCAGGAAGGGACGGCGCCGGCACCGGTCTCGTCCCAGTACCGGTCGATCACCGCTTCGGAGAGGCCGGTGATGTCGGCGAGCTCCGCCGGCCCGGGCTCCCGGCCGAGGTCCCGCTGAAGCCACAGCCGCCCCTGGAGGATCAGGAACTTGGCCCGGTCGGCGGCCGGCTCCTGCCACGACGGCGGGACGGGCGCCCGTCTCGTCAGCTCGGGGAGGACCAGCCAGAACCTCGCGGCGCATCCGCAGTCCGGGGGAACGTCGAGCGCGTTCGCCCGGAGGCCACACCGGGGGCATTCCACCCAGAGCTCGGTGACGACGCCGCCCTCCGCCCGGCGGTCCTCCACGACCCCTCGCTCGCTGCGCATTTCGATCCTCCCGGCTCCTCGGAAGCCTCCTTCCGGTCGCCCGCTGGCCCGGTTGTAATGAAGGCGGCCACCGGGAAGCATCACGCGTTCGCGTAGTTCCCCCCGGGCGGGACAGACGCGCGATGGAGCCGCCCGGGACGCCGGGAGCGACACCTCCGAGCGGCCGACCCGGGGCCGAGAGGGTCACCAAGCGCAACACGTTGCGGGAAGTGGCCGGAAATGAACCCCACCCGCAACGTGTTGCGTTCAGCGACCCGTCCCGGGACGCCCCGGCTTGGTCGGCCGACCTGCCGGGCGAGAGCGGCGGACGTCGGCGCTTTCGTCGAGAGCGGGCGACGAGAATCGAACTCGCGTTCTCAGCTTGGGAAGCTGATGTTCTGCCTCTGAACTACGCCCGCGGGCGGGGGTCAGGTTAGCCGGTCGGCACCGAAGGTGGTGTTTCGGGGGGTGGGGGTCCGGGAAGCGTCGGGGTGATGGAGGGGGAGGGCCGGCGCGCCGGGACGGGAGTCGTGCGGGGGGTCGTCGCCGTGCTGCTGCTGATCCCCTGCCTGGCCTTGCTGTGGGTGCCGAGCTACACCCGGGTGACGCCCCGCCTGTTCGGGTTCCCGTTCTTCTACTGGTACCAGCTGGCCTGGGTGCTGGGCGGGGCGGCCTGCCTGGCTGGCGCCTACGTCCTCACCATGCGGCTGGAGCGGCAGCGGCGGGCCCGATGAGCCACGGCATCGACAAGGTCGCCCTCGCGGTCTTCGCCGCCCTGTTCCTCGTCGTCACCGTCATCGGGTTCATGGCCGCCCGGTGGCGCCGGGCCGCCGACATCATGCACCTCGACGAGTGGGGCCTCGGCGGCCGCAGCTTCGGGACGTTCATCACCTGGTTCCTGCTCGGCGGCGACCTCTACACCGCCTACACATTCATCGCCGTCCCGGCGCTGGTGTTCGGGGCCGGCGCGGTGGGGTTCTTCGCCGTCCCCTACACGGTCATCGTCTACCCGATCATCTTCGTGTTCCTGCCCCGGCTGTGGTCGGTGTCGCACCGCCACGGCTACGTCACGCCGGCCGACTTCGTCCGGGGCCGCTTCGACTCCCGGGCCCTGGCCCTGGCCGTGGCGGTCACCGGAATCCTGGCCACGATGCCCTACATCGCCCTCCAGCTGGTCGGCATCCAGGTCGTGCTCGAGACCATGGGCCTCGGGGGCGACCTGCCGCTGATCGTGGCCTTCGCCATCCTGGCCGCCTACACGTACTCCTCGGGGCTGCGGGCGCCGGCGCTGATCGCCTTCGTGAAGGACGGCCTGATCTACCTCGTGATCGGCGTGGCCATCATCTCCATTCCCCATCAGGTCGGGGGGTGGAGCCACATCTTCGCCGCCGCCTCGAAGCACCTGGCGGCCGTCAATCCCAAGACCCACAAGCCGTTCGGCTCGCTGGCCCTCGCCCCGGCCGGGCGCTGGGCCTACGGCTCGCTGGCCCTCGGCTCGGCCCTGGCCCTGTTCATGTACCCCCACTGCATCACCGCCGTGCTGTCCACCCGGGATCGCAACGTGGTGCGGCGCAACGCCGCCATGCTGCCGGCCTACTCGCTGGTCCTCGGCCTCATCGCCCTGCTGGGCTACATGGCCGTGGCCGCCGGCGTGAAGCCGGCCGGGGGCAACGCCCAGCTGGCCGTGCCCGAGCTGTTCAAGACGATGTTCCCGTCGTGGTTCGCCGGCGTGGCCTTCGCCGCCATCGGCATCGGCGCCCTCGTGCCCGCCGCCATCATGGCCATCGCCGCCGCCAACCTCTTCACCCGCAACGTCTACCGGGAGTTCCTCCGGCCCGGGGCCACGCCGGCCGAGGAGGCCCGGGTCTCGAAGCTGGTCTCGCTGGTGGTCAAGTTCGGGGCCCTGGTCTTCGTCCTCGGCCTCGACAAGAGCTTCGCCATCAACCTCCAGCTGCTCGGCGGGATCTGGATCCTGCAGACCTTCCCGGCCATCGTCTTCGGCCTCTACAGCCGGTGGTTCCACCGCTTCGCCCTGCTGGCGGGGTGGGCGGCGGCCATGGCCTACGGCACCGTGGTGGCCTACCACGTGCCCGTCCCCGGCAAGCCCGGTTCGCACTTCGGCGGCCCGACCGCCACCGCCCCGTTCATCGGTCAGAAGGCCTACATCGCCCTGACCGCCTTCGCCCTCAACGTCGTCATCGTCGTCGTCCTCACCGTGGCCTTCCGGGCGCTGCGGCTCCCGGAGGGCCGCGACGCCACGGTGGTCGACGACTACGTGGCCGACGCCGGCGAGGCCGACGTCCGTGACCTCCCCGGCCTCGTGGACGTGGCCGGCGGCCAGCCGGCCCCCGCCTCCGGCAGCCCTACTTCACCAGGGCGATGACCGGCTTGAAGGCCGGGTCGTCGGCCGTGCCGAGCCACTCGAAGAGCACCATCTCGGTGGTGACGATCTCGGCCCCGGCCCGGTCGAGGCGGGCCAGGGCGGCGGCCTTGTTCTCGGGGCGGCGGGAGCCGACGGCGTCGGCCACGACGTAGGCCCGCCGGGACCGGTCGAGAAGGCCCAGCACCGTCTGGAGGACGCAGACGTGGGCCTCGCAGCCGGCCACGACGATGTGGTGGCCGGCGGGCAGGGCGTCGATCACGCCCTTGGCCCGACAGGCGTCGAACTCCATCTTCGCCACCACCGGCACCGTTCCGTCGTAGCGGACCAGCTCGGGCACCGTCGGGCCGAGGCCCTTCGGGTTCTGCTCCGTCATGAGGACGGGCACGCCGAGCTGCTCGGCGGCGGCCAGCAGCCGGCCGGCATTGGTGACCACCTCGGCGGCGCCGTCGATGGCCGCCATCAGCCGCTCCTGCAGGTCGATCAGGCAGAGGATGGACCGGGAGCGATCGAGTGCGGGCATGGGAGGCAAACTATCGCCATGCTCACCAGCGAGGAGTACCGCCAGTCGTTGCGCCGTTACCGGCCCCGGGTGTTCGTCGACGGGGAGGCGGTGGAGTCGGTGGCCGACGAGGCCCGCCTGGCGCCCGGCGTCAACGCCATCGGCGTCACCTACGACTTCGCCACGAAGCCGGAGCACGCCGAGGTGATGACGGCCAAGCAGGCGACGTCGGGGAAGACCGTCAACCGGCTCGTCCACCTCAACGAGACGACCACCGACCTCCTCCAGAAGCTGGAAGCGGTGCGCCTCGTCTGCCGGGAGTCGGGCTGCGCCCAGCGCTACCTCACCCACGACGGGCTGAACGCGCTGGCCGCCGCCACGGCCGTGGCCGACGCCGAGCACCCCGGCACGGCCGCCACCCGTCACGAGCGGCTCATCGACTACGTCCACCACGTCCAGGACCACGACCTGACGCTGGGCATCGCCATGACCGACGCCAAGGGCGACCGCTCCGTCCGGCCGGGCGGCCAGGCCAACCCCGACGTCTACGTCCACATCACCGAACGCCGGCCCGACGGCGTCGTCATCCGGGGCACGAAGGCCATCGTCACCGGCGCCCCCTATGTGCACGAGTTCCTGGTCATGCCCTGCCGGACGATGACGGCCGACGACGCCGACTTCGCCGTCTGCTGCGCCGTCCCCGTCGACGCCCCCGGCGTGACGATCATCGCCCGCCCCGCCGGGCGGCCGGGGGAGAAGGCGGCCACGTTCTCCGGCCGCTACGGCCAGTCGACCGGCGTCGTCGTCTTCGACGACGTGTTCGTGCCCCACGACCGCGTGTTCCTGGCCGGTGAGTACGCCGAGGCGGGGATGGCCACGATCACCTACGCCACCCACCACCGGCATTCGTGCATCGGCGCCCGGGCCGGCTTCGGCGACCTGCTCATCGGGGCCGGGGCGCTCATGGTGGAGGCCAACGGGCTCGACCCCGACCGCCACGGCCACATCCGCGACGCCATGGTGGAACTGATCACCGTGGTCGAGAGCTTCTTCGCCTGCGGGGTGGCGGCGTCGGTCTACGGAGTCGAGGACGGCGGCGGTGGGGTCATGCCCGACCCCGTCTTCGCCAACATCGGCAAGCTCCTGCTGGCCACGAAGATCTACGACATGCACCGCCTGGCCCACTACGTCTCGGGCGGCCTGGTCGTGGCCCTGCCCGGCCCCGACGAGGACCACAACCCCGAGACGGCCGCCTCGCTGGAGGCGGTCCTCGGCGGCCGGGCCGGCGTGCCCGCCGCCGCCCGCCTCGAGGTGGCCCGCCTGGTGGAGGACCTGACCGCCTCCTACGCCGGCAGCTGGTACTCGGTCATCTCGCTCCACGGCGGCGGCTCGCCCGAGGCCATGAAGCGGGAGATCTGGCGGAACTACCCCGTCGGCGAGAAGGTCGACCTCGTCGAGCGCCTCCTCGACCGGGGCGTCGCCGGTGAGGGGGTCGCGCCCCCGGACGGCGGGCTGCCGTCGATCCGCCGCCGGGTCTCCCGCCAACCGGGCCGCTGCTGCGACGCCGGCTGCGACGCTCCGCCGCCGCCCGCCTAATCTCGCCGCCGTGATCCTCTCCGACGCCTCCATCCGCAAGGAGCTGGCCGACGGGCGCATCGTGATCGACCCGCTCGACGACCGCGATGTCCAGCCGTCGTCGGTCGACCTGCGCGTCGACCGCTTCTTCCGGGTCTTCCGCAACGACACGACGCCCTACATCGACCCGAAGCAGCCCCAGGAGGACCTCACCATGCTGGTGGAGGTCGAGGACGGGAAGGCCTTCATCCTCCACCCCGGCGAGTTCGTCCTCGGCAGCACGCTCGAGGTCGTGACGCTGCCCGACGACCTCGTCGCCCGGCTGGAAGGCAAGAGCTCCCTGGGGCGTCTGGGGCTGCTGATCCACAGTACCGCTGGATTTGTCGACGCAGGCTGGAGTGGCCATTTGACATTGGAGCTGTCCAATGTGGCCAACCTGCCCATCGCCATCTATCCCGGCATGAAGATCGGCCAGATCTCCTTCATCCGGATGACCTCGCCGGCCGAGCGGCCCTACGGCAGCACCGAGACCCGGTCCAAGTACCAGGGCCAGCGGGGGCCCACCCCGTCGCGCTACTACCTCAACTTCGAGGACGAGCCGGCGGGCGGGGCCGGCTGAACGCCCCGGGCCGCCTCCTCCGTCTCCTCCCGGATCTCGATCAGAGCGAGGAGCCCCCGGCGGAGGCCGGCGATGCCCTCGGGGGAGAGACGGGCGGCCAGCTCGGCGTCGACGGCCTCGATCCCGGACCGCACGGCGGCGGCCGCCGCCCGACCCCGGTCGGTGACCTCGAGGCCGCCGGGGCCGCCGGCGTCGAGGTAGCCCCGCTCGACGAGCGTGTCGAGCATCCCCATGACCGACGGCCGGCGGCCGCCGAGGTCCCGCACCAGGGCCTCCACCGGCGCGCCGTGGTGGGCCATTCCCCCGAGGACGAAGGCGCCGTTGCGGGGGACGTCGCCGAACCCGGCCGCCTCGAGGCGGGCCCGGATGGAGGCCTGGTACGCCCCCCGGGCCGCCCGGAGGAGGGCGGGGATCACGATTTCGTCGTTGCGGTCCCGCTCCGGGTCGTCGTGGTCGCCGTGGCCCACGACGATCACGCCAGCTAGGAGCCGGAGCCCGGTGCGGTCGGGGTCGAGCCCTGGGCCATGGCGGCGGTGGCGGCCCGGGTCGGGATCCCCTCGATGGCCTCGAGCAGGACCATCGAGATGTCCGACACCTTGACCTCCTCGTCGGCGCCCTTCTCCTTCACGCCGTCGTCCAGCATGATCATGCAGAACGGGCAGGCCACGGCGATGCGGTCGGCGCCGGTCGCCAGCGCCTCCTCGGTGCGCTCGATGTTGACCTTCTTGCCCGTCCGCTCCTCCATGAACATGCGGGCGCCGCCGGCGCCGCAGCACAGGCCCCGGGTGCCGTTGCGGGGCATCTCGACGACCTCGACGCCGGCGATCGAGCCGATCACCTTGCGGGGGGCGAGGTAGACGTCGTTGTGGCGGCCGAGGTAGCAGGAGTCGTGGTAGGCGATGCGCTCGTCGAGCGTGGCGCCGGTCATCGACAGCCGGCCGTCCTCCACCAGCTGCATCAGGAACTGCGAGTGGTGGACGACGTCGAAGCGCCCGCCGTAGTCGGGGTACTCGTTCTTCAGGGTGTTGAAGCAGTGGGGGCAGCTGGCGATGATCTTGCGCACGCCCAGGCCGTTGAGGGCCTCGATGTTCTGCGAGGCCAGCATCTGGAACACGTACTCGTTGCCCGAGCGCCGGGCCGGGTCACCGGTGCAGAGCTCGTTCTGGCCGAGGATGGCGAAGTCGACGCCGGCCCGCTGCAGCAGCTTGGCCGTGGCCACCGCCACTTTCTTGTTGCGGTCGTCGAAACTGGTGGCGCAGCCGACCCAGTAGAGGTACTCGTGGTCCATGCCCGAGCCGTTGGGGTCGACGATCGGCACCTCGTCGGGGAGGCCCTTGGCCCATGCCGCCCGCTCGGCCTGGTTCATCTGCCAGGGGTTGGAGGAGTTCTCCATGCCCCGGTAGGCGTTGCCGAGTTCGGTGGGGAAGTTCGACTCCATCAGCGAGTAGTAGCGGCGGATGTCGAGGATCTTGTCGAGGATCTCGATGTTGACCGGGCAGATCTCGTCGCAGGCCTTGCAGGTCGTGCAGGCCCAGACCTCCTCGGCGGTGATCCGCTCCAGCACCGAACCGGCCTCGACCTTGATCTCCGGGTCGACCGTGACCGGCGGCCCGACCCTGGGGGAGGCGGTGGCGGCCATGACCTCGCCGACCTTCAGCACGATCTCCCGGGGGTCGAGCGGCTTGCCGGTCTTGTTGGCCGGGCACACCGACGTGCAGCGCCCGCAGATGGTGCAGGCGTCGGTGTCCATGAGCTGCTTCCAGGTGAAGTCCTCGATCTTCGACGCCCCGAAGGAGTCGAGCTCGGTCTCCATCAGGTTGGGGAGGGGCTTCATGGCGCCCTTGGGGCGGGGCCGGTCGCGGAGGTACATGTTCATCGGCGAGGTGAACATGTGGCGGAGCTTGGTGGTCGGCAGCAGGATGAGGAACGTCAGGAAGCCGGCGAAGTGCAGGCCCCAGACCGCCCGGTGCACCCGGGACAGCGTGTCGGCCGACCAGCCGTCGACGGCGGCCGACAGGGGCCAGCCGACGATCGACCACTTCTCGAACGACGGGCGGCCGACGAGGGCGATCCGCAGCCCCTCGGTCAGGAATCCCGTCACGCCGATGAGGAGGAAGACGCCGAGGATGACGGCGTCCTCCGGCTTGGTCTTGGTCCAGATCCGGTAGGGCGCCCAGAGGTAGCGGCGGCCGATGGCCCACAGGATGCCGACCAGGAAGGCGATGCCGGCGATGTCGGCGGTCATCGAGTAGGCCTCGTAGACCCGGCCGTGGAGGAACTTGAGGTCGGGCGGGAACTGGTGGTTGGCCTCGAGCAGCACGGTGGCGATGAACAGCCAGACGAAGCCGAAGTACAGCAGCGAGTGCATGATCCCGGCGGCGGGGTCGCGCAGCAGCGTCTGCATCCACACGCCGGCCCGGAAGTCCTCGAAGCGCTTCTTGGCGTTGCCCTTCGTGGTGCGCCGGTCGTCGGCCTGGCCCCGCTCCCAGTTCTTCACCCGGTCGGAGGCCAGCTTGCTGGCCACGACGGCGGTGACGGCCACCGCCACGTAGAACAGCACCTTCACGGCGCTCGGGATGTTCCCGAAGACCTCCCGGCTGACGGGCGACTCGTCGTGCCAGCCCACGATGGCCGGGGCGATGCCGGAGGCGGCGAAGACGCCGCCGACGGCGACGCCGGTGGCCAGCACGATCTGGTGGGGCTTGAGCCGAGGCATGGCAGGGAGTGTAAGGCGCGTCCCCGGGAGCCCCCGGGATCCATCGCCGGCAGCGATGGCCCCCTCCGGGGTCAGTCGCGGTCGCGCAGGACCTTGCCGATCTCCGGCCCGAGTTCGTCGATCAGCTCACGGCCGCGGTCGATGGCGCCACCCAGCCAGAAGAACCCGTGGATCATGCCGGCCTCCCGGCGGAGGTCGACGAACGTCCCGTCCTCCTTCAGGCGCTTGGCGTACTCGATGCCCTCGTCGCGCAGCGGGTCGTATTCCGCCACCACGATGATGGCCGGGGGCAGATCGGCCAGGTCGCCGAGGAGCGGGGAGCAGTAGGGCTCGTCGGCCCGGTCCGGGCATCCGGTCAGGTAGTGGCCGATGAACCAGTTCATCATCCCGGCCGTCAGGAGGTACCCGTCGGCGTTCTCGGTCCGGGACGGGAAGTCGACCTCGCCCATGACGGTCACCGGGTAGACGAGCACCTGGAGGGCGATGTCGAACGGGTCGGCGTTGTCGCGCAGCGCCATGCACGTCACGGTGGCCAGGCAGGCGCCGGCGCTGTCGCCCATGACGGCCAGGCGGCTGTTGTCGATCCCGAAGGCCGGACCCTTGGCCCCGATCCACGTCGTGGCGACGTAGGCGTCGGTGACGCCGGCGGGGTACGGGTCCTCCGGGGCCAGGCGGTAGCCGACGGCCACGACGGCGCAGCCCGACCGGTTGGCCAGCGCCCGGCAGAGGGGATCGACGATGTCGATGCTGCCGGTCGTGAAGCCCCCGCCGTGGAAGTACATGATGGCCGGCCGGAGGCCCTCGCCCTCGGGCATGAAGATCCGCAGGGGGATGTCGACCTCGGGCCCGGGCACGATGGTGTCGACGACGGAGGCGACCTCCTCGGGCTCGCCCATGAACCCGCCCAGGGCGGCGATGGTGGCCCGGCCCTCCTCGACCGACAGCGTCTCGAACGGCGGCAGCCCCATGGCCTCCACGGCCGTCAGAAAGCCCTGCGCCTGCGGATGGAGCGGCATGCTTCCCCCTGTCCCCCCGGATGATCGTCCACCCCGATGTTAGAGCGCCGGCCCCCGACGCGCCGGGTGGGCGGGGTGCCGAGGATGCCCGGGACATTCGCCGACTGAATGGTCGGTGATTCCCGGGAAGTCGCCTCCACCAGCACTTTTGTCGGGTCCGGCCCCCCGGAATACCGCACCGGCGGGCAAGGTTGATATCATCGCACTCAAGTTTTCTGACCGGATCTATCTACTGGAGGCTCCCCCATGCCCAAGGCCGTCGGCATCGACCTCGGCACCACCAACTCCGTCGTCTCGGTGCTCGAAGGTGGCGAGCCCACTGTCATCCCCAACGCCGAAGGCGCCCGCACGACCCCCTCGGTCGTGGCCTTCTCCAAGACCGGCGAGGTGCTCGTCGGCGAGGTGGCGAAGCGCCAGGCGGTGACCAACGCCGACCGGACGATCCGGTCGGTCAAGCGGGAGATGGGCACCAGCTGGACCATCGAGATCGACGGCAAGAAGTACACCCCGCAGGAGATCTCCGCCCGCACGCTCCAGAAGCTGAAGCGGGACGCCGAGGCCTACCTGGGCGACACCGTCACGCAGGCCGTGATCACCGTCCCGGCCTACTTCGACGACGCCCAGCGCCAGGCCACCAAGGAGGCGGGCGCCATCGCCGGCCTCGAGGTCCTGCGCATCATCAACGAGCCCACCGCCGCCGCCCTGGCCTACGGGCTCGACAAGGAGACCGACCAGACCATCCTCGTCTTCGACCTCGGCGGCGGCACGTTCGACGTGTCGGTCCTCGACATCGGCGAGGGCGTGTTCGAGGTCAAGTCGACGTCGGGGAACACCCACCTCGGCGGTGACGACTGGGACCAGCGCGTCATCGACTGGCTCGTCTCCGAGTTCAAGAACGCCCACGGCATCGACCTGGGCAAGGACAAGATGGCCCTCCAGCGCCTGAAGGAGGCGGCCGAGAAGGCCAAGATCGAGCTCTCCGCCACCCAGGAGACGACGATCAACCTGCCGTTCGTGACGGCCACCCCCGAGGGGCCGCTGCACCTCGAGTCGAAGCTGACCCGGTCGAAGTTCCAGGAGCTGACCGCCGACCTCCTCGAGGCCTGCAAGGGCCCCTTCGAGCAGGCGATCCGCGACGCCGGGCTCAACAAGAGCGACATCAACCACGTGATCCTGGTCGGCGGTTCGACCCGCATGCCGGCCGTCCAGCAGCTCGTCCAGGACATGACCGGCAAGGAGCCCCACAAGGGCGTGAACCCCGACGAGGTCGTGGCCGTCGGCGCCGCCATCCAGGCCGGCGTGCTGAAGGGCGAGGTGAAGGACATCCTCCTCCTCGACGTCACGCCGCTGTCCCTCGGCATCGAGACCAAGGGCCAGATCATGACCAAGCTCATCGAGCGCAACACGACGATCCCGACCAAGCGGTCGGAGGTCTTCACCACCGCCGAGGACGGGCAGCCGTCGGTCGAGATCCACGTCCTCCAGGGCGAGTCCGACATGGCCTACCGCAACAAGACCCTGGGCAAGTTCCAGCTCGTCGACCTGCCGCCCGCCCCCCGGGGCGTGCCCCAGATCGAGGTCACGTTCGACATCGACGCCAACGGCATCGTCCACGTCTCGGCCAAGGACCGGGCGACGGGCAAGGAGCAGTCGATGACGATCACCGGCCAGTCGGCCCTCAACCGG
>Ga0070741_10003340_pt1 | contig 40173 bp, 33 predicted proteins | sample Coa_R1_4_FD_66440 | JGI IMG/M metagenome (GOLD analysis project Ga0070741, IMG submission 66440) | Surface soil microbial communities from Centralia Pennsylvania, which are recovering from an underground coalmine fire - Coalmine... | ecosystem: Environmental > Terrestrial > Soil > Unclassified ...
GCGGGGGTTGGTCCAATCTACGAGTACATGTATGACGACAAAGCTGAGGCATGCGGGCATAGATATAACATTCTCAATCCATCCCTCAGGTTCATCGGCATTGGACTGGTGCAAGATGATCAGTACGGCAGCATCTCCGCGCAGGAATTTATTGAGCCTGCGTTGTGGAACCCATACCATCCTTCCTCGATACTTACTAGCAAGAATGGCGGCGGGCCGCACATCTCGTTAACCGCTCATGATGATGGATACGCCCCCTTGCTGTCCTTTGAGGCCCATGTTAGCAATACCATTGGCACGACCCGTATCACCTGGTTTCTAGGGAACATGGGTAATTTTTTACAGCTCGGCTCAACCCTCACGCTCAATCGGCGACGCTTATCGCCCGGAAAGCATCAACTCCTGGCTTATGTAGTGGATGGCACGCAAAACTATAGTATGGCTCAGGATACCTTCGAGGTCTGAGATCAGCCCCAGTCCTCGTACTCTTCCTTCCCCTCCTCGGTCCAGCGTTTCCCTCGCTCCAACCTGATCGGTCCCAGCAAGTCTTCCTGTTTCACGCTAATGCGCTCCCACTTCCATAGCTCCAACACGGCAAGAAAGGTGACAATAATCACCAGGCGGGAGGTCTCGTTCTTAATCACGTCCTCAAGCAGGATGCATGGTTGCTCTTGCAGGATGCTGATAATCTCGGCGATGCGCTCGCTCACACGCACACGAGCGATAGGGACGAGGTCGTTACCATTTTCCGCGTCCTTTGCCTGAAGCTCAAGCAGGCGCTGAAAAGCTCTGGCGAGCGATTGCGCTTCCAGGCCGACCAGGGTGGGAGGCGTCCAGGTCAGTTGCGCCTCAATCCCTGCCAGCAGCCCGGAACGCCCGTGCGTCTGTAACCCTGCTTCCTCTCGCTGACGCAAAATGGTAGCAATCTCTTTGGCCTGTTTGTACTCTATCAGGTGACGCTGCAACTCTTCGGCCATAGTAATGGCGTCTTCGGCCTCGCTCCCGACCTCCACTTTGCCGGTCTGAGGCAGGAGGCTCTGCGATTTGATAAAGAGGAGGCGAGCGGCAATCGAGACAAAGGCCGCCATGTTAGCCAGGGGCAGCACTTCGGCCTCCCATTGCTGGAGATAGGCAAGGTACTGATCGGTCACAGCCACCAGCGAAACGGTGGTAATCTCCATTTGCCGTTTCTCGATCAGGTGCAACAGCAAGTCGAGCGGTCCCTCAAAAACAGGCAGGTGGACCACGTAGCGTTCCTGCTGGCTCTGACTTAAAGCGAGTTCATCTGTACCGATCTGCTCTAACATCACTATGACACCTCATCCACAACATGTAGCGCCGCCGCGGGACCATCTGGCTGATGATGCGTGCGAATATAGAGAACAGCCCGCTCCGATAATCCTGCATCGGCTGCGAGCTGCGCGCCAACTTCGGCATGCCACCAGGCATAGCTGAGCGAACGCTGCCACCGTGGCATAGACTCTTTACCTGGAGCGAGCGGCGACTTCACCAACGAATTCAGCAAGCGCGGAATACATTTTTTGCCAATCACAATGGCCGGGCGCGTCCAGAACGGTACGCGCCCTTCGGCCTTGCCAACATCATGCAAAAGCGCTGCGGCCAGCAGATCGTCATCGCTATAGCCGCGAGCTTGCAATCCCAGAAATACGCGCAGGCTATGGCGCTGGTCGGCCTGCGACATAGTGCGAAAGAGACGCAACGCTGGCGGAGGCAGCCGACGCGCCACCTCCGTATACTCTTCGGTCGATAAGGGGCTTACAAAGCCAAGTTGCTGGCGTACCTGCCCCAGACGATATCCAATAGCTTGCAACCAGGTAATGCTTTTCATATTAGTAGCGCGTTAATGCGGATAGAAATAGAAGCCCACAATAAACTGTAAAGCGGTCGGAAATGGGCCGCCAAAGATCAATGCCACCACGCTGACAGCTCCTTGCAATATCAGCGATGCAGGATGGAAGAGCGGAAAATCACCAAGACCGGCCAGAGTTGCCAGAAAAGGTATCAAGAAAAATATGCCCAGGATGATAAACGGCCCATACGCCGCCGATCTGGCAAACCCCACCGCCTGCTTGCTGGGAAGCAAGGTATACAGGATCTGATAGCCATCAAGAGGATAGAAAGGTAACAGATTGAGCAGCACCAGCCCGATATTGATGCAGGCGAAGACGGTGAGGAATTGAAGAACGTATGGAGTAACGGGATTGTTAGTAAAGAGAAATGGAGCTGAGAAGCGTACCACTATAGCTGTGACGATGCCGACGATTAAACTAAAAATGGGTCCGGCCAGCGCCACTAGCAAAACGCCAAAATTAGCGCCGGGGCGCAATTTCCAGGGATCGGGCTTGACGGGCTTTCCCCATCCCAACCCCATTGGACCGGGCACAGGCTGAAAGGCCAGAATAATGCACATCAACAATCCAACGGGATCAACGTGGGCGCGCAGGCTCAGCGTTTGTCGCCCTTCGGCCTGTGGCGTACGATCACCTAACCAGTAGGCCATCACTGCATGCGCATACTCGTGTAGTACAATTGCCGCAAGAAACGCAACAATAATCATGAATGCCAGCAAAACATTTATCATCAGCTTTCACGCAATCCTTTATACTAACAGATCAATTTCCATGCCTTCACACGCAGAACGTGTATGAGCAAAGCGAGCCTGAGCCTCCGCTTCCATAGTATCCAACTGCTTATCGTCATACGTTGGTTCATGGTGAAATAAGATCAATTCCCCCACATGCGCAGCTATTGCCGCTTCTACAGCCATCTCAATAGTGCTATGACCATAACCGTGCTTGACCTGCTGATAATCAGACGCGGTATATTGCGCATCGTGGATTAACAGGTCCGCTCCCTTTATAAAGGTCAGAAATTCGTCTTCGCATCCGCTGCTCCACTCGATATCCGTTGCATAAACGACGCTTCTGCCCGCGTGTTCAATCCGATACACCACCGCTCCATTGAGGGGATGGCTCTGCGTGAACAGGGTTCTCACCTGCACATGAGCGCCATCGTGCGATAAAACAACCCCATCATCTACTACCGGCTTATGATTATTCCAGCTAATACATTGCCTATCGGTCACAGTATAAAACACGCGGTTCGATGGAAGGCGATCACTTTCCACGGGGAAATACGGAGGAGAGACGAATGGGGTTATGACCTGTTTTATGTCCCGATCTGCGAGCTGCGGGCCGAAGAGATGCAGGTTGGTGCGAGGGTCAAACAGGGGGGCGAAGAAAGGAAAGCCGATGAGATGATCGCTATGACCATGTGTGAGGAATAACGAGAGGTCAAGTTGCTGCATGCCGTTAGCGCGTCTCATCAACTCTTCTCCCAGGCGAATAATGCCGCTTCCTGCATCAAAGATCAGGGTATGCTCACCGGCGAGCACTTCAACGCACGAGGTATTGCCCCCATGACGCAGCGTGTGCGGTCCTGGAGTCGGGTAACTCCCGCGCACTCCCCAAAAACGCACCAGAAAACGCCGCCTGTCAGCCATCGTACTTTGCTCCTGCTATAAACCTGTATCAAGACGTTTAGCTGCCCCTATTATAACGTGCCAGCAGAGCAATGAAAAGGTTTCGATTGAAACTGTTTAGTTTCCCGGTCCGTGAACTTATTGTCAAGAAGGATGTTATCCCTCATTGATTCCTTTTTCTGTTGGTTATGCAATGAAGCATCTTTTTATGCGTCGGGTAGATAATGAGGAAGGAAATTTATGACTACAAGAAGACAGACGGCAAGTCCTGATGATGTCAGGCAAAGTGCAGCGGAGGCGGTCGACACCGTCAAAGCAGAAACCAGGCCGTTTGCACGCTTTACGAAAAAATTTTATAACGACTGGTCGTTCCATCTGGCACAGGCTCTGGCCTTCAGTCTGATCACTGCCATCGTGCCGATTGCGATTCTCCTGCTGGCTATTCTCGGCGGCTTTATCGGCGGCCTGGACCATAAAGCTGCTACGACTCTGATTGGTCATCTCGCCAAAGCATTACCCGGCCCGCTCTCGTCGCAAGAAGTGCTGAGTTCGGCGGCCAGCAAGCTGACAAGCGCCTCTGGCGCTCTGGCGCTGATCGCGATTGTCATGGCCATTTTTGTCGGCTCGCGCCTCTTTACGCTCTTAGAAGTATGTTTCGATCTCATCTACCGGCTGCGCCCCCGCCCACAGGGCAAAAAAAATATCATGGCGATTATCATGCTCTTTGTGTTTATTGTGCTAACCCCTGTGCTGGTACTGGCCTCTCTCATTCCAGACCAGATCGTTGCTATCCTGCAAAATTCGCCCATCAGCACCAATCCTAGCATGCTTTCCCGCATAGGAGGTATTCTCAGCAGCTTGATCGTCTCATTCCTGCTGTTTGAAATCATCTACGCTTTCGTACCCAACCGGCGCGTCACGATGAACACTCTTCAGTATCGGCTGCGGTCATGCTGGCCGGGCGCTGTTACCGCGGCGGTTGCGCTGCAAATCTGGCTTGTGATCTTCCCGCTCTACACGCGCTCCTTCATGAGCGGCTACGTCGGCCAGGTGGGATTCGTGCTGATACTGCTCGCGTTCTTCTACTTTATGGCAGTCGTAGTGCTGCTGGGAGCTGAGGTTAACGCCTTCTTCATCGAGAAGATTCCTCCTACAACACACGACCTGATTACGCGAGCCAGCCAGAGCGATTAGCATCTTCACTGTTTGGGCAAGTCAGGGCAAGCGTGAGGTTGCATTATCCACCCACGCCCAGCCCCCTTGCCCTTCGTTTACAATTGCATTGAATACCGTACCGACCCGATTGATCGCGTCCGCTTTAGCGCCTTCCACCTTTCGTCTAAGCGAAAACCTAAGTCCCGTTTAAAGTGTATCTGATTGCGGTGCGCTTTGCTTTTTTCTCCATAAGTGCTCGCGCCTGCGGCGCTCAAAAATCGTTTGGGTGAGGTGTCAACAATGGGCGAAGCCCATTGTTGACACCTCACCCGAAAAACAGTGCGAGTGCTGGAGGCACGGGCACATCAAGGGCCAGGGCGATGGGCATCAGACACACTCTAAAATGACACAACTAGAGCTTGCTTTTCTACAATAAGCATTGCTTCAGGCAAAGCGAAATCATCATTTGTTCAGTCGGAATAGTAAGTTCGAAGACGAACGGTCAATAAATTGGACGCGCTGAAGCTGGTCGCTACGAATTCGAGCGTTTGGGGTTGATTGGGATGAATGACGGACGGCTTTGCATGCCGGGTCAAGGAGTTGCGGCAGCAGAAGGACCCATAGGTTGCTGAATCAGATAAAAGGTATGATACAATAGGTACCTATGGAAGGATAACCTCAACCAGCATGATTTTTTTCAAGGAGGTTGCCATGTTCAGGCACCCGATATTGTTGCGATACCTCCGTTCCGCCGTTCCTGGCGGATTACTTGTGCTCATTCTTGCGCTGGCAGCTTGCGCAGGTGATGCGAATACACCCAATGCTCAGCAGTTGATTAGCCAGGCTCAGGCCGCTATTCTAAAAGTTACCTCCTATCACTTCAATCTTAATGCCGATAATCCCGGCTCCGGCGGCTTGCTGGTGATCAAGACGGCGGATGGGGATGTGCTTGTACCAGATAAGCTCAAAGCCAGCGCCGACGCGCTCGTGATCGGTAATACTGTGCAGGTGCAGATCATCGCGATTGGCGATAAACAGTATGTGACCGATCCCATCTCAGGCAAATGGACCAGTACTACCGGGCTACTCGATCCGCGCACACTTTCAGATTCCCAGACAGGGGTCGCAGCCATCCTGGGCCATATTCAGAATCCCGGCACGCCCACCGATAGCAACGTCGATGGCACCTCTTGCTGGAGCATTGATGGCAAGCTCGATGCCAAATATCTGACGGCTATCACGGGAGGCGGTACTCCTGCGGGCACCCAGGTTAACGTCACGACCTGCATCGGCAAACAGGATCACCTGCCTTACCTGATCCGCATGAGCGGGGTCACGGTTCAGGGAGATACCGATAAAACGGTGCGCACCTTCAAGCTTTCGAAGTTTGGCGAGCAGTTCACTATCGTGGCGCCAATTTAATTGCAGTACCCTCAGACGGACTATAGCGGTAATATCCTCTGGTGGTGACGGCATTGATGACGTCCGCTTCAGCGCTGCGCAGGCTAAGAGGGCGATAAATCGGACGTCATCAATCGTGTCGCCACAGGAGAAGGAGCTGACAATGCGGAAGCTTACCATGAGTAGCCCGGCGCGACTGGCTATCATGGTGGCCTGTACGGCGGTGTTCTTGACTGCGCTCGATCAGACGGTTGTGGTCACAGCTCTGCCGCAAATGATCCTTGACCTGCAAATTCCTATCGGTCAGCTTGACCGCGCGGCATGGATTATCAGTGGCTACCTGCTGGGATACGTTATCGCGATGCCTTTGATGGGGCACGTCTCCGACATCTATGGGCGGCGGCGCGTCTTCCTGATCTGCCTGGGCGTTTTCGCGTTCGGCTCGCTCTTCTGCGGTCTCGCCCCTCTTCTGGGCAATGCTATTGATATCAGCTTCCTGAAAAACATCGGCATCGATGTCAATTCGCAGGGTCTGATCTGGCTGGTGGCGGCCCGCTTTATCCAGGCGGCTGGCGGAGGCGCGGTCGTTCCAGTGGCTATGGCGGTCGCGGGCGATTTCTATGGCTGGAAAGAGCGCGCGTTGATGCTGGGGCTGATCGGCATGGTCACAGAAGCTGGCGGCGTATTGGGGCCGCTCTACGGCTCAATCATTGTTCAATCGCTGGGTTGGCAATATATCTTTTACCTCAACCTGCCCATCGTCGCTCTACTGTTGATACTGGTCGTTCGCTTTATCCCTCTGGTAAGCGCAAGCATCGAGGAAGGAAGCACGCGCGAGCGCATTGATCTTTTCGGCGCTCTGCTGCTGGGAGCATCGCTGATCTGCCTCAGCCTGGGACTCGCGCAACAGGCCGCACAGATCACGCCGGCGCGGTCCGTCACGGGCACGGCTCCTATCGAGAACAACCCCTGGCTGATCCTCGCAGCCCTGATCTTGCTCTGCGGCTTTATCGCTCTGGAACTTTATTACGAGCGGCGTTCTCAATGGCCCATTGTCAACCTCTCCCTGTTCAAGCGTTCGATGTTTTCTGCGACCTCTATTGTGAGCCTGCTTGTGGGGGCCGCGCTGATCATCGCGATGGCGGACATTCCTATCTTTATCGCAACGGTATTGAACCGCAGCGCGATAGATAGTGGGCTGGCTCTGCTGCGCCTCACAGCCATGATCCCGGTTGGGGCCATTGTCGGCGGCTGGCTCTGTTCTCGCATTACCTCCCGCTGGACAGCCGTACTCGGGCTGATCGCGACGGCTGTGGGATTCTGGCTCATGCATCTCTGGCCGCTCAATGTCGATTGGACCCAGATCACGATCAGCACGATTATCGCAGGCTCGGGCTTCGGACTGGTCATTGCGCCTATCAGCGCTACCGCGATCAACGCAGCCAGCGAGCGCCAGATCGGCATGGCTTCATCCGTTGTCACGGTGCTGCGCATGATCGGCATGATTCTGGGCCTGGCCGCCTTGACCTCGTGGGGATTGGGTCGCTTTCGCCTCCTGGCCGCGGGCTTCAAGCCACCGGTGGGCGTTCCAGCTTTCAGCGCGCAATATAATAACCTGTACAGCCAGTACCTGATCGGCGCCGCCCATGAAGTCTATACCGCCATTTTCCTGGCGGCTGGCATTTTATGCATCGTGGCACTGGTGCCGGCTATTTTCCTGGAAGGAAGAAAACTCTCGCCCTACTTCATTCGTAGTAGAGATAACACGATAGATCCTTTGTCGTCTGAAACGGAAAGCGAGGCCAGGGCCACACATGGATAGCGGGAGAAATAGACCTTCGGGAAGATATCGAGATCAGTCCTACGAGGAGCGCTACGAGCGCGAATATGAGCAAAGACCCCGGTACTGGAGACGCCCAGCGCCAAAGCCTGAGCCTGAGCCAGAACTGAGAAAACGTCCTCGTCGCAGGCGTAGGGCATGGCCCGTTCTGCTTACCGGCTGCGGCCTGGGCGTCTTTTTGACAGTGCTCGTTGCCGCGGTGGTTGTCTTTCTCGCCATCCGCTCCTCTCAAGGGGGGGGATTGGCTGGATTACCCGCGCTGGGCGCTCTTCAAACCTTCACCCACGAAGATACGCAGCAAATACCGCTTACGACCATCTCACAGATGCAGATTTGCAACAAAATCGGCAATGTATCCGTTATGGTTGATCCCAGAGCCGCTGGCGCATCAATTACCACAAAGAAAATCGTTCATGCCAATAGCCAGAATGATGCCAATCAGGAGTTTAAGCGCATCGGGATAGAGGTGCAGCCTCCGGGGACCATTACCAACGCTCTGACCTGCGCCAGCCAGCAGGCACCCCCCACCGCAAACGGCACGCCCGCAGCTCAGGGCAATCCCAATAGCGCACTGACCGTCAACACGACGATCCCCAATAGCGAGGGGCTGCTGCATAATAGCAACGATGCCGTTGATATCGCGATCACCCTGCCAACAGCCGTGCTTCCTTCCACTGGACCTTCGATGCTGGTAGATATCGAGGCCCCTGTTGGCAACGTGACCGTGGATGGGTTAAGCGGCGCTCTGACAATCAAAGGCAGCACCGGCGATGTGACGGTCACGCATGCCATCCTGATCGATGGCTCGCATATCGCCACCGATCAGGGCAACGTCACCTTTAACGGTCTGCTGGTAGTGCCGCCCGCCGGACAAACATCGCGCTATATGATTTTAAGCGAGCAGGGCAGCATCAATGTGACGCTGCCGGAAAACACCAATGTTATCCTCGATGCCAATACCAATGTCGGCTCGATCAATAGCGATTTTAACATTCCGGTGCAAAACAATAACGGCTCAGGGCCAGTCAGCTATCATGGTCCGTTCAACCCGGCTATAGGTCCACAGCCTGCCGCTACACTCGTGCTTGATATCAGCACAGGCAACGTGAACATCCACAAAGCAGCGCAATAGCAATATATGAGCAACTTCACAGAGGCGGTGTTGATTCCGCCCCTTGTACATTCTGCTGAATATTGTTATTATCAGAGCGATAACTGCTGCAAGTCTATCAGGGAAGGTCCTATCATTGTCCTATCTAGCAGCATCATTTCAGTATCCTCAAGCGGGTCGAGAGAGTCATTAGCTCATGCGGCCCTCCCTTGAGGGAGTTTAGATATCACACCCGAAGATGTCAAGAGGAAATGCGATAAGGAGGTCAATCAATGATTTGCCCACGTTGCCAGAGCCAGGTTGCCGATGGAATAAAGTTTTGTGGAAGCTGCGGAGCGCCGATACAGCAAATGAACCCGACTCCGCAGCCGCCACCGCCAGGGCCGGGGGCGTATGGAGCGCCACAGGGAGTCTACACTCCCCCCAATCAATACGAAGAGTACGCGAACAGCGCCTTTGGCAATGCCGTGCCAAAGGCGGAACTGCACAATCCTAAGGGACCGCTGCGCATAGCCGATATGACCATTACTATCGATGGCGAGCTGGTGCCAGTCGTAGACATCATGCTGGGAAATCAGATGCCCATCTACTTCGAGCATCACATCCTTCTCTGGAAGCATCCTGGCGTGCAGATCGGCTTTAAATCGTTGCGGGGCGCGGCACGACGCTTCTTCGCGGGTCTGCAAATTTTCATTAGCGAGGCACAGGGGCCGGGGAACATCTCGTTTTCTCGCGACTCAGTGGGGCAGATCGTAGCCCTGCGTCTCCAGCCAGGCCAGATGGTTGAGGTGCGCGAGCATCAGTTTCTTGTTGCCACGGGCAACATTGATTATAACTTCACCTTTGTGCAAGGCGCGGCTAATATTCTTTTCAGCCGCACAGGTTTGTTCGTTGACCAGTTTACAGCTCAGGGTGGCGAAGGCATGCTCCTGCTGCACGGCTATGGCAACGTCTTCGAGAAAGTGCTGGCTCCCGGCGAGGCGCTGGATGTCGAGCCTGGGGCATGGCTGTGGAAAGATCCCTCGGTCCAGATGACGGTAACAACGGTGGCAGGCTCGCAGCGCGGCGGGGGTATCCTGGGCGCGATTGGCGGGCTGATGGCAGGCGCATCCTTCGTCCTGAACCGCTTCATCGGCCCTGGTCGCGTTGGCATTCAGTCGATGACCTATCATCCACCCACAGCAGAGGGCGCGCAACAGGCCGGCGGCCAGAGCAACATCAACCTGGGCAATTTGTTTAACTCGTGAATGTGCCTTTTACAACAGGCAGCCTGGACAAGACCAGCCGCCAGACATAGCGTCAGACAGCCACCCGGCTCAATCCGGGTGGTTGTCTGCTCTAGCTAGATGACGAATTGTTGTTGCCTTTTTCCTTATTGATGCGCAGGATCTTCAGCATGTATTGCTCCGAGTTCAGGTAGAACGGGTTGCGCTTGATATATTTGCCAACAACAGAGATCGGATGCAGCTTCAGCATCTCGACTACCAGACTGGGCAACAATTTACTGTGGTCGTAGTGCATCAAAGCAATGATGGGGGCATTCTGGAAAGTAAAGACTGCGTCGGAGGCCGCCTCGTATTTGAGGATTTGTTCGGCGGAGGCAACATCTTTTGTTAGCCACGTCATATCAATCGAAATGCGGACAGCGGTCCATCCTTCCCGCAACGCCTGGGCGATAAATGTCTGGTGTGAAGAGAGCAAAGCATAGGGATCGAACCGTTTGCCATTGGACAAAAATATTTCTCGCTCATCGTACAATACGAGCTGTCCCGATGCAATTTTCTCATCTACATCCATCTGTAACTTCTCCAGCGCTTCGCATAGCTCCTTCACCTGCGCCGGCGCGGCTGCAAAAAGGCATTTCTCCTTTAGAGAAAGCCCCACCCGCAGCAAATGCGCCGTGACGCCTGGAATCTCCGTGACCTTGCTATAGAGCTGGCAGATATGTGAGCCAGGAGCAATACGCTCTGATTTACCTTCAACACTAAGATCCATACCTACCTCCGCCGGCACTACCGGTACTGGCTGCTTCCCGTTGTTGCCGGAACCGGGCCGCCCGGTTACTCATACTGACTACAACCCAGGCCAGCCCCCCAAAAACAAACGCTCCTGATAAAAGAGAAATAAAGATGAGCAAAACTACTTTTTGCAGAGAGAGCGCCGTCGCCATTGCCAGCAGGACTGGCATAGAGCAAAACGACATCACAAATGCAAAAAATAATGCCCATACGACGATTACCCGCAACCCCTGCGCTCGTGTCAGTGGCACTTCCCCACTATAAGGAAAAAGGAGGCGGCGCATCAGCGAATAACGCGGCTGCGACTGATTCTGCATATGGCTACTCCTATCCTTCCTCGCGCTGGCGCTGCAACCATTGTTGTAACGTCTCTTCTGCCTGGTAAAGAATATTGATTTCATTTTGATACGTCAGGCGGCGGCAGGCTTCGTTCAGGGGAAACCACTGCACCTGATCATACTCATGATCGTGCAGCGCAGTATCACCCCCGATGGCTTCTAACAAAAAGTGGCGCACTTGCTTGTGATAACGCACCTGACTACGCACAAACGAGTAGGAGATGCTGCCAATATAAGCAAGCAAACGCACTTGCAATCCCGTCTCTTCCTGCACTTCCCGTACTGCCACCTGCTCTATTGTTTCACCAGGCTGCGGCGTTCCTTTGGGCAAGGTCCACATTCCTGCGTGGCTTCGCCCAACCAGTACCACTTCCATCGCTACAATGCAATTGGAATCTGAAGCGTCCTGCTCCAGATGATATTGGCCCACAGTAAACTCTGCTCCAGGAGGGTGCATTGGAGCAAGACGGAAAACAACACCACCCGCCGAGTATGCCCGCATTGTTCGATATCGCTCCATGTCTCGCGATGTACCCTCTCTATACCACCAAAGTGCGGCGCGAGTGCCCTGCTTCACTCCACAAATTTTGAGGACATACGCATACCATCCAGCACACCCGTTATACTTTGCTATCCTGTTTTATCCAGATATGATGCACTGGAGTCGCTGCTATACGCTAGCTATACTATACAACATTTCATCGCCCTGTTGCCTGATTATTAGCCATCATGGGCAATGGACAACAAAGGCCAGGCAGAAAGAGGCAAGCCTTGCCTTTGCTATATCTGCATAGGCCAATACCCTGTACAGGTAAGGCAAGATTTTCTTTCGCCGCCGAATTATGTGAGAGTATAGCGAATGACCTGTCCCATGTCAAGACAGCACGCGGCGAATGGCCTCAAGGTTCCTGGCGGGCGTTTGCGGCGGAACCGAGCAACCAGGGGCTAACAGGAAGTGCCGGTCCCCGGTTAATTCACGGGCCTTGACGACCTCTTCCTGCACCTGGTCCGGTGAGCCATCCTTGAGCGTGGTCTTCTCGGCAACGCCGCCCATGACGGCTTTCCCAGAGCGCCTCTTGCCCTCGCCCAGATCGGGATTGCCTTCTAATGTTGCGGCCCAGCTAAGCGCCTGCACCGGATAGGCGGCCAGCAGATCGAAGTAGATATGCGAGCCGCAGTTGTGCAGGATATTGAATTTGCTTCGGCTTTTGATGCCATCCAGGATTTCCTGGTCGTATTGCTCGCCAAATTCGCGGTACTGGTCTTCGGTCAGCAGGCCATCGCGCGCCCAGCCATTGGTGGCGTAGAAGATCCCGCTGGCTCCTTGCTCCAGGCAAGCAATCGCATAGGAGATCAGGGTCTCGGTAATCACCCGCAAGCCAGCATGCATAGCGGCTCGATCCTCGCGAATGCTGAGCAATACCGGCTCATCTATATTACCAACAAGGTATTTTGCCACGCCTAGCGGACAAAAGACGGTCTGCACAAAGTAGGCGTCATAGCCAACGGCATGGTTGATCAGTTGTAACGCGCGCAATTGCTCGCCAAAAGAGCCACTGTCCGGCTCTAACGGACGAATACGCTTCCAATCGGACGCACCTTTGATGGGGCCACTTTCATATATGGGCGCTTTATATTTATCGCCTGATGGACGATATTTCGCTCCCCAGCCCTCCACATGGTAACAGGCGCGCGGATTAACTTTCATATAATCCCAATCGTAGCGGGTGAAATTCTCAACCATCGCTTCGGCCAGCGATTGGGGGCTCCATTCTCGCTCGAAATCGTGTCCCCACATGCTCGCGGGCACACGATCCACCGGATCTCCATTTAACGCTGCATCAACACGTTCCTTCTTATTCATAGCGTCCTTTCCTTAGTGTTGCTCTTTCAACTCTTTGAAACGGTAGCCTACGCCACGTTCGGTCAAAATATACTGTGGATGCGCCGGGTCCTTCTCCAGTTTCTGACGGAGATAGGTAATGTACAGGCGCAAGTAATGAGCCTCGTCGCGATACTCTCGTCCCCAGACTTTTGAGAGCAGCGTCTCATGTGTCAGCAAACGTCCTGCGTTACTGACAAGGTGATAGAGGAGGCGATATTCAGTTGGGCGCAAAGCAACCTTTTCGCCACGCACGATAACCTCGCGGCGCGAAAAGTCGATCTTCAAATCGTCATCAACGACGATCTCCGTTTTGCGTGAGGGTGGAGGCATCAACGAGCGGCGCAAGAGCGCGCGGATGCGTAAGAGCAATTCGCGCGGGCTGAATGGCTTGGCAAGATAATCATCGGCCCCCAGATCCAGGCCGCGAATGCGGTCCTGCTCGCTCTGGCGCACGGTGAGCATAATCACCGGCACGGTAGATACCTCGCGTAGCGCGTGTAGCGTTTCGAAGCCGTCCATTTCGGGCATCATCACATCCAGTATCACAAGGTCGGGAAGATACTCACGCAATTTTTCCAGAGCTTCAAGGCCATCGCTGGCCTCAATAACGTGATAGTGTTCCAATTCCAGGTTCATACGGACAAAATCGCGAATGCGCGGCTCATCATCCACGATCAAAATCGTCATATCACGCTGATCAAATGCTTCCTTCTCCATGCTAAAACACCACCATCGGTAAATGCGCTTTCTCCTCACGCGGCAAACTAAACGAAAATGTCGAACCCTGGCGCAGAGTGCTCTCAACCCAGATGCGCCCTCCATGCGCTTCAACGATAGCGCGACAAATGTAGAGTCCCAGGCCTGCACCTGGAGCTGAACGAGAGTGGGCATCCCCAGCACGCTGGAACCGGTCGAAGATCTGCTCCTGGTCCCGCAACGAGATCCCCATGCCTGCGTCACTCACACTGACAATCACCTCATCGCCGGTGATGCGGCAACTAACCGTCAGGTGAGCCAGCCTGGGCGAATATTTTACGGCATTGTCCAACAAATTCTGTAACACTTCTTCGATACGTTCTCTATCAGCCACTACTGTCGGCAGGTTGGGCGGGATCGCCAGCGTTACGCTTACTCCGGGGCTTTTAGCTTTGAGCCGGCGCACAACCCCCTGGATCAACGGGGGAAGGTCGAGGGCAGAAAGCTCCATTTGTAGCCCCCCAGCCTGAATACGCGAGGCATAAAGCAGATTCCCTACCAGTTTGTTCAGGCGGTCCGCCTCCTCCTCAATGGCAACCAGGCGGGAATGCAGCGCATCGGCGTCTAGCTTCGCATCGGTGCGCGCCAGCGTCGAAGCATATCCCTTAATAATCGCTATCGGCGTTTGCAGTTCGTGCGAAATCACCGAGATGAATGTCGAACGCTGCTCCTCCTGTTCGCGCTCGCGCGTCAGGTCGCGCACATTGAGGATACCATTCATCGGCTCCCCCCACGTCGAACGTATACAGGACGCGGTCACACTGACTCCAATGCGCTGGCCGTCGCGGGCGACAATAACCATTTCCCGATTAATCACTTCCTGACCGGCAAACACTTGCAAAATGGGCGAATTCTGCAAACCAGGATCGCTGCCCTGGCGATCCTTTGGGCGCAAGACTTCGAAATAGAAACGGCCCAACACTTCGCTCTCTCGCCATCCGGTCAACCGCTCCATCGCCGGATTAAAATTGATAATGCGTAGCGCGTTATCGACGATGAGGATGCCCTCGGCGCTGTGCTGAAAGATAGCAGCCAGACGGCTCTGCTCCTTCACGAGCGATTGCGATTTCAAGGCAAAACGCAAGCCGGTGGCAAGCTGCGCGATGAATAGACGAAGCGTCTTCTCCTCACCATCAAACGCGAAGCACTCATGCCTCCTGGCAGGCCGTAGGAAGTGCAGCGCCCCTATCGGCCCGGCGCCATCATTGACCATCAGCGAGCAACGTTCAATCTCCTGTTGTTCAGCCTCACCAGGCTCGACTCCCAACCGCATCGCCAGCTCCGGTGTGATAATCTCGGCTACCAGCGGTTGCAGCGAACTCGGCTGCATCCCCTCCTGGGCGCAGGATAACAGCACAGGCAGCACCAGCTCATTTAATCGGTAGAGCGTATACTCAGAGCTACTTTGCGGGTCAAACGCCTCATTCGACACCACGAAGACACCGCTATCGCCATGCAGCAAGCGAATGGCGCTCCCGACGAGGATCGTCAACTGGTCGAGTGCATCCCCCCCTTGCCGCCCCTGAAACCAGGACATATTCAGCTCCGCTGTGGACATAGATGTTTCATAAAATCACCAAAGCCATTTGGCGGTCTTGCCATTAGGAAGTAACGGTGCTATTGTAACACATATCATCAGAGGTGAGTAGTTCATGCATGTTGATATCTTTACGCTTTTCCCCGCAATGTTTCAGGGGCCATTGACTGAGAGCATCTTAAAACGCGCTCAGGAGCGAGGGCTGCTGACTATCACGCTGCATAATATTCGTGATGCCACAACTGATAAGCATCATATCGTTGACGACTACCCCTATGGCGGCGGTGCCGGCATGGTGATGAAGCCCGAGCCGATTTTCGCAGCCGTCGAGGCCGTTTACCAGGAAGGCCCGATTATTTTGTTGACGCCTCAGGGACGCATCTTCACCCAGCAAATCGCCCGTGAGCTTGCCCAGGAGCCGCGTTTGACGCTTTTATGTGGTCATTACGAGGGGATCGATGAGCGGGTGCGCGAACATCTTGTTACTGACGAAATTTCTATCGGCGATTATGTGCTGACAGGCGGCGAGCTGGGGGCGATGGTGATTGTTGACGCGATGAGCCGCCTTATCCCTGGCGTATTGACCGAAGGCTCGATCGACGAAGAGTCGCATAGCAACTCTTTGCTGGAATACCCACAGTATACCCGTCCCGCCGAATTTCGCGGCTGGCGCGTCCCCGATATCCTGCTCTCAGGGCACCATGAGCAGGTCGCGCGCTGGCGTCGCAAGCAATCGCTCAAAATCACCCGCCAGCGCCGCCCCGACCTCTTCGCAAAGCTGGATCTGAGCAGCAAAGCGGACGTGAAGCTGCTGAAGGAGATGGAGGAAGAGGATAAGGGATAAGGTTACTTTACATATTGTAAGATTATTTATCATATACTTGATAAGTAGAAGAGTTTAATAGTAGAATTAGAATACAAACTCTTATGGAAGGTTGCTGATGAAAAAGGCTAATCCAGAAACTCATCAGGTTTGTAGATCTTTGCTACAGAAAGCTGTCCGCCGTGGCGACACACGTTTAACGCGTGAAGTTGCGCGTCACCTGTACGATATTGGTGATACAAGCTGGCTTAGAGCGCGCACAGCCGTTATTACTTTTGAGGAATGCTGGCCTCTAGGGATGCAACAAAGTAGCCAGACAAATATAGATAGTATTCTTAACGCGCTTACCAACGTCGCGGGAGCTGTAAAGGTAAAAGATGCGGCAGGTCTTGGCTCATTAGCATACGAATATTCAATCGGCGATCACTCTGTTTTACTTCATGTGCCTGAAGATAAGTCCATCGAACATGTCTGCAAGGCAATCAAAGAACCCGAGAAATTTTGGGATTGGGCAAAAAAAACCTGTTCTAACAATGAACAGCTAGCTCTTGTGGAAGCTGCTCATAAAGCCTATCGCCGAGGCGGGTGGCCCTGGGATAGAGCCTTTATGCAGGCTGCTGCTTATCTCGCTATCAGTACAAACGAACTCGAAGTCTATCCTTCCGCGCCTAAACAAGAATCCTTCCCTCTCTGGATAGCATTAGACAAACACACCGATCAGGGGAAGGCTGCGCTCAGGGAAGCGGCAAAAATTATGGGTCTCCCTGTGCGTCAAATAACATGGGTAAGTTTTTACTGCGAAAGCGCGCTTTTGAACGAAGCAACCGATTCATACTGGTGGTCCAGGGAAATACAGTGGCGATTGAGCCGATTCGGCCTGGATTACGATAAAGCAAAAGCCCTCTGGAGTAAGGTCCAGCCTATTATTGCGGAAATATTGCAGGATCAGACGCAATGGTTACAGGAGCATCTCAGCCAATCGGTCTCCAGTGGCTGCACACAAAAGACGGTAGAAGCACCCTACTCGCAAGAGGGCTTATGGAAGCTACCAACAAGCGAGGCTACTTTTAACACGCAATCCTTGAGCCAACCAGTTCAGAACTCTTTACCAGGCTTCTAAACTTGCAACGGAAAGGACCAACGAATCTAAAGACTTGGAAGGTCTTTATTAGATATTAATTTATCAGTGGGGATGGTAGATGATTACAGGTGGCAATCTAGATCGTTTAGTCAGGCTCTTTGCAACAAGGGATGTAAAGTTATTCCATGCTTGTCAATTCCTCGATTTTCTTTCTTATCTCAGTCTCGGCGGTATTCCATCGCATGATTGCCTCGAAAAAGCAAACCTGCCGTTCACTCCTCTCGAAACGGATGAAAATGATAAAGCGAATGGGGTTTGGGATAAGGTTTTTGTAAATCTCTCTGATTTCGGGAAAACTTTTGCTAATGGTGGCAAGGGAGTTCCCAATCCTTATGGCCCTATTTTGATCCAAGTTCGTCCTGCTGTATTGCTTGCAGCTACGGACATAGCTATCAGTTTGCGATCAGCGGGAGCGCAAAATTTTGAGAGGGAAAAGGAAGCGCTAAAGACTCTGGAAGATGTGGACAAATTGTTTACCCATCCTGTAAATACAGGAAGCCCTGAAAGCCAATATGTAAAATATCGAAAAGCTTTAAGCGAAGATTTCCAATACTCAGATGCCGCCGACCCTGAAATAAGCTGTAGTGTATTAAAAGGTTTTCTCCCCTTCCATCATGGAACTGTCGTGATCGTTGATCCCTATATCATTCAAGGAAGATCGCTATACGATTGGGTTCGACAGGAAATTCAAGATTACAAGTGGAATTTTTTTGTGCGTGAGCGTACAGGTAGACAATCTACATGGCATTCTCGAAAATGCCTTTACAATGAACTATCTGAAGTTATCTCAACCGGAACTTGGCTATTACAGGATCTCCTCCGAAAAGAGGTCAGTGTCGATATGGGAGAATGGACACAAACGATCAGAAGGGCAAATCTAGACCTTCAGTTCCGACGTTTCGCTAAGTATCTCTATTACGGAACTCTGGAATACATTGACCGCTTAGATTAACGAAACGGTGAAGAGGAGCCCCTAAAACACGCTCCCTCTCTCATTCCTCATTGTGAGGGATCTGTCCCTGCCGTCGATTAGCCGCTTGCTTGCGCAAAAACTCGTCGCGGGCGCGTTCCTCCGCCATGATATCGTCGGCTTCGGCGGCGAGCGAATGGCCTTCGTCGTCAGAACGGCCTCCGTTGTCGATGATTTCACGGGCGCGCCCGCTCACTTCGGCGCGTCCGATGATGCCATGCTCCTCCAGCAGATCGATCAGGCGGGCCGCACGCGAGTAACCGATGCGCAGGCGACGCTGCAAGAGCGAAATCGAGGCTCGCCCGTATTCGCGTACAATTTCTTCGGCTTTGTCTAATAGCTCGTCGTCCAGCTCAAATTCGTCGGAAGGCTCATCTTTAATCTCCCAACCAGGCTCTACTTGCGATGGAGGCATCACGGAATCAGGGGGAGCGTTATTGTTTACCAGGGCTGTATGTTCAATAATTTGCTGCTTCCAGTACTCCACCAGCGCCATAGCCTCATCGTCGGCTAAAAATGCGCCCTGAATGCGCTCAGGACGCCCCGCATCTGCCGGTAAGTAGAGCATATCGCCGCGACCAAGCAGGCGCTCAGCGCCGCCCATATCGATGATCGTGCGTGAGTCCACCGAGGAACTGACCATAAAGGAGATGCGCGTCGGGATGTTGGCTTTGATTAAGCCCGTAATCACATCGACGGAAGGGCGTTGAGTCGCGATTACCAGGTGGATGCCGGTCGCGCGCGCCAGTTGAGCCAGGCGGCAGATCATTGACTCGACCTCTTCCGGGGCCGCCATCATCAGATCCGCCAGTTCATCAATGACAATGACTATCGCGGGCAGGTTGTTAAGCGAAGTATCACCGCTCCCTATCTTCTCAAAGCGCAATTTGCGGTAGCTATCCAGGTTGCGCACATTCAACTGCGAAAAGAGGCGGTAGCGCCGCTCCATCTCGTTAATAGCGTTGCGCAGCAGCGGAACCACCCTATCCACCTCGGTGACAACCGGCGAGAGCAGATGGGGGATACCATTATACATGTTCAATTCCACCATCTTGGGGTCCACCATCAACATACGTACATCATCAGGGGTGGCCTGAGTGAGAATGCTAGCGATAATGGTATTGATGCATACACTTTTACCCGCCCCTGTGGCGCCCGCAATCAGCAGGTGCGGCATCCTTGACAGATCGCCTACACGGACCTGGCCGGCGACATCTCTGCCCAAAACTATTGCCAGCTTTGATTTAGCCTTTGCGGCCAGGTATTCTTTGCTTTCCAGCACTTCGCGCAGGGTGACGAGGCGGCTGTTCTTGTTGGGAATCTCAACGCCAACGTAAGGGCGACCGGGGACGGGAGCTTCCATACGGATCGTCTTGGCCTCCAGCACCAGGGCAAGGTCGTTTTGCAGGGCCATAATGCGGCTGACGCGTGTGCGCACTTCATAGACAATATTGCCGGTGGCATCCCTCACCGGAACCATCTTGCCCGTTTTATCGTCCTGTTTCATCGCAGGCTTGCCGGTAGGGCGGATGCCGAAGCGAATCACGGTCGGCCCAATACTGATATCTTCCTGCCTGACCTCGGCATCAACGCGGAAGCTGCGCAGCGTCTCCTGAATTGTTCTTGCCAGGCCGGCGGTATCGTCGCCCAACAGGTGCAGCTTGACATCGTCTGGATTGTGGAGCAACGATAGATCAGGTAACTTCCAGGGCGAGATGATCATAGGGGCAGATTTTACTGAGCGCGATTTAGGTTGCTGCTTCAGCAGGCGGGGATTAGGCGCGAGCGGTTCCATAGAGCCACGAGAGCTACGCGCATTGGGAAAATCTCTTACCGTCTCTTCAAAGGGGAGCACACGTTGTTGCGCTCCTCGCACGGAGTCCGCATGCTCGTCCTCATCAAGCGGTTGCGGTGTGCGCGAACCGTGCAGCACCAACCCCACCTCTTGCTTATGCACATTAATATCGTTCAGTGGGTCCTCTTCATCGAAATCTGGCTCGAACTCGATAGTTTCCTCGTCATCATCTTCATATTCTTCGTCGATCAACCGCCGTCCCGCCCGTGCGGATTGGGCCGCTTTACGAGCGGACACGGGAGGATCAGATGCGACGACGCCATAGCGGCTATATTGGGGACGCTGCCCAAGAAAAGGGGAGAGGTCATTTTCCCTATCGGCAGGCGGTCGAGGCGGGTCCGAGACCAGGTGCATGATAAAGCGACCGACGCCCAGGATCTGTCCAAATGTGATACGGAACGCGATAACGATAGATATCAATATCAGGCCGAGAATCGTTACATGGCCGATGGCGGCAGGCCATCCCAACAAAAAGCCTGCCAGGAATTCTCCCAGCACTCCAGCCGCCATCGGTCCTAAGATCAGACGGCTCTCGATTAGTAATAGCAGCCAGACGCAGGTCAGACCAATCACCATTGACCAGCGAATAAAGTGTTGATTGCGTATACCTTCGATCAAATGAGCCAGGGCATAGGCAACGAGTCCGAGGGAGAGGAGATAAGCCGACCAGCCAAAAAAGGTCAGAAAAAACTTATAGAACCCGCTCAAAATGGGAGCTGTGCGGAAGACTGTCAGGGAGGCCAGCAGCAGAAGGGTCAAAAAGAGTAGCAGGCTGCCCAGAACGACCTGCTGATGACGCGCTTCCAGGCTGCTCCATTTGTCGTATGCCCATTTGATAAATTGCGTATCCTTTGGTTCGGCAGAAGGAGGCCCTGGGCGGCTGGATGGCGGGTTTTTCCTGGCGCTTGCAGCCGACTTACCGCGTTGGGAAGATTGTTTGGCTCCGGCGGCACTGCGTGAGCCTTGCCGGGAAGCGGGCACGTTGGAGCGTTGCTCAACGTGCATACTCTGAGCACTTTGCGAACCGACGCTGCCTGCGGCTCTGCTCACGCGTGAGGAGCCGCGCTCTATGCTCGGCACAATGCGCTCGCCACGTTTGCTCCCTTTGCTTTGACCACTGCCCGCCATTACAGGTTTCCCTCCCTCATCGAAAGAGTTTAATTGCAACAGTATGTTTATGATAGCGCAGATGTTCCAGAGAAGCAATAGGGCAAATGTCTACGTAGGAGCTAGCGGGAGCAAAAAGCGTCTGTTAGTCCGTTATGGATATTGCTAGCGTGCTCAAAAAAAGAAGTGATGAGAATCTCATCACTTCCCTATCCTATTTTGCTAGCTTAGACTTCCATCACCACCGGCAGGATCATCGGGCGGCGGCGGGTCTTTTCATAAAGAAACTCGCTCAGTGTATGCTTAATTTTGTCTTTGACGAACGACCAGTCGGAGCCGTGGCGCCCATCCAGACCGATAAACGACTCCAGAACGCGCTCGCGGGCACTCTCAAGTAGTTCTTCGGCGTCACGCATATAGACGAACCCGCGCGAAACGATGTCGGGACCCGCTAGCGGCTGTCCGGTCTCTTTATCGATGGTCAGGACTGCCATCAAGATGCCATCTTGCGACAACACTTTGCGGTCGCGCAGCACGATCTGCCCAACGTCGCCAACGCCCAGGCCATCCACAAAGACATTGCCACTGGTTGTATGGTCGGTCAGTGCGATCCTGTCGGGAGAGACCTCAATCATATCGCCATCTTCCGCCACCACAATATGTTCGCCGGGAATACCAAGCGAATGTGCGAGCTTGGCATGAAGTACCAGTTGACGATATTCGCCGTGAATGGGTACGAAGAAGCGGGGACGCAGCAGTGAGATCATTAGCTTCAGCTCTTCCTGCGCGCCGTGGCCCGAAACGTGTACATTCGAGATGCCCTGATAGAACACCTCCGCGCCCTGGCGAAACAGGCTGTTGATCGTCCGATGCACCATTTTCTCATTGCCGGGTACGGGCGTGGCTGAGAGAATGACCGTATCTCCCGGTTGGATGCGCACCAGACGATGATCTTCGTTGGCAATGCGTGTCAACGCCGAGGTAGGCTCACCCTGGCTGCCAGTACAGATGATTACTACCTGCTCTGGTTCAAACTTGTTGATATCCTCGGCTCGGATCAGCATCCCTTTGGGAATATTCAGGTAGCCAAGCTCAATCGCCATTTGCACATTGTTGACCATGCTGCGACCAACAAGCGCGACAAAGCGTTCGTAGCGCGTCGCCGTATCCACCACCTGCTGTACGCGTGAGATCAGCGATGCAAAGGTCGCGATGAGAATGCGCCCGGGGGCGTTGGCAAAGATTTTGTCGAGCGAATCGTTAATCACGCGCTCAGATGGCGTATAGCCCGGAGACTCTACGCGCGTGCTATCGCCCATCATCAGCAGCACGCCCTCGTTGCCAATGCGGCCCAGCGTGCCGATGTCGGCGGCTTTGCCATCAACAGGCGTGTAGTCAAACTTGTAATCGCCCGTATGGACCACAGTGCCGATAGGAGTGCGAATGACAATCCCAACCGCGTCAGGAATGCTATGATTAACGCGAAAGAACTCCACCAGCGACTCGCCTAGCTCTAATTGGTCACCAGGAGTTACAATGGTGATCGTCGCCTTCTCAAGCAAGCGGTGCTCTTTGAGCTTCACGCTGATTAAACCATGCGTCAGACGAGTGGCGTAGACAGGCGGAAAATCAAGCGCAGGTAAAATGTAGGGGAGGCCACCAACATGATCTTCATGACCGTGAGTAATGAGGATACCGCGTATACGGTGCTTCTTATCAGCGAGATAGCTCGTATCGGGGATAACCAGGTCAACGCCAAACATTTCCTCATCGGGGAACATCACCCCGGCATCAATAATGATGATATCGTTGCCGTACTCAACCACCATCATATTCTTTCCGACTTCCCCCAGACCTCCCAGCGGGACAAGCCGAATTTTTTCTGTTGTCAAAGTATAAAGAACCTCCTGACCACACCATATGTGTAGCACCTATCAAGAAAAACGCCTCTATTGGTATATCTATCTTCACTCCTGTCTCTCCCTCAGGAGTAAATGCCAAATAAATAAGATGATGCCATTAGAATTCTACCATAGGAACTTACTAAATACAAGCACCCACCCATCCTCAGGGCACCCCCGCCACCCCATTGTATCATGCCAACCTGCCTTACTTTAATTTTTGTCTCTCCACTTCTTCTCCTAATTAGAACAAAGAGCCAGACAATTTTATGCCTGATATCCCCGTTACTAGTAACCTGTTTTCGCAATACTATCATCAGTTACCCATATTATATGGTAATATAATAATGTTTCCTTGATGAGCTTCATGGCTGAAGCTCATCTTCTATTGTTTAGAAGCAGCTTAAAAGGAGTGGCTATGGCAGAAAATGACTCCATCACCTATGATCCTCTTTATCCCCACGCGTGGTACCAGCACATGCAAAGAACAACTCCAGTCTTTTATAACCAGCAATATCGTTCATGGCACGTCTTTCGCTATAGAGACGTACAACGTCTATTGCTAGACCCTACCTCTTTTTCCTCCAGGATAGATATAGGGCGTGGGATGGAGAAGAGCCTGGTGTTTATCGATCCTCCTCGTCACCGCTCGTTACGCAATCTCATCACGTAACGCTTTACCTCACGAACGGTCGCACAACTTGAACCGCGCATCACCGCTATTGTGCATGAACTCCTGGATGAAGTTACTGCTCAAGGAAAGATGGATGTCGTTGATGATCTGGCCCATCCATTGCCCACCATTGTCATCGCGGAACTGCTTGGCATAAAAGATCTCCCAACCGACATCTTGGCTTTGGTTACGGCATTCATTTTTGCATTGGCGCACCACTTGCTCGCCTGGAGGCAAAAATTGCGCTTACCGCTATGTTCGAGCGACTTTCGGATATCCAGCGGATGCGGGACATACCACTTGAGCCGATTATTGGCTCAGGTACCTTTGGGATAAAACATTTCCCCATTACATTTAAAGCACAACAGTAATAGTGCTGCATTGGTATGTAGTCGGAAGCCGAAGGCAAACGCTCAATGCACGGGTGTCTGCCTTCGACTTTAGATTAAAACACATGTGTCAGCCTCAATATGACGAACACGGCAATGAGCAGAACGATTAAAGCGATGGCCGCAATCATAAAATAGGTGATGCGGCGATCAAGCCTGACCTTGCCACCCGGCATGGCTTTGCGCAGTTCCGCACGTTTCTCTTCAAGGCGCTGCTTGCGGCGTGTGATTCTTTTTTGGCGCTGTTGTTGCAGCGTCTCCATCTTCTGCTGCCCAGCATACGGACCCGCCCCCATTTGCTGCATACGACGGCGCATAGTGCGGTTGTAGCTCTCGATTTGCTGCTGATTGGGATCGCTGCTGGTCGGAGGCGGTTTGGGCAGCGTCGATTTCGCTCCCGGCACCGCTGTGCCGCCAGCACGCGACTTCTCCTCTTTGCGTTTCCTGTCAGCGTTTTTTTTCGCTTCAGCAGAGGCCGACTGGCTCGGCGGCACCGGCTTTTCAGCGCCAGCCTCTGGCGGCCTTTCCCCCTGCTGCTGTCTCGATGAGCGTTCTTTCGCCATGATAAAACCCTTTCCTTAATAATGCATCTCTACTTGACGTCTCGACACTGAATAGGAGGTAGCTACAGATGCTGCTGCTGAATATACTCCCGGGCCAGGCGCGCCGCTTCCTCTTTATCATCTGGCCGCAACATACCATCAATAACCAGGCCAAGCAGGTATTCTTTGATGGGGCGCAGCCACGGCCCAGGGCCACACTCAAACATCTCCATCAACTCTTTCCCATCAAGCGGGCTTTTTAGCGGAACACGCTCGGCCTCTTCCTTCAAACGCTGGCAACGCTCGGCCAGTTCTATGACCCGCGCATTGGCGCGCGCGACTTTATCCACGCGATAACTCGTGATATCGGCGCGCGAAAGATCGAGCAGATCAGGCAACGTATTGCCGCTCTCAAGCATTAAGCGTCGTACAGCGCCATCGGTCCATTCCGCAGTGTAGGCGTTGGCTCGCATATGCAGCCGCACAAGGAGAGAGATGCTCTCGATAAAATCGCGGTCGAAATGGAGCCGTTTGAGGATATCGCGGGCCATATGCGCCCCGATATCTTCGTGCTGAAAGAAATGCACTTTGTTATCCTCAACGGTTTTAGTGCGCGGTTTGGCGATATCATGCAGCAATGCGCTCCAGCGTGTCGCTAAACGCGGAGACGAGCGTTCAACAACCCGCAGAACGTGCGTATACACATCTTTGGTCGAGACCGACCTGGGCTGCGGCTGCTGCGAAACGCCGCGCAATTCCAGCACTTCAGGAACGATCCAGCGCATCAGATCAAGCTCCACCAGCAGATCGATGCCCCTGGCGGGATGCGGTGAGAGCAGCAGCTTGTTCATCTCATCGCGAATACGCTCGCGGCTGATTTTTTGCAGCTTCGAGGATTGACGCTCGATAGAGCGGCGCGTCTCTTCTTCAATGCTAAAGCCTAACTGGGCCGCGAAGCGCACGGCCCGTAACAGACGAAGAGGATCTTCGTCGAAGCGTTTATCAGGTTCGTTGCCAACGGCGCGCAGGATGTGCGTCTCCAGGTCCTGCTTCCCTCCAAAGGGATCAATGATATGTCCATTAAGAGGGTCACGGGCCATCGCGTTAATCGTGAAATCGCGGCGCAGTAAATCCTCTTCCAGCCTATCCCCGAAGCACACCTCTGGCTTGCGCGACTCTGGATTGTAGCGTTCGGTGCGAAAGGTCGTGATTTCAACGATATTCTCTTCGTAATGAAGACGCACCGTGCCGAAACGCTCGCCGACCAGCACTACCGCGGTCGGCTGCGTGGAAGCGACCAGGCGTTTGATCTCATCGGGTCGCGCGTCGGTTGTCAGGTCCGCATCACCGGACTGCGCACGCTGGAGCAGCACATCGCGGACTGTCCCCCCGACCATATAGAGTTGTTTCTGCTGAGCGCGAAAAAGTTGCGCCAGAGTAATAATAATGTCTAACATGCTAAATTAATGCATTCTGCTTCGTTGTGAGTCTGCTAAATAACGGGAAGTTACTCATTGCCGATGGCCAGCGAGGCCACCTGAAGAGCAAGCCGAGTCAGACCAGATGGTATTCCGTTCCCATCTTTATAATGGGACTATTGTATCATGTTCGAATAGCTCCTTAAAGAGGGGGAACGGGATGAATTTTTTAAATACGATGAACATATGTACTAATATCCCTTGACTGGAACATTTATTCTGGTATACTTGAAGAAAATATGTTCTAAACATATCTAGATTGGAGGAACCGTCATGGGAACAACCGAGATCAGGAGACAGGCACGACCAATCCGGCACGACGTTGAGGACGATGATTCACTTTATATCACGCGAATGCCCAGTAGCACAAGGAGATACAGAACCGCCCCGCCGCCCGCGGCAGCAGATACGCTCGAAGGGCCGATTACGGAGGAGAGAATGTTTATCCAGCATCGTCGCTCCAGCCTCAAGCGGCAACCCACGAGCGGCATGGCTTCCAATGCGGTCAAGCCTCCTAAAACCGATGCATTGCCGGGACGGCGGCGCTTTTCTCTGCTGGCTATTGGTATAGGCATGGTGGTTATGGTTTTGATTGTTATATGTTTGAGTGCCTGGAACTCGTGGTGGCATACCTATCAAGACGATCAGCAATTTGGCCGTCCGCGTACGTTCCAGATGGATGCGGTGGTAGGGCATGAAGATAGTCCGAGCAATCCCACCCATTTTATCTTTATTAATTTGCATCGCCATGTAGAGATTATTGAGATACCAGGGGGCAATGTCGCTCATACACATATCTATTCCGGTCCGATTCTCTTTGGCGATGGGCAAGATCTTACCCCGGTCACCGGTGAAATCCGCGATATCAACGGCAGACGCGACTTAGTTGTACATATCCAGGATCAGCAAATTGTGTTTATTAACGATGGCACGACTTTTCGTCCACAATGACGAACATAAAAAAAATGGACCCGTTCCCGTTGCGCGCCAATATCGTGCAGGAATTATCCCTCTAAGCAAGAATGCGGTACAATACTAGCAAAAAGGGGGATGATTCTTGAACGATATGAGCACTTCACAGCCAACCCAACCTGCTGACCCGCGCCCGCTGCTCTACTTCTGGGCCATCGGCGACCTGCATTATCGCGCGCTCCCCGCCTGGCACGCGATCCATACGCAACGTCTCGCCCGCATGTTTGAGGATCTCCATGAGCTATGGCAGGCAGAGGGGCAACCGGCGTTTTGCGTATCGCCAGGGGATCTGGTAGAGAGCTGCGCACTGGAGAATTACCAACTGGCAAAAGCGAGCCTGGAGGCGCAATTAGGCGCGATTCCCTTCTACCCTGGCATTGGCAATCACGAATTCTATGGGCTGGCTGGAGAAGATCCGGCGACAATGGCCGAGACATACCGCCATGTCTGGGGAAAGCAGCTCTGCTATACCTGGAGCAGCGGCGGCATTACCTGCATTATGCTTGATTATCCTGACCCCACTACGCTGGAAGATGTGGCAAAGGTCTATATTTCGCAAGAATCCCTGGCGTTTCTGGATCAAAAACTCACGGAGTATGCGGCTAACCCCACAATCGTGCTTATGCACTGCCCGCTCTATAATACGGTGCTGGACCGCGACCCAGAGCAGTATCTGGACTATAACTCGCTACAACACTTCTTCGCGCCCGAAAACTCGCAGGAGATCCGCAATATTTTAGCCAGCCATAGCAACGCTTTCCTTTTCCTGAGTGGCCATACCCATTCGGGCTGGGAAGCGCCCAACCTGGTTTGCACAGAGCAGCTTGGGGGACACCCGGTCACGTTTGCGAATTTGATGTCTCCCTGGTATACGGGGACACGCACCGGGCCGCGCCTGGAAGCAGAGGGAGCGAGGGCAAGCTATATCCCCGACGATCCCGACGTCCTTCCCACATTCGCGATCCGCGTTTTCGACCACCAGGCAAGCATTCGTGTACGCGACCACAATAGCAAGCAGTGGTTGAAAGAATGGCTGGCGCCACTCCGTTAACGAAGCAAGACCGATGAAACTGAAAAGAGTCCAGGGGAATCTCTCCCCTGGACTCCTTTCCCTATCCCCACACAGGTTACCCACTCGTTCTCCCGTCAACTTCCACCGCGTATCAACGAGACCTCCCTATCCCTACCACACCACACTAAGAGGAGTAGCCAGTTTCCTCGATATGTAACAAAGAGTTCTTCATTATCCCTTGCCACCTTCCCTTCACCGCCTCCTTACATCTCCTCACAACCCAACCTGCAATAGAACTCTCCCTTTACCTCCGCTCAACCACCACCTCATTCGCAAAGGAGTTGTTACCTTTTTCGCTACAGAGGAAATATAGCATAAAGTGATGACGGTGGTATGAATTACTACCCCTGTTACATGAAAATATGTTCATATTTAAAGAGACGATACTCCAAAATGAGATTACAATATTTTCATTTTTTGCCAATCCTGGACGAATCTCTCGACAGCCTGCTCGCTCTGAGGGTCCGAGGCCATTTCTAGCAGGAGCGGCGGCGCGATAGTGAGATCATGGACTCCTGCCAGCAGCGCATTGGCAACGTCCTGTGGAGACTTGACGCTTGCCGCCAGCAGACGCGTAGGGAGTTGGTGATTATGGAGCAGTTCCGCCATTTGAGAGATGCGCAGGCTGGCATCAACGCCCGCTCGTTCCATGCGGTTGTAATAGGGAATAATAAAATCCGCCTGGCTCATAGCCGCCGCATACGCCTGGGGGACGGTAGTAACGGCGGTGAACGCGACCCGCTTTCCCGCGATTTTTAGCTGGCGTGCGACTCTCAGACCAATGTGGGTCATGGGTATTTTAGGAATGACGCGTTCCGGCGCCTCCTGGACATAATCTAAAGCCTCTCGCAGCATCTCTTGCTCGTCTGCCGCTCCCGGCTGGATAAAAATGGTGCCACCCACGCGGCTCAGCAGTTCGTTGAGCAGGCTCAATGGGGTCAGGCGTTGGCCGCGCTCAACCGCCGCGAGCATAATAGTTGGATTGGTAGTGACGCCGGAGACCGGTACCGTTCGAGCGGCTTCTATGATATCATCCAGGTAAGCACTATCAATATAGAGGGCCATAGCTCATGCTCCAATCTCATCTTTTGCGCGATACTGTACAACTTTCGGCTGGCGATCAGGTATTGATGCTGAATTCAGCCGCCGATCCTTTTGTTTCCCTGGCTGCCCAGCAGGTCGGCACGGGGACGGTGCTGCTGGCCGAAGATAATATCGCTATCCTCCAGCAACAGTTCCTTACCCCTACTCCAAACATACAATTTGTACCTTTTCATACCTATATTTTACATCAACCAGCAGGCACAATTGCTACCGCAATCATGAATCTGCTTTACCAGCCCGCCAATGCCTGGATGCTCTACGGCCTGCATGTGGCCGCGCACGCGCTCCGGCCCAACGGCTATCTATACGTTGTAGGAGCAAAAGACCGTGGGATTTTGACGGTGGGAAAGCGTATGCAGGACTTCTTTGGCAATGTTGAAACGCTAACGATTAGCAAAGGCCATCGCGTGCTCCGCTCTCGCAAACATGCCCAGGAAGCGAGGGCAATCGCGCTTCCTTCGCCACCGGATCTGACGGTGTTTGCTCACAATCAGCTCGATGAGGGGACGCGCCTGCTCCTTGAGGCCCTGGAGATCCACTCCACCGATGAAGCTCTGGATATCGGCTGCGGCGCTGGTTTCATTGGGTTGCATATCGCGCGTCAGGTCAGTAAAGGCACCGTTACTATGCTCGATGCCAGTCTGGCGGCCATTGCGGCAGCACAGCAGGCGATTGAGCAAAGTGGGCTGGCAAATATAGAGGCGTTGCCGAGCGATGGTGTGCGTGCAGTGCAAGAGCGACGCTTTGATCTGGCGGTCACTAATCCTCCATTTCACCAGGGAGGCATCCAGACCGGCGAGATTGCCGGACAATTTATCCGTGGAGCAGCTCAAGTCCTGCGACCACGCGGACGCTTCTACCTGGTCGCAAACCGCTTCCTCAAATACGAGCCGGTATTACAGGCTTGCTTTCAGCAGGTTGAGGAAGTGGGAGGCAACTCGCGCTACAAGGTTTTACTTGGCAGATCTCGTAAGGTTGGTATTTGCGATACAATATGATTGACAAGCATAGTGTATACCTTTATTATACCCTTATTCTTGTATAAGAACAGGCAGACTTGAAGGAGCAGAACATTGCCTATCGCCTCGCGCAGCATATCCTCATCCGAGTCCCTTCTTACTTTTGCACTCTCATGGATACTGCTACGAGAGCATTGCAGCAAATTGCTCTATTCAGCGTTCATCTATTTCATGATATATATAATGGATTTCAATAGATATTGAGCGGAGAGAGAGGTTACACATGATAAAGCCGCGTAGCGCCTTTATTGATGCCGATGCCATACGCTTGCACTATCTTGAATGGGAGCCAGAACATATCCAGGTCGCTACTCCTGACTGGCCCGCAGATCAAGATAGTGATAATATGCCGATTGTGATGCTTCATGGCCTGAGCGCAACTGCCGATACATGGCGGCTGGTGGCTGAACATCTCTGCCAGCAGCATCATGTAATCGCCTTTGATCAACGAGGTCATGGACAGAGCGATAAGCCAGATAGCGGCTACGACCTTGTGACATTTGCGGAAGACGCGATTCGTGGCATGGCGGCTCTGGGATTGGGACAGGTCGCGCTGGTCGGGCACGGCTGGGGCGCAAGGGTTGCGCTGGTGCTGGCAGCACGCCATCCTGCCCTGATCAGTCATCTGATCCTGGTTGATTGCCCGCATGTAGAACCCAGGCATTGGCCCGGTATGACGAGGGAGCGTTTCACCCGCGCCCGGTCTCCCAAAGAGCTATATGCGTCGCGCGAGACCTTTCTCCAGCCACTCCGTCAGGAAATGAATACCTTCTGGCGCCCCGAAGTGGAGGAGATTTTCCTCACATATATACAGGAACTGCCAGATGGGCGTGTTGAAGAGTTGCTGCAACCGGAACACCAGCGGGAGATCCGCGAGTCTTTATGGGATGATCGCGCCTTGCCGTATTATAGCAAAATAACCTGTCCGGTCTTGTTAATACCAGCGGCAGCGCAACCTCAGCCGGGCGATGAGCTGCCGGAGCGCCTGGAAAACGCGGACGAGTTCGCCGCCGCTAAAGGATACATGGCCGCGCAGGTCGCCCGCGCCATCCATTGTTGCACTGTGCTCTGGATGCCCGATACCGCCCACGACATCCAGCTCCAGCACCCACAGATGCTCGCCAATGTGATCATTGATTTTGTGCGAGCATAGCTTTTTCGACACTATAAAGGAGAAATGCATGAGCACGGCCATATATCTGAATGGCAACATTTACACAATGGACGCGGTCCAACCACGAGCGCAGGCAATAGCTATCGATACCGCCACCGGGCGCATCCTGGCTGTCGGTACAGACGACGAGGTGCGCCGCGCGGGTGGATTGCATAGCGAGCTGATAGACTTGCAAGGGCGCACGGTTCTGCCTGGCTTTATCGACGCCCATATACACGCCCTTGAAGCTGCCTATCGCTCCTATTACATCGATGCGAAACGCTGCACCAGCGAAGACGAAGTGGCGGAACTGGTACGTGAACGAGCAGCTCAGACGCCGCCTGGACGCTGGATTCTCGGCGGCCACTGGGATAAAAACGGCTGGCCTGGGGAGCATTTCCCCACAAAAGCTTCGCTTGATGCCGCCGCCCCACATCACCCCGTCGCACTCTGGAGCAACGACGGACACGTCCTCTGGGTCAATTCGCAGGCGCTGCAACGCGCTGGCATCACAGCAGAGACGCCCGAACCTAAGACCGGCGAGATTTTACGCACTGGCAGAGGGGAACCAATAGGTATTTTGAAAGAAGAGGATGCCACCAACCTTGTCGGGCGCGTGATCGAGAAACGCGACCCTGAAATGAACCGTCTGATGATCCGACGCATCCACAGCGAATTGCAGCGCAGTGGCATCACCACCGTTCACGATATCGAGGGCGAGGTATCGCTCCGTCTATTCCAGGAGATGCGCGACGAGGGTTCGCTGGGCGTACGCATCAATATGATCCTACCACGCCGTATGCTGCCCCAGTTGCGTACAATGGGTATCAACAACGAAGAGAACGATCTACTGCGCGTTGGCGGCATCAAAATATTTGCCGATGGCACCTTAGGTTCACAGACGGCGGCCATGCTTGAAAGCTTTGAGGGTAGCCCGAATAATTTTGGTATCCTCACCATTCCTGAAAATGAGATGATAGATACCGTCAGCGACGCAACCGAAATGGGCTTGACGATTGCGATTCACGCTATTGGTGATCGGGCGGCCCGCGTCGCCCTCAATTCGATTGAGCGCGCTCAGCAGATGCTAGCAGAGCAGGGCACGCCTGTCGATCCAGCTTCGAGCCTGCGCTACCGGCTGGAGCATGTCCAGCTCATCGCGCCCGAAGATCTGGAACGGATGCGTCGCCTGGGAGTCATCGCCTCAGTCCAGCCCTTCCATGCTGTAGCGGACCGTGATATCGCAGAACGGTACTGGGGCAAACGTCATCGTCGCGCTTACGCCTATCGCACAATGCGCGACCTGGGCATCCCTCTGGCGCTCGGCTCCGATGCTCCGGTAGAAATCTTTGATCCCATTCGCATCCTTTATGCCGCCACATTGCGCCGTGATCCCGCCCTGCACCGTCCATCCTGGCTTCCCGACCAGGCGCTCACCATCCAGGATGCTCTCTGGGGCTACACAATGGGAGCTGCCTACGCCGGGGCTGAGGAGCAGCGCAAAGGCTCTCTTACCCCCGGCAAACTGGGCGATGCCGTAGTGTTGCGCGAAAACATCTTGCACGTCCCGCAGGAGAAAATAGCCGAGAACGGCGTCCAGGCCACCATCCTGGGCGGCAACATTGTATACGGCGAGTTGTAGGGCGCGACACTACGGCGTTCGCAGCAATTTGGGGAATTTGGGAGAGGTAGGGGCAATGCCTTGCGCTTGCCCTGGTCGGACACGATCAATCAGGTCCCCACAGACAGGCGATAAATCGCGCAGGACGCACTGTAGCTCCCCGATTCATCGTGGGAGGTCGCTACGACATTTTCGAAATTTGGGCAGATATACTCCTGTAGAGGTAATGCCAGGCTTCCTAATAAACATTACCTCTACAGGTATAATTTACTCAGATGATTCGTTTGAGTGAGCTGATACGAATCCTGTGGGCATAACAGATCAATAGAAGTTTTATAGGACAAAGCTGTCGGCAAGAGGGCTACGCGCATTGTTATCGCGTTTCTCGCCATTGAGATTGACCGTCGCTTGGCCGGGGGCCGAGCGCCCATTGGGCTGATAGCCTCCCTGTGACCCGGAAGGGACGGGGGGAGGAGTATTTTGCAAGCTCTGCAAAGTTTGCAGGGTTGACTGCGAACTCATCGAAACGGCAGAGCTCGGATCGGTCGCAAGCTGAATCGTCTTGCCCTCAATCACCACAGCAATACCGATACCCCGTCGCAGATCAGCAAGCTGACGGCGTAACTCACGGTTCTCGGCTTCAAGTGCATCCATCAATTTTTTCTGTTCGAGCAGCATCTGCGCGATGCCTTCAAAACCAGCGCTAGCAGCACGATCCATAGTGGATTCCTCCTGCGTACTTTGTGTACCCAATAACTCTAGAACAAAATCTCCCATCACAGCGCCACGTTTCCCTATGAGGTTGCACCCAATAATGGCACAACGCGATCCCAAATTGCCCCCGCAACGCCAGTTTTGGGCATCACAGGCAAGTCTTCCACTGCCCCATCGGCATGGAAGATAATTACTTTGTTTGTCTCCGCCCCAAAGCCACTGTCCGAGCGCGTTACATCATTTGCCACAAGCAGGTCGAGGCGCTTTTTGATCAGCTTCTCGCGCGCATGCTCCATGATGTTCTGGGTTTCGGCGGCAAAGCCAACGCGTACCAGACGTTGCCGCGCCTGCTGACGTTCCCCCAATTGCCCTTTCAGCGTTTCCACAAGCTCTCCAAGAATATCCGCCGTGCGGGTCAGGTCAATGGATAGCTCGCTCCCCCTTGCCTCATCGCTTTTTTTCTTGATTTTGTGTGCAGCCGGTTTTGCCGGACGAAAGTCGGCCACGGCTGCGCTCATAATAAGAACGTCAGCTTGAGCAATAAAGCCATAAACGGCATCGCGCATCTCCTGAGCCGTGCTAACCCTGCACATCTCCACTCCATAAGGAGCTGGCAAGGACACAGGCCCAGCTATCAGGATAACGTGTGCGCCGCGATCCCTGGCTTCAGTTGCCAGAGCGTAGCCCATTTTTCCTGATGAGCGATTGCCGATATATCGTACCGGATCAATCGGTTCTTGCGTGCCACCAGCGGTTACCACGACCGTTCGACCGGCAAGATCGCCGTGTCGTCCCAGAACCATATTGATGGCGCCCATCAAAACCGCCGTCTCCGGTAATCGACCGGGACCCACTGCCCCCGAGGCCAGCCGTCCCACGTCCGGCTCTATAATGATCGCTCCACGCTCACGTAACAGGGCCAGGTTAGCCTGTGTCGCTGGATGGGTATACATCTCCCCGTACATCGCTGGAGCTATCAGCAAGGGTGCTCTGGTCGCCAACGCTACGGCGGTAAGCATGTTATCCGCTATACCGTGGGCAAGCCTGGCGATAGTGTTCGCGGTTGCCGGCACGACGGCCAGCACTTCCGCAGCTTCTGCCAGTTCAATGTGTAGCTCAGCGGCTCTTCCTGAAGGCTCCCAGAGATCACTGTAGACCGGTCGATGGCTCATAGTGGAGAATGTGAGCGGGCGGACGAAATCCTCCGCGTGCTCGGTCATGATCACATCTACGAGCGCCCCCGCCTGTTGCAACTGGCTTACAAGCTCAACAGCTTTATAAGCCGCGATCCCTCCGCAAACACCGACAGTAACGCGCCTTTTTACTAACATTGCTGGCTTACTCGTTCCCTTTATATGGACTGTCCTAAATGAGAACAATGCTACAATAGCATAAGATAATACTTCTCGACAAGGTTCATGCCAAGAAGTACCATTGCTTATTGCCAATTTTATATGCTTCTACCGGAAAAACAGGCATCCATAGGGGCAATCCCTTGCGGTTGCCCTGGGCGGGGGCAAGCCCTACCCCTACGCTCGCACATCCTTTCTCTTTAAGAACCAGGCAATGAGTATGCCGAGAACGACGATGGTCAGCACCAGCAAGAACCAGCAGAGGAAGAGATGGGAAACGGCCTCACTCTGCTTGTAAGTCGAGAAGAGGTTGCCCCAGTATGAGAAGCTGTCGGCCCCCAGCTTGTCTCCATGCAGCCCCATCGTCGAACCCATCGCCGCCATTGCCCAGCGCGCAGGGAAGAATGCGCCCGCGACTTGCAAGAGTTGCGGTTGGTCGAGCGAGAAGATGACGCCCGAGAAGATGACCTGCGGGATCAGCGCCAGTGGGACAAGGCTCATGGCGCGGTCGTTGTTGGGCACGATGGCCGAGATGGTCAGGCCGATCATCAGACCGGCAAGCGAAGTCAGAGCCATCGAAATATAAATTTCCAGAAAAGCGCCTCTGGTATCACCATTTGGGAACAGAATACTGTGCGTGAAAGGAGCTTTGAGATTGACCAGAGCCACCAGCACCAGGCTCTGAAGCAGGCAGAGGATTCCCAGGACGACGATTTTCGAGAACATATAGGGAGCGATGCCCAGATTCACCGTGCGTTCGCGCCGGTACACGGGCGCCTCCTTGACGATCTCGCGCGCCCCGTTGATACAGCCAAACATGACCGCTGCAAAGGCCATGATGAAGAGAATCTTCTGTGCATCCCCGCCTGAACCGAATTCGATGGACTGCTGTAAAAGCTGCTCGGGCGTTTTACCTTGCTGGGCCGCAAATTGTTGCCCTTGAGGCGTGGCGAGTAGATCAACCACGCGCTGGCAATCAACCGAAACAATCGGGCCGGAGGTGTCTAGCGGATTCTGCCGCGTGGGGCAGGTGGCGATACTGGTCGGAGTAAAGGTGGTGGTGCTCGTCAGGAAGAACAAAACGAGACCAATGAGCGGCGCTTGCAGCAGCAGAATGGCAAGGTTGCCAATATCGTTTTTGAGCAGTTCCAGGTAACGCTCGGAAAGAATGCGGAACTGCTTCCAGGGGTTGCCACGCTTCGGCGGCTTGACTGCCGTCGTCTGCGTCTGGAAGTGTGCGCGCCCCGCAGGCCCCTGCTGTAACGGCCCCGCCACATAGCGGGCGAAGTCGGGCGATTGCTTGAATTTTTCCTCTGCCTGAGCCGGAATGTTTGGGTTCTCCTCAGTTGGCTCCAGGGCACTGTAAATCTCGGCGAAGTCGGTCTTGCCGAAATAGTTTTTGGCCTCGTTGGGTGGCCCGTAATAGGCCAGATGACCGCCCTGACAGAGGAAACAGACGTAATCGCAGGCGTTGATGTTGTTCGTTGCGTGCGTGACCAGGACGATGGTATGCCCTTTGTCCGCGAGCTTACGCAGCAACAACATCATTTTGCGGTCCAGGCCGGGATCAAGGCCCGAGGTGGGTTCATCCAGGAAGAAGACGCTAGGATTTGCCAGCAACTCCATCGCGATAGAGACGCGTTTGCGCTGACCGCCCGATAGTTTGCTAACCAGCAGGTGACGCCGGTGCTTCATCTCGACATCGTCAAGCACCTCGTTGATACGTTCCTTGATCTGCTTGCGCGTAAAGTCGTTGGGGAGGCGTAGCCGGGCGGCATAGTGAAGGGCACGCTCAACGGTCAGGTCGCGGTGAATAATGTCATCCTGCGGCACATAGCCAAGTTGCGTACTAAAGGCGGCGAGATGATGGTAATAGTCCTGCCCATTATACAGTACCGCGCCCTCCTGCGCTGGGCGCAGGCCGTTAAGGGCATCCAGCAGGGTCGATTTGCCAGCGCCCGAGCCGCCGACCACGGCGACGAATTTGCGTGGCGGAATGGCGATAGAAATATCATTGAGCAAGATGATCTTCCTGTTGCCAAACTTCTTGAGATGTAACGCATCAATGCGAATAATATTGCTCTCGTCGTGCTGGGTAAGCTCGGTTCCCGTGTATATCAGTCTAAACGGGCCGATGCGTATCTCATCCCCGGGCTTGAGCGGGTGATTGGTTACACGATGGGCGTTGACATACACATTATTGGTGCTGCCTTGATCAACGACGCGGTAGCCGCCAGGGATCTGCTCCAGGCGAGCGTGGTGCGCTGAAACCTGGGGATGATTGAGCACCACGGTATTATCGCTCATACGCCCCAGTGTGATAACAGGAGCGCCCAGCGGGATCGGGTGAATCTCCGGTATGACTTCCTGCGTTACTCCGCTGCCATCGTTATAGCTGAGGGTGACAAAGGTACCATTCTCGTCGCTGATGCGGAAAACATCGCCGCGCATCAACACATGGCGGAACGGCTCGCTGCCTGAGTAGGTATGCCCTTTATAGGTAATGCCGTTGAGCGTTTTGCCCCGTTTGGGATTGGGATGAATGAAGACAAGCTGATTGCCTTCACGTACAATCTGGGCATGGAAGCTAGAAACCGTTGGCCGGCTGATGACGATAGTGTTAGAGGGGTCGCGCCCGATGTCGATCACCGGCTGGTTCAGAGGATAGACGTTCTTTTCATGATGGGTATTCGTGCTGACTTCGAGCGTTGCCATGCCCGTCGCCATGCTCACGGTCCCCTGGTCGCCGTTCTGGCCGAAAAGCGGCGCTCGCTCCGTGCCGGGGATATGCTGCTGAGCTTCCATTGTTGGAATATATGGGGGCACCGGCGGCACTACGGGCGGCGGTGGCGCTTCGGCTTTCTGGGCATGATGACGTGGCTGCTTCGGATGCTTATCCGGCTCGACCGCCGGAGGGGTATTAACGACCGGAGGCAGAGGAGCCTGCCCAGCCGGTGGCGTGTTGATAGGCAAGGGAGGCGGCGGAGCCTGACCCATTGGGGGCACCTGGTTCACCTGTGGAGGCTGGCCCGCTGCGGGTGGCTGCTTGACATAGGGAGGTTGCTTGACCTGAGGAATCTGCCCAACCTGGGGGGATTGGCCCGCTGGAAGAGCTTGTCCGCTTGCCTGAAAGAGAAAGGTTGTTCCGCCTCCCAGAGCAATGCTATCCTGATCTTGCAGTGGCGATTGCTCTACTTCGCGCTGGTTCACGGTCAACGTATTGCGGGCAACAAGCTTCTTGACGCTCCAGGCGCCATTATTCCATATAATTTGAGCATGATGGCGTGAAACGGAAGGGTCAGAAATAACAATATCATTGCCTGGCTCGCGGCCAACATTAGTAACAGGCTTTGTAATTTGATAGGTGGTTCCTGCCATTGGACCAGCTACGAACTTAACCGTGCCCAGGACCGAGGGATCATTCACTGCATCCATAATAATCGCCGTATGGTGGGCCGCCGACACGACATAACGCAGCAGGGAGCATACGGCATCTCCTTTCTCTGTAACACTTCTCCATACATTACATTCGCTGCCACCGACTATCGCTCAGCAGGCATTTCCTAAAAAATACTCTGCCTTTCCCGGCAATTATACTGTAGTATGCGAAGGCTGGCAAGATGGATCATTTCGTCCTTTGCAGCGCGGCCTCCTACAGTTCGCGGTTGAACTGGACCCACACCAGGGTACGGGCTTCAAGAGGAGGAAAAAGGGAGCGACCGAGCGCCTCAGCCGACAACCATTCCTTGCAATTCCGAGCGACTGAGCCTTTAGGGACCAGATTTATTGCGTCCGACAGTGGCGTTGTCGCTCGGAATTGCAAGGAGGGTCCCTACGAATTTAAAGCTTGAAAGTTCTCGCGGCTATTGAGAGCGGGGAAGGGATTTGCGGGAACGGCCACGCCCAGGAAAGCGCATAATGGCTCCCAGCCTTCACGCACATCGTAAACAAGCAGTTTCTCAGGGGGAACGTCTCGCTTAACCTGCTCAATATGCTGGTTGAAGACCTGAATGGCATGGGCGCGATCCTCAAATTTGCCGTGGAAGACTGTTCCCCAGATAAAACCTATCAAAGTCCTCATCTGCTGCATATCTACATCGGTAGGTGGCAAGCCGCCGCCTCCTTGCGGAAGAATCTTCTCCATTGCGGCCCGTCTTGCCTCTTCGGAGGCCGTCCCCATTTTATAGATGGTATTGGCGACGCTCTCGTACCACTTCTCGGGGTCGCGCACGGAGAGCAACACCTTTGCTTCAGGATATGCCACCATGAGTTCTCTATAAAAGGAGCATGCAGGCCAGTCTACCGTGGCTTGATACCCCTGAAAAACCTCATCCCAGTTCACTGCTTCGCCCTGAACAGCCGCCGTCCAATAGGGCAGATTGGCGGGATTTTTCAACACCTCGACCATATGATAACACGGGCCAAAGCCCAGTTCTTCGAGCGCCGCTTTAAGAGAAAGAGTTCCGGTCCGCCCAAAACCCGCGCCAATAATCTTTAATCCGCCCGTTCCTTGCTGCTCTCCCATAACCTGATTGACTCCTTTCGCATACTGGCTCTTAATAAGTAAACTATCCTTCGTCCTATCTATCGATAACCTCTACCCAATTAATAGTACGGCATACAAATATATTAAGCAAGTTGCTACGATGGTGTTACAGTCTCACTGAAAGAAATATGTGTGAGTAGTATGACAATGGGCAGGTTTGTGCCTGCCCATTGTTATTAAAGAGTAGCTTTACAGGTT